>VOFI01003161.1_pt1 | contig 35759 bp, 68 predicted proteins | sample 5384131 | NCBI WGS metagenome assembly VOFI01 (sample SAMN12384728, study PRJNA508395) | human gut metagenome | isolation source: healthy gut H | host: Homo sapiens
TACCATTCAGCGCCGTCGGCCGTGGGAACAAGAAGAGACATACCCCTTCCTGACGTTACCCCGTCGGAATCTGAAAATTCCACATCCTGTTCACAGACTTTGAGAATGTAAGATCCGCGGATCCCTCCCCTTTTTAAGAATACCTGCCTGCTTCTCCATGCCGAGACAGCGGGCGGGGAGTGCGCGTTACCGAATCAAATACACGGTGCAGAGGCATTCCCATGTTCCAAAAACTTGACATAACAAAACGCCAATCCTAGCGCGGGTGTGTTGGCAAATGTGGCCGCCGTGGCGTCACTGCTTATGATGTCGGGATAAACCCCTCTCTCACCGCCTGCTGTGCCACCTCAAAATTAAAGTTCATCCGGTCGTTTCCCCACTTCCAGGATGACGCCGCGTTTCTGTGCCTTTTTAAATGCCTCCTGTACGCCGCCGTCTTCCTTTAGAATCGTCATCCCTTTATTGTGGTACATATGGCTGTATATATCTCCCGGACGCAGGCGGCTGACAATCTCCTCCGCCCGGACCCTGGCGGATCCGTTGTGTGACACAGACCGGGAGCTTCCAGCGCTCCCCAGTTCCAGTAGGCATGCTCAAAGGTGCAATCCCCAAATCCCCCCCACAATCGATCGGCTGATTCTGGGACTTTGATACCTCTGATTTTCATCGGCATATTTCGTGATTAATTCCTCCATCAGCCCTTCTTTAACAGCCGCCCTGTCCAGAGGCTCAGAAATTCCGCCCCGCCGCCCAACCGGCGAAAGGGGGTTCCAAAAAAAAGCTCCTGATATTGATTGGGTTCGGGGCAGGATATCCGTCAGGCGGTGAATGTCCATATTCTGGAAGTACAGCTGGCTGTCCCCATAAGTTCCATGGCCAGTCGTGTCACACTGGATGACAGCAGGAGATCCCGTTTAAACCATTTCCTGGAAATTAACTAATCCCGGCAGGGATATAAGCGCCGCCCGCATCCAGCAGAATTTCAGCCGCATCTGCATCGCTCACCTGTTAATGGTTCGGACAGCCCCTGTATCCTTCCCTTTCAATCCCAGACCTCGCACACTTTGGCCTTGTGTCCAAGCCTTCAACGGCCACCGCATTATTAATCAGTAAATCCGATGTTCCCCTCCCTCAGCTTCCGGCCCGAACCAGCTAGGCCCCTGCCGATTCTTCTTCTTTTAAATATAAAGCGGCCAGATCATTGTAATTATAAGTATGCACGCAATCGAAATACGACCGCCATCCCCCGATATTGCTCTTCAGGTAATCCAGAACTTGTACCCCCTCCATATGCATAAATCAGATTGGCCGGGGACACGCAAATCGGTGATAAAATCGACATAGTTGAAGCAATACAAAGCACCATCAGCAGAGCAGACGGGAATACCCAATCGTCTGTGCAATCCGCAATGATAATCGGCATCAGCAGGGTGATCGTGACAACGTTAGACATAAACTGTGTCATAACGCAAGTCAGAATAAAAAAATAACAATGGTTATGTAATACAACATTTGTAGAACTCGCCGATAAATGCGTATCAGCATATCGGCCATAATCTGTGCGGCGCCGGTATTCTTAAGCGCTGTAGCCAGGTCATACCGCCGAGCAGAATTACGGGCCCTGATGCTGACAAGCTGATATGCCTGCTTAAAATCCGTAAAACCGCGATTTGCCACCATACATGGTACATGCCTGTCCTGTCCTCCAAAAAATCATTCCTACAAATACAGAGCAGGATTACCACGGAGACCACCTTGTTTCCATCTGGGTACATCCTTCGGCGCCTTTTCCGTAAAAATCTGGCTTTCATCATTGTATATCTTGATATCGCAGAAATTTATAACCGATAAAAACATATACAAAAAACATTATGACGGTAAGGGGAATACCATTTTCGAAATCTCAAAGAATCAAACGGCTGTCCCAGTTCTTTAATCTGATCCCAATCAGCACATTAACTCGCCGCATCGCCGACCAGCGTCGCCTGCCGCCGGCCATAGCTCCCAGAAACGCGGACATAAGAAGCTTAGAACGTGAAAACTTGTCGTCGCCGTGATTCCGATAATAATCGGAATAAATATTGCCACCGTACCGGAATTGCTCAGTCTGGCCGACATAATCGTGGATAAAATCATTATCGCCATAATCATCTGGCGTTCCGTTTTTGCATATTTAGGTTAATCCCTGAAGTACCTTTGTCACATACCCTGTTTCAAATGAGCGTTGCTGACAATCACCACGCCGATTAACATCAGAATCGTCGCGCTGGCAAATCCGTTTACCGCCTCCTTCGGCGTAACCAGTCCTGTCAGTACCAGGGCACACAGTGTCAGCATAACTGTCATATTGACCGGTATCTTTTCAAGCAGAAAAGATATAACCGCAAGGATTAAAATAATATTGTTCAGTGTGGATGGTCTGCATATTTCCCCTCATTTCTTTAGTCTGCAGAAAGGATGCGGCCCCCATGGCTGCCCGGTCCTTTGCTTTTTGATGGTGGTTCAATTGTACGTGATCCAATCCACAAAATCCAACAACACATTTTGTAAGTTTTGACAAAATAATATTGTTAAAAAACAAATCAGGCGGGAAACATTCCCGGGCCGGATTTATTCTCCGCCTGAACGATTCCGCCTCAGTTACGGAATGTTATTTAGCCAGCATTCTATAACCCCATTGGTTCTTGCTATAAAGTTCCGTCATTCTTCCGGTGTCAGGGAACCATGGCTAAGAGCGCCAGATCGTAAAGCTGTTCGCAAATCTTTGCCGTGTTTTCTCCTCGCCGTGCTCTAAGACATATTGAACCAGATTGTTATTCGTATTCAGAATCAATACCTGTCCGCTTCCTCCGAACATGGACGGATCCATTCCGTACATGTTGTACATCTTCATCATTTCCTGCATACGGCGGGATTCCTCTGAAACCGTGATCATCGAGGAGATGGACTCATTTTTCAGCTTCTCCACTTTGACCTGAAGCTTATCGTCGCCGAGCGCCTTGCGGAATACCTGTCAGGGTTTCCTCCGTCTTATTAAACGACTCTTTATCTTCCTCCGCCATTTCTTCCTTCATCGTCTCGTTGACATCCGCGTCGATCCGAAGAATTTCAGGTTCTCATGCTTCTGCTCCAGGCGGCCGATGAACGGATTATCAATATTATGCGGCAGGATAGGGGGCATCCTGGCCGTTTGACCTTTTGAACATGTTGATATACTGGCTCTGCTCCTTTTCATCGGTCACATAGAAAATCTTATTTTCGTGGTTTTCTTCTTTGGCTCTTTCTTCGCAGTCTTTTCAGCGTCAGATATTTGCCTTCCAGATTTTTGAAGATAATATACTCATCCATCTTGTCGGCAAACTTGTCATCCTTTAGGCAGCCGAATTTGATAAACGGATTGATGTCATCCCAGTATTTTTCATATGTTTCCCGATCGGTTTTACATTCCGGACAGCTTATCGGCCACCTTCTTAGTGATATAATCAGAAATCTTCTTGACAAAACCGTCATTCTGAAGCGCGCTTCTCGATACGTTAAGCGGCAGATCCGACAGTCGATTACCCCTTTAAAAGCATCAGGAACTCCGGAATAACTTCCTTGATGTTATCGGCGATAAACACCTGGTTATTGTACAGCTTTAATCGTACCTTCCAGGCTCTCATATTCCATGTTGATCTTCGGGAAATAGAGAATTCCCTTTAAGTTAAACGGATAGTCCATGTTCAGATGGATCCAGAATAAGGGCTCCTTGAAGTCCATGAATACCTTGCGGTAAAATTCTTATATTCCTCCTCTGTGCACTCGTTGGGATGCTTATTCCACAGCGGGTTAATATCATTCAGTGCCACCGGCCGCTTCAGAATTTTATATTTCTCTGTCCGCGGGGAAATTTCAACGGTTTCTTTTGTCCCGTCTTCATTTCTCCTTTTCCTCGGTCTTTGCCTCTTCGATTACAGTTTCTACAATTGTGTCCTTCTCAGTCAGCTCATCCTTCTCAATTGTCTCATACTGCGGCTCGCCGACGCATTTCCAGGAAAATTTCTACCGGCATGAATGCACAGTACTTCTGGATTACTTCACGTGCCCTGTATTCATTACAGAACTCGTTGCTGTCTTCATTCAGATAAAGAGTAATCCTCGTACCATTGCCTGTCTTATCGCCTTCGTCCATGGCAAATTCCGTACCGCCCTCGGACTCCCAGTGAACCGGCTTAGCCCCCTTCCTTATAGGACAGGGTGTCGATAACGACTCTGTCGGCTACCATGAATGCGGAATAAAAGCCCAGGCCGAAATGGCCGATAATCTGATCCTCATTGGCTTTATCCTTATACTTTTCCAGGAAATCCTGGGCCCCGGAAAATGCAATCTGGTTGATGTATTCTTCCACTTCCTCCGCTGTCATACCGATACCGTTATCTTCCACGGAAATCGTCTTCGCATTGGAATCCACCGTTACCTGAATCTTATACTCCAGCTCCTCCGGTTTTTACAAATTCCATCAGTTCCAGTTTTTAAGCTTTGTGATTGCGTCACAGCCATTGAAATTAATTCCCTGTAAAGATATCATGATCCGAGTAGAGCCATTTCTTTATGATTGGGAAAATATTCTCGCTGTTGATTGATAAGCTGCCTGTCTTAGCTGCCATAATTAACACTCCTTTGCTATTCGTATATTTGTATTTCTTTTAATTAATTACTTTGTCATGCTCCGTGTAACCCGGGATGTGCGGTTGCGCACGGAAATTCCCGCAAAATAGTGGCTTTGAACAGAAACTTCACCATTTCTTTCAGTCCACCGGGCATTTATTATTCTAATACCTCATGCCTCAGATGTCAATAGAAAATTAGCACTCATTTGAATTGAGTGCTAGTAATTTTAATTGCATTTCTTTTCCATTCCTTTGCGTTTTTCTTTTCAGTTTTTCCAGCTCGTTGACATTCAAAGTCGGAACTTCTATAATGGTTAAGTCATACAAAATAAGGAGGACTCTCTAATATGAATCACAGAAAAAAAAACTACAGTGTTTTTTGAAAAAAAGCGCTGCTGTCGGATATATCTCGCTCTCACTGGCCTTTTCCAGTGTATTTGCGGGAATCGCTTATGCCGGTCCGGCTGATGATACCTCTCTGACGACTCCTGTCTCCGGGTCCGGGAAGCGGGCCGGGAGCTGAGGTTCCGGTAGATAACAGCTACTACAACCAGCGCCTCTCCGATCCGGTTGTAAAACCGGTCGACAAGTACCCTATGAACAGATGGAGTATGATATCAGCGGCGCCCACGCCGCCCGCTATGGGAACCGCATGACAATTAATGTCATCGGCCAGTCTCTCGACGGCAGGAATATTTATGATATCATAATCGGAAATCCGGCTGCGCCAAAAAAGATTCTGTTTCAGGAGCCATCCATGCAAGAGAATATATTGTGGTTCCTCTTATGATGCAGCAGCTTGAATATATGCTTGCATTTTATGATACCGGAACCTATAATGACCAGCCGCTGTCTTCCGTACTGAATAATGTAGCCGTCCATTATATTCCAATGGCAAACCCTGACGGTGTCACATTGAGCCAGTTCGGCGAAAGCGCTATCCGCTCCGAAGAGCTGCGTCAGACCATCCAGAACTGCTATACACTGGATATCGCAGACGCCCGCACCGCCCTGGAGCTATGAAGAATATCTGACCCGCTGGAAGAGCAATGCACGCGGCGTGGATCTGAATCATAACTTTGATGCCGGCACTGGGATACGTTAAATCCGACACTGAACCATAATTCCTTTTTTACGGACTATAAAAAGGGCCTTCCCCTCTGTCCGAGCCGGAATCACAGAGCGCTGGCCAAAATCTGGCCCAGCAGAACGCATTCTCTGCCGTCATCAATTACCATGCAATGGGCAGGTACTTTACTTTTGGGATACGGAAGGAACCAGAAAGCGGCGGGAACGCATACGACATGGCACTGGCCGCGGAGTCACCGGCTATCAGGTACTCGCCAGCAAAGGCGTCGGCGGTTATAAAGACTGGCTCCAGAAAAAAGGAAATCCGGTTCCGGGCCTCACGATTGAGGTCGGCCGTTCCACCTGTCCGGTCGCATTTCCGGGAATACCAGTCTATCTGGGATCAGAATAAGCAGATACCTGCTCTTTTTCTGTAAATACATTATTACCCATTAAGTGAAAGAGGGTGCTGCAGAACTGGATAATACCGGTTCTGCAGCACCCTCTTCCGTATTACTCTTTCCTTATAAAAAGCAGGAATGCCGTAAGAGTTCAGAAATCATGAACTGTTACGGCATCTCTCTTTATTAAAGGCGGTGACCTGTGCACGGAGCGTGCAGGTTATCGTTTAGTACGGTTTTTACGGCTGCCATCACCGAAGCGGCAGCCTCTTTATATCCATCTGCGTAATCTGCAGTAAAAGAATCAGGTAATCACCGGATATCCTGATATAATATTCCCTGCCTGTGCCTTCCGCAGTTTTACCGGATATTGCGGTATAAGTATTGCCGTCTCCCAGTACGGCTCCCGCCTCTGTCTTCACGTCTCCGTATCCGGCAGTCCTGGAGCAGGTTCACATAATAATCCACATAATTCTCAAGATTCCATCCATCCTGTTTTTTCATGAATCCCATATCAACCGTTGCCCGCGGTCAGGGCCTCTCCCAGCGGGCTGACTCCTGACTGTAAGCAAATCTTCATTCTTATCTTTATATGCAAACTTCGCCGGCGCCAAAAGCTCAGACGGTAACTCCAGCCACTCATTGGGGAATAACTTTGTGGTCTGTCAGTGTTCCGGCATTCCCCGGCCTCATTCCGTTGGCTCCGACGTTCCTCGAGCTGCACAACGCCGTCTACCACCCAGGACCCGTCCGGGTTAACCTGATGTCCGTCCGGTGTCTGCGTATTCCTCATCATATATCCATACTGGTCAAAATAATAGCATTCCGCAATCTGATCCTGATTGCCGTCCAGCCATTCCCAGCCGTTGGTGACAAATGTTTCATCGTCCCTCTGCCATCTCCAGCCCGACGGATCCTTCTGCCATCCCGCCGCATAAGCCGGAAAAGCCGTAGTCATACTGAACATCACCAATGCTGCCGCAAATAATTTTTCTTCATATCGTTCTCCTTGTCTCAACTGATATTAAAACGTTTTAATAGATTGTGTCTGAAAAATTGTTTTTCCGTCAGATATGCGTCACACTTTGTGGGAGATTTGGCCCGAATAGGCGCGGCGTAGTGGGCTACGGTAAGCGAATTTGGGCCAAATATGCCGCGAAGTGAGGCGTGCAGATGGCGGGAATGGATTTTCATACAGGCTCTAGCCTTCCTCAAAAACAATTTCCTCTTTACGTAAAAATGCCTTTACCGAATCGTCCCATTCCCTCTCCAGCGATCTGTCCATTGTAAAAACTGATTCATGGAGAGTCCGGTGACTACAGTATAAAACCTGATCCTCATACCTGATATTGATAAAGACCTCCGACCTGTTCCGGCAGCCAGGATGAATTTCTGTCCTTTAAAAACTTTTTCCGTATTGTCCGGCGGTAATTTAAAACAATTGCAAAGCTCTCCGGCAGCTTGCTGCCTTTGATTAATAGAGAAGCAAAATGGGCGCAGCGTCTTCCATGACGAGTAATTTTCAATTTTTTTCCCGCCTCCAGTTCCTCTTCGGAGTAATACCCCTGTCTCACCCTGCCGTCGATGGTGAAGCTGTTAAACGTAACGATACTGGCTTCCCTCACCAGAAAACGGTCGAATGTTTCCCCAATAAATAATTTTGTAAATACTTTCATATCTTCAATTCGTAATGCAACCATAATTTCCCTCCATCCCCCTCCATTCTGTGGCAGTTTCGCACTGTCCTATCCATTCTACCGCACCCTGGAGTTCATGCAACGGATTTTCTCATTACTGTATGGAGATTAATTAAGCAGGTGAGGACGCCGCCGGCACGGCCAGCGGACGGGGGTGGGGATCGGGTTAGGACATGGGAGTCCGCCGGTGCTTAGCGAGGTCTTTTCGAGCTTAGCATTCCTGCGCACTCCAAAGAGTGCAAACGGTCCCCGCAGCAATTCATTCCGGCCGGATTCCCCCTTCACAACAACTTCCCACGGGGACGGAAGACTCAGCCACCCCCCTCACCACACCGGACATGGTCCGTTCCGGACGCGTCCAAAACTGAACGTATCCGTATATGGCGGGCCGATACTTAATACATGGCTGGACCGTCCTCTGTCGATGGCCGGTAAAGTATGCCTGCGAAGCCCGGATCCCTTCCATCCTGAGGTTCTGCTGGTAGACTTCGCCCGCCCGCTTCTGACCGTGCCCAACCTGGCAATACATTTTAACCGTGAAGTAAACAAAGGGGTGGAATTAAATCCACAGAAAGATATGCAGCCGCTTCTGGCTGTTCTGATGAGACATTGAATAAAGACTCTTTTTTCCTGGATCTGCTGGCAGAAGAAACAGGCTGCAGTAAGGATGATATTCTGGATTATCAATTTTACATTTATAACTGTGACACTCCCTGCCGGCTGGGCATTCATGGTGAGATGCTGTCTTCTCGCGCCTTGACAACCTCACCTCGGTCCATGCCTGCCTGAGCGGGATCATGAACAGCCGCAGGGAACACGGCATAAGCGCCGCCGTCTTATATGATAATGAAGAGATTGGAAGCCGTACAAAACAGGAGCCGCATCACCGCTTATGGAACGCGTTCTGGAAAAAGCTTTATCTGAGCCTTGGTTACGGCCGGGTTCTTTCTGGATGCATTATTTGGCGGGATTCCTGCTCTCCCTCGATGTTGCCTTATGCCCTGCACCCCAATCAGGCGGAAAAGTACGATCTCAAAGACCGCATCAGCCTGAATGAGGGGCGTTGCCCTTAAGCTGGCCGTATCCCAGGCCTATGCCACAGATGCATCCTACGTCAGTGTCGTCGAAGAGCTGTGCCGCCAAAATATCATTCCATACAGGAAATTTTCCAACCGCTCCGATATCAGAGGAGGTTCCACTCTGGGAAGCATCTCCTCCTGTATGATGACCATGCCTGCCGTTGATGCCGGGGCGCCAATACTCGCGATGCATTCGTCACGCGAGTTGATGGGCACCTAAAGGATCAGTGGGCGCTGGCGCAGCTTACCAGAGCATTCCTTGCATAGTATAAAAAGCTGAACTGTTACGCTGAACGGCACGCCCCGTCTGCTCCCTGCCTCAATGAAACTTCACCTTTAGGATCCGCTCCACCGACTGATTAATCCGTTCCTCCGAGAGCGTCCCGTTTTCCACCGCCGTCAGGACTCCTGGTATGCCTCCTGAAATTTTTCCGGCATCAGCAGCATGTCATTCCCCGCCTGCAATGCCCTGACGGCCGCATCAGCGGAACTGTATGACGAGGTGACTGCCCCCATGAGGGCGTCTGTGATGATGATACCGTCATATCCCAGGGTCCCGCGCAAAATCTCCGTTATCATCTTTGGTGACATGGATGCCGGCGCGTATTGTCGCCTGTCACGGCAGGCGGGCAATATGGCCGGACATGATGAACACGTGCCCCGGCTCGACGGCCGCCCTCCAGAAAGGGTACAAAATCTTCCGCCATCAGTTCCTCGAGCGTACGTTCTGTGGCTGCATATCCGTCATGGCTGTCCGCCGTTGTGCCGCCATGCCCCGGAAAGTGCTTCAGGAGCGCTTATGCCATGAGCCTGCAGTCCCTTGACCACTTCGTTGGAAAATGCTGCCGTCACAGCTCCGTCTGTTCCGAAGGAACGCCTGGCCACAACGGTATTCTCCGGATTGGTCAGACATCTGCTACGGGGCAAAATCCATATTAAAAAGCCCAGATCAGCCAGATAAGTTCCGATTTTATCTCCAACTTCATATGCCTTCTGCGGTCCACCCGAGGCCCCCGATCTCACTCATATCAGGAAATGACGCAATGCCAAATTCTTCTCTTCCGCTGATTCTGGAAACCTGTCCTCCCTCTTCATCCACCGCCAGAAAAAGCTTCGATTCCTGTATTGTCCCTGAAATATTTCTGTGTTCTCGTGAGCATATCTTTCACCTGATCCGGTGAACGCAGATTCTGCTTAAAATAGACGATTCCCCCCGACCGGATATTCGCGGATTGATTCTTCCGTCTTAGTCCGGCAGCATAGACCCGTGTCTACCCGGTAAGAGCCTCCGGCGTCACCATAAATAATTGCAGCACCTTTTCCCTGAGCGTCATCTCTTGCAGCGCTTCTTCGACTGTCATCGGCATTTTCCCTTCCAGATTTTCTTCAGAGGCAGCCGAATCTTTTTGCCGCTTCGTTTCTGTCGTCACCGGGGAAGTACTCTGTCACCACAGCCTCCGAGGAATCCCCTCGTTTTCTTCCTGCACCTTCAGATGGCGCAGAAAAAACACCGAAACTGCCGCCGCCGCTGCCGCTGCCGCAACCAGCATAGAACAAGCCACCCGGCTGCCGGGCCTCTGCCGTCTTCTGCTTTTCGGATTTCTTCTGCTCTGACCACGTTGACGTTCTTCCATTCTCTGTCCAGCCTTTCGCCCGTTATTTTCCTGAATACTTTCTGTAAATTTCAAAGAAATCCGCACCTGCCGCGTACCGTCGGACCCAAGCTCCAGCTTATTCAGGGATCCCCCGAATAGGTCAGGTTGATTCCTTCCTGAAAGCTGTCGCCATCTCTTGAACGCTTTTTCTTGCGTTCCTCGAAGATGATTTTCTTTCTTGCCGCTGTAGCCTCTTCATCATAATCGCTGATGCACTTAATCACATAATAGGTTCCATTCGACTCAATCACCTGGCTAACCTGCCCGGCAGGACAGCGCAAACGCCGCATCTTCAAACTCCTGGGATTCTTCCTTTCTCCCCAGTTGTCTGGTAGTGGCAGACAGGCCTGCATCACTGGCGCATTTTTCAAAATCCGCATTCTCCTGCGCCGCAGCCAGACTGAGGTTCTCCGCCGCCTGTCTGTCGGCTGTTTCAGCCTGCATCACCGTAATAACCTTCGCCTCACTGTCACTGACCTCCAGATCTATGCCCTTTGTCAGCTCCTCCACCAGCTTCTCAGCCAGGCAGTAATCTTCAAATACTGCTCTCACGTCCTCCTCACTGACACCCATATGCTCGATATCTTCCGTGGTAAGATTTCCAAAAGTATTCCGCCGCTGCCGCCGCCATCTCTGAACGCTCTTCCGGCGAAAGTGACATATTCCTGTCCTGTGCCAGGAGATTCATGATTTTCAGCTCTTCCATAAAATTTTTAATCTGTCCGGTCAGATAAGAGGCAAAATTCTCCCCCTTCCTCCGCTATCTCCACATTCCATATCTGATCCGTACAGATTTCCTCATAGCGGTTTTTTGCTCTGTCATGGCAATCACCATGATCTCCGGAAGGGGAATATCCCTTCTCACTCTTCCTGCCGGCCGGCAGAGATGCCCCTGGCCGCATCCGGCCAGAAATAGGAGGCAGAGGGCCGAAGCAGCACCGGCATTCTAAACGGCGCGGGCTTGTTCTTGTTTCTATTTCCACATATCATATTATCCAATTTCAGCTCCTGTCGTGATAATCTAAAAAACACCGTTGATTGTGGTGAAAAAGTTATAATAATAATTTTCAGTATTTTCATGACTCCGTCATTTACATTGCGATCTGCCTGAAATCTCGCGGCATTCTTAACCCCCATCTCTGGCATTCCCACTGCAAAAGCTGTAGTAGGCCCGTTTCAGCATCTCAATGTCATTTAACTGATCGCCAAATGCCATCGTCTCTTCCGGCGCAATCCCCAGACTCTCCTGAAGCGTCTTCACCGCCTCGCCCTTATTGACTTCAGAAGCCATGCAGTCCATCCACATGTCCCCCGACACCGTCATCTTCAGCCGGTCGCCGTACTTGTTAAAAAAAACCCTTCCGTGGCATGGCTGATCCGTCTTTTCTGTATGCCGCTACTTTGATAATCTCGTCATCGACTTTCGTGACATCCTCAACTTCTATAATATTGAAATAATATCCTTCGTCATCCAGTCGATAAATTCCCTGTCCTTTGTCTCCAGATAAGTTCCCTTTGCCCCGCTAACCATCACTTCCAGCTCCGGATCTTTTCTGATATCCACTGCAATGGAATCAGCAAGCGCCCGCTCAATGGGATAAAGAAAAGATTTCTTCCGTAGCATCCCAGATAGGAGCCATTCTCCGCCACATAAAAATCTCCTTCTTTATGGGTGAAAAACGTATATTCTATGCTGGCGGCCTGACGCCCGCTGGCAGCCGCAAAATGAATCTTCTTTTTTTTTTTTCAGTTCCATAATGACATCAAAATCTCCGGATTAATCTGATTTTCCCCGTCTTTTTACGAGAGTGCCGTCTATATCCGATACAATTAATTTAATCATTCCTGTCCTCCAATAGCTGTTTCATTTCCTGATACACTCTTCCTGCCGGAAGTCCCATCACATTCGTGTAGGAACCGTCAATGCCTCTGATATATGCGGCAAACCTGCCCTGTATTCCATATGCTCGCCTTATCGTCCGACTCTTTGCAGGCAATGTAGCTTTCGATTTCCTTTTCCGACATCGGTATACGTCCACCCTGGTTTCCACTGCAAAGCTTCTTTTTATTTCCGGCTATCAGCGTTACTCCTGTATACACGTAATGGCTGGGTCTCCCTGAAGCATCCGAGCATTCGGGCCGCATCGGCTTCATCCGCCAGGTTTTCCCAGAATCTCCGTTTGCATAGACAACGGTATCCGAGCCGACGACAGCAGTCGTTTGGGCATCGGTTTCACCCAAGCCTCGCGGCAACCTCCTCTGCCTTTTGCCTCGACAGCTCGGTTACTACCCGATCCGGCTCTTTTCTCCGTCACTTTTTCCTCTATCTCGCTCGGTATCACTTCGGTATAATTCCTATCTGCCGGAGCAGTTCTTCCCTTCTCGGCGATGCAGAAGCCAGCACTACTCTTATATTATCCATATCTTCTTCCTGTTCTCCCATTGTTGGTTATCGTTTATGCCTTGCCATCCTCTTATTTATACCATAAAAGCCCCTCTGAACACAAGGGCGCGGACAATGAAAAGGACGCACTCCGGAATCTTCCGTTCTGCGCCCTAAACCATACCTTATTTTATAATCTGTCAACTCCCCGGTCAATTTATCTTCATCCTGCCGATTATCTCACGGTTATCTTCACAATTCTTTTCACGAAGTTCCAGCCTGAAGCTGTAGAAGAAGTCAAATACATAGAAAAACAGCAGCGCCAGGGCCACATATTTCCCCACATGGGAAGGTATTCTCGCAACCGTATTCTGCACCTGGACATTCAGGATCGGAAGAAGATAATACCTAAAAGCCCCCATCCCAGGCTGCTCTCAAGGCAGATGATCCCTTTATAATTACACCTCTTTTCTTACTGTAATCCCACCAGAATGCTCCGAACAGACGAATCATTATTTTCCCCGTGATAAGCTCCATCGTTGTTGCCATCAGCATACTGGCAAAATAAAGCTTTACCATGTCATCAGAAACCGGTCTAAGTAAAACAGCCGCCCCAACGGCTCCAAAACCATAGATAATGCAAAAAGGCCCATGACCAAATCCTCGGTTATAAACAGGTTTCCTGTTTTCCCACCGTCAGAACAATACACTCAGAATATAGCCAATCAGGCTAAAAAGTAAAAAAAACAGTTAATCCAGAAATATAAATCTACTGTAGTCTTCATTCGCAAATTCCGTCCTTTCAGTCTCGTATCGTTGTCCCCCTGCCGGAAACTTCCTAATAATTTTTTCAGTATAATATGAATTAATACATAAATCAATAATGTTGTAGCAATTTTTTAACAACCGCCGTCTTCAACAAAACAGAAAGCCCACAATGTGAGCTTTCCCTGTTATAATTATTCAGATTAAAATAAACATCGGATCCATAACCACAGCAATTATCACTCCCAATATCGCACCGGCAGCAACCTGAATCGGGGTATGTCCAACGTACTCCTTTAATTTTTCCTGCAGCACCACGCCGTCCAGCTTCAGGAAATCATCAAATAAAAGCCGGTTTAATACCTTCGCCTGTTTGCCAGTCTCCTGCCTGACGCCGATAGCGTCATACATTTACAACCATTGACATAATAAAACAGACTGCAAATTCAAAGCTTCCGCCCCGTATCTCATCCCCGCCGCTGTTGTCAATGCGCACATGGTAGAGGAGTGGGAACTGGGCATTCCGCCTGAACCGAAAATCCGTTCCGGGTTAAAAGAGCGGTTCAATGCTATATCAAGCAGTGTCTTGAGAACCTGGGCGATCACCCATCCTGCCACACCGCTCATTAATGTCTGGTTACCGGTTACTTGCTGAAAAAAATGTCATGTTTATCTCCCTGTATTTTCCTTTTTATCATTGCCGAATCTGTACGTATTCCGCGGTTCTTTCACCGCAGGTCAGCGGTAACCTGTACGCCGGTCTCACAGGTCACTGTCCTTCAACAAGAGTCCGGCCGACAGCCGGACTCTTGTTGAAGGCAGTGTAAAACTAAAAACTGCTTTCTCCATTTTTACCTTCTGCTCCATGCCGGATGCAGATTATAAAGGAACCAGTCCTTCATCCGCGCTCCGACTTCCACAAGGCCGCAGAATTTATCGGCGTAAATGATAGTATAGCCTTCTTTATATTTGGGAGGGGATCGGGGTCAGGGGGCCATATGACAGATTATCATATTCTTCTCCATCTCCGTAACCTGGAAATATATCTCGGCATTCCTCATCGCCGTTCTGGGATGAGTGAAGCCATGAAAATATTCGCCGGTCTCCTTCGCATGCGGTATGCCAGTCATAAAGAAATAAATCGTGGAAGAGCTGCCCTCGCCGCCTGTCTGTAGTCCCACCCGTACCTCCTGCATTCTGGCTCATGTAAGAGACTCGGATGCAATGTTCTTTACAGGTAGTGTTCCCGTGCTGGGTAATTATCCATTGACTGAAAAACAGGATCTTCAGAATATCTTTGACACGGTCATATATCCGCTGTCTTTTTATACTCTCCCCGTGCAGCCCAGTTGTTATCCTCCGCCCATCGTCTGGCCGCTTCCCCTCCTGCCTGCTCAGTCTTATCTGTCCCACGCTTTCATCGCTCTCCTTAATATCCAATCAGCCAGTCATAAAGTTCCTGATACTTCATCGCAGATGCATGCCAGGAAAAATCTGCGGCCATGCCCCCGGTCCACAATCTTATTCCACTCGCGTTTTTTATTATAATATACATATTTCGCATAACGGATACAGTCCAGCATCTCATGTGCATTATAATTGGCAAATGAAAACCGGTTCCCGTGCCTTCATATTCGTTGTATGGCCAAACCGTGTCTTTCAGACCGCCTGTCTCACGGACGATCGGTACCGTTCCGTATCGGAGCGCCATCAGCTGGCTTAAAACCGCAGGGTTTCAAACAGTGAAGGCATTAAAAAGGCATCACAGGCAGCGTATATCTTATGAGACATCTCTTCGGAATAATAAATATTCGCGGATACCTTGTCATTATACTTCCAGTCGTAATGGCGGAACATGTTCTCATACTTCTCATCTCCGGTACCCAGAATCACAAGCTGCATCATCCGAGCAAATCTCATCCATCGCGAACTGAATCAAATCGAAACCTTTCTGATCCGTGAGGCGGGAAACGATGCCTATCATAAATTTTTCTCATCCTGAACCAGGCCGAGCTGCGCCTGAAGCTCTTTCTTATTCTTCGCCTTTTCTTTGCGGAACGTTCTCGCATTATAATTCTGCGCAATCATCGTATCCGTCTCAGGATTGAACTCATCATAATCGATGCCGTTTTAAAATTCCTCTCAGGCTGTTGCTCCTGGCTCTCATCAGCCCATCCAGGCCTTCCCCTAAAACGGGGTCTTTATTTCATCCGCATACGTATTGCTGACGGTAGTGATCGCGTCAGCAAAAACAAGGCCGCCCTTTAACATATTGCCGTCTTTGTATGCTTCCAGTTTATCAGGTGTGAAATAGTAATCAGGCAGTTCGGAGAAACGCTGAATCGTCTTAACGTCCCAAACACCCTGAAACTTCAGATTGTGAATTGTCATAACCGATTTAATATCGCGGAAAAACTCACCGCCGCGGAATTTATCTTTTAAGTGTACCTGAATCAGACCGGTCTGCCAGTCATGGCAATGTATGACATCGGGCTTAAACCCGATTACAGGCAGAGACGACAGAGCCGCCTTGCAGAAAAAAGGAAAACTTCTCCAGATCATAATACCAGTCCCCATATGGTTTCGCACCCTGTGAAGTAGCTTTCATTATCAATAAAGTAAAAAAGTGATTCCTTCATACACATACTCCAAAATGCCCACATAACGGCTCTGACCAAGATAATCCATATAAAAATGGTTCAAATACTTCATATCATTCCGAGATTTTCTTTGATACAAAGATACTTTGGAATGATAACCTGACATCAAAATACGCTTTATCAAAACACTTCGGAAGCGAACCGACAACGTCCGCCAGCCCGCCCGTCTTAATAAACGGAACTGCTTCTGATGCAATAAAGAGAAATATTCTTCATACCTACTACCTCCCTGACTGCCTTATATTGTAAACGATTCACGTTATACATCACACGATGATTATAATCATTATACAATAGAATTATGAATTTAGAAAGTAGTATCAGAACTTTTCAACCTTTTATTGTCAATTCATTCTCCGGTAGTCGAGGCGTATCTTATCCACAATCAGGGCAATAAATTCTGAGTTGGTAGGCTTGCCCTTTCCGGTGCTGACCGTGTAGCCGAACAGTTCGTTGATGGTGTCCATTTTACCCCGGCTCCATGCCACTTCAATCGCATGGCGGATTGCCCGCTCCACACGGCTTGGCGTAGTCTGATGCTTTTGGCAATCGTCGGATACAGGATTTTAGTTACCGACGCCAGCATTTCCTTGTCACTGACAGACATAATAATAGCATCCCTTAGATACTGATAACCTTTTAATATGCGCCGGGATGCCAATTTCATGAAGCATCTGCGTTACATCATTTCCAGATTCTGCTCCATATAATCCGTTTTATTTACATAAGGTTTCACTTTTTCTGCTTCCTGCGAGCATCGTTGTTTTATTTTTATAACCTGACAGCCTTTTTAATTTGTCGAGTACGCTGTCTCGTAAACGGTTCATGATGTAGTAGCTGGCGCCCAGTTTAAAAGCATCTGCTGTCAGGATTCTCGCTGCTGGCTGCCGTAACCATGATGAAAGATGTATTTTTCTTTTGAATTCTTCGTTTGCTTTTTACTTTCTCATAAACCGAGATTCCGTCCATTCCCGGCATAACTATGTCAAGCAAGACAACATCCGGCTTTATTCTCATAATCATATTGTATGCTTCATTACCATTATCCGCCTTTCCAACGACATGATAATCTTTTTTCACTCTCCAGTATTTCGCCAAGCATCTCAAAAGTCTGCCTGTTGTCATCCGCAATTGCAATGTTAAGTTCTGCCATGATACTCTCCTCTAAAAATTTAAATGGTAATGATGATTATAGACTCGACCCCGTTTTCCTTTCAACTCGATCTCACCGCATAATTCGACACGAAAATGTCAGGTTTTGGCTCCTGGTTTTTCATATTGTCATACGGATAAATTCTGTGTAGACTCCGTGATATTTCCTTTTTCCGGCTTTTTTATTATAGCCATTTTTAGGAAAGATGCAAAATGATGTCGGAAATTTAGCAGCACACTAACGCGGTGAAATAAATTGCCGGGTTAATCAAGATGATGTTATCGGCTTTGAGTGTAAATACTGCTGTTTTAGAATCGAGAGGGATGATATATCATATTTTCATTTGGCCCATGATGACAAGACCTGGTGTATTTCTTCTATAATAAATACCAGAGCTAGTAAGACCTTTGCCTGACGGTTTCCCTTTTTGTATTATATAACCCGTTTATTGCTTATACAAGATGTTGTGAAAGAATATATGTCACGGACTTTTAAAAAAAAATATTTACCGGGGAGAGCTTTTTGTTCCCGGTTGACGATCGGATGACGGTATCTTCGGCATTTTATACGGGATGGTCAAGCTGCCCGGGATTTTGACGGAATTTGACTTGATTTTGGAGGGCGGATCAGAGGGATTTTTTGTTATTTAGCCGTAATTTTTTGGTTTGTTGTTTGTGTTTCACTGCCAGGCTCCTTCGCGTTACACTGACCGGACAGAGTGGCGGGTTCCTTCGCGTTACACTACTCCGGCCGGGCGGCAACCCCCCTGGTTCGCTGCGCGCACCAGCGGTTGTGCTGCATATCGCAAAAGATGCTCATACAAGCAAGCTGCATCGCATTTTTCCTCCTGTCCTGCCGGACTCAATGCTCGAGCATGTTTTCAATCAATATCCCATACCCCTCGTCGAGTCCTGGATGAATACATGGGTCACCGCTCCGATCAGTTTCCCATCCTGTATTATCGGCGATCCTGACATTCCCTGCACTATGCCTCCCTGTCAGCTCCAGCAGTTCCGGATCCGTCACTTTGATAATCATATCTTTACTTTTTCTGGCTGTGGAATAATCTACCTTCTGTATTTCGATATCGTAATCCTTCAGTTCTCCCGATACGTTGCTTTCTAACATATGCTTTCCTTTTTTACATCCTGGCGGTAGCCGATTGGGATTACCTCGCTTTTTACGCGGTTGCGGAATTTTTCGTTTACAGTCCCGAATATCCCTTCATTTGTGTTGGCTTCAATGGCTCCCAGTTTAGACTGGTTCCCATAGTAAATCACACCCGACATGACTCCCGGTTTGCCAAAAGTGCCTTTTTCAATTCCCATGATCTCGGTATCATATAATTCGCCGCCCGAGGTCTGCACCAGCATTCCTGTATCGCTGTCGCTGATTCCGTGCCCTAATGCCCCTGAATTCCCCGTTGGTGCTTATAGGTCATTGTGCCGATACCCTGCGTATCGTCACGGATCCACAGACCCAGCTTGAAGTCACCATCGGCCGTTTCCACGGGCGTCATCTCCACAGGCATCTCTTCCCCGTCTCTCCTCACGGAAAGCGTCAGAGCGCCGCCTCCTGAGCTGTTGACGGCCTGAATCATGTCCTTCTTGTTGACCGCCGGGACACCGTTGATAGCCTCAATATAATCACCGGATTTTAAAGACACCGTCCGCCGGATCGATAATATCGCCGTTTTCGTTGTAACTTCCCCTGTTCCTATCACCATCAGACCGTCGGATTTCATATATATCCCTATGGGCAGGCCGCAGGGGACCGCATATTTTTTGTATCAGAGACATCCACCTCAATGTCTTTCAAGCTGAACAGGCCAAACAACTTCATGTTCAGATGGTATGTTCCTTCATTTTCCGAATAAAGGGAAAATGGCTGATCCAACTGCAGATGTATTTCATCTGAGGGGATATTGGAGCCGTTGTTTAAAACCACCTCTTCACTTTCGCTTTTAACGATACTTTTACCGGAAGGAAAAAATGGAAATTCTCTTCCTGGTCCACCACCACGTTCAGACGGTCGGAATGGACCACTGCATATAAAAATACGACGAACCGGCTAATACCACAAGCCCGGCCCAGAACAGGACAATAAGAGACTTTCTTAGCTTTTCTTTCCTGGTCACCTTTCCTTCCTCCTTACACAATTGTTACCGCCTTTTCGGCTTTTAAATCATTTGTTTGTCATTCACGCTGTTAGTATGTGACGAACCTCAAAAATCAGTCTGCTATTTTTCGTCCAGTCTTTCATATTTTTTCAAAATTCACACTTTACATTTTCAGACCGCAGGTATATACTTCACTCATAAATGACGTTTTAACACAGACTTATTGAGCTTGTGTACTTCCTGAACCGGCGGTGACAGTCCGGATGAGAAAGACGTTTTCTGCAGCATACCTGAAGACTGTTTGTTTTCAGGCATTTTTATTGATGACGGTGACCTGTGCGCGAAGCGTGCAGGTTATCGTTTCACAGGAAGGTTCTGTATTTAATAATCTTTACTTAATTATTCCGTTTTATGCAACGTTTTCAGGATTAGCCATAGACAAATCTGCACCGCGGTGAATCCGCTGCTTTCCGGTAAAATGGATCTTGTGGCGTTCTCCGGTATATGAAAGGATAAAAAATAATGAAGTTCAGCAAAGAAAAACATCTGACATTTGAAAGCCGTGGAAATCATGTTCCGTCAGCTCGGAGACTGGAAAATTATGGCGCTTTGCAACCAGCGTCAATGACCATGTGACGGTCAGAATGTAAGCTGCCTGTTTTACGACAATAAAATTTATTTTAAAACAGACAAAAACTTCAGAAAAACAAAACAGCTTTTTGAGAACCGCAGGTCGCTCTGTGCTGGAGCGGCATCCAGGTGGAGGGCCTGCCGGAAAACAAGGGACTGGTGGCAGACGAACCGGGAAAGCGTTTTGAAAAGGCTATAAGGAATTTCTCTGGAACAGCTACAATGCCTACAGCCATGTGGATACGGAAATTCTGATTCAAGTGACGCAAAACATGTGGAAGTATGGGATACCAGCGACGGGCAGTACGCCTATCAGCTTTTTATTGACTTCGATAGCCGGACTGTGGAGGTTAAAGCTTCCATGACGTAAAAAAAAAAGGAGTAGTTGCTCCCGCACGAAATCAAAATGATTCATGCCATTGTGCGAACTCCCCTTTATGCGGTTGGATTTATAAAATATCTTTTTAATAAGCGGGTTAATTCAATAACATCGATAGGCTTTTTTGCTATGGGCATTCATGCCGCACTGCAGACAATGCTGTATGTCATCCGAAAAAGCATCCGCACTCATAGCAATAATTGGAACAGATAAGGCATCCGGATGATCCAGTCCGCCTGATTGCTTTCGTAGCCTCATATCCTGTCATATGTGGCATCCGTATATCCATAAGAATGGCATCGTAATATCCCTCAGGTGAATTTTGGAACTTGTCCAGACATATCTGGCCATCCTCCGCCCAATCCAGTTCCACGCCTAAATCTGTTAGAAATTCTTTCGCAACCTCCCAGTTCAGCTCATTATCTTCTCGGCAAGCAGGATACGGCGACCGGATAGATCAATCGTTTGATTCGATGACTGCTCGTGCTCCTGTTCCAACGTCCATATACTGACATAAAGCATGATACAGCGTAGATTTAAAAAGCGGCTTGGAAATAAAACCGCTAATACCCGCTTCACGGGCCTCCGCTTCAAATTCACTCCAGTCGTACGCAGAAATCAACAAAATCGGCACGTCATCTCCCAAATTACTCCGGATTTCTTTCGCAACCTGAATTCCATTCATACCCGGCAGTTTCCAATCCAGCAGAATAATTTGATAATCTTCTCTCTTTTTTGTGGTGTTCTATTACCAGTTCTATGGCCTTTTCCCCGCTGAGCGTCCATTCAGCTTTTATACCAATGGATTTCAGCGCATTAATAGCTGTTCTGCACAATAGCTCGTCATCGTCAACCACCAGCATATTCCAGGAAGGGGAGCACCATATCCACCTCCATTGCAGCAGCTTTTTCAAAATCAAACGTGAGAAAAAATTCGGTGCCCTTATCAGGTTCACTTTGTACCTCAATGCTTCCCTCCATGGCATCTACAATGTACTTTGTAATCGCCATGCCTAAACCGGCCCCCTCCGTTTTATGTATCCGGGCTCCATCCGCACGGCTATAGGATTCATATATTCTTTTCACGAAATCGTGTGACATACCGATTCCGTTATCTTTGACATTGATATGAATTCGGACATAGTTTTCGCCTTTCGGAGATTTTTCTTCAGAAAGGGATAATTGTATTGAGCCTCCCTCCGGTGTATACTTCGTTGCATTCGATAAAGATTAAGTAAAACCTGATTTAAGCGTATGCCGTCACACCACACATTTTCTGTTAAATATATTATCAACGTGAATATCAAAGGTTTGTCTTTTTGGCCTTCACTTGTGGCTGCATAATGTTAACAATGCCTTCAACAACTTCCTTTAATGAAATTTGTTCGGTTGTCAACGTTAATTTGCCACTTTCAATTTTAGACATATCTAAAACGTCATTAATCAGCCCTAAGAGATGTTTGCTTGGACAATGTGATTTTTCTCAGACAACTCTGTACTTGCTTCCGGTCATCCATGTGGGCTGTGGCAATCGCAGTCATCCCTACAATAGCGTTCATAGGGGTACGGATATCATGGCTCATATTCGCTAAAAATTCACTTTGGCTTTGTTCGCTTCAAGAGCTGCCTGCCGGGCCTTCTCCAATTCATGCACCTGAGAACGGGTTATGGAGAAATACCGAAGAAAATCAATGTCAGGATAATTAAAACAGAAGAGCAGGATAGTAACGTCATGACCATACGCTGGCTGTCCAGATTATTTATGGCATCGTCTAATATGCTATACGGCATCACCGATACTAAATACCACTCGGAATAAGGCAATGAAATACCATAGATTTGACATTCTTCACCATTTACTTCAAATGTGTCCGTATATTCTTCATGTTTTTTCAGAGCAACACTAAATTTTTCAACCGGAATTTTCAGCAGATGATTCATTCACCGGTGAATCAGGCTGGTTTTGCAGCTGTTCAAAAAATACCACAATTCAGTGTTGGGATTTTGTATGACAAAACTTCCGTCCGGCCGGATAATATGATAATACATCAGCTGCCCTTCATCCTTTAAGGAAAGGAAATCCGTAATGTATTCCAGAGGAACGGCTGCTATCAGGCCAGTGCTCCTATCGCCATTGTGCATCGGATAAGCAGCAGCAACGCCAAACAATACCACTTCATTTCCGGCAGAATCAATACCTACAGCGACTCTTTGTTCCCCCTTGATAATGCTTCTACAAAAGGTTCTGGGTTAAGCGGCTGAATTGCCTGTCCATAAAGTGTCTGAAAATTTCCATCGGCAGAACAAAGTGCTAAATAACTAAAATCCCTGACCTGTGCCCTGTAAATGAGTTCCTCATATAGTGCTCTTTATCGTCGTTGTATCTGTTGAAACCACAGAAACAATGCCGCTGACCTGATTAAAGCGCAACTTAATAACAGTTTCAAAATGTCTGGACATTTGTTCATTCATTCCGGACATATAAATTTGACCAATTTCGTAAACGGCCTTTTCACTCTTTCGACTCATATAAATTCCCAGCAGGCTGAACATGATAATACTAAAGCTCAAAGCCCGATGAAGCTGCCTATTAAAAAACGCGTTGTAGTATTTTTCATTTTACCGTTTTTTCATTGACATTATTCCTCCCCGGAGTTCTTATACGCTCAATAATATCAACTATTTCATAGTAGTCATTTGATAATTGAGGCATCATATCCACAGCCTTATTCCAATCGTCTTCTTTTAATGCTTTTGTTACCAGACTACTACTTTCAAACAGTCTGGTAAATGAAAGATTTTGACAAATTCCTTTGAGTGTATGAATGGCTCTAAGAGCCTCAACATAGTCTCTTATTCTCCATAGACGCTTCAAACAAGAAGAAAACTTTTATCGTCCAGAAACTTATACATAAATTTCTGAACGCTTTGTTCACGGCGCAGTCTACCCAAACCTCATCAAAATCGCCGCCAAATTTTATATAACAATCTTTTAGGTTCATAATCAGATTCCTCCGTTTTTAAATATTGTCTGCGATGTCTTTATTCTCGTCCAGAAAACATATGCTCACTTTGTTCTTTGTGTTTTTGATTGATACATCATAATGTCTGCAAGCCTTTGAAGAGTTTTTTTTGCGGTTCCTGTTCCATATACCCCGCCTATACTTACTGTCATATGTAGTTCGGGATGACCATCAATTATCAGACGATCAACAGAGTGCCGATCCTTTCCAGTTTTTTTCCAAATATCTCTGCAGGTATACTAGTAAAATATAATTACAAATTCATCGCCGCCATAACGGATCACGGAATCTGTTTTTCGCACACAGGATAAAACGGTTTGTGCAATGTTCTTAATAATATCGCCAACGTCATGACCATATTTATCATTGATGTGCTTAAAATTATCTATGTCTATTACAACCATTGCCTGAATATTACATCTGCGCCTTGAAAATGCTCGTCATAATAGCGGCAATTGTAAATACTGGTTAAGGAATCAATATATAATAATTGCAGTTGCTGCTGTTTGCGAGACAAGACGGTGTGTTTTTCATAGGAAAACAACCTGTCGTAATCTACTTCATTTCTTATATCTTGAATATTTTTAGTCTCCTTGTTCAGGAGAATTATCAGTCAGCTGTTTTCCAGAGTATCCGCAATTTCTTGTAGACACAGTAAAAGTGTAGGATTAAATGCACCACATTCTCCTTCAAAATCATTTTCAAAGCGTCTCCATGTGAATAAGCTCTCTTATAGCATCGCTCACTGGTCAAAGCGTCATATACATCGGCCAGCGCAACTACCTGAGCGGCTATGAGGAATTTCTTCCCCCTTAAGCTCCATCTGGATAACCGTTGCCATCATACCTTTCGTGGTGCCACCGGCAAATCTCAAAGCTACTTTAACAAGAGGAGCCTCCTGCTGCTCAACGGGCAGGTCTAAAAGCATGTTAGCGCCGACCATCGAGTGAGTTTTTCATCACTTCAAACTCCTCTTCCGTAAGACGTCCAGGTTTATTCAATATTGTATCCGGAAATTGCGATTTTCCAATATCATGCAGCGCTGAAGCCGTACTGATTAAGGAAATATCAGCTTTGGACAAAGGGATACTGCTCTCGGTACGCCAGACAAACTGCTTTAGCAGATACTTAGTAATCGTATTGACATGCAGGATATGTAAGCCGCTTCTCTCCATTCCGAAATTCCACAATATGAGACAGGATTGAAATCATCAGCTTATTATTTTTCTCCTGTTCATGGAATTGTTCTGCGATAATTTTCTCAAGACGCTGCTGCCTTGCATATAAAAAACATCGTATTGGAAATTCGACGCTGTACAATGGTCGAATCAAAAGGACGGCTGATATAGTCAAAAGCCCCTAAGTCATAGGCCCTCTTTATATTAGCGGGAGTGTCATCAGCAGAAATCATAATAACGGCAAAAGGTGTCATTCCAGTGGTATTTGCTTATGTAAGCTAATACTTCAAATCCGTCCATTTCAGGCATCATAATGTCCAGAAGCAAAAGGAGAAATCTGCTCTTTGCTTTGAAAGGAGAGAAATTGCTTCCACACCATTCTCAGCCTCCACCACATCATATTGTTCTTCCAGGATATCCATAAAAGAGCGCGGTTCATTTCTGAATCGTCTACGATTAAAATTTTTGTTTTTCCATAATACTGAAACTCTTTCCCTAATAAATTTACGGTTTTATTATAAATGTTATCCTTATATAATGGCAACATTCATATTGGTCAGGTATGCAAATAGGTTTGTGTCCTCTAATACTGACAAAATAGCTTTCTCATGATATAATTCAGATAGATAGGAGGCAGGTTATGAAACCACAAGAAACAAAATTTACATTTGTATATAACGAAATTAAGCAGCGTATTTTGTCCGGCCAGATACCTTATGGAAAGTGTCTTCCTCTTCAAGAATGCTTTTGTGAGCAGTTTCATGTAAGCAGATACACAATTAACCATGTTTTTGACACATTGCGGAAGAAAATTTTATTGAAATTCAACCGGTCTTGCGCCAACTGTTACTTTTAAAAGAGATATCTCTGGTGTATCGGACACTCTGACAGAAATTTTAAAGCAAAAAGACAATATTATACAGGTATATCAGACTTTTGGGCTGATTATCCCTCCGCTCCTGGTTTTTGCCTCACAGAACTGCGAATTAGAGTTTCTGCCTCACTATAAACAAGCTGTAAGAGAATCACGTTTAGGGAGGGCGGCCGGAGGATGGCGCGTTCTATCCAGCTTTGGGGCAGACATACTAAAAATCGGCGGAAATGAATTGTTCAGCGAGCTTTATTCAACCTTTGACCTTTACAATAAACTCACATTTTTCACGGAAGAATGCCCTTATTTCTCTGAATGCTTTTTACAGGGTTCGGTATCTGTAACAGGAGTTATTATAGATATATTGAAAGGCAGTGATCCATTTGCAAAACAGGAACAATTATCATATATGTATCAAAATCTTACGGATTCTATTGAAAGTACTTTAAAATACTTGTCAGATACGGCGCCAGATTGTCCAACTCAAACCGGTCTGTCATTTTCGTGGAATCCCATGCGCGGCCATGATTACTACTACTCAAAAATTGTCGACGAACTGAATCTGAAAATTGGCCTTGGGGGTATATGCTGTCGGAATGTATCTTCCTTACGAAAAGCAGCTGGCCAGACAGTACGATGTCTCAATATCAACAGTCAGAAAGGCATTGTCAGAACTCGAACAAAGAGGATTTGTAAAAGACTTTAAACGGTAAAGGCACTGTAGTTATAGAACCAGATGATACGAAACTTCATCGTCTGGCTCTTAATTGCGGATATGCAGAAAAGGCATTGCGTTACCTTCACGCCCTGCAGCTGATGATATTAATTATCCGCCCGGCGGCTTTAGCTGCAGCACCGCAGGTTACCAGAGAGGAAATAGACGAGTTAACAGATAGATTTACTTCTTCAGGCTCTGTTCATTTAGCAGTTATTTTAGAAACCATAATAAAACATACCTCTTTAAAACCTTTATGTGTTATTTTATCTCAAACCAATCATCTTCTTGAATGGGGGACATCATTTTGCTTACTATCCGGCTAAAAAGCATACGCTTTCCCATCTCAATAAGCAAGTCATTCTGGCGCTTAAGCAGTTAAATGAGGGTAATACGGGTTCCTTTGCCGGCGGCATAGCAGACTGCTACCGCTATATTTTGATTAGTGTGAAGAAGCATATGGTAGAGAAATATAAGTTCCATAATGTAGCTAATATTCGTATTCCAGAAAGCTGCCAGTCAGCAGGCAACCCATGAAACATGACACGTAAGAATCCCGCCCGCGGGAATTCTATTCAGCGATAACCTGCACGCTACGCGCACAGGTCACCGCCTTCAACCAAAAAGCCGCCGCTGAAAATCTGCGGCGGCCGGTCTTCTGTCTTGAATTATTTCAACTTGCTTAACAGCATAACTACCACTGTTATAATAAGGACTACGACAAAGATTCCGCCCATCCCCTTACCCATTATTTCCAGAGCGATTAATAAATTATTCCACATAAAAATGATCCTCCTTTTTTCTGCCTGCTTCAACAATTTACAGATACTGGCTGACAAGTTTGATTACAAGTCCGCCCGCAATAACAGAGGCAATCTGGCCGGACACGTTTGCGCCTACCGCATGCATCAGGATAATATTGCCTTTCTCTTCTTCTGAAGCCATTTTCTGGACAACTCTGGCCGACATCGGGAATGCGGAAATTCCGGCGGCACCGATCATCGGATTAATCTTATTTTTAATAAACAGATTAATAAATTTGGCAAAAAGCACACCGCCGATGGAATCAAATATGAACGCAACAAGTCCGATACCCATGATCATCAGCGTATCTACGTAACGTACGAATGCATCTGCCCTCATACTGAAGGAAATCGTGATACCCAACAGCAGTGTTATCAGGTTTGCAAGCTCATTCTGTGCCGTATCGGAAAGCGACTTTGTAATACGCCGCACTCCCCTGATCAGATTACCAAACATCAGGGGAAGCCCACCAGAGCCACGGATGCCGGGGAAATAAGGCCTACGATAATCGTAACAATAATCGGGAAAGCAATCTTCGTTGTCTTGGAAACCGCCTTCGGGCTGTATGTCATATGAATCTGACGTTCTTTTTTCGTTGTTACAAGACGGATGGCAAACGGCTGGATAATCGGCACAAGAGCCATATAGGAATAGGCCGCAATGCATATCGCTCCGACATAGTCGGAACGCATTATCTGTGATACCAGAATAGATGTAGGAGACCGTCGGCAGCACCGATAATACCGATGGAAGCCGCATCCTTTAAATCGAATCCCATTAATGTCGCTACGCAGATGGCAAAGAAGATGCCAAACTGTGCGGCGGCACCGAATAAAAACATAACAGGCTGCGAAAGAAGCGGGCCAAAGTCAATCATCGCGCCGATACCGATAAATAACAGGATCGGCAGCGCTTCGGACGCCCAATTGTAGTCTGGAACAGCCACTCTATAACACCATGTCTCTCCGATTCCCGGCATAACCTGATCAATGACGCCGGACAACGGCAGGGTTTACTAATATGGCACCAAACCCCATCGGCAGAAGCAGTGCCGGCTCATACTCTTTTTTTCACGGCTAACCAGATAAGCAGGATACCTACAACGTACATTACAAGCTGTTGGGGCGTAATCGCCAAAATACCTTCAGTAAAAAATCCATGAATCTTCCTCCTTAAATTTGCTTAATCAGCATTTTCTTCCTAACTGTTGGGCGCTGCTCTCTGCAATCAATCCCTGCTCGAAACCGGCGGTAACAGTTCTGACAGCATGAATTGTTACAACCGGCTTCCAAAACCGCCGAGTTCCTGTCAGCCAATTAGATTGTTCACACAGAATCCGGAAAAACATACCTTAGAGGATATTTCTTATGTATTGAATGATACAGCGGTTTTTATTTAACAGGAGAACTTTCCCTGTTAAACAAGAAAGAATCCCGCTCGCGGGATTCTCCGCCTGCGGCGGGTCGCTTCGGCGACATAATGCCCTACCGCCGCAGTGCGATCCTCCGCGGAGCGGTTTTTATTTAACAGGTGAACTTTCCCTGTTAAATAAAAAAGACTTTCAGCATATTTTCATATGCTAAAAGTCTTGTTCCTCTACAAATCATACAGGCATGTAACCATGGACCCGTCAATCCGGCCCAGGGTATGTTGATTACATGTTGCAACTACTCCCTTTAACGGCTTCATCTTACCACATGTCGCCATGGCAGTCAAGAATAAAAAAGAGATTACTTTGGGATTCCGGTATTCTTTACGGTTTCTTTACCGCCTACTTATTCTCATCCATATTAACGCCTGCGATCTTGATATATTTACCTCCAAAACCGTCAGTCCCGTCATGTTCTCAATGGCAGTCTTCACCTTATCCTGTACCTTCTCGCTGACAGCAGGGATGCTGTAGCCATACTTCATATTCAGGGACAGATCCACGCTCACGTGTTCTTCCGTCACCGTCACCTTGACGCCCTTTGCTCAGATTCTTCATGCCGCTTGCCTACCAGTTCATTGGTAATGTTGCCGGCCATGGAATCCACTCCTTCTACCTCGGTTTGCCAGTCCGGCTATGATTGCCACTACTTCATCTGCAATCTGTACCTCGCCGATCTTGTCTTTTCATATAATATATGGGTATTTCTATCTTCCATCTCTTTCGACACCTCTGTTTCCTCCTGAATCCACATGATAATTCCATTATATCAAAAGGCTGTGGTTTGCAAAGGAGTTTTCCCTCTTTGGCGCATTTTTAGTCCATAATTCCGATTATTCCTGAGATTCATCAGAGTGATAACGATATTCTCAGCTCCTGTTTCTGTTTTTCTTTTTTACAATATCTTCAATCTGGGCGCGCTGCGGATCGGTGATGCTGGACGCATTAATGACAACGTCTACTTTTCCGTCCGTGATGCTGACAACCGGATCGGCAAATTTGCCATCAGAAGCGTTTCCGCTGCATTTTCCTTTTCAGCAATTGCAGACAGGGCCATCAGGCTCTGGGTTGCCGCTTCTTTCGATGCCGCATCCACACTTTCATTATTAATTATGCTCATCAATGTCTCTCTTTGCTCTTTGCGCGAACCTGCTCCTGTTCAGCTGGACATTGGCTATGTAATCCGTTACGCTGGTTCCGCCGGTCAGTACGGCTTCTCCCGGATTGTCGATGGATGAGCTTCCGTCTGCCTGATCGGAACCGGTAAGGGCGCTGTCACCCTCGTTCGGATCGTCGAGACTTGCAATCTCCTGTAACTGTCCGCCATCTCCGTTCACATCACCGGATGACACATTTTCAGCATTCTGGCTGGCAGCTCCGCCCGATACAGCCTGGTTCTCTGCCAATATATCCTCATCGGAAATCTCTGTCACCCCGGCCTCATAGACGTCTCCGCCCGCTACTTCTTTCTTTCCTGAATAATTCAGGTACCCTGCTGCTGCAATCATGATGGCAAGTGTGGTAATGATTATCTGGTTTCTCCTAAAGATTCTTTTCATCTTCATAACTTTATGCTCCTTTATTCCACCCGCTTTAATATCTTTTATTTTATGTGCCGGGAGCCCAAATAATGCTTCCATTGCTTCGGAAATTTCTGCTTTTACCTGAGCGCTGCCTCCGCCCCGGGCGCTGATGATGATTCCTTCTATTTCAGGCTGCAATTTTTCAATTACCGGCTCCTGAGTTCCCGACGTTCCTGTCGTCAGTGACGACTCTTTCATCTCCTCTGTCTGTGATTTTCTGGTACCGCCCGCGCTGTCTTTTTCCTCCGTGGTGGAACGGCTCTGTCCCTGTCTACATGGAGAACCTTTTCTTTGGATGACTTTAGCGTAAGCATCACGTCAACCTCTCCCACTCCATCCACGTTTTTAAGAATATCCTTCACACGCTGTTCCATCTCTTTTTTCGTATCTCCTCTCCTCATCCTCCTGCGTCCCAGATATTTTCCCGGCCGCCGTCTGCGAGTCCGAATCTCCTTCTTTGCCTCCGGCACCAGCTGCCCCTGGACGACCGGAGACCCCGCCTCTTCCTCTTTGTCTTTTTTGCTCCCCGGCGGAAATGACAGAATCAGAAGAATCAGTCCACACACCAGCAGAAGCATCCATTTTTCTTTTCCCTTCACCCAGTCTTTATTAATCTTCCAGCCCGATTTCCACATTTTCTTCCTCCATCTGATAATAACCGGCTATCGTCCGTCTGAACTGCCTGATCGCTTCCGAATCCCGCCCATACGGTTCCTGCTGTGCAATAACTTTTCCCGCAGCAGGCGCGGCATTCTCCTTGTCACGTTTTTCTTTGCGTACTTCTTCCGCCTCTGCGCCCCTCTCCCTCCGCACTTTTTTTTTATCCAGCCGTACCGACACTTTCTCCACCTCTTCCAGCGTAATCCGGTCCACGCCGCCTCCGGCCCCTGAATTGGCGGGAGCGCTTTCAGCCTCATCTTCTTTCCTGAATTTCAGCACGATTTTTTCACTTTTCCAAAATCAGGGTTCCTGCTGTCCTGTTCTATCACAACGGAAGCCTCCGCCGCCTCAAGCCCTTCCTCTCTTGCCAGCCGGAGCAGCTCATCCTCCGCCGCTTCCTCATACCGGCCAATCACCCGGTCCAGCCTTTTCTGTTCCATCTCATCGAGCCGGCCTTTCAGTTCGCCCGCTTCATTCTCAAAGGAGACGGACCGGAAAAATTGCATTGATTTTTTTTCATCCAGCCTCAGCCCCCGGTCAGAGGCTGGAGAACCAGAAGTATCAGGATGCAGCCGGCAAACAGCCTGAGGTATTTTTCATACTTTCCAGCCGGCAGAAGATTTGTAATAATTGTCACAAATATCAGGTAGTATACGATATTACTGACCCAGCGGTATATTCCTTCCATCTCTCTGCCCCCTTTAACCTGCAAAATAGGTGGCGTTGGCCGCCGTACATATAATTGCCAGCGAGACGCCAAACAGTAGGAGTGCGGCACCGGCCATCGAAAGCAGCAGACGGCAGCCATTTCCAACCTCGCTGATGCAGGCCACCATTCTTTTTATCACAGACCGGCTGCAGAAGTGCTGCCGCCCCCTGATAGAACAGGCAGAGAATTACCAGCTTCAGCAGGGGGTATGGCCGATATCAGTACCAGTATAATTACGGCTCCTGCTCCGATACTGTTTTTAATCAGCACTCCGGTTCCCATGACCATCTGTGATACGGCCGCCGCCCCTGTCCCAGCCCCGGGATAACACTGACGAACCGCTGCAGGGATGTATTCTTCAGGGCATCGGCATACGGCGTCACCAGATTCTGGAGCAGATGAAAGCCCAGCACCACCCCCATCATGGTTTTAAGTCCCCCACCGGATGGAACTGTCCAACAGATCCGTCATTTTGGAAAAATGTCTTCTTTCACCATATGACCTGCAAGGACAAACAGGATATAAATGAAGGAGCGGCATCCAGCAGCCTCAGCACCAGCCATTCCACTATGCTGATGGAAAAAAAGCATCCATCCGTATCCTGCCGCCGAAGTAATACTGCCCCCGGCAAAGGAAAACCGCCAGAAAATAGGTCGGGACCAACGCCCGCATAAATTCAATAATATGTGAAAGAAGTTCCTTTGTTATCGAAATCCCTGTCAGAAAGCTGGATGACAGAAAGGTAAACAACAGAAGATAGGTTATAAAATCGCGTCTCCAGCAATCTGGCTGTTGGAAAATATACTGGAGAAGTTAGCAAATACCGCCCCTATCAGCCTAAATATCAAAAACCTGGCCGATCCATTTTCCGTTCTTCGTAATTTCACCAAACAGGCTGTCCCGTAACGTCAGCAGAACACTCATGGAAAACTTCCGAAAAGTTGCCCTTTATCAGCTCCTTAATCAGCTCTTTAAATGTAAAGAAAATGACCGTTTCCACTCTCCTCATTCATAAAATTCTCGATTGCCGCCAGATCAAAATCATTGAGCAGGTTATCTGCCTCTGCTTCACAGCTCTTCGTTTCCCCTGCTCCTCTTCCGCCGCCGCTGCCTGAAAATAAAAGCCCGGAAAAATTATGGCAGTGGCAAACAGGATGGGAATAAATTTTTAATATACTTTCTTATTTTTCCATATTTTTCTTTACTGCATCCGCCATAGAGAAATACAATCCGCCTTTCTGCCTATCTGCCGCGTTCTGTCAGGCCAGGAAATCCCGAAGTGTCTCAAGCAATGCCAGCAGTACCGGCATACTGACGGCCAGGATTGACAGCGGCAAATATTTCTATCTGTGTCCCTATTGCCCCATATCCTGCGTCCTTGCAGAGATGCCGGAAGCAAACTCCGCTATGTAAGTAATTCCGGCCATTTTCAAAAGCGTGGTCAGGTAGACACTATTTATATGAATATAGCTTTGTATCTGATGAGCCGTATCGATAATGATCTGCATCTTGCCTGTCCGTAAAAGAACAGAATCAGCCGGCCGCCATAATCAGGTAGGTTCCATACTCCACCGCCTTGCTTTTGAACTGAACGGCCAGAAGCACGGCCGCCAGCCCCCAGTACTGATGCCGTAATAATCGACATAACCGCACCTTCCTTCTTTCATTCTCCGCTTCCCGTCGCTCTGCTCCCCCGAATCAGACGGCTACAGCGCAAACAGCTCTTTCATCGTCTCAAACAGCTGATAGATGTACGGTATCATCAGAACAGCACCAGAACCAGCCCCCCGCCAGGCTGGTGAGAGAAAGGCCTGCTCTTCCCTGCCGCTGTGCTTTCGGTATCTGGCAGATGACCGACACCAGTATTCCCACTGCCGCTATCCCTGAAAATCAAATACCCCCCATATGTAAAATCCTCCTGCATCTATTCGTTCTATCATATCAGCACCACTGCCAGAAATAGCCCGGACAGGATACCCATTCCAAAGAACAGGCGGCTTTTTTCCGGCTCCTCTTTTCTCAGCGTCTCTATGGAATGCTCCAAATCTTCCAGATAAAATAAGATTGCCTTTTTCCTGCATATCACGATCCAGGTACCCCAGGCTTTCCCCCAAACCGCAGGAGCTGTTCCTGTTCCTTCTTATTAAGTACGCTGCCGGCGGCAAACTTCCCCGCTTTTGCTCTCCAGACTGCTTCAAAGCTCTCTCCCGTCTCCTGTTCCAGCTCTGTTGCAATCGCGATGAACAGTTCACCGGCAGCGCCTTTATTTCGTTTTCCCTGTTCTGTAAAGCGCTTCGGCCAGCGGGACATTAGCGTACAAAATTTCCCCTTTCATATGGGATGCCATTCTCCGGAGCGTTTCAAGGAGCCTCAGCCGCTCACGCAGGCGGTGGACCGCTTCAGCGCCGATACCGCTGCAGGAAGCTATCACCAGTATCAGTCCCAACGTTTTCAGCCACATAAAAGACTCCTTCCCCGTCCGTCGCAGATATCAAGAACGGTTCCCGGTCCCGCCTTATTTCCCAGAATCACATACCGTTCAAAGATATCTTCCTTCGTTTTGTCATTGCCAGATTCACTGCTACCGTATGTGTCGTAAACCAATAACCTCTTCCGGCTGTTCCCTGCTTGATATGCCAATTCTTCCGGTACTCCCATTTTCAGCAGATTCTTCACCTTCGTTTTCGGTTTCTTCCATTGTTTCCATATACACATGCGGATTCTGTGATATAGCCATTTGTTGAGTTCCTCTATTCGCTTTTTCATATCTGCTATTCCATAATAGTTCAGCCAGCCTCGCATATACACCTTTATCTTTTCCAACGAAGGACGTATGCTCTGAACAGACCTTCGGGAACTAAGTTCTTTCAGTTTTGACTTCATTTTCTTCCATGACTTCCCATGAACTCGGACATAGATGCCCTTTCCGTTCTTTCCCAATGTGAAGCCAAGGAACTTAAAATTTCGGATTGCATATACACTTACTACACGGCTTTTCTTCTGGTTCACCTGCAGTTTCAGCGTCCCTTCCAGATACTTCGTGCTTGTTTCCAGAAGTCTCTTTGCGGCTCTCTCACTTTTCGCCAGCAGCACGATGTCGTCCGCGTAACGGACAAATACAACTCCACGCTTATGATACTCCTGGTCGAACTCGTTCAGATAGACATTTGCCAGCAGCGGGGATAGATTTCCTCCTTGCGGCGATCCTTCCTCTGTCTCCATGACTACACCGTTTTCCATGACGCCACTCTTTAGGTATCTCTTTATCCATTGGATTACCCTTTCGTCCTCTACATTTCTGCGCAGGATATTTAATAGCATTTCTTGGTTCAGAGTATCAAAGTATTTCGACAGGTCCAATGCAACGGCATGGGTGTATCCCCGTTCTGCATACTCTTTCACCTTCTGAATGGCATCTTTCGCGCTTCTTCCCGGGCGATAACCATAGCTGTTCTCCGAGAACAACGGCTCGTAGACCGGTGTAAGGCGCTGTGTTATGGCTTGTTGGAAAATGCGGTCTTTTACGGTTGGAATACCTAGCTTTCGTATTCCGCCGTCTGGCTTGGGAATCTCCACTCGTCTTACCGGGTCGGGGGGTGTACTTTCCCCTTCTGATTCTCTCGATAAGTTCTTTCTGGTTTTCCCTCAGGTAGTCACCTGTTTCCTCTATGGTCATTCCGTCGATTCCCGGCGCTCCCTTATTCGCCTTTACCCTCTTAAAAGCTCTGTTCAGGTTGTCCTTGTCCAGTATCTTCTCCAAGAGTTCCGGCTGTGCACTGTCCCTTTCCTTCCATATCCGACGGAAAGAACGGTGCGCTCTCACATACCCTTCACGTTCCGCGCTGTCTCTCTGTGAGCAGCTATCTCTGTTTTCTGTACCCAATGTTCTTTCCCCCTTTCCCGGTTGTACTGAAGACTCCTGTTGATTCGGTCCTTCATCTCGAATGGAACCCGTTCCATTTGACTACTACGACCTCGGCTGACTTCTGTACGTTCAGCACTACCTCACGATAGTGGTTATCCCTTTCAGGACATTCCGTACAGACCTCCCCGGGTACCACACGTTTCTTTCTCTCCATCCATCTGCCACATCTACCATGCATGATTCCGTGTGGTTACTTGTTCAGCAGCCTTACCCTCACGCATGG
>VOFI01002559.1_pt1 | contig 35741 bp, 55 predicted proteins | sample 5384131 | NCBI WGS metagenome assembly VOFI01 (sample SAMN12384728, study PRJNA508395) | human gut metagenome | isolation source: healthy gut H | host: Homo sapiens
GCTGGAAAGCAGCCTCATCAAGCAGAACCAGCCCAAATACAATATTCTTTTGAAGGATGATAAGGGCTACAGTTACATCCGCGTCAGCCCCGGCCCCTGGCCCCGCATGACCGAGGTGAAAAAGGTGGAGGAGGACGGCGCCAAGTATATCGGCCCCTATATGAGCTCCTGGTCCATCAAACAGACCATTGATTCTGCCCGAAAGATCTTCCGCCTGCCGGACTGCAGCCGGAAATTCCCCCAGGACTTTTGGGAAAGGGAGGCCCTGCCTCAATTACTATATCAAACAGTGCTGCGCCCCCGCCGGGGACGGGTCAGCGAGGAAGAGTATAACGAGGCCTTTCAGGAGGCCATGGATTTCATCAGGGGGCAGCTCCGCCTCGGTGAAGGTTTTGACAGAACGGATGGAGCAGGCCGCGGAAAACCTGGAGTTCGAGTTGGCCGCCCGGCTGCGGGACAGAATCAACGCCATTGAAATGATGGGGCCCGGCAGAAAGTGGTGGCAAGCCGGGTGGAAGAGCAGGATGTCTTCGCCTTGGCCCAGGGGGAAACCCACCGCCTTTGAGGTCTTCCGCTTTACGGGCAACAGGCTCTCAGACCGGGAGAGCTTCCTGACGGAGGGCTGCCAGCCGGACGCGGAGGCGCGTTCCGAATTTCTGCGCCAGTATTATGCCATCCGATAGGGTGCCGCCCCTGGTGGGATTGGACGGGGAGGTGGAGGACGAGGAGCTGCTGGTCCGGTGGCTCAGTGAAAAACGGGGGCAAAACAGTCAGGCCCTCGTTCCCCAGAGGGGGACCAGGCGCAGCTGGTGCAGATGTGCCGCAAAATGCGGCGGAAAACATCGCCCGGCAGACGGGCAACTCGCGGGACGACCTCTGCCCTGGATGAATTGCGCCGGCTGCTGGGGTTGGAAAGGCCCCTGCCTATATCGAAAGCTACGACATCTCCAACCTGGCCGGCGGGAGAACGTGGCGGGCATGGTGGTGTTTGAAAACGGCCGCCCCTTGAAATCCGCCACCGGAAGTTCAAGATCAAGACAGGAGGGCCAGGATGACTATGGTTCCATGCGGAAGTCATCCGCCGCCGGTTCCAGGAGTACTGTGCCTGCCAGGAGAAAGGGAGGCCGAGGCTTTGGCCGCCTGCCGGATTTGATCTTGCTGGACGGCGGCAGGGCCACGTGGCGGCTGTGCAGCCCCTTCTGGAGGAGATGGGCATTGAGGTGCCCCTGTTCGGCATGGTAAAGGATGACCGCCACCGCACCCGGGCCATTGCCCAGGGGGGGCGGGGAAACGCCACAGCTCCTACCGGAGGGCCTATACTCTGGTGTCCTCAATCCAGGATGAGGTCCACCGGTTCGCCATTCTACCACCGGCAGCAGCGGAAAAAAATCCGCTATTTCCTCTACACTCACCTCCATTCCCGGTATCGGGGAGGCCCGCGCCAAAGCCCCTTCTCAAACATTTAAAGACCGTTACGGCCGCCAGAGGCGGACCTGGCGGGCTGGAGGGCGCCCCCAGGCATGACTAAGCCCGCCCGCCGGGTGGGGAGCATTTCCACCCAGAGCTGCTGGGCTGGAGGAAGGGCTGTAAAGGGAAATGGAGCGGGTGGGGAAATCCAGGAAATTCAGGGGAAATTGCGCCAAATAGTTGACAGATTGCCCTTTTAATGGGATAATAAAGCGGATATCACCACCGGGGCCGTTCCGGCGGCCGCTAGAGACTGCCCATGCGCATCATCACAGGTTCTCACCGCGGGAAAAATTGATCACCTTGAGGGGGGAGCAGGTGCGCCCCACCACGGACCGTGTGAAGGAATCGCTGTTCAACATCCTTCAGTTTCAGCTGGAGGGAAGGCGTTTTCTGATCTGTTCGCTTGGGCCTGGGGCAAATCGGGTTAGAAGGCCCTCAGCCCCAGGGGGGGGGCTCCAAGCCGTGTTTGTGGACGCCTCGAAAGAGTCTGTCCGGGTGGTGGAGAAAACCTGGCTTCCCACTGGCCTGGGGGACCGGGCCAAAGTGGTTACGATTTGCTGCCTACCTGCGCACCTGCCGGGACCGTTTGACGTGGCTTTTTTGGACCCGCCTTACGCACCGGCCTGCTGGAGCAGGCTCTGCCCTGGTAGCGGAGGTTATGAATCCCGGCGGGGTGATTCTCTGCGAGCACCCGAAGGAAGAGGTCCTTCCTGAAACAGCGGGGGGCTTTGTCCGCACAAAAGCTACCGCTATGGAAAGATTATGCTCACTGCTACCGTCCGCCCGAAACCCCGGGTGGGGGAAGGGCCCCCTGGGGCCTAAGGCCGGGGCCGCCTGGAAAAGAGAGGATACCATGAAACTTGCCGTCTATCTGGCAGCTTTGACCCGGTAACGCTGGGGCACCTGGACATCATTGTGCGGGCCAGCAGAATCTTTGACCAGCTTATTGTTGGGGTGCCCACCAACCCGGAAGCACGCCAGCTTCACGGTGGAAGAGCGCATGGAGCTGCTTCGCCGCGCCACCCAGGCAGAAGGGCTGCGGAATGTGGGGAAATCGACAAGGTGGACGGCCTTCTGGCCGACTACGCCAAGCGCCGGGGCGCCATGGTGGTGGCTAAAGGGGCTGCGTGCCCCTGTCTGGATTTGTATGACGAGTTCCAGCAGGCGCTGACCAACAAGAAGCTGAATCGAGTTGGAGACCATGTTCCTGGCAACCAGCGCGGAGAATATGTTTTAAGCTCCAGCATGGTCAAGCAGGTGGCTGGCTTCGGAGGGGGATATTTCCCCCTTTTGTGCCTTCGTGTATTTTTAGAGACCATCCAGGGGCGGCCTCTGCGGCCGGCTGTAGAGAGGCATCTTCCGGGCGCGGCCCCTTGCCCGTGAATAGAAACGCGGTTCCCTTTTTCGGGGAAGACCAGCGGAAGAGAAGAAAGGAATGGGTTCACCATGAGCAATAACCAGGCTACCATTGAAGATCTGATCGACGAAATGTACGACGTGCTCGATAAGGGCTGGGAAGATGCCCCTTTCCGCAGGAAAAGGTTTTTGTGGATGGGGGAAGAAGTCCGCCAGATCTTAGACGAAATTAAGGATGAGATCCCTGCCGAGGTGCGCCAGGCCAAGGCCATTGTGGCAGACCGGGGCCAGATTATCAGCGAGGCGGAGCGAGAGGAGAAACCATCATCCGCGTGGCGGAGGAAAAGGCCAAAGGCGATGGTCAGCCAGGATGAGATTGTCCGCCAGGCCCAGCAGAAGGCCAATGAGCTGATTGCCCAGGCCCAGCAGAAGTTTAAGGAGATGCGCAAGGCCAGCAGCGACTATGTGGAGGATTTGATGCGCCGTGCAGACGAATCCCTTTCGGAAAACCTGGCCGAGCTGCGCAAGACCCGGCAGAGCATTAAGACCTCTCAGAGAAATTCTCAGCTGTAAGAGAAAAATCTCCAAATATTATTTTGATTTGTTGGCGAAAATAGCCAAAGAAAGGGTTCATTTAAAAATTCTTCCCTCACTACATGTAGTGAGGGGAATTTTTGTTCCCTTCCATCTTGTGGAGAACATACCTTCGATTCTAGGATTTTCCAGGATTTTTTTGCGGATTTCCCGGTTGCTTTTAAAGGGAGATGTTTTTTTATAATAAAGGGCATCAGGTGGTGGAAAGTGGGTTAAAGTTCCATATGGTGGGGGAAAGTGGTTTCCGGTGCCACCGGTTCCCTTCTCGGCCCCAGCCGCCTGTCTAGGAAAGGGAAAGGCACTGCGGTTATGTTGACAGGCGAGTATCAACATAATATGGATTTAAAGGGCCGGGTTACCGTGCCCTCCAAATTCCGTGAAGACCTGGGCGACACCTTCTATGTGCAAGGGCCTTGACGGATGCCTTTGTGCTTTCAGGGCCCAATGGGACAACCTTGTGGAAAAGGTGGGGAAGCCTTCCCCTGGCGCAGGGCAAGGCCATCCAGCGGTTCTTCTTTTCCGGCGCCGCCGAAGTGGAGCCGGACAGCAGGGGCGCATCCTCATCCCCCAGAACCTGCGGAACACGCGGGGCTGGAAAAGGATGTCACGGTGATCGCGCGGCAGTGCGGGCCGAGATCTGGGACACCGCCCGTTGGAACGCCTACAATCAGAACCAAACTGACGGGCCATTGAGGCCGCCATGAGCCTGCTGGATTTTAAGGCGGTGTGAGCATGGAATTTCATCACAAACCGGTATTATTTGAGGAAACCATCCGTTCTCTGGCCATCCGGCCAGAGGGAACCTATATCGACGGCACCATGGGGGGCGGCGGCCACTCTGAGGCTATCTTGAAGCAGCTGACCACAGGCGCCTTTCTCTCTCCATCGACCAGGAACCCAGATAGCCATCCAGGCCGCCGGGAAGCGGCTGGCCCCTTAGCCCCAGGAAGTCCGGTGCGGGGCAACCCTCCCAAATGGCCCAGGGATTGAGCTGGCCCGCTGGACATTGGGTGTCCTCCTACAGCTGGATACGCCGGAGCGCGGCTTCTCCTATCATCACGACGCGCCCCGGATATGCGCATGAGCAAGAGGCCCTCCGCCAGGGGACTTGGTGAACACACTTGGGGCAGCAGGAGCTGGCAGATATCACCTCTCTTCCGCGACCGCAGCGCCCGGCGCATTGCCCAGGCATTGTCCAAGCCCGGGAACAGGCCCCCATTGAGACCACTGCTCAGCTGGCGGAGATCATCAAAGCCTCTGTTCCAGCGGCGGTGCGGGGGAGAGGGCCATCCGGCCCGCAAGACCTTCCAGGCGCTGCGCATTGCCGTCAACGGGGAGCTTGACCGGCTTCGAGAGGGGCCAGGCTGGCTTTGGCTGTTGAAGCCCGGCGGCCGCCTGGCGGTGATCACCTTGCACCCTTAGAGGGACAGGATCGTCAAGCAGCAGATGCACGATTGGTGTCAGGGGTGTGTCTGCCCCAAGGATTTCCCAGTGTGTCTGTGGGCGAAAGCCCCAGGGAACGCTTGTTTACAAAAAGGGCTGGCCCCCTCAGAGGCTGAGGTGGCCGAAAACCCCAGGGCCCGCAGCGCCCGGCTGCGGGCGATTGAGAAGCGCCCGCAGGAGGGGTGAGAGCCCATTCCTTTAGTTTACAGGAAAGGAGCACGCTATGTCCAGATATTCTTCGGCGGCCACGATCTTTTTCTCTGTTTGAAGAGCGCAGGGACAACACTGTGCGGCTGGAGGCGCTCCCCCTCGAGCGGGAACCACGCAGGGAAGAGCAGCAGGCGGCCCGGGGAAAAGGTGGTGGAGCTGCCCCAGCAGGGAAAGCAGAAAAAGCCCCGCAGGCATTTTTTGCGCAGAGGGGCCGCGGTGCTCTGCTTTGGGGTGATCTTCTCCACGGTCACGCTGGTGGTGTATAACCAGGTGCAGCTGACGGAGCTGACGGACCAGATCAATACCACCACCCAGCAGCTGGAGGAGGCGGAGAGCTTGGAGGTGCAGCTGAACATGGAGGCCTCCCAGCAGATGAACGGCTCTCAGGTGGAGGAATACGCCACCCAAGAGCTGGGATGAAAAAGGTGGTCAGCGACCAAGTCACCTATGTAAACGTGGCAGAAGAGGATCAGGGCGCTGTGGTGCGCCAGGCCAGCGGGGGCTCCTTCCTGGATAAGCTGTGGTCCACCGTGGTCTCCTGGTTTGCTTGAGAGGGCTGCAATACCGCACGGCGACGCGCCGTGTGACATATATATGGGGTTTTGATAGAATTTTTGGATGGGCGGCAGGGGGGCATTTCTCGAGGAAGGGCCCAGAGGCGCTTATCCCTGCAGGGGGACCGGTCCCCTGACATGCAAAGGGATGCGGCCCACGGTTGCGCGGGCCGCATTTATTTGCAAGCGCATGGCCTTTGTGCTATAATACCTCCCATAAGGCCCAGCCCGGCATATCGGGGGCTGGAGAGGGAATAGGATAGTGCGGGGCCTTATTTTGTATGAGAGGGAGGAGAGCCAAGAGAGATCTTGACTCTCATTTTGCTTCCATCAGGGCTTTAGATGAGGATGACCAACCAGAAGGTGGTGGATGCAGTTGGCAAAGGGAACGACAGAAAAAATGTGGCGCAAGGCCCTGGGGATCACCGCGGTGCTGGTATTCCTGGGTTTTGGTGCTGTGGTGGTCAGCCTCTTCCGGTGGCAGATCCTCCGCGGGGGAGGGAGATGAGTACGGCGGCGCTGGACCAAAGCCTGACCAGCACCACGCTTAATGCTATGCGCGGCACGATTTACGATGCCACTGGCAAAGGTGCTGGCCCAAAGCGCCAGCGTGTGGACCGTGGTGCTGGAGCCCGCGTATTTTGCAGACTATGATGACCCAGAGGCAACCAGGCAGAAGGTGGCCTCTGGCCTGGCCTCCATCTTGGATATGGACGAGACGGAGGTCTATGAAAAAGACCCAGGGCAACTCGTACTTTGTGTCTATTTAAAGCGGAAGGTAGAAACCAGCGTTCGGGATGAGATCAACCAGTTTTTGGAGGATAACGACATCTCCTCCGGCGTGCGCCTTATTGAGGATTACAAGCGCTATTACCCCTATGGGACGGTGGCCTCCACGGTGCTGGGATTTACCGGCACCGACGGCCAGGGCCTGGACGGGGTGGAGCTGCAGTACGACACGGAGCTGGGGGCACCTCTGGGCGGCTGATCTCCTCCCGCAATGCCTTGGGCACCGATATGCCCTTTGAGTATGAGCAGTATGTGGAGGCCCAGGATGGCAACAACCTGGTGCTCACCATTGATGAGACCGTGCAGAGCGTCTTGGAAAAATACCTGGCAGAGGGCGTGGACCAGTTCAACGTGAAGAACGGCGCCGTGGCCATTGGCGATGGACGTGGACACCGGGGCCATTCTGGGCCTGGCCACCACCCCCTTCCTATGACCCCAACGACCCCTTTACCATCTACGACGAGAACCTGCAGGTCCAGATCGACGCCCTGCCCGAGACGAGGCAGGACGCGGCCTTCAACGAGGCCCAGCTGAAGCAGTGGCGGAACAAGGCTGTCTCCTGACACCTACTACCCCGGCTCTGTGTTCAAGATGTGTACCTACGCCATGGGCCTGGAGGGCGTGGTCACCGAGCAGACCACCACACCTGCCGGCGGCATCACCGTGGAGGGCTGGCCCTATCCCATCAACTGCTGGCGAGGACCACCGGCCACGGCCTTGGAAACCTTCCGGGACGGTCTGTGCAACTCCTGCAACCCCTATACCATCTACATCGGCAGCTGTTGGGGGCGAAACCTTCGCCAAATACCGGGAGGCCTTCGGCTTTACCGAAAGCACCGGTATCGACCTGCTCGGTGAGGCCGTCACCCTGTTCCACAGCGTGACGGACCTGATCAACACCCCCTCTGACCTGGCGGTGGAATCCTTTGGGCAGAACTTCTCCATCACGCCTCTGCACATGATCACCGCCGCGGCGGCCATCGCCAACGGCGGGAACCTGGTCACTCCCCATGTGATGGACCGCGTCGTGGACCAGGACAGGGAACATCGTGGGAGACCGCCGATACCAGCACCCGCCGGCAGGTGATCTCCCAGGAAACCTGCGACGCCATCATCGACATTCTCCAGCAGAACGCCGAGAGCGGCAGCGCCAGCGGCGGCTATGTGGCCGGCTACCGGGTCTGCGGCAAGACGGGCACCTCGGAGAAGGTGGATAAGTGGAACGAGGACCGCACCCAGGATATGGAGTACATTGCCTCCTACTGCGGCTTCGCCCCGGCGGAGGACCCCAAATACGCCCTGTTGGTGTTCTTTGATGAGCCCGATGACGACACCAACGGCGGCTACAACGGCGGCAACGCCGTGGCCGGGCCCTACTTCGCCAAGATGATGGAGGAGCTGCTCCCCTACCTGGGCGTAGAGGCCCAGTACAACGAAGAGGAGTATGCCAACCTGATACGATGGCTCCCACAGTCACCGGCATGACGCTGGAGCAGGCCTACGCGGAGCTGGAGGAGGCCGGGCTGTCCTACTCGGTGGTGGGGGATGAGAGCGATCCCGCCGCCATCACAGTGAAGGAGCAGGTGCCTGCCGGCGGCAGCGCAGTGCCCAAGGAGGGCACGGTGGTGCTGTATACCAGCGGCTATGATGAGAGCTCCACCTATGTGACGGTGCCGGACTTCACCGGCTACACGGTGGCGGACGCCAACTATGTGGCGGGCCTGAACATGGTGCAGATCAGTGTCAGCGGCTCCTCTGCGGAGACCGCCACGGTCACGGCCCAAAGCATAGAGGCTGGCGAGCAGGTGAAACAGGGCACGGTGATTACCTTGACCTTTGTGGACACCGCCAACACAGAGACGGGCGCCGGCTGAGGCCGGGCGAAAGCAACGGAATCGCAACGAGGGGTTAGGAAAAATGAGTGGCACATTGTTCTTGCTGGTTTCGGTGATCGCCTTTGCCGTCACCGCTGCGCTGGGGAAGTGGATGATCCCCTTCCTCCACAAGCTGAAGTTCGGCCAGACCATCCGGGAGGTGGGCCCAAGCTGGCATAAGAGCAAGCAGGGCACCCCCACCATGGGCGGGCCTCATGTTCATCCTGGGCATTGCGGTGGCGATGATGGGCTGCCTGCCGGTGTTCTACTCTTTGGGCATGGAAGAGACCCTGCTGATGAAGGTGAAGGTCTTCGCGGGCCTTGGCATGGCGGTGGCCTTTGGCGCCATTGGCTTTATGGATGACTACATCGGCATTGTGAAAAGCGGAACCTGGGCCTTACGGGAGCGGCAGAAGCTGGTGCTGCAGTTTGCTGTGGCGGCGGCCTATCTGGTTTCTGTGGCCCTGGCAGGGCAACACGGCCACCACCATCCCCTTTGTGGGGAAGATAGACCTGTGGTGGCTTTTACTACCCCTGGCTGCCATCGTCATTGTGGGCGTCACCAACGCCGTCAACTTTACCGACGGCATCGACGGGCTGAACACCACGGTTTCCTTCTTTGCCTTTTTTGAGCCTTGCCCTGTGCGCGGGCATGCTCTCCATGGCGGGCCTGTCCGCCCTGGGGTTTGCCTCGGCGGCGGCCTGCGTGGGGTTCCTCCTGTGGAACTGGCCCCCCGCCAAGGGGTTCATGGGGGCCACGGGCTCCCTGTTCATGGGGGGGCATGGTGTGCGCCCTGGCCTTTGGCCTGGACCTGCCCATCCTGCTGTTGCCCGTGGGCCTCGTGTACTGGTGCGAAATCCTGTCGGTGGTGCTGCAGGTCGCCTATTTAAGGCCACCCACGGAAAACGGCTGTTCTAAAATGTCCGCCGATCCACCATCATTTTGAGATGTGCGGCTGGAGCGAAGTGAAAATCTGCGCTGTCTTTGGCTTTGTGGCCCTGTTGGGCGGCGCGGTGGCCCTGCTGTGCGTCGCCTTCGGCGTGTAAATCCGTGGAAAAACTCCACGGGCGCCGTTTGAGCGCTCCTCCCCGGTGGACAGAATAACAGGGATGGAAGGGCTCCGTGGAAAGCGGAGACGCTTGTTTTGTCAGAGACTTGGAAACGCGGCTGAGAAGCTGCGCAGAAAGGAGGAATCGCGATGGCTGCAGTGGGAAGGACTGCCCGCGGCCTGCGCCGGTGCCCAGTTACCGGCCGCCCTGCGCTCCCCAGCGGGGAGGCGCCCCCCCAGGAGAGGAACGCAAACGCCGGCCCGTCCGGTATAAGCTCTTCAGCCTGGGCGCAGGGCTGGATATGCCCCTGCTGATTTTCATTTTGGTGCTGCTGGCCATTGGGCTGGTCATGCTCTTCTCTGCCAGCTACGCTTACAGCTATTATTACTACGGCAACAGCTATTTCTTCATCACCCGGCAGGCTGCCTTGCCGTGTTTGGGGGTGGCGGCCATGCTGGTCATTTCCACCTTTGATTACCACCACTTCCACAAGCTGTCCGTGGTGGTTTTCGGCATCGCCGTGTTCCTGCTGGTGTTCCTGCTGGTGTGCCGGTACGCCCCATCGAGTCCATCGCCCCGCCGGAGGGCGACGCCACCCGCTGGCTGAACTTCGGCTTTGTGTCCCTTTCAGCCCTCGGAGATAGCGAAGTTTGCGCTGATTGTGCTCTTTGCCACATGATTTCCCGCAACCTGGACAGAATGGGCACCTTCCGCTACGGCGTGGTGCCCCTATGCTTTGGGCATTATGGGCCTGGTTGCCGCGCTGATTTTTGGAGAGCCACCTTTCCGCCACCCCTCATCATCCTGATGCTGGGCGCCATCCTCATGTTCGTCGGGGGGGGCACCAAGCCCCGGTGGTTCGTCATTGGTGGCATCGTGCTGGGGTGGGGGCTTGTCTTGCTGCTGCTCACCAAGGGCGGTTATCAAATGAGCCGTATCACCATTTGGCTGGACCCCTTCTCCACAGAGCCTCAGCCGGGACGCCACCCACCAGACCCGCCAGTCCCTGTACGCCATCGGCTCCGGCGGCCTGCTGGGCGGGCCTGGGCCAGTCCCGCCAAAAGTACCTCTATCTGCCCGAGCCCCAGAACGATTTTATCTTTGCCATTGTCTGCGAGGAGCTGGGTTTTGTGGGGCGCTGATCATCATCATGCTCTTCAGCCTGCTGATTTGGCGCGGCGTCTACGTCTCCATCCACGCCCGGGATAAGTTCGGCATGATGCTGGGGCTGGGCATCACCTTCCAGGTTGGCATTCAGGCGGTGCTCAACATCTGCGTGGTGACGAATACCATCCACCAAACACAGGCATCAGCCTGCCCTTTTTTCAGTTATGGCGGCACCGCTCTTTTGATGCTGCTGGGGGAGATGGGCATTTTGCTGAACATCTCCCGCTCTTCCAATATTGAGAAGACGTAAAGCGGCAGGCACCGGTATTTTTTCCAAACAGAGGGAAAGGAAGATAGATTTGGAATGAAAGTTTTGCTTCACAGGGGGCGGCACGGCGGGCACATCAACCCCGCCCTGGCGGCGGCGGGGTTACCTGCTGCAAAAGGAGCCGGACGCCCAAATCCTCTACGTGGGGAACAAGGGCGGCATGGAAGAGCGCCTGGTGGCCCAGGCCGGCTACGACATGAAGACCGTGCACCATCTCCGGCTTCCAGCGGAAGCTGACGCCCAAGAACCTGGTGCGCAATGCCCAGACCGTGGTGCGGGTGTTCACCGCCAGCGCGGAGGCCAAGCGGATCATCCAGGACCTTCGGCCCGGATGTGCGTGGGCACCGGCGGCTATGTGTGCGGCCCTGTCCTCCGGGAGGCCGCCGCTGGGCATCCCCTGCGTCATCCACGAGTCCAACGCCTACCCCGGCGTCACCACCAAAAGATGCTGGCGAAGTCCGTGCAAGGCGGTGATGCTGGCCGTGCCCGACGCCAAGCAGTATTTCGACAGCTCTGTCAACTGCGTGGTCACCGGCAAACCCGGTGCGGGGAGAGGTGCTGGCCGCGGAGCGGGAGTCCTCCCGCAAAGAGCTGGGGTTGGACGACCGGCCGGTGGTGCTGTCCTTTGGGGGCAGCCTGGGGGCCTGCCCTGAACAAGGCGGCGGCCTATATGCTGGCCCAAAGCGCGAAAAACAGGCGAATACCAGCACATCCACGGCTATGGCTCCCACGATGAGAAGTTCCTGGATGAGGTCAGGAGATGGGCCTGATGTGAGCAGCAGCCCCAGATCCGCCTGCTGGAGTACATCAACAACATGCCCCAGTGCCTGTCCGCGGCGGATCTGGTCATCGGCCGGGCGGGGCCATGACCTGACGGAGATTGAGGCCAAGGCCAAGGCCTCCATCCTCATCCCCTCTCCCAACGTGGCGGAGAACCACCAGTTCCACAACGCCATGGCCCTGGTTAACCGGGGCGCCGCGGAGATCATCGAGGAAAAGGACCTGACCGGCCCGGCCCTCTGGGAAGGTGCAGCATCCTCTCCGACCCGAGCGCCTGCGCTCTCTGGGGGAGAACGCGGGAAGATGGAGATTCTGGACGCCAACGACCGCATCTACCGGGCCATCAAAGTCCGCCGCCGGCCAGTGAACGCCCGCACCCAAATCCAGCAAGCCACATAGTATGGCGTATGCTGAATTGGGTGAGGTGTTTGCTTATGATCGTCATTGACGGCCCAGCGGAGCTCAGCGGGGGAGCTGAAGGTCCAAGGCGCGAAGAACAGCACCCTGCCGCTGCTGGCGGCCACGGTGCTGTGCCGGGGGACAGACCGTATTACATAACTGTCCCCCGGCTCTCAGACGTGGAACACGGCGGTGCGCATCCTGGAACACTTGGGAAGCCGCTGCCACTGGGAAGGAGGGCAGCCTGGTGGATAACTCCATGACCTGCTGCCAGGTGCCCCCGGACTTGATGCGGGGCATGCGCTCCTCCATTGTGTTCCTGGGGGCCATCGTCTCCCGGTGCGGAGAGGCGGAGCTCACGTTCCCCCGGCGGCTGCGAGCTGGGCCCCCGGCCCATCGATTTGCACATCGGCGCCCTGCGGAAGCTGGGGGTGGAGATTGAGGAATCCGGCGGCTGCCTGCACTGCCGCGCCCCCCAGGGGATACAGGGCACGTACATCTCCCTGAGCTTCCCCAGCGTGGGCGCCACGGAAAACGTGATGCTGGCGGCGGTGTGCTCCCAGGGCACTACCATCATCGCCAACGCCGCCCGGGAACCGGAGATCATCGACCTGTGCGCCTACCTGAACCGGTGCGGGGGCCGCGTCTACGGGGCGGGGGAGAGCTGTGTCATCATCGACGGGGTCAAGGAGCTTTTCGGCTGCGAACACACCGTCATGCCGGACCGCATTGCCACGGTGACCTACATGGCCGCCGCCGCGGTGACAGGGGGCAACGTCACCCTGCGGGGACGTGGACAACACCCACATCCTGCCCATGCTCTCCCCCTTTGAGCAGGCGGGGTGCTCGGTGCGGCAGCTGGGCCGGGCGCTGAACATCATGGCCCCGCCCAGGCTGGATGCGGTGCGGCACATCCGCACCATGCCCTATCCGGGCTTCCCCCACCGATGCCCAGCCCGTGGTGATGAGCATGGCCGCTGTGGGCCGGGGCACCAGCATCTTTGTGGAGACCATCTTTGAGAACCGCCAAGCACGCAGGGCCTGCAGCGCCTGGGCGCCAACATCAAGGTGGAGGGCAAGGTGGCCATTGTGGAGGGCGTGGAGCAGCTGCGGGGAGCCCCTGTTACAGCCTGCGACCTGCCAGGGCGGCGCCGCCTGGTGGTGGCGGGGCTGGCCGCTCAGGGCCGCACCCTGGTGGGAGGGGGAAGAGCATATCCGCCGGGGCTATGAGGACCTGGCCGGCAGCCTGGCAGATTTGGGGGCCCGCATCCGAGAGGTGGAGGACTCCCTGGGAAGATGGAATGAAAAAAGAAAGGAGGAACGCCAATGAGACAGGACCGCAGAGACCGGGACCCCTGGGAGGGCTATGAGTTCATCGACATCAACTCCCGCGGGGAGAAGACGCCGCCCGCCCCCCAGAGAGCCCCCAGCGGCCTGCCCGGCGCCCCTCCTCCCGGCGGGGCAGGGATAAGCCCGCCCGAGGGAGCCAAAAAAAGAGCCGCGGCAAGGGGCGTTCCCAGGGGGAGGGACCCCGCCGCAGGCCGCCTTCCCAACCCCGCCGGCCGCAGGGCAGGGAGCGGCCCCGCAAGCCCATGGGGAAGGCCGCCCGCCGGTTTCTGCTGGCGTTCACCCTGCTGGCGATGGCGGCTGTTACCGCCTTTGTGTGCGTCTTCCTGCTGTTCAAGGTGCGCACAATCGAGGTCACCGGCGACCAGGTCTACGACCCTCTGCCATTCTGGAGCTCTGCGGCTACCAGGAAGGGGATAACCTGGCCCTGCTCACCACAGGCGAACAGGAGGCGGCACTGAGGAACAGCTCCCTTATGTGGAGGACGCCCAGATCCTGCGCCACTTCCCCAGCGGCTTGAGATCCACATTACGGCGGCCAGCAGGCGGCCTGCGTGCAGAGCGGCAGCCGGTGGTTTATCATCAGTGGAAAGGGCAAGATCCTGGAGGAGGCCACCCAGCCGTTGGAGGGGGTTATGCAGATCACAGGGCTGACCCTGAAAGACCCGGTGGTGGGCAGCACGCTGCAGGTGGAGGGACGCCTCTGTCCAGCAGGCCCTGAAACCATCCTCTCCACCTTGGTGGATTTGGGTGGCGTTGGCGAGTTTACCGCCCTGGATCTGACCGGATCTGTACAACATCACCCTGAGCTACCAGGACAGGGTGCTGTTTCAGCTGGGGAATATGGTGGACCTGGAATACAAGCTGACCTATGGATATGGCCTGGTCACCAGCACGGACCCGGTGCACATCGCCCAGGATGAGTACGGGACCCTGGACCTGACCTTGGCAGGGGATGTAAAGAAAGCCTACTTTACAGAGTCTGCCGGGAGCAGCGTTTCTTCTGCCGCAGGAGAGGACGGCGGCAGTTCAGGGGCCGCGGGGGACGCCGCTGGCGGCACTTCCTCGGAAGAGTCCAGTTCCAGCGCGGCAGACGGCGCAGAAGGGGAGACCGGCGGGGAAGAGAGCTCTTCCACCCAGGAAAGCGGGCGGGGCAGCGATATTCCCAGCACGATTTTCACCGGTTGACTTCGCTAAAAAGCACCGGTTTTTCAGAGGGGGCTCCCGCTGTCTTGTGAAATTTCCCATGGGGCCGGCTTTGGCCGCAGAAAGTTTCTGTTTTAGGCCGGTTTTTTCAAGAAATTCCTTGAAATTCTCCCCGGAAAAGTGATAGATTATACCATATAGCAGTCTAGAAAAAATGTAATGCCAAGGGCTTTACAGAAGGATAGATACGCCCGGAATCGTAAAAAGCCAAGGAGGAACTAACATGCCTTTTGAAGTTGACAACCTGTTGAATGAAACTCCTCAGACGATAAAAGTGATCGGTGTGGGCGGCGGCGGCGGCAACGCCGTAAACCATTGCCAGCGCCGGCGTGCGCAGCGTGGAGCTGATTTGCATGAACACCGATAAGCAGGCCCTGCAGCGCTCTCAGGCCAGCGTGAAAATCCAGATCGGTGAAAAGCTGACCCAGGGCCGGGGCGCCGGTTCTAAGCCCGAGGTGGGCAGAAGGCCGCGGATGAGAGCCGCGAGGCCATTGCCTCCGAACGTGCTTAAGGACGCCGACATGGTGTTCATCACCGCTGGAATGGGCGGCGGCACCGGCACTGGCGCAGCCCCAAGGTGGCCCAGATCGCCCGGGAACAGGGTGCTCACCGTGGGCATTGTCACCAAGCCCTTTGCCTTTGGGCCGCCGCCGCATGGAGCAGGCCGAAAAGGGCATTGCCGCCCCTGCGGGAGCAGGTGGACTCTGGTGGTCATCCCCAACGAGCGCCTGAAGCTGGTCAGCGAAGAGCGCATCACCCTGGCCAACGCCTTTCATCGTGGCCGACGATGTGCTGCGCCAGGGCGTGCAGTCCATCTCCGACTTGATTCAGCTGCCCGGCATTGTCAACCTGGACTTCGAGGACGTGAAGTCCGTCATGCAGAACGCAGGCTATGCCCATATGGGCGTGGGCCATGCCAGCGGCAAGGATAAGGCAGAGCAGGCCGCAATGGCAGCCATCTCCAGCCCCCTGCTGGAGACCAAGATTGCCGGTGCGAAGGGCGTTATCATCAACATCACCTCTTCTCCCCGACATCGCCTTTGGACGAGATCGACACCGCTTCTCAGATCGTCACCGAGCGTGCCCACGAGGACGCCAACATCATTTGGGGCGCCACCTTCGACGAGAACATGGAAGATGAAATGTCTGTCACAGTGATCGCCACGGGCTTTCAGGGGGCCTGGAAGGGGAGAAAGAAGTCCCCAAGGCCGCGGAGGTAGATCTGGACCTGGATGGCGAGGACTATCTGAACACCTCTTCCTCCGAGTCCTCCAGCCCCCGTTCCTTCCCGGGCTCGAGCCCCAGGTGGACCGGCTGTCATCGACGATGATGACACCTTTCCTGATATCATGTCCATTTTCAACCGGAATGATTGGGCAAAAGCGCCGCAACAGGATTAGTTGGAAAAAGGAGCCGCCGGGCGGCATCCCTTTTGATGAACAAAAACTATTAGGGAGGACTATCTATGAGCCAATGGATCGACGGCGTGCATCACATCGCCCTGAAACCCACCACCGCGGAGCAGTATGAGAAGACCGTGGAATTTTACACCCAGTTGCTGGGCTTTGAGGTGAAAAAGAGCTGGGAGACCCCCAGCGCCCTTTTCTGCCTGATGGTCTCCTGCGGGGACAACTCCTGCATGGAAATCTTAAACGGCGAAGAGCCCGCCGCCAAAGGCGGCGCCCTGGACCACTCGCTTTTTTGCCACCAGCCGGGTGGACGAGCTGGTGGGCAGGTGTCCGCCAGGCCGGGTATGAGATTGCCGTAGAGCCCAAGGATTTGGAACTGGCGGGCAGCCCCATCCGCATCGCCTTCTGCTGGGGCCCTATGGGGAATACATTGAGTTTTTTCTGGGAGAAATAAGATGGCAGAGCTGCGCGTGAACACGGAGGACATGGCTCAGGTGGCCCCTGCCCTGCGGGCGGGGCAGCGGGTGCTGCTCTCTGGGGTGTGCTACACCTCCGGGACGCTGCCCACAAGCGCATCACCCAGATGCTGGACCTGGGGAGAGGCCCCTGCCCTATGACCTGAACGGCGCCGCCATCTATTACGCTGGGCCCACCCCTGCGCCGGAGGGCCTTCCCATTGGTTCCTGCGGGCCCACCACCAGCGGCCGCATGGACCCCTATACCCTTTGCTTTTCTGGATTTGGGTTTAAAGTGCATGATCGGCAAGGGCAAGCGCAGCCCTGCGGTTATAGAGGCCATGAAGCGCAACGGAGCGGCGTCTATTCCTGTGCGCCATTGGGGGCGGGGGCCCTGGCCGCCCAGTGCATTGAAAGCGCCCAGGTCATTGCCTTTGAAGATTTGGGCTGCGAGTCTGTCAAACGGCTGGTGCTGAAGGATTTCCCCGCTGATTGTCGCCATCGACAGCCAGGGGAACAGCATTGTGAAATAAGGCTTTCTGTGGTGTCCGGAAAACGGATACTTAAAAACGGAAGGGAAGATCGTTGTTGTTCCAAAAGATTATGAAGGCCCTTTGTCCCCGGTTGCAGGGAACGGGATGAGCCTGGTGCGGGGAGAAAAGCGGCCGAATGTGGCAGGGGCCGTTGGCATTGCCACCAACCTGCTGCTGTTTGCCATCAAGCTGTTGGCAGGGTTTCTTTCTGGCAGCGTGGCGGTGATGGCAGACGCCGTGAACAACCTGACGGACTCCGGCTCCTCCATTGTGATGCTGGTGGGCTTTAGCTGGCGGGCAAGCCGGCGGATGAAAAGCACCCTTTGGCCACGCCCGCATAGAGTATTTATCCGGGGTGATCGTGTCCCCTTCATTGTCCTGTTTTTGGGACTGCAGCTGGGCATGACCTCGGTTGAGAAAATTCTGGCGCCCCAGCCCGCGGACTTCAGCGCCCTGGCACTGGGTCATTTTGGTGGTGTCGGTGCTGCTGAAGCTGTGGCAGTGCTTTTTCTACCGCAGCGTGGCGACCATCCACTTGACACGGTGTTTGCCACCTCCAGCGACAGCCGCAACGACGCCATCGCCACCACGGTGGTGCTGCTGGGGCCCTGATTACCCGGGTTACCAGCGTGAACCTGACGACGGTGTTTTGGGCTTGGCAGTGGCAGTGTTTATCGTGGTGTCCGGCGTCAAGCTGATTATGGAGACAGGGGACCCCTGTTGGGTGTGGCCCCCGACGCGGAGCTGGTGAAGAAGATCTATGAGAAAATCCTCTTACGAGGGGCATCTTCGGCATCCACGATTTGACGGTGCACAACTATGGAGAGGGCAAGTGCTTTGCCTCCGTCCACTGCGAGGTGCCCGCGGAGGAGGGACATCCTGATCAGCCACGACATCATCGACAACATTGAGCGGGACTTTGAAACCGAGCTGGGCATCCACCTGGTCATCCACCTGGACCCTGTGGTCACCGAGGACGAGCGCACCAACAAGCTGCGGGAGCAGGTCCGCTCCCTTCTCCGGGCCGTGGTACGCCAGGGGCCTCCATGCACGACTTCCGGGTGGGGGCGTCACCCACCCAACATCGTCTTTGACGTGGCGGTGCCCTTCTCCCTGCAGGAGAGCGACCAGCAGCTGAAGGCCCCGCATTGACCAGGCCGTGCGCTCCCTGACCCCTTCCTACCGCACGGTGCTCACCATTGACCGGAATCCACCGTTAACGAGCTGAAAGCTGAAAGACGAAAAGAAAGGCGCCGCCCTTGTGGGCGGTGCCTTTGGTTTCTTTCCCGCTTCAATTTTCACGAAGAACTGCTCATACCACACGATAAAGGAGTAGAAAGACCAGATTTTCTGCATGTTCTTTGGCCTTGCCCTCTTTGTGGTCGTCCAGCAGGCTTCATCAGCTCAGATGTGACGAAGAACTTCTCCGCAATGTCGCTTGTAAAGGCGGCCTTTACATTTGTTGTAGTACTTGTCCTCCATCAGCCAGTCGGACAAGGGCACCGGGAAGCCCAGCTTCTTCATCTTGGCGGTTCCTCCGGCAGCTGCTTTTTCAGGGCCGCGGCCCGCAGGGCCCGCTTGGTGGTTTCGCTTTGGCAGTCGGCCCGGTAGCGGCTGGGAATGCGGCAGGAGAGCTCCAGCATCTTTTTGTCCAGGAAGGGCACCCGCAGCTCCAAAGAGTTTGCCATGCTCATCCGGTCGGCTTTCAGCAGGATGTCGTAAATCATCCAGGTGTGCATGTCCCATACTGCAGCTGGGTGGGCTCGTCCAGGCTGGGGCACCCTCGTCGAAATAGCGCTTGCTGTACTCCTCCGGCAGCCTTGGAGGTGATGGGTTTTTTCAAATATTTCTGGTTCTTTGGGGTCGGGTGAACACATAGTTGGCCCGCATGAACCGCTGATAGGGGCTCCATCGCCCCCCGCACGAGAAAGTGCTTGCCCTTGAACTCCGGCAGGCGCTTGGCCACGGCCCCGGCCAGCTCATTCGCACCGGGGGGGCACCTTCCGGGTGTACTGGGCAAAGTGGCCCCCTGCAGGTACATGGGATAGCCCCCGAAGAGCTCGTCCGCACCCTCGCCTGAGAGCACGACCTTGACGTATTCCGGGCGTTTTGGCTAGGAAAAAGAGCGGGATCTCCGAGGGTTGGGCAGGGGGGGCTCGTCCAGCATGTACTGGATTTCGGGCACCGCGTCGAAGAACTCATCGGCGCTGACCTTGTTGGAGATATTCTCCACCCCAATGGTCTGGGAGAATTTCTGGGCGTAGGGCAGCTCGCTGTACTTCTCCTCGGTGTAGCCCACGGAGAAGGTCTTCACCTTTTCCGTGCCCTTGCTGATCTCGTTCACCACATAGCTGCTGTCCACCCCAGAGGACAGGAAGCACCCCACCTCCACGTCGGCAATCTGGTGCATGGCCACCGATTCCTCAAACTCCTTCTGGATCTGCCTCCTCCCAGTCCTCCAGGGGCTTGTCCTCCTCAATCTTGTACTGGATGCGGGTAGTACCGCTCCACCGTCAGCTTGCCGTCCTGGAGGTGAAGCAGTGGGCCCCCGGCAGCTTGTACACGTTTTTTTGAAGATGGTGCTCTCATAGGGGATGTACTCGTAGGACAGGTACTCGGGGATCTTCTCCTCGTCCAGCTCCTTCACAAAGCAGGGATGGGAGAGAAAGCTCTTGATCTCTGAGCCCACAAAGAACTGGTCCCCGTTTTTGTAGTAGTAGAAGGGCTTGATGCCGAAAATATCCCGGCGCCGAAAAGCTCCTTCTTCTCCTTGTCCCAGATGACAAAGGCGAACATGCCCCTGCAACTTTTGCAGGATCTCCTTGCCGTACTCCTCGTACCCGTGGAGGATGGTCTCCGGAGTCGGTGGGGTTTTGAACACATGGCCCTTTTTCCAACAGGTCCTCCCGCAGGCTTTGAAAATTGTAGATCTCCCCGTTGAACACCAACACCTTGGTGCCGTCCTCGTTGAGGATGGGCTGGCGGCCGCCCTCCAGGTCGATGATGGAAAGCCGCCGGAACCCCAGGGAAATCGATGTCGTCCCACATAGTAGTCCGCGTCGTCCGCCCCCCGGTGGATAATCCGGTCCGCCATTGCCCGCACCACACGTTTTCAGGACTTCCCACCTCGGGTGTATTCAGAAATCCCACAAATCCACACATGGGCAACGTCCTCCTTTTTTTTTGATTATGAGATCAATGCTCCAAATTCCGGCTTCAGGGGCGCCCCCGCAGGCTTGCACGCACCGTTTGGAGAGCACCTCCAGGGCGTCTAAGTAGCCGTGGCCCAGGGGCGTGTCCTTCTTCACCAGAGAGAGCTCGGTGCAGCCCAGGATGACGCTGTCGCAGCCCTGGTCGAAAAGAGCTCCTCGCTGGCCCGCTGGAACTTGCCCCATATTGGGCTGGCGCCCGATGGCGCCTTGATGTCCTCGTAGATCAGGGACATGATGAGCTCCCAAGATGTGCTGGCTGGGCACGGCCCACCCCAGGCCCTGCTTCTCCAAAGCCCCCTGAAAGAGCCCGGTCGCACGGTGCCGGTGGTGGCCGTAAATCCCGGCCCATTGCGTTTGCCGGCGGCCCGCAGCCGGAAGGCGGTCTCCTCCACCATGTGGAGGAAGGGCACCTTCACGCAGCCCGCCAGCTCCTGGTAAAAGTAATGAGAGGTGACGCAGGGGGCGCACAGCACCCGCAGCCCAGGTTTCCAGGGCGTGGGCCATGCCCTCCAGCACCGGCAGGGAGAGGGCTTCGCCCGGTCCAGGATGTAGGCGGTGCGGTCCGGCACCTGGGGTTGTTCAGCACAACGGCGCTCAGGTGTTCCTGGTCCGTTTTCGCGGCAGTCATCTGGATGATGAGCTCCAGCAGATAGGCGGTGGCCATTGGCCCCATGCCTCCGATGATGCCCAGTGTTTTTCATAGCGTTCCTCCCTGTTGGGGACGTGCGTCCCCAATGTATTTGCTGATGGGAAGGAGGGCAGGGGCGCTGCCCCTTGCAACCCGGAAGGTCTTGGGGTTGTCTCGGCTGCCGCCTCGGTCAGCCGTCTAGGCAACGTCCCACCGGGAGTAGCGGCCCCAAACCCCACAAGTTTTTAAAAAAACTTGACTAAAAACTTTTACTCGCCTACGGCGCGAACGTGCGCTGGCTGTCAGCACAGGCGCGGCCGTAGCCGCCGCCCCACAGCGCGAATTGTCCCGTCCGGCCACGGACTAGTCTCGAAGGCCCTTGTTTCCAAAGTAGCGCTTGTACTTCTCGAAATAGTGGAACTGGTTCTTCTTGTAGTGCACCCAGCGCTTGAGGGACCGGTCCCCCTCGTAGTAATAAGAGTGGCACACCTTTCCCGCCTTGATAAGGGCCCGGGCCTCGGCCTTGGCGCTCTCGCTCTTCACATAGTCGAAGATGATCTTTACGGGATGATAGTCCACAGCACCTTGTTGGTGGCCACGGTGCAGGGCATCTCTTGGTGGTAGATCACATCCTCCACCAGCCACTTGGCCAGATTGTAGCCGCTGGCGGTGACGAAAAAGCTGCTCCGGCCCTGGCGGGGATTCATCTCGAACAGCTTGTACTGCCCGTCCCGGGCGTCGTATTTCATGTCGAAATTGGCAAAGCCCACATAGCCAATGCCCTCTAAAAAGTTTTCATCCGCTGGTTCAGCTTCTCGTCGTAGCCGTTGATAATGGCCGCGTAGCTGCCGATGCCTTCGGGGAGTGCTCTTCCAGCAAGGCGTTGCCCAGGGCGATGAGCTTCACCTTCTTGTCCCGGCCGCAATAGCAGTTCATCACCCGCATGTTGCTGTCGTCCCCGGGGATGTACTCCTGCAAAATCAGGTGGTCCTTGTAGCTGGAGCCGTAGATGGCCTCCAGAATGGCGTCGTACTCCCGCTTGTTCTGGGCCACAAACACCTTCTTCTTGTGGGGGAAGCGGCAGTTCCAATAGGCCACCGAGTTGGAGGGCTTGATGATGACCGGGGAAGTCGAAGGGCAGCTCCACGGTCTTGTAGTTTCTCATAGGAGCAGGTGGTGGTTTGGGGGAAGGCGAAGCCGTGCTCGGTGCACACCTGGTAGAAGCTCTCTCCTTGATGGAGGCGCATCAGCAGCTCCTCGCTGATGCACTCGAACGGTAATAGGCGCCCAGCTTCTCCTGGTTGCGCACCAGCAGTTGATGTAGTTGTCCCCGCAGGGCACCAGCCAGCAGTTTTTGCCGCTTTTGACGAACACAGCGTCGTCCTCCAGGTTGGGCTCCACGGCCTCTACAGTGACGATCTTGCTGGCGGTGCAGGGGCCCAAAATGCCCTTGCCGATGGCCACGGAAGTGACGCCATACTCCTGGTGGAAGGAGCGGGCCATGCCGTATACGTTGATATCGCTGCCCAGCAGGACAGGCTGAAACTGGATTTCCTGGTTCATGGTACATCCCTCTTACAGTGATAGAAATGATAGGAGAAAGGAGAGCGGGCGCGTTCTGTGCGCTCCCTACTTGAGTTTTTTAAGTGGGCAAATGCGAAAAAAGTCAGGTTTTATGCGGGTTCTGGCATTTGACCATGTGGTCAAATGCCAACGAAAATGATTTGGCTCTTGCCCATGTGGTCAAATGCGGGAAGCCGCATGTTTCCTAGGTTTTTCCGCATTTGACCATTTCCCTCTCTCAAGCCGTCCGTGGCCGGACTGGACATGTCGCGCACGCCGCTTTAAGGCGGCAGGGGGGTTTTCTGAGGGCCGCTAACTGGAAAGCCCGCGCTTGAGTTTAGGCGAGACAAGTAAAAGTTTTGCCAGCTTTTCAAAAGCTGCGGGGTTTGGGGGCCGCTACGTCCCGGTGGGACGTTGCTCAGCGGCCGACCGAGCCGGCAGGCGAGACCAAACCCCAAGACCTTACGGGGGTGCAGGGGTCCTGGTCCCCGGTGGGCACCGTTCAGGACCGGTCTACGTTGCCACTTCGGTCGGTGCTGGGCGTCTGCCACTGGCAGACAGCACCCGAGGCGGCAGGCGAGACCAGCCACCGCCTTCCCATACTCCCAAAAAGAGGGGACGTATGTCCCCTTCTTGGGGTGCCTCCGCGCCCGGGCCTCGCCCTATCGCCCTGCGGGCGCGTGCGGGCGTTGCCCTGCATTTTTTCACCGGCTGCGCCGGTTAAGGCCGTGGGCGCTGCTCGACACCTCGCAGCTTTTGAAAAAAGCTGGCAAAACTTTTACGCCGCTTCGCGGGGGATTCGCTGAAAATTGCTTATACCAGATCAAAAGGCGTACACGGTCCACACCCGGCGGCTGTTGTCCGCCTTGCCGTTTTTGTGGTCGTCCAGCAGCTTTATCAGCTTCTCCGTGTGGAAGAACTTCTGGGCGTTCTCTCCCAAAAACTCCTCCTTGACGATGTTGTAGTACTTGTCCTCTTTCAGCCACACCCAGGTGGGCACCGGGAAGCCCAGCTTCTTTTTGCCCGCCCATTTCTCGGGCATGCGGCGCAGGGGCGGCCTTGCGCATGGCGTACTTGGTGTTCTCCTGGTTGACCCGGTACTTCAGGGGATGCGCCCCGCCAGCGCCATGATCTTCTTGTCCAGGAAGGGCACCCGCAGTTCCAAAGAGTTTGCCATGCTCATCTTGTCGGCTTTTAAGAGGATGTCCCCACCATCCACATGTTCAGGTCCACAAACTGCATCTTGGTCACAGGGTCCTTGTCCGCCACCATGTCATAGTAGGGCTTGCACAAGTCCTCCGGGGCGGGGGCCCCTGCCGGATGCTTCAAAATGGCCCGCCGCTCTTTTTCTGTGAACATATAGGCGTTGCCGATGAAGCGCTCTTCCAGCCGCTTGCCCCGGCGTACCAGGAAGTTCAGCCCCCGGTGGGCAGGCAGCGCGCCAGCCACTTTCCCGATGAGCTTCCGGAGAGGGAAGGGGATTTTGTCGTACCACTGCATCTCCAGGGGCTCTTTGTAGATGTTGTAGCCCCCAAAGATTTCGTCCGCCCCCTCGCCAGAGAGCACCACCTTCAAGTGCTGGCTGGCCACGTTGCACACAAAGTACAGGGCCACCGCCGCGGGGTCCGCCAGGGGGGCTCGTCCATGTGGTACTGGATTTTGGGGGAAGGTGCCCCAGAACTCCTCTGGGGTGATGATGTGGCTGATGTTCTTCACCGGGATCTGCTCGGAGAGCTCTTGGGCGTAGCTGATCTCGTTGTACTTGGTGCCGTTGTCAAAGCCCACGGTGAAGGTCTTGTCCACATGGGCCGAGCAGGCCACATAGCTGGAGTCCACGCCAGAGCTGAGGAAGGAGCCCACCTCTACGTCAGAGATCTTGTGGGCCTCCACGCTGTCGTCAAAGGTCTTTTCGATCTCGTCCACCCAGTAGTCCAGGCTCTTGTCCTCCTCCGCCTGAAAGGTGGGCAGCCAATAGCGGGTGATCTCCATTTTCCCGCCCTTGTAGCGGAACCAGTGGGCGGGGGGCATCTTGTACACGTTCTTGAAGAAGGTCTCCGGCCCGGGGAGTACTGGAAGGAGAGGTAGCTCTCCAGCGCCTTCTCATTGAGTTCTTTCTGAAAGTGTGGGTGGTGCAGAAAGCTCTTGATCTCCGAGCCAAACAGCAGCGTTTGGCCCATCTGGGCGTAGTACAGGGGCTTGATGCCGAAGAAGTCCCGGGCGCCAAAGAGCTCCCGCTTCTCCTTGTCCCAGATGACAAAGGCGAACATGCCCCGCAGCTTGTTCAGCAGCCCAGTGCCGTACTCCTCGTACCCGTGGAGCAGCACCTCGGAGTCGGTGGCGGTTTTAAACACGTGGCCCGCCGCCAGCAAGTCCTTTTAATCTCTTGATAGTTGTAGATCTCCCCGTTAAAGGTGAGCACCTTGCTCCCGTCCTCGTTGAGGATGGGCTGGCGGCCGCCCTCCAGGTCGATGATGGAAAGCCGCCGGAACCCCAGGGAGATGGTGCCGTCCATATAGTAATCCCGCGTCATCGGGGCCGCGGTGGCGAATGGCGTCTGTCATCGAGCGCAGCACCCCGGCATCCTGCTGGGTATCGCCGCCGTCGATAAAGCCAACGAATCCACACATGGTGAAGATACCTGCCTTTCTCTCGTGTGTCTTTCAGAGAGGGACGCCCTTTCCCGCAGGTGTCGCCTTCTCCCGGTCAGCCGCGGGCGGTGCCCACAGCTATTCATTCTATTATTCTACCACAGAACGGTGGAAAATGACAAATACTATTTCACTTTTTCCCCTCCTGCCAGCTTTGCCCTTTGCGGCTTTCCCTTTTGTGGATTTTTTCTCCCCAGCCAGAAGAAAGGCTGCGAAAAAGCGGCAAGCCCCCGGCAGAGGGTTTGCCGCTTTTCAAAATGTATAAAGTTGCAAAAGAATATACCGTGTGGCGAAGGGCGCGCCGCCCAAGCCCTTCCCGCAGGGCTTTTAAGGCTCTTTCAGGGTAGAGAGCTCTTGTTCTATGCTGCGCACCAGCTCCAGCAGGGCCGGGGCGTATTGAGGGGCCGCGCTTTGCAGCCTGGCCGGCGTGATGGCAGGCAGCTGCTCTTGCTGAAGGCCCTGGGCGTTTTCCAGGTTGCCGCCCTCCAGCAGATATGGCGGGACTTGGCCTCGGACAGGGTCATGTGGGCGTCCGCCTGGGCGGAATAAAGCCGCTGGTCCAAGAAGAAAGCCTCTTGGGGGTTCTTGCCCCGGGCAGAGTAGAGCAGCCGGAACATCTTGTACACGGCGCAGGAAAATAGGAGGAAACCTGCCGTGTCAGCCCCTCGCTATTGATTTTTTTTTCAAAATACCAAATACAATATTGAGAGCCCACCAGCAGCCTGCGCTGCGTCTCTGCCGTGGAGCTGCCGCCCCGAACCCCTACCCCGCCCTCTCTGGGGGGACTGGCGGGGGGTGGGAGCGGCCCCCGGTGGGAGGTGCGCCCCAGCAGGTAGTCGCAGGAAACGCCGTAATACTCCGCGGCACGAAGCAAAAGTCCAGCCCGCACTCTCGAATGCCTTTTTCATAGTGGGAGAGAAGCGCTTGCGAGACTTTCAGGTCCGTTGCCGCCTGTTTCTGGCTGAGGCCCCGTTCCTTCCGCAGCAGTGTCAAAAGCCGTGGGAAATCGTTGTTCGCCATTCAGAACACCTCCATCCTCGCCGGGAAAGCCCAAATCCCTTTCCCCGTGCCCTCAAATAAGACGAAAATGGAAACGGATATCCAGAATATCTATTATAATTATACAGTGCGCCGCGGAAAAGTAAATACCATAGAAGAAATAAAGGCAAAGAAACATGTAGAAAAATAGCCCGCTTTTTGGCTGGGCCAGGGAGGACAGCTTATGCAGTCATATGTGATCCATCTCATCCGCAACATGCCCTGCCAGGGGCAACCTGGAGGGCCGCTATATTGGCCGCACCTGAATCGCCCTTGGCGGCCTCGTCCATCCAGGACCTGCTGGAGCTGAAGCGCCGCTACCGCTACCCCTCGGCCGGGGCCTTTTACGCCAGCCCCTCCACCCGCTGCGTGGACACCTTGAAGCTGCTCTATCCGCGGCGGACCCAAGAGGTCATTCTGGAGATGGCCGAGTGCGACTTTGGCGACTGGGAGAACAAAACGGCCCAGAGCTGCAAGCCGAACCCCCGGTTCCTCTCCTGGATGGAGCAGGGGGGGCCAGGCCGCCCCGCCCAACGGGGAGAGCGGGCTGGTCTTTGCAGCGGGTGTGCCGCGGCTTTGAGACGCTGGTGCAGAACATCATGGCCAAGGGCCAGACAGAGGCGGTGCTGTGCACCCACGCCGGGGTTATCACGGGGCTGCTTTCCGCCTATGGGCTGCCCCGGGCCCAGCCCTATGAGTGGATGTGCCAGCCTGGCTGCGGCTATTCGGTGCGCATTACCCCCAGCCTGTGGATGCGCTCGATGGTGATGGAGGTCTACCAAACCCTGCCCCAGGGGGAGGAGGGGCCAGCGCCCCGACCATCTGGTGGTGGATATCGCCCGGGAGGCCGCCGGCCGGGCCTCAGGGGCAGACGGCCCCGAAGGGACGGGGGAAGAAAGGGGAAACTCAGGCTTGACAAGGGGGCTTCCCGTCTATAATGCCATCAAAAGAGCAAAGACTGTGAAGGGAATAAGACGGCGGGGGCGCCGCACAGAGAAACCGGCGGTTGGTGGGAAGCAGGCGGGCCCCCTGGCCAAGGCTCATCCTGGGTTGCCTCCTCCGAAGCCCCAGGGTAGGGGAGGACGTGTGGCGGCGTTATACGCTGGGCCCTTTGCGCAGGGCCCCCTTTGGGCAGGCCCGCTCTGAACGGCCGGGTGGTCCGCGAAAACAATTCGCCGTGGACATGGCATGGCCGTGTCCGGGGTTTTTTCTACGAGCAAAGGGAAAAATGTGGTTGGAAAAGGACAGACCTGATATGAATGAAGGGTATCGAAAGTACAGGGCTTTGCGCCCATCCATCTGCCGGACAGGACGTGGCCGGAAAAAGACCCTCAAAAGCGCCCACCTGGTGCAGCGTGGACCTGCGGGACGGCAACCAGGCCCTGGTTACCCCATGAATCCGGCGCAGAAGGTGGAGTTCTTCCGCATGCTTACGGCAGTGGGCTTTCAAAGAGATCGAGGTGGGCTTTCCCGCCTCTTCTGGGACGGGAGTACGCCCTTTTGCGCACCCTCATCGAGGGGGAGCTCATCCAGAGGACGTGACCATCCAGGTGCTGGTCCAGGCCCGGGAGCATTTGATCCGACGCACCTTCCAGGCCATCCGGGGCGCCAAGAATGTCATCGTCCACTTCTACAACTCCACCTCCACCCCTCCAGCGGAAGGTGGTCTTCGAGACATGGACATGCAGGGGGTCATCGACATCGCCGTGGAGGGCCCGCCTCATCCGCTCCCTTACGGAGGAGCTGCTGCGGGACCAGCCCGAGACCCCATCCGCTATGAGTATTCCCCGAGCTTTTCCGGCACAGAGGTGGAGAACGCCGTGCTCATCTGCGACCAGGTGCTGGAGGCCCTGGGGGCTTCTCCGGAAAACAAAGCCATCATCAACCTGCCCAACACGGTGGAGCTGTGCACCCCCCAACACCTATGCCGACCAGGTGGGAATATGTCTGCCGCAATCTGCGCCACCGGGACAGCGCCGTCATCAGCATCCACCCCACAACGACCGGGGAACGGCCATTGCCGCCACAGAGCTGGGGCTGATGGCCGGGGCCCAGCGGGTGGAGGGCACCCTCTTTGGCAACGGGGGCGCGCACCGGCAACGTGGACATCATGGTGCTGGCCATGAACCTCTATTCCCAGGGGTGGACCCCCGCCTGGATTTTTTCCCACATGAACCACATCAAAAAGGGGTCTATGAGGAGTGCACCCAGATGTCAGTGGGGCCCCGCCATCCCTACGCTGGGGAGCTGGTGTTCACAGCTTTCTCCGGCTCTCACCAGGACGCCATCAACAAGGGGATTCGCTATAGGGAGGCACAACCTGCCCACTTGGGAGGTGCCCTACCTGCCCATCGACCCGGCGGATCTGGGCAGGCAGTATGAGCCCATTGTGCGCATCAACAGCCAGTCGGGCAGGGCGGGGCCGCCTTTGTGATGAGCCAGTTCTTTGGCTACCAGCTGCCCCGGGCCATGCACCCGGAGGTTCGGCGCCCTGGTGAAGGCCGCCTGCGAGCGGGCCGGGCGGGAGCTCTCCCCCAGGAGGTGTTCGCCATCTTCCAGCGGGAGTACCTGGAGATTCTCCACCCCTACCACCTGCTCACCTACCGGATTTTCGAGGAGAATGCCGGGCAGGGCCAGGTGATGGTGGACTTTGAGGGCGTCATCCGCACCCACCGGGTTAATAAGGAAGTGATGGGCCGGGGCAACGGCCCCATCGACCTTCTTCAACGCCCTGCGGGCCTTGGGGCTGACGGAATACGAGTTTGTCTCCTACAGCGAGCACGCGGTGGCCACCGGCGCCGATTCCAAGGCGGTCAGCTATATCCAGCTCCGCCGCGGGGACGAGACGTTTTTTTGGCGTGGGCATGGACAGCAACATCGGCATTGCTTCCATCAAGGGGATTCTCTGCGCCATCAACCGGGACACGGTTCGCTGACCGGCTGCCCGAAAGCCGCCACAGGAAGAAAGCGGGCATCCGCCAGGGGATGCCCGCTTTTATGCAGGGGGAGAGGCTAATCTGCCAGCTGGCCCACCGCCAGAAAGACCCCCATCCCAGCACCGGCTGGTGGGCCAGGTAGATAATGAGGCTGTGGCGGCCCAGAAAGCTCAGGGGCGCACGCAGGGCGCCAGCCGTTCCTTGGCCCGCTCGCTTTGGGAGAGAAGCCCCCACAGGAAGTACCCGGCGCAGAACAGGAAGACCCAGGGCAGCAGGGGAAAGTAATCCGTGCTCCAAAAGCCGGGGGGGAACCCCGCCACGGCAAGAAGGTCCGTGACGTACAGCCACTCCGGCAAGGGGCAGAGCACCAGCCCCTCAAATCCCAAGCTGCCCCGGGGAGACGTTTTTTCGTCAGGGCAAAGAAGCAGAGCCCCTCCAAGCCCCGCCCAGGCAGGGACCTTGCGGAACAGCTTGTCAGGGGGATGAGCAGCAGGGCAGAGAGCCCCAGGTTCAGCACCCCGTAAAGGATGCGCTGGCTGGGCATCGCCAGCCAGGTGATGAGGCTGATGGCCGCCCCGCAGCCCACCAGCAGCAGCCCCCGCTTCACATGGTGGCGGGAGAGCTGCCAGCACATGCCGGGAGAGCAGGATGAAGGTCCAGCAGATGCTCTGCTGCCAGATGTATCCCGGCAGCCCTGTGTACCAGGCGCTGGGCAGCCCAAAAAGATGTCCACCAGGTCGTACACATGCCGTGGTAGGCCACCATGCTGAGGATGCACAGCCCCCGCACCGTGTCCAGCAGGCCGTAGTGGGGGCGATTCCCTTTCGGACTCAATAGCCCAGCACCCCTTTCGGGCTCTCGTCGTCGGCCACCCACTGGTTCACGCCGATGACCCGGTAACGGTCTTGTCATCCCGGACGATCACCTGTTCGATCCCGCGTTGATGACCAGGCGTGCTTGCACATGGAGCAGCACATGGCGTACATACTCCCCCGGTGGGGACTTCCTTGCCCACCAGGTACAAAGTGGCGCGATCATGTCCCGGCGGGAGGCGCAGATAATGGCGTTGGCCTCCGCGTGGACGGAGCGGGCACAGCTCGTAGCTCCCCCCGGGGATGCCCAGCTTGCTGCGCAGGCAGTACCCCAGGTCCGAGCAGTTCTGCCGTCCCCGGGGGCCCCCACATAGCCCGTGGAGATGACCTCGTCGTTTTTCACAATCACTGCGCCGTAGAGCTTGCGCAGGCAGGCCGCGCTGGCTGACCGCCTCCGCCAAATCCAGATAGTAATTTACCTTGTCCCGCCGCTGCATGTCCATTCCCCTTTCCTTTTTCCTGCTATTATACTCTCCCCAGGTTGGTTTGGCAAGGGCAGGAGCCCCCCTGAAGGGGCCCGCGCTTTACATTTCTTTGGGAACATGGTAGAATCGTCCTTAGTTCACCTGGGGGGGAAGCTTATGGAGGGCTCACTGCCGGGGGCGCTTTTGGCCCTGGCCTATTTTTGGCGTGTTCCAGCTCTGCGGCCTGTGCCTGGCCCGGCTGGCCCTGCCCCGGGAAAGCGCCGGGGTCCGGCTGCTGCTGGGCAGCGTGTGGGGCAGCCTGTGCCTGCAGTGGTTCCCCGTGCTGTTTGCCTTTCCGCTGGGCTTTTGCCCCAGCGGCCCACCTGGGGCCCTGGCGCTGGCCCTGCTCTGCGCAGGCGCGGCCCTGTGGAAGGGGCCGTGGCCGCCCTGGCGTCCGCCAAGCCCCTCTCCGCCTTTGGCAGGAGGAAATTCCTCTGGGTGGTGCTGGGGTGTGGGGTTCTTCTGCTTTTGGTGTGGCATTCTTTCCGCTGGCAGGGCGGCGCGGTCTATTCCAGCCAGGCCACCTACGGGGACATGAGCATGCACCTGAGCTTCCTCACCAGCTTGGCAAACCAGGGGACTTCCTCCGGATTACTCCCTGCTGCCCGGCGCGCGGCTCTCCTACCCTTTCTGTCGGACAGCATCTCCGCCAGCCTGTACCTGCTGGGGCGCCCCTGTGGCTGGCCTACCAGCTTCCCATGTGGGTGGCGGGGGCCCAGGTGCTTTTTGAATTTACGCCTTTTTCGCCCGGATGGCCCCTGAAAAGGGCCGTGCCGCCCTGGCCTGGATGTTCTTTTGTGTGCAACGGGGGGCTTTGGCTTCCTGTACTTCCTGGGCGGCGGCTGGGAGAACTTCACCCGCATCTTCACCGCCTTTACGAGACGCCCACCAACCTGGTGGGGGAGAACATCCGCTGGGTCAACGTGCTGGTGGATATGATGCTCCCCCAGCGGGCTACGCTGTTTGGCTGGGCGGTGCTTTTTCCGGCCCTGTACCTGCTGCACCGGGCTGTCTTTGGCCGGGAGCCCCGGTGTTTCCTGCTGGTGGGGCTCATGGCGGGGGCCATGCCCATGGTGCACACCCCTCCTTCCTGGCTCTGGGGGTCATCTGCGGGGCTGGCTGCTGACATTCCTTCTGCGCCGCCTTCCTGGGAGAAATGGGCCGCCTGGCTGGGCAAGTTCTCCTGCTGGCAGGGCTTGGGGCCCTGTCCGTGGGGAAAGAGCTCTTCCGTGGGAGGGATTCCCCCCTGTTTTTGTGGGCGGCCTGCGGGGTGCTGCTCCTCTTTCTGGCAACGGTGGTTCTCACCGGGGAGGTGCTGGCGGCAGCGGGCATGGCGGGCCCTTCTCCCCCTGGGGCGCGCTGCTGGCGGCGGCCCTGGTGCCGGCCCTGCCCCAGCTGTTCCCTACTGGACCTTCCAGCAGGCGGGGGGGGGGCTTCCTCCAGGGGCACCTGGGCTGGGTCATTGGGCAGGACGGCTACCTGCCCTTCTACCTGAAAAATGTGGGGCTGGTGGCTGTGCTGGCCATAGGGGCTGCTGGCTGCCAAGGGCCGGGAGTTTTCCCCTGTATGTGCCGGGGCTGCTCCTCTGGCTGCTGGCGGAGCTGGTGGTGTTCCAGCCCAATGAGTACGACAACAACAAGCTGCTCTACCCGGCCTTTGCGCCTTCCTTTGCTGCGTGTGCGGCCTCCCAGTGTGCCGGGCGGCTGCTCCAGTGGGCAGGGGCCGCCGCCTCGGGCGGGCTGCCGCCGGGATGCTGGCGGTGACCTCCCTCTCGCGGCGCTGACCATGGGCCGGGAGGCCGTGGCCAGCTATGAGCTCTTCGGCCCGGGGCCCTTGCCCCTTTCCCAATGGGGTGGAGGAGAACACAGAGCCCCAGGCGGAAATCCTGACGGACACCCGCCACAACAACGAGGTGGCCTCCCTGGCGGGGCGCAACGTGGTGTGCGGGTCCCCTTCCTATCTCTTCTACCACGGCCTGCCCTACGACAAGAGCCAGCGGGCCGTCCAGATCATCTATGAGCATCCAGCGGACGCCCAGCCCCTGCCTTTGGGGTGGACTACATCCTGGTCAGCGACTTTGAGCGGAGCTCGTATCCGGTGGATGAAGCCGCCCTGGATTCTCTGTACCCCCGGGTCTATGATGACGGCGTCCGGGTGGTGTACCAAGTGACAGACAAGGAGGATGACCATGAGTAAAAGCGGCCTTTCCGACCCCGGCCATATCAAAGAGGTGCTCGCCCGCCACGGGTTCCACTTTTCCAAGGCCCTGGGGCAGAATTTCCTCATCAACCCGGGGTGTGCCCCGCATGGCCGCCGAGTGCGGCGCCCAAGGGTGCAAAGGCGTTATCGAGGTGGGGCCCGGGCATTGGCGTGCTCACTTGGGAGCTCTCTCAAGTGCCCGAAAAAAGGTCTGCGCCATCGAGCTGGACTCCCGGCTGTTCCCCGTGCTGGAGGAGACTCTGGCCGGCCGGGACAACGTGAAAATCATCCCCGGCGACGTGATGAAGCTGGATTTGAACCAGCTCATCCGGCAGGAGTTTGGGGGCGGGCCGGTGTGCGTGTGCGCCAACCTGCCCTATTACATCACCTCCCCGGTGATCCTGCGCCTGCTGGAGGAAGGGCTGCCCCTCACCTCCATCACGGTGATGGTGCAAAAGGAGGCTGCCCAGCGGCTGTGCGCCGCCCCCGGGGGGGAGTGCGGGGCCGTGAGCGTGGCGGTGCATTACCGCAGCCAGCCCAAGCTCCTGTTCCAGGTGGGCCGGGGCAGCTTTCTGCCGCCCCCCAAAGGTGGACTCCGCCGTCCTCCGGCTGGACCTGCGCCAGGAGCCCCCGGTCTCCCGTGGCGGACGAGGACTGGTTTTTCACGGGTCTCCCGGGCCGCCTTTGCCCAGCGGCGGAAGACTGCGGCCAATTCCCTCTCCGCCACTCTGGGGCTCCCAAGCCCCAGGTGGAACAGGCCCTGGCGGCCGCCGGGGCGGCGGAGAACGTCCGGGCCGAGCGCCTAACCCTGAGCAGCTGGCGGCCCTTGCCAACGCCCTGCTGGGGGAAGGGTCTTGCAAGAAAGGGACAAAGGGGGTACAATAAAGGGAAAAGCCCTGTGGGAGGCTGAGAAAGGAAGAATTGCCATGACCGAAGTGGAACGGAAATTTTACCGGCTGCTGTTGGCGGCTGATGCGGCGGCAATTATCATCAGCATGGTGGCAGGACCTCTGCAGCACACGGCAATGGCCATTGGCGCAGCGGTAAGCGCAGGGCTGATCTCTGTGTGCCTGGTGGCCTATGGCCTGTATTTTTTGGCCCTTTAAAAAGTGATCCGCGCCCCCTTGCCACTGCGGGGGCCGCCTGATTTTTTCTGGAAAGAAGGAATTCCCATGCCATCGCCCATCCGGCTGGCCCGCGAGGGGATGTCCCCGCGCTGCTGGACATCTACGCCCCTATGTGACGGGCACGACAGCCTCTTTTTGAATACCAGGTTCCCAGCTGTGAGGAGTTTGCCCGGCGGTTGAGGGAGGTCTCTGCCTGTTACCCCTACCTGGTCTGGGAGGAGCAGGGGGTCCTGCTGGGCTATGCCCTATGCCCATGCCCATGCCGCCCGCCCCCGCCTACCAGTGGAGCGCCGAGCTGACGGTCTACCTCCGCCAGGAGGCGGCCCGCCAGGGCTGGGCTCCCGGCTGTACGGCGCCTTGTTCGACTTGCTGCGGCTTCAGGGGGTGCGCGCACAGTGTACGGCTGCGTCTCACCGCGGAGAACGCCCCCAGTGTGGCTTTCCACCAGGCCCTGGGCTTCCGGGAGGCTGGGCGCTTTGCCAAGGTGGGCTATAAGCACGGCCGTTGGCTGGATGTGCTCTGGCTGGAAAAATCCATCGCTCCCCACGGGGGAGCCCCAGCCCCTGGTGCCCTTCCCCAGGTGGAAGAAGAGGCCGCCGCCCAGGTGCTCCATCACTGGGGAGCAGTCCATTGAGATACGAAAACCAAGCCGGGCTTTGCCCGGCTTTTTCCATTTTCTGGAAACCCCTGTTGACAAACGCTGCGCCATCCAGTACACTATAAATCAGTAAGTAATAAGTGATAAGTAGCCAGTGGAAAGGAGAATCCGCCATGCAAGACCTGTCCATCACCCAAGAGTACTACATCTGCGCTGTCAATGAGAAGGGGCCGCATTTCGATTTCAGCACCGAGCGCCTGGTGTGCTTTGTGGCCGCCGGCCTTTGATTTGCAGCTGGAGGGCTGCTCTCTCTGGATAAGAAGAACGTCACTGTCCGGGCCCCTTCCGGCGGGCCGGGCTTACCTGAAAGCCCCTGTATGAGTTCCTGGCGGAGAAGGGAACCATGAAGCCGGAAAAGGTGATGGAGGCCTACACCTACCTCTCTGACAAGCATCGACGCCTTGATGGGCTCTGTGGGCACCTCTCTGGAGGAGATGGGCTTGGCCCAGGCAGTGAAGGCCGGGCTCTTCGGCAGCAAGACCGCCTTCGCTCTCCCAGTAAGGAGGCCATCAACCGGGTGGTGGATATGGTGCGCTCCGAGCTGCTGGAGGACGACACGGTCACCGACGAGGTGGCCGCCCTCACCGCCCTGCTGGACAAAAGCGGCTGCCTGAAGGAGTATTTCTCCAAGTTCGAGCAGAAGGAGATCAAGCAGCGGCTGAAAGAGATCGCCGCCTCTCCCAACGGCCGCCTGGTGGGAGAGATGGTGGAGTATATCTACAACATGATTGCCACCATGACGGTCCTCACCACCATGATGCACTGAGGTTCCGTGGCAAGGCAGAGAAGCCTGGAGGTCATTCGCCAGGCGGAGTATGTGACGATCGGCGAACTGGTGCGCCTGACAGACGTGCGTTACAGCACGCTGAAATTTTACACCGAAGAGGGCATGCTGCCCCTTTGAGCAGGCCGGGGAGAACCTGACCCGCCGCTACCGGGCCAGGGAAAGCCTGGCCCGCATTGCCTGCATCCGCCAGCTGCGCAAAGAGGGCAAGTCCGTGCCGGAGATCAAGGCTGCTGGGGCAGGAGCTGTAGGCCCAGCTTTCCCATAGAATATATGGCATATGGTAAAAAAGCATCCAAGCCAACGCTTGGATGCTTTTTCTAGTATAGGTTTGCGGGAGATTCCCGAGGAATGACCAAGACCGGGAAGGTCACAGCGAAGCCAGCGGCGCGGACGCGCTTTTCCTTCGATCAAGCGCGAGCGCAAGCCGCCGCTCCAGGGCGCGAATCGTCCAGTCGGTCACGGACCGCGAATCGCTCAGCGGGAGCACCCGCCGCGAATTGAGAGCGGAGGCACTCCGGCGGCTGGCTTACATGCTCTCCGGCGCCGTCACCTTGAACAGCTCCAGGCCGTTTTCCAGCACGGTGCGGGTGGCAGTGCACAGCAGCCGGGCGGCCTGAAAGCCTCTGTCGCTGCCCTTCACGCGGCAGGCGTTGTAGAACTTGTGGAACAGGGTGGACAGGTTCATCACATAGCGGGTGATCTTAGA
>VOFI01000331.1_pt1 | contig 35724 bp, 56 predicted proteins | sample 5384131 | NCBI WGS metagenome assembly VOFI01 (sample SAMN12384728, study PRJNA508395) | human gut metagenome | isolation source: healthy gut H | host: Homo sapiens
TAGACAAAATCTAAAACCGGGGAACATATTTGGCGTTGAGCTTCATGGTGATCTGCATGGGCGGCAGATGGCCGAACCCAAAGGAAAGGGGCACCTCCACCGTGACCATCCCCGTCACATTGAGCTGCGTGATCCCCTCCGGCGCGGAGGGTGCAAACGGGGCGTTTTCCAGTTCCATGCGCAGATCATAAAAGCGATATTCCAAATCCGGCCCCGCGTATTTCAGATACCGCCCATCCTCATACACCAGGCCCAACACCTGTTGCAGCCGGTCATATACATTCCCGGTGGTCACATTCTGCATCCAGGACGAACCGGAGAGCTGGTAGCCGCCCGAATACCCTTCCCGCAGACCGGGGTAGGCTTCATCCCAATTTTCCGTTGCCACCGCTACGATAGCGGATTGAACAGAATCCCGGACGCCCTGCGCCACAATCATCAGCCGCATATATTCAAACACCACGCAGGCCAAAATCAGGCAGCAGACCACCACCGCCAGAATCATGGGCGTACCCTGCCCGGACCTGTCTTTCAAAACCGTTTTCAGCCTGCTCATTTCCAGTACACCTCCGAGGCTCCTGTGGCCCTTGCGGTGAGCGTGACCGGGAAGGACGCAAACTCCCCGAACAGGCCGAGATTAACGGTGGTGGTAAGCGTCACCGTTACCTCGTTGCCGAGCTGGATTTTGCCGGTGTCGCTCCATGAAATATCAGGGTCAAGTCCGGTTTCCTCCCGGAGAGCCGCCGCTTTTGAGCTGGTGACGGAACCGACCTGCCCATTGATCTCCGCCGTCCGCACCAGCTCATCCGCAAACACATCCAGGTTTTGTTTCGCCACAAACACCGGGGCGATGCGGACCACCAGCGCCAGAACGAGGGCAACGGACAGGACAAGGACGCATACATCCACAAAGCCTTCCCCGCGTTTTTCTTTCAGCAGCCGCCTCAAACAGCCACCTCCCTTCATCAGAACAAATCTCCAAAGGCTTCCAGGACCACATAGCCCAGAACACCCAGATACATCAGCAGGAAACAGCCCAGAAGCATGAAGGAATATTTACGCATTTTCCCCGGCTGCTTCATGGCCTCCAGCTTCAGCTTTTGGAGTTCAAGCTGCTTGAAGGTCATGGAGAGCATTTGAAAGTACATAATGCCGTTGTCGCCGCGCTTGACGGAGATCAGCCCGCGCACCACATCGGAGAGCATGGTGCTTCCAATCCGGCTCTCCCAGCGCGTCAGGGCGTTTTCCTCGTTGCCGGAGGCCATATCCGCAATCGTGATCTCCAGCTCCCGCTTCATGGCGTGACCGGCGTTGTGCTGGTAGGCTTTCAGGATATTCAGCACATCACGAGAGGAACGAAGCTCCTGCTCCACAGTATTGACAAAACGGGGCAGTTTCCGTTTCAATTTCTTCCCGCCGCTGCTGGACAATCTCATCCGCACGTTTCTGTTCTTGAAAAAACAGCCACCGCCAGAAAGAGTACCACCGGCGCAAGGATAGGAAAGATCAGCAGGGCCGGTATTACCAGCAGCCCGATCAGCCCGCCTTTGACCCAGGCAGCCGCCACATAGGTTTCCGGGGACATTTGAATTTCGGCGGATTTAAGCTGGGCCTCCAGCTTGCGCCGCTTATAGGCGTCCATCCGAACCAGAGGCACCGCCTTTGCCGCCATGTCGAACAGGATAGCGTTCATGCTGTTCTTTTTCGCCTTTCCCCGGTTCGTGACGGTCAGTACGGCCTTTGTGCTGGCGGAAGTGGGCAGCCGGAGAAGTCCGGCCAGTAAAAAGAACGCTCCCAGGCCAAAGAGCGTTCCAAAGCATAGTAAGATCAAATACAACCTGTTTCACCTCAATTCCTTGTAATACATTCGTTTGGGCCGGTGTTCCGGCTCTCCGCCCGTGGGCGCCCCGGCACATTCCAGCTTCCACCGCCCCGGAATCCCGGTGCGCACAACCACCCGGAGGCCCGCAGGCTGGCCCCGTTTTCCTCCGCCAGCGTGTAGGTGATGATCTTCCGAAATCCCATCTCTCTGGCAATTCGGGCACAGCAGCCATAGAGGAAGCTGCACCCATTGAAAGTGCCGTCCGTGCAGAGCCGTGTCACCTCGGCGGTCCGTCCATCATCCAGATACCGGGAGATTGGCCGCCCCGCGACAGCAACGCCATGAATCACCCCTAGCCCATCGGAGAGCGCCACACAGAATTTACAGCCCTGCACCCGCCCGCTGTGGCGGTGGTGCTTTTCAATAAAGCGGTTTGCCTCCCGCAAACTGATTGGAATGATCTCCGCGATTCACACCTCCAATGAAAAACGCCCACCGGGAAGGTGAGCAAAATGGTTTCATCTGCTTTGAATTGGAAATATCAGGCTCCTTCATTTCCGCAAACTCAAAATAGTGGAAATATCTCACCTGATTTTAGAGTAGATAGTTCCATTTATCTTTTTGTACTCCACCGGCTTTGTCAACCGAATGACCGCCGCAAAGGAGATCAGCAGCACCAGCAGGCAGACCGCCAGGATACCCTTGCCGAAGCCGGTGTTCACCAACACATCGTACCAGTCTTTATTCAGAAAGTAGAGCAAAGGGATGTTGCCCACCAGCAGGAAGGCCATTGTGATGAACTCCTTAAACGGCTCATACATCAGGTAGTCCAGCTCCGCCGCCACGATCCGCATATCGGACAGCTTGCCGATGATGGGGGTCAGTGTGCTTTTCAGGCCCTTGTCATCCTGGCAGGAAATAGCGGCGTCCACCCATTCGTGAAAAACGTAGTTGTTCAGCTTGGGTTTCATATTGGAGAGGGCCTGCTTCACATCGGTGCTTATCATGCCGGTTTCGGCCAAAAAGCCCCGGAACACATCGGCCACAGGCGGGTTCAGGTAGTGGATGTTTTCCTCTACGGCGGTGATGATACTCTCGCTGCGCAGATAGGAGCTGGTGATGATGGACAGCCCGGTTTCAATCTCATTGTTCATCAGCTTTTTGTAGCTGTGAGAGGTGAACAGGACATACCAGAACGGGACCAGGCCCATACCCGCCGCCAGCACCGGGAGCATGAACTAATTTTGGATCACAATGCAGATCACCGCGCCCATAGCCGCCAGGAACAGGGAGAGGGCGCAGAGGGCGGCAAACTTGCCGCCCCTGCCGGTCAGGATCATCATTTCCTTGGCCTCCCGCACCGTCTTTTGGATACCCTTGGCCCTCTGGGGTGGTTGAGCTGCCCGATCCGTTTGGAGATCGGCACCTCCCGGCTGGCAAAGGATTTCGTCAAGTCCTCCGCAAACTCAAAGGGGGTCATGCCCAGCAGCAGGAAAATACCGGCCAGCATACCGGCAAAGGCCAGCAGAATCAGTACAATCAAGCGTTTTCCTCCTTCCCGTCGTCTATATCCATCCGCCCACCGGCAATCTGTTCCAGCAGGCGGGGCGGCATCCCATTCTCCAGCAGCCGCTTTTGCAGGCTGGCCGAGATCGGGGCCACCTTTTGAAATTCACCGCGCACTTTTATCTTGCCGTCCTCCACGGCGGTTTCCGATACATGGTAACGGTAGAGGGTGTGGAGCTTCCGGGCACCGTCCTCCAAAATCTCACACTCGGTAATTTCCATCACCCTGCGGCTGTTGTCCTCCAGCTTCTTCACAAAGAGAACAATGGGAAACGCCTCCGTCACCAGGTTATACAGGGTCTTGTCGCCCATGTCGTATTTCTGGGTACACAGCGTCACCATGCGGTAGTAGGTGGCCTTGCAGCTATTGGCGTGGGTCGTGGTAATAACCGCGTGGCCGGTGCGGGCCGCCTCCTGCGCCGCAAACGCTTCCGCTGACTTCATCTCGCCCACGCACACCACATCCGGGTCGCAAGTCAGGGCGAACTCCAAAAGCCGCTCCTGATCGTAATTCTGCTTTGGGGTCATCGGAAAACGGGTGACGGTGTGGACTACATTGTTGAGGACATTCCCCTCGGCATCCTCCTTCACCAGATCAAACTCCCGGCACCCGTTTTCAATGGTGAAAACTCTCTTTTCATTGGGAATGGTGGAGAGAATCCAGCTCATCAGCGTGGTCTTGCCGCTGCCGGTGGACCCGGTGACGCAAATAGACAAGCCGAACCGCAGCACCGCCGCCAGGAAGTCCAGCATTTCGGCGGTGGCCGTCCCATAGCGGACAAAATCATCCCGCCCCAACCGCTTCGGGTTGACAATTCGGATGGAGGCCGCCACGCCCTTGCCCTTGTCGGTCAGCGGATTGCCCAGAACCGTAATACGGATTTTATTGGAGAGGTGGCCCACCACTCCCGGCTGGCTGTTGTCGAGGATCATCCCGGATTTATGAAGCAGCCTGCGGACCACATCCACGGCGTGCTGGGGGCTTTGGAACCGCTCTTTGGAAGGAACCACACGCCCATCCGCATAGGTGATCTTGGTGTCCTTCCAGGAGTTGATGTTGATTTCCTCCACATCGCTGGCAAAGAGGTAGGGCGTCAGGAAAGAGAACTCGGCCATTTCCGTATAGAGCTTGTCGATCAGGGCCTCGTGATCCATGCCCTCCACGCCCAGGCTGTAATCATTGAGATACTTGGCGATGTAGGCGGTGATCTGCTGGCGCTGTTCCTCCGGGTTATCGGTTATCAGGGTGGAATACTTGCTGGCAAGATACTCCTGCACCTGTGCCAGCACCTCCGCGAATGAGCGTGTGTTTTTGCTGGTATTGAAAAAAAGACCGATGTTATTTGCCATCCCCGAACACCTCCGCGGCGATGGCAGCGATGACCGGCTCATAGCTCTTGGCCTCTTTCCCGGAAAGTGGTTCCAGCAGCTTCAGCGTAGCCGCCTGTTCCTCCACGATGGGGAGATAGGGCAGCCGGTACTTCACCCCGCCAAAAGAATTTTCGTATTCCATACCGCCCGGATAGGGCCGGGTGTTAGACAGCGCCCGGATGTGCTGCTCCGGCTTGAATTTCCGGTGCTCGATCAGCGGAAGGTAGGATGCAAAGTAGGAGATCGCTTTCAGGTCGCATCCGCACATCCGCAGCACATCGTCCGCCACCTCCAGCGCCGCCGTCGCCAGCACATTCCCGGTCAGGACGCTGGTGCAGTCCACGATCACATAGTCCGCAATATGCCGCAGAAGCACCAGCATATCCACCGCCTTTTCCTTGCTGTACTCTGCGTAGGTGAACACATTTTCCCCGGCCTTGTAGCCCAGAAAGCTGATATAGGGATGCTTTTCACAGGGGACGCAGGTTTTCAATACCCGCTCCTGCGTCATGCCGGGAGCGGACAGCAGATCGCCCACGGACACCTCCGGCAGTTTGCCCTCCGCCGCCACAGCGGGGAGCGAGGGGGCGGTCAGATCGGTAAACACCAGCACCACATTTTTCTTCCGCTTGGCAAGCTCCGCCGCCAGCTTGACCGCCGTAACCGTTTTTCCGGCGCCGGGGCTGCCCCACACGGCAAGCATCTGTTTCTGCTTATTCGCCATCTGTTGTTTCCACCTCCTGTTCCTCCATGCCCTCTGCGGGCTGCCCGCCGTCAGCACCGTCAACAGGGGCCTCCGGCTGACTGCCCTCATCGTTGGCCTCCGCCTCCGGTTCGGCAAAGAAGGCGTCTTGCGCCGCCAGGAACTTTTCGGCATTGGCGCGGGTCCCCGGTAAACAAAGGCCAGGTGAAGGCTGTTGGATTCCTCCAAATGAGCTAAAAAGCTGGGCCTGTTCGCTGTTCACCAGCAGGGTGATGGTGGCGGGCAGGGTTTCCTCCGGGTTTTTCTTCTTCCTCATTTTCTACTGGCGCCTGATATTCCTTGTCCGCGCCGGAACTCTGGGTGGCGGCAAGGACCTCCACATATTTCAGCTCCGGGGGCTGGGCCGTATCGCCGGTGTCCGTGTCAGTGGCAAAGAGCATGATAATATCCCCCGCCTCCGCCTTGCCGGAACCGCCCTTGGCAAAGGTGGGGATGGTGACGGAGATCGCCACCTTGGAACCGTTCAGTTGGGTCAGATACTCGTACTGCGTCAATGGCTCCGAGGACAGCCACGCCGTGTTCACATCCGTGTTTTTCCGCAGCTCCACATCGGTGTATCTCCCTACCACCTCATCCAGCGAGGTGGCAACGCTGTCCTCCATGCCGGAGGCCCTCTGGTGTAGACCTCCACCATGTCCGCCGTGATGTAGGTTCCCTGTGGGATCACCTCGGCTTTTACCCGGACGGCTTCCGTCTGGGCTTTCAGTCCCTCGTTGAAAAGCGGCGTGATCCCAAAGCAGACCAGGACTGCCAGCAGGATGCACACCGCGCCGATGACCGTCCGGCTCCGAAAAATATTCTTGTTCAATTTGATACCTCCACTCGTTCAGATTTGAAATGTAAAAGCAGTCAGCCAGTAGGCGGATACGCCGCCGAAGCAGAAAAAGGGGGCCAGGGGCAGACGCACCATAGACAGCGGTTGTTTTTGCACACGGCATTCCACCATCCCGGCCAGCACCGCCAGCGAGAGGGAAAGAACAGCCTGTATCAGCCCCGGCCACACGCCCAGGACAAATCCGCAGGCCCCCATCAGCTTCACATCCCCGCCGCCGATGGCAAACCCGTCCCGTTTTATCAGAACCGCCGCCAGCAGGAAGGGGCCGCCGACCAGGAACAGCCCCGCCACAGACGCGGCAGGGCGGAAACCAATCAGCCCGCACAGAAGGAGCAGGGCCGGGATCAGGTTTGGAATCTCCCGGTTTCGCATATCCCATACGGCGGCGGACAGGAGCAGCAGGCCAAACAGCACCCCTTTGACCATAAGCGGCGTCACCGCTCAACCTCCCCGGCGGGTTCCAGTCCGGTGTCGCTCAGTTCGTCCCCATGAAGGTCGTAAAAGTCCTTCATTTCTGCGGGAGGCTCTCCATTGACATGAAACACACAGCGCCGAAGATCCGCCGCCTGTTTTGCCACCGTTTCCTCCAGCGTTCCCCGGATGCTGTCCCAAAAAGAAAAGTCATTGTCCAGCCATTCCGTATATAGGGCCGCAAGCGGCTGGGGGCAGGTCAGCAGGGTGTCAGTTTCCCATTCATCCAGACCTTGCTCCAACTCTCCGAGAAATTCTTCCTTGATGACCTTTTCATAAGCGTGCTCCAATATTTCTTTGGGCGGCAGGGCGGCAATCTCCTCCATGCGGGTGTCAAATTCTGCTTTGGCCCGGTCGTAGAGCAGACCAGCCCGATACTCGGCGCCCTTGTCCTGAAGGAAGTAATAGACCACCTCGCTGATGTTTTCCGGGTTCATACAGCGATCCGGGACGGGCGTATTTCGGAAAGTCCACGCCTGTTCCAGCACATTCTCCATCGCCAGAAGCATATCCCGCTGCGTACCACTCAGAGGGATGTTTTCCAGTTCGTTTTTGATGGCAAGTATCCCTTGAATTTTTACAAAGTAGGAATCACCGGGGGCCAGCTCCTCCAACGGTCTGGCTATACTATGGATTTCTTCGTCCAGCTTCTCTTTCAGTTTCTCTTGTTCCAGTTCAAACCACCTCCTGCGGTCAGGCATACAGCCCGAAATAAAGAAGGATGGCGGTCAGGCCGGCCGCTATCCCAATCATCAGGGGCCACGGGTTCCATCCTTTTGAAACATCATTTTTACTCCCCCTGTTCCAACGCCTCCTGCGCGGCGAGAATCTGCCTGCCCACGGCATAGACCACTTGAATGGTCACAGAGTTTCCCGCCTGCCGGTAGAGCTGATTGTCGCTGTTGACCGCCCGCGCCCGGTCAAACATTTCATCACTAAAGCCTTGCAGCCGCCAGCACTCACGGGGCGTCAGCCTTCGAATCAGGCCGCATCCCGCAAACGGCGTCCCCTGGTTACAGGAGGTTTCCAGAGTGCCGGTGCAATCCTTTCCGACACGCCCACGCCTTGTCCGGCTGTCCGGAAACGCCAGATTGACGCTGTCCCCGCAGCGGGCAACCGCGTAGCCCTGTTTTGTGGCCTCCCGGATGTGCATACCGTAAGGGCATTTTTCACAGTCCTGAAGGAAAACGCCGTGGCGGTCCTGTGTTGTAAGCGTGAAGGCCGGTTCTCCGCACTCCTTGATCCGCCGCCCATTCTGCTTTTTTTCTTCCCGTTCCGGGGTAACGACAGCGCGGCAGCCGTAGAACACGCCGGAGTTATCGCCGCCCCGGTTGGTGATCCCGCTGTTATACTTGGCCTTGATGCACCGGGCATGGCTCGTCAGTTTGGGATTGCCATTACAGAGATCAACGAAATACAACCCTGTCTTGCCGCCCCAGCCGCCGGACTGGGCGGCCATCGTGACGCTGATGCCGGACGGGTCATACACCCGCTGGCCCTGCATCCCGCCTATGAGTTGGACAAGAGCTTTTCCACGGCCCGCTGGGACAGGAAATACTTTTGGTCCACCTCCGGCTCCAGGATGTCGGCAAGCGACAAGGTAGACCCGCTCTCTGTTTTGAGGGGGGGCCGAAATCCTTTGTATTGAGAAGTCCGTACTCGATATGGTAGCCGAGTGAGGCCAGCGTATCGAGAACGGCCGCAAAGTCCCATCCTCCATGAATGGACAGGAGATTCTTAACATTTTCAAGGATAATCCATGTGGGTCTATTTTCAGGGTTTTGGCCTTTGACGAGTTCAGCAAGCGTAAAAAAGAGTCCGCTTCTTGCTCCGTTAATCCCTCGCTGAAGGCCGCTGACCGAAATATCCTGACACGGGAATCCCGCTGCCCACAGGTCTGCTCTCGGGGAGTTCTGCGGGGGTGACTTTTGTGATGTCCGCCGCATACCATTCATCCTCCTTTATATCGTGAATGGCTCTGTAACTGCGGTCGGCATATTTGTCGATCTCACAATGCCCCACACAGCGCATCCCGCACAGTTCAAAGCCCTTGCGGAAACCGCCGATGCCGGAAAAGAAGTCAAGGAATGTCATCTGCGCCATCGGCAGCCTCACATTTCCAACGCCATATCCTCATCAAGCTCTTTCTGTCCGTCATTCTCCATTTGAGCGATCGCTTCCTGTTCTTCCTCCAATTCCATCAGCTTCATAAAGATGGCGTTTGCAACGCACGGATCAATCTCCGTGACATACCGGGTGGTTGGGTCAACATGGTTTTCATCCCTCGGCGTCCGGGCGTCCGGGAAATCGGTCTGTCCGGCCCGGTCAAGCACCGCCTGATCGAAACGGGAATCCCAATCGGAAAACTGGATGGTGCGGGAGAGGACATAGATTGCCCGCTCCACGCCATAAAAGCGCACCAGCTCTCCAATGAAGGAATCCAATTCCCGGCTGTTCATGACGGTCATGGCCTTGGCCTGAATGAAATTCCGGCAGTCCATGTTGATGTTATAGCTGTCGCACCAAAGAGCCGCCTCATCCTTTCGGGCGGCTTCTTCCAGCGACGGATAGTAAACGGGAATGGCTGCGTACATTATTCAAGCCCCCATTCGTCCCCGTAGCGGTACGGGTAGATTTTCTGCCCGCTCAGGAACCGGACCAAATTCTGCACCTGATCTACCACGGACAAATTGCTCTGGTCCTTGGTGGTCATCATCACCGAGCCAAAGATACCGGTCAGCGCCAGGACTACGGTGGTAGTCACATTGGCGGTAAACAGCCAGACCAGGGCGGCCACACCGCCCATCGCCAGGGAACCAATCAACGCCTGAAAGAGCTGCTTTTTCCCAAAGCCGGTGAACAGCTCCGCCTCCGGCTTCACACCCAGAGGGATATAGAGTTTCAAGTCCTCGTCCATTCGCACCTCCTACGAATAGTAATACAAAATCAGGTCTTTGATCTGCCAGATGGATTCCGCGATCACATAGAAGATCACAGTGTTGCGGGCGCGTTTCTTGTACTGCGCCGCCTGTTCCTCGGCGGCAGCCAGCCGCACCATGCAGTAGATAAACCTCGCCACAGCGCCCACGCGCACCAGCAAGATGATGGCCTTTGAAAGATCGTCCATTGTTACCATCCGCCGCCACCTCACTTTCCCATGCCCCTGACCATCTGCACCAGGCGCACGGAATGGTATGCGTTGTTGACAATGGCTCCGCCACCGCCGCCTCCGGTCGTGATGATGAACTCCTGAAGGAACTTCGGCGTCCGCACGGCCAGAATCATGCAGGCCACGCCCCAGAAAATGTGCATATTCATCATCAGTCCCACGCCCAGCTTGGCGAGAGAAATCTGGATAATTACCGAAAGGGCTGATTGAAAGAATTTGCTCATGTAGGGCTTGAACACGCCCTTGTCGTTGTCGATCAGGCCCACGCAGGCAAGGGGCATCCCTACCCGCAAAATCAGAATCTCCAGCCCCCGCATAAGGAACTGGAAGTAGAGGATGAAGTACACAATGACGAACACCAACCCAAAGATGGCAGTCACAAGGCCGAGCGTGGAAATACCGGACACCCAGCCCGCCCAATCGTAGGCGGTGGCAAGGCCGATGGCCTCCAGCATCTTGTCGCTCATTTCCTCCACAATTCCCGCAAGCCAGCCGTACATGGTGGGGAAACAGACCGCCACGGCCATCGCCTTGAAAAAGTTGGTCAGCAGGGCAATCGGTTCTTCATCCGCGTCGCCATCAGACCACAGCACATAGGTTTCAAAGCCCTTTTTGAGAAATTTCAGGATGATAAGGGACACGCCAAAGCCAAACACAATATCAAACAGGGCTTCAAACAGATCAACACCAGCCAATGTGGACATATACTGCTCCGCGTACAGGGTCAGCGGCACAATGCCCTCCATCAGCCCGTCAATGTAGGCGATGGCTCCGTTAAGCAGGGCGACAATCAGCAGAACCAGAATATATTCCAACCAGCGGCCACCTCCTTTCCGGGGGCGGCCGGGGCCGCCCCCTTGTTGTGTGAATTGAAAACGGGGCGGATCAGGCGGCAGGCGTCCCGCCGCCGTCCTCCGCCGCCAGCGCCCGGTCATATTCGGCCAGCACCACGGCGGACAGCTTCTCCCGCAGCTCCTTCGTCATGGGGAAGCACTGTTCCGTCCATTCGCCTTTTACATTCCTGCGGCTGGGCAGGGACACGAACATCCCTTTTTCAGCCTTCTACCACCCGGACATTCTTCACCAGAAAACAATCGTCCAGGATGACGCTGCACACCGCCCGTAGCTTGTCAGGGCCGGTCAGCGTCCGTTTGATCTCCGCTCTGAACTCCATAGAAAACCTCCTTGATAAAAAGTACGGCGGGGCATGGCGCCCCGCCGCTCCCACCAAACATCAGCCCGCGTAATCGAACATATCCTTAATGCGCTGGGTAATGGTCGGCAGCACGGTGCTGTCCACAATGAGATAGAGGCCCGCCAAAATCAGGGCGCCCAGGACAATGGAAATCAGCACCGTGATCGCCACATCAAGGGTGCCCTGCCCCTCACGGTTTACCAGCGCCTCCTTCGTGCGGTCAGTCAGTTCACGGGCCTTCTGCTTGGCCATCCAGATGGAAGTCATAGCCTTAACCTGAGTGTTGCGGATGAAGTGAGTCATAAAATCGTCCTCCTGTAAAATGATTTATTTAGTAAGGCGGCGGGGAACCGCCTGTACTACGAAAAAAGCCCCGGCTTACTGATAGTAGCCGAGGATCAGGTTCAGGGTAGCGGAACCCAGAACGGCGCCGATGCAGGACACCACCGCCACCACAATGCGGTTGTTCCATTTCTTCTGATCCATCTCGTCGGCCATGCCGCGCCGGATACAGAAGTAGATGATAAGCAGGCCGGACACCACCGGGGCCAGGACCATGAGCCAGGTGGTCAGGTCGCCAATCAACTGCTCGGTGCCCGTCACAATCTGGCTGTCCTCCACACCGGCCGCATAAGCCGGTACGGACATGAAAAAAGAGGCGGCAAGTGTGGAAAAACCGACACCTGCCGCCCGGACGGACTTGCGCAGCCCGCCTATCGTCTGTTTCACTTTTTCCTTTCATCGAAACCTCCTGAAATTTATTCATCATCAGAAACACCGCCCCCTGCGTTTTTCTGCTGGGCGAGGCGGCGCATGATGTCCTTTTGATAGTAGACCCAGATATTCCACAATGCGATTTCCTGTTTTGTATCAGTGATAATGGGCCGTTTGTTTTCCCGTTCCTCCCGCAGCTTCCGGTTATGCTCCATGTCGCCCATGCCCAGCATTTGATTGAACAGCCATTTCGAAGAGATCGGGGGCGTACATCATGGCCGGATGGTCCCGGCTGGTAATGATCTGATAGGGCCGCTTAACGCGCCGGACCTCATCCGTATTCAGCAGCTTACGCTCCGTCAGACTGACGCTCTGGGAGCTGGACGGCGTGGTGAACCGCCCGTTGCTGGCCGAGAGCTGATAGCTGGATGTGGTGTAGCTGCCCAGCTTGTCCGACATTTCCGCAGGGTTTCCGGGTCATCGCTTTGGAGATAGGCCCAGATCTGGCAGTTGCCCTTGATGGTGTTGGCGATATTGTCGCTGTACTTTTCCTTGAGCTGGTCGAACCCCTGCACATAGAGAGCGTAGCGCATCCCGCGTCCCGCCGCCACGGTGAGTTTGTTCGTCATATCGCTGATGGGGGTGAAATTCCCGAACTCATCCAGCAGGAAATTCACCCGCCGCTCCAGCCGCCCGCCCCGGCGATCCGCCGCCTCCGCCAAAAGCTCATACTGCTGGGACACAATGAGAGAGGCAATCGGGTAAAAGGTGGTTTTCTCGTCCGGCAGGATCACAAAGAGCGCCTGCTTTTTGCGTCCCAAATCCGTAAGGGTAAAATCACTGGCATGGGTAATGGCGTAGATGGATTTCGAGGTAAACAGGCGCAGGGTGGTAAGGGCAGAGGTGTAAAAGCTGCCTCTGGTGCGGGATGGGGCCACATCGGAGATGGATAGCAACGCCCGCGCCGGGTGTGTTGGCGACTGCTTTTTCAGATACTCCAGCAGGGGCAATTTATTCCCGATGGTACGGCACATCTCGGATATGAACCAATACACATTGGTCATGTTCTGAAATTCCGGCCGCTTCTGGTTGTCGCACACCACACAAAGGATGGCAGCCGCGATGATGGAACATTCACCGTTCGTCCAAATCTTTTCTCCCTCCGGCTTACCAACCAGATTATTGGTCAGATCCCAGGCCAGCATTTCCGCCCGGTCTGTGTCACCCTCGTTGATGGCGTCAATGACAGGCTGGAGAAGGTTGTAGCGCATACTCTTGGCCGGGTTCTTGAAGTCCAGCACCAGCACTTCATACCCCAGCTTTTTCAGAAATTCAGAGGTGTAGTGGAACAGCTCGGCCTTGGGGTCCGAACAGAAGATGGATTCCCCGGCAAGCCCCAGAAGGCAGATGCTCTCCAGTACCAGACATCTTGATTTGCCGGAACGGGTGGCGCCGACACAGAGCAGGTGGCAGTCATCACCTATAAAATAGATTTTTTTCCTTGTCACCCTCCTTTTTTCATGCCCACCACCACGCCGCCCTTCGTCAACGGGGAAGGCGGTGCGTCCTTGGGGATCACTTTAGGATGCAGATTCAGTTTCAAACAAACACCTCACTTTTTCATAAAATCCAGCCCGTCATAGCCGGTTTTTAACAGCTCCCGGATGGCCGGATCATGCGGGTCAAGGGTAAAGCTGTCAAAGGCTTTGCCTTTTTTCCGCGTCGCTCATCCAGCGGGCCGAACCGTGCTGATACTGGCCCACTGCTTTGGGAGTCTTGATCTCCGGCGTGATGGTGTCCAGGTCGGATTCATAGGGCCGCATATTGGTGAGAAAGAACATCACGGCCAGCACGCACACAAACCCTTGCAGGCAGAGGTACAGCATCAAGTGCTGGCGGCTGGAGAACAGGCTGGCAAGGAACTCCCCTATGGGAAGAAGGGACAGCCGGGTGATCTCCCTTGTCAGCAGCCCATGAACAGCGGTGGAGAAAAAAGAGGTTTAAGACTGTGCCGGAAATGAAAATCATGGCACATATCAATATCTTTTGCTTGGTTTTCAAAAGTCTATAATCACCTCGCTTTTTCTTTAGCAAAAAAACCGTTTCTGAAAGGCGGCTACTTTCAGAAACGGTAAATGTTTTCTTTATTTTAAATTTCTCTACTGACAAACAATTCAACGGTGTACCTTTCTCCAACGCTGGAACATTCTTGAAATCAAGCTCTGCTGCTTTGCTTCTGGCGCTTCTCCAACGCATATATCATCGTCTTCGGGGCAGTCAATGAGAATATGTGTGGGAATTGGGACCGGGCCATGATCTTTCCCTGTTCTTTTAAGCAGTCATAACCGTTTTTTGTAAGCACACGCTCATAAATAAATGCAAGGCTCAGTCTCTCAATATATCCACCCAAAACCAAAAGAAAAACAGGCTCCTTGAGCTTCACTCCCCAAACATACTCCCATTCAACCGTATAATCTTCTTCCACAATCCATTCCAAAATCTCAATATCATACTCAGGTTCATCTGGGAAAAAGCGATCACACATATGAAACCTCCCCGGACATTCCTTGCCAATGACTCCAAGTATTACTTACTATACACTGGAATGTACCTATGTCAAGCAGATATTTAATAAGTGTCACAAAATAATGCAACCTCAATTTCTCACCTTCCTCTCCAAATTCAGTCCAATTAATGTTCCATCTCCTCCTCGCCCTCCAGCTCAGGGGCAAGATCCTGTACGGCGGCCTCCAGCACCGCTTCCGCCACCTCGCTGCGGATTGGCTTATCTGACAGCCATGCGGCCAGACTTTCCGGCTTTACGATACCGTAAAAGTCCTTTCGCTCCCTGTGAATGTACCGCCCATCCAGCAGGTTTTCTGCATAGACCGCCTGCCCTCTGGCCCCATAAATGCAGCCAAACCCGTCACGGGCATACCACAGGGAATCGTCTGCGGTCAAATCCATGCTGCTGCCGTAAGCCTCCGGTTTTAGGACAAGAATCTGTCCCTCATAGCTGCTCTTGCTGCTTCCCTCAATGCAGTCATCCAATCTAAGGAGGTGATCCTGCTGACGGATTTTAACTTTATCTTGTACCATTTCGTCTGATACATAGAAAATGGGCATATAGAGTTTCTTTGCAAGTTCCATTTCTTCCCGCATCCCGGAAAAAATGGCGCTGCCCATAACCCAAAGCTCGTCACATCGGGTCAGAAGCTCACCACCCATCCGCAATCCCTGTTCACGCTGCTCCGGCTGTTCATCGTCCAGATATTGCGTGAAGATCGTGTGGGGCGCCAGGGGAATCACCCCGCAGGATGCCGCATACGCGCAGTAGTCCCTTGCCCTTTGGATATTCCGCTCCACATCCCCGCGCAGGGGGGATGAGATATAGACCAGCCGCAATTTATCACCTACCTTTCCAAATCCAGCCCATCCAGCTCTACATCGCTGATGGACGGCTCAAAGCCGGTGTCATAGGACACATCATCAAGCTGCCGGATAGCCTCCAATTGTGCTGCGGCCTTGGGGGCGATCACAAGCTCCTGCTCCAGCAGAGCGTCGGCAACAATGGCATTGGAAACTGGGTCGGTAAAGCACAGGGCCTCGCCGTCCTGTGTGGCCTGCTCCATGACGGACTCCGGCAGAATTTCCTCCGCAACGGCCTTGGGTATCTCAAGCCCCCGCTTTTTGCTTCCGACAATCTCATAGATGCCTACGGCGATCTCGCCGCAGGTGATGATGTTCCCCCATATATCGGGATTTGGGCGCCCGTCACGCATACCTCACACCTCCATCTTCCTCATAGGGCATAAACGCAATCACAGAGAGATAGTCCCTCCCCAGCCGCCTCAAAAGCGCGTCCTGATGCTCCATGACCTGATCCACCACATTTTCCGGGCAGTACCGCATCAAATCCTTTACATAGCTGCCCACATCCAGTCCGATAGGGTCGGCCAGATATTCCTCGTCTGTCATGCCTTCAAGTTGCTGGTTCAGGTTGTGCTTATACATGAGAAACCGGGCGATAGCGATGGTCTGATTCCGCTTGCTGTTCATCATAGGCTATCCTCCCATCTCCATTTCATCATTCAGCCCAAATTCCATATCAAAGTCAAAGTCCATGTCCGCCTCCCGCAGCTCCGGGATGATGTCCTCGATTTTGTCAAGAATCCGTTCCACAGATTCACGGGCGTCATTGGAAACATCGTGATCGAGTATGCTCATTTTGACAAGTCCGGCGTGAAGGACCCGCAATTCTTCCTCGCTGAATAGGGCCTTTTTCGTCCACCAGGCCGCTGCGCTTGGCAAAATCCTGACCGGCAAACTCTTTGTTGTAAAAGACCTGACGCGCCAGCATTTCCCCGGAATCCGGGGCTGTGCGGTAGGTGGAGAACACATAGCCGAACAGGTGATGCTCCTTGCAGGCCAAAGTCACGCCGTTGTATTCCGCCAGCTTGTAGGAACCGTTGGGCAGCTTTTCGTTGGCGTCCGTGTAGGGGCAGTCCCGGCAGATGCCCACCTTGACCGCTGTGTTCTGGGCGGTGTCGTTGATAAGTCGCATGACCTTATCCTTCACAGCGACAAACGGGTTTTGGATCACCGTATCCGCCTTGGAGAAGTAGGCCACAAGCTGATTTTTATAGTAGATGTCCGCAATATAATCCGAAGATTGGGATCGTTTTACATCAAAGCCCTTTCGGGCGAGCTGTTCAAAGAACAGCCGGTAAAAATCTGTTTTGCTCCGCAACCGGCAAACCTCCTTTCTTACGAGTAACCCTTTCGTTTCATCACCTTTTGAGAACTTCAATGAAATCAAAAATGCGCTCTGCCGCCGCCTGATTCTGGGGATAGGTGTGCGGCAGGGGCGGGCGCTTCTTCCGCTTCAGATCGTACCAGAGGCACCCGCCGTCCTTTCGGCTGGGGAACATACAGGACGGGCACCCCCGGCAGGGATGCCCTTTGGGGTACTCATACAGCCGGGCCGTCAGGCGGGTCACGCCATAGGACCCTCTGGGGATAGACACCGGCACCCCGTTATGCTTATAACTCGTTGTTACTGTGTTCATCCAAACTCCTTTCTCGAACCGGGCGGCCGGTTGTTTGATTTGTTTGATGCCGCAGGACAGCAAAAAAGGCAGCCCTCAATGGACTGCCTTTCGCATTGGACATATTTAAGTTTGAGCTATCCGCTCACAGTTCTTTCAGCAGGAACGCCATATACAGCGGGAGTGTGAGAAGCTGTTCGGTGCGTCCTACATTGTAGTCCCCAGCTTGATTGCCTGGCTGACATGGTACTTTTCAGGATGGCGCAGGATCGTTCTGGTGCTTTTCGTATTCCCTGTGGACGCTTTGACCTCCACCAGTGTGCATTGTCCTTTATAACGGATCACAAAGTCCACTTCAAGCCGCTGTCTTTGTGGAAATAGTAGAGTTTTCGTCCCATCTTACCGAAAACATCCGCAATCAGATTTTCAAAAATCGCGCCTTTATAGCCGTAAAGATTTCCTTGCAGGATGTCGTACTGTGTGCCATCCTCCAGCATACTGACAAAAAGGCCGCAGTCCCGCATATACACCTTGAATATATCTTCCTCGGCATTCCCATCCAAAGGCAGTTCCGTAATGCTCAGATTATAGCAGCGGACAATGATCCCGGCATCCTCGATCCATTGAAGGCTCCCGGCATATTTTGATGCGGTTGAACCTTTTTGACAACGGAGTATTGAAATTTCTTGTTTTCTTTACTGAGCTGCTTCGGGATAGACTGAAAACACTCCTTAATCCGTGATTTGTCCTTCTTCTCGGCATACTTCACCATATCGTCCTCATAGGAGCGGACAATATCGCGCTGGATTTGCAGTACCTCATCCATCTGCTTCGTATCTACAAAGGTCTGTACGGCATCCGGCATACCTCCGACAACCACATATTGCAGGAGCAGTTGCTTCATACGGTTGTGCAGGGCCTCCGGGACAGGCGTCTCTTTCTGCAAGCACTTCTTTAACATATCAATTACAGGGTCAGCAATCCTGTTGGCCCACAGAAATTCTTCAAAATCCAGAGGGTACATATCAATCACCGTTTCCGATCCGACCGGAACAGATTTCGGTTCTTTTCCATACCCCTTCACACCCAGCAGAGAGCCGGTGCCTATCACATCATAGCGCCCATCAATTCGGAAAAACTTCAGGGCGGTTCGGGCCTCCGGGCACTCCTGAATCTCGTCCAGAATCAAGACTGTACTTCCGCTTTCAAACACCGCCTCGCTGCCCAGCAGGGCGGACAGCATCATCACGATTGTGTCCACTTCCAGGGACCCGGCAAATACAGAGGCATAGTCTGGATTTTCAAAAAAATTCAGGTACACAACATTTTTATAATTTTTCTTTGCAAAGTCAAGGACAGAAAATGTCTTGCCGCACTGTCGGCAGCCCTTGATAATCAATGGCTTGCGATTTTCTGTGTTTTTCCAGTCAATCAGTTTCTGCTCAATTTTCCTTTTCAGCATGACAGTTTCGCCTCCCTTATTCTGTTTTATTTCAGTATAGCCGAAAGCAACAACTTTTTCAAGGGAGTTTTAACGCAAACCGAAAACTTTTTCAAGCGACTTTTATCGACAAGCATCAACTTTTCCGATTTTTCTCTTGCGCTGCACATTGGTTATGGTTCCATGCCCCTGTCCTTGTGCCGTAAATACCATTCCTTTTTGGCTGCCTTGGAAAGATCACCTCCCATAGCCTTCTGGCAATCGTCGTACTCCATACCCATGTTGACGGCGTTCTGTTCCAACGCCATCAGGATTTCACAAATCATCTGCTCCGTATAGTAGGCTTTTCGGGCCTCCGCATACTCAAAAGCGCCGGTTTCCCGATCCTTGCGGAGCATGGTGCGTATGGCCTCCAATACCTTGTTGGCAATCAGTTTGTCCGCCTCCGCGATTCCTTTCTGCCGCTGTTCCTCCACATGGGCAGGGTCGGCGTCATAGAGCATGGAAAGCTGGCACTTGGCGTCCGCATACTCGTTTACCAAATCACCGATGTATTTACAATTCGCTTTCAAGCTGGCGACGAAGGTATCCAATTCGGCCTTTACTTCTTCTGGTAACAGTTTATAGGCCAGACGGCCTTTTTTGGGCATCTTTTCTTTCAGGACAAACAGGCCGGGGATAAATCGGGCCAGCCCATCCGCACTCAAAACACCGTCCAGTGGGACGGCGCCCAACTCATCATCCGTGATATGGCCGAAGGTTTCCCGCAGGCGCTTATACTCGCTGGGATGAAGCCGCTCCATATATTGCTCAAACTCATCAACCAGATCAACGGCAGCAGTAGTAAGCCGCTCTCTGGCCCGCTGCTTCGTTTCACAATACGCCTGTATTTTCTCCGCAAAGGTGTCACGGATCAACTGCCTGCGTATTTTATCCGGGATGCTGGGGTGAACAAAGGGGACCATAGTGCGCTGGTTCTTATCCCAGAACACCACATGGATGTGCGGATGGCCTCGCTCATTATGGTGGGCGGCTGCCCATTGTAGATTTTGCACCCGGATTCCGTTGTATTTTGCCAGCGTTAAAATATGACGCTCCATATAGTCCTCCCAGGCTTTGCGATCGGTCAGCCCCAGCTCGGCCGCTGTTTCCGGGGAAAAGGAGATGATCCCTCGATACATATTCACTCGGCGGCAGGACAGCTCCCGCACCAGACGGGCCGCCTCCTGCCAGGTTGCAAACTCCTGTACCTCACCGGGTTCCAGCTTCCCGAACAGACCGTGGCGCATCCCCTCATTCTTTACCGTGCCGGGACGGGTGGCAATATAGCCGATGTGGGCATAGTTGCACTTGGGCGTCTTTTTCTGATTGGGGTGCCGGTGGCGCTGCTTATAGATCAGGATCGACACGGCGACCTCCCTGAACAGCCTGAATCGCCTTTTTCATTTCCTCGTCATCCAGAAAAATACGCAGGGCGTCGGCGTTCTTTTGGTTTGCAAACGCCAACGCCTTTTTTCGGGCCGCCGCCTCGATCTTCTCAAAAGAGGAATAGCGGTCCCGGTCGATCAGGTCAGCGATGATGGCGATATTGGCATAGTAGCCTGCGGCGGATATGATTGTCAGGCGGTTGATAAGTCCGGCCAGCCGGTTTCCCAGCCCCTTGATCTGGCCGCTGAGTTCCTGCCGGATCACGCCGCTTATCATGTCGATGTTCTCAGCGGTACTTTCCAAATCCAGGTATTCATCAATCGCCCGCCGTACCTCCTTAGAGAAGTCCGTCCCATTTCTGGCCGCCAGCTTATTGAGCGCCCGAATGGTGTCCGGGGGGCAGATGGATGGTTTTGCGCTCGGTTCGGATGGGGATTCTTTCAAGTCAAGCCTCCCTTCCATAAGGTGTGACAAAAATCACACCAAAATCAAAAAATCATACCTTGTAAAATTCTCAAAAACCCGTTGAAAGCACGGCTTTCAAGCAGTCGGCCCGCCGTCAGGTATGACGGCTATTCCTGCCTTAACCTGGGAAACACAGGCCCAGCCTGCGGTTTCCCCTTCGAGGGCGCCCCGGTGGGGCGGTCAGTACGGATGAAAAGAGAAGCGAGAGGGTCAGCGTTCCAACTCGTCCTCCGGTTCTTCAGCAGGTTCCCAATCTGTGAAGATATCCGCCATGATCTGTTCCTTGCTCCCACGGGTGGAACTGCCCTGTGTTTCATAATCCCGCAAACCGTTCATCCGTTCCGGGATGGAGAAGAACGCAAAGCGCCCGTCCTTCATCTGCGTCAAAAGCCGCATTTCACAGCCGGTTGTAGCATCCATGCTGTCCATCAGTTCTTCCAGCGTCCCCACCTTTTCCGCCGCTTCACGGACAATGGAGCGGAACATATCGGACGGAATCTCCACATTCCAGACAGCGTAATCGTCGCGTCCATGACAGGTGATGGTCTGGATGGCCGTGCAGGGGGCGCCAGCGAACTTCTCCAGAGCGGAGGACAACAGTGCCTCGGCCTCCGGCTCCAAATAGCCGCACAGATCTAATTCCACCGAATTTGCAACGGCTGCGGCCTCTTTCTCGGTCAGCACGATGTTCACATTGTTTCTTTCATAGGAAAAGCCTCGCCCATTCAGCATCAGGGAACATTCGGCAGCGATACGGAACATTCGGAAATAATCATCTGCCGTTTCGCCCAGCGTCTTGCCGGTGGCGAAAGATTGGAAATACCGTTTGCCATCGCTGTCCCGGCAGGCCAGGGAAATATCCAGGTAGATTCCCTCGCTGGAACCGAAATTCGGGATGCAAAGGGCTTCTTCAAATTCAGGAAGTTCGCCGGTCAATCCCTCATACTTGCCGGAGAACGAAAAGTATTCATCCGGGAGAAGTCCATGAGCCTCCAAATGCGTTTTCAGCTTATCAAAGGTTTCCTTGGCGTCAGCCATACCGATGTGTTTGACCCGGTGGTTCTCATCCGGTTCACTCCATCGGTCCAATTCAAAGTTCTGTATCTTTGCCATAATCAAGCCTCCATTTCCTGTTCATCTTCGTTTTCAGGTTCTTCAGTAGCGTCCCTGTTAAACTCCGCCTCCAGCTCCGCCATACGCAGGCGGTCTAAAGCCTCCACGGTGCGGCCTTTCCGCCGCTCCACCAGGTCGGTGTTAAAATCATTCAGATGGGGAACATGGACGGCGCACTGAAATCCCCGCCCGGTATATTCCCGCACCCACTTGGCCGCCGTAAGCTGCCCCCAATTCGAAACTGCCCCTCCTTGTCACGGGCTAGATAGTCGTTGTCCACTGCAAACACCAGTCGCTTGATCTGCGGATGGCCTTCCAGATAACGGTCAATGGCTCCATTCCAGAGGCAGCCGGTAGAGATACGGTGATCCTCCGTCCAGTCCCGCCCGTAAAAGTCAGCGGCGATGGACGCATGGCTCATCAGGTCAATCGGGGCCTCGGTGACGATCAACAGGTCGCTTGTTCCCTCATGGAAAAGGGGTAGCTTTTATCAGAGCCGGTCGCGTCCATCTTGAATGAGCTGTTTTCTCTGGCCGCCCGCATGGAGCAGTACCGGGGCGCCCCCTCGGTGTCATAACCCACAAACACGCAGTTGCCGTACTTTTTCTCCTGATAGATCATTTTCTGGTTCATAAAATGGCTGACAATTTGGGGGCTGATCCCCGGATGGACACCAGATACCAATAAGCCCGCTTCATGTTGTCTGCCTTGTCCGGCAGTTCCAGCGGCCCGCGCTCCTTCTTTTCATAGGGTGTCACCTGCCGGGCTTCCGCCGCGTATTCCTTGCCGATCAGCTTGCCCACCGCTTCCGGGAAGGACAGATTTTCCTCCCGCATGACAAAATCAATGGCGCCGCCCTTGATGCCGTCATCCGGCCCCGTCCACTGGAAAAAGCGGTTGTTCTCCGGGAAGATATACAGGCCGCCGCTGTGCTTCATGTGGACGGCCTTGCGGCCTGCCTTTTCCGGCTCATAACCGTACCTACGGGCAAGAGAGAGAATATCCACACTGTTTGCCTGCCGTATCTCGTCCTCGGTGAATTTATGATACACGGCGGTGCTTCTTCGCATAAAACCACCGCCTTCCTGACCGTGCGTTATAGTTCTTCATCACAATCTTCCTCATAATCATCCTCCGGCTCATAGTCCGCTTTCGTCCTCCGGCGCCTCGTCCTCATAGAACTCATCCAGTTCAAACCCGGCGCGGGAGATCTCCTGATCCTCCATGCCCAGGCTGTCCTTTAGATGCCGGTACAGCTCCCAGCCGTCGTAGTGCGCGGCCGCCCACTCCAGCGCCTTACTTAAAATCTGATGCTTACGCTCTCCCGGAAGGGTTTCCAAAGTTCCGTTACGGATTTCGTCAAACTCCCGGTCGAGCATATTCAGATATTTGTAGGCTCTTGCGTACAGTGGTTCTTTGGCACAGTCGGGCAGCAGCAGATTTTCCGTTTTCTCCGCAAATCCGTAGGACAGGTCATCATATCGTTCGTCCCCGTTGCGGCAGGCGGCCCGGAACTGCTGAAAGCCTTTCATGTTGCTGAAACCACGGTAGTCCATGACACCAAGGAGAATTTGGGAGCCAATAATGACCTTCAGCATTTCCTCATCCGTAGTGGCGGCAACCAGCCGCATGGTACTTCGCTCCTTGACGATGTTGCACCCATAAAGGATATACAACGGCTGTGTTTTATCCAGCTTCACAATCCAATCCCTCCGTTTCTTCCCTCAATTCTTCCAGATATTCGTCAATTTCCAGCTCCTCATAGCGGAACTGGAGCAGTTCCACGATAGCCGGATCGCAGTCCTCCGGCAGATAGTCTTTTACATCGTCCTGCACATCCCGGATCTCCCCCAGGAAGCCCCAGCAGCTATCTACCTCCACATCTTCCCGGAATAGCTGGAACCCGTAGCACTGGCCGGTCAGGAAGTAGTCGTAGGACTTTACCTCGCCCTCCAGCACTTGGCAGGCCTTCTCCACAGTTTCAGGCGTTACCTTGCCGTACTCCGCTTCAATCCTCCGTTTATCCGCATAAATCCATCCTACCTGACCGGAATCCCACGGGCAGGAAAAGCCGGTGGTGTTCATGGTGATGCCCGAATGGTCGTAGAGATAGAGGGGCAGGATCACCATGCCCTCCATCTGCTCCACCAGCGAAAACAGTTCGCCGGTGGAGAGGGCGGAGAGGCAGTCGTCCAAAAACCAATCCGGCACATCATCTTTCAGCGAGGCGGCATAGCTGGACGATACATACCAGTCACTCTCGGAAGTCCAGTGCTGGTTCTCCAGCAGCTCCCACTCCCTTGTGGAGCGGTTATACTCCAACTTTGCGTCCCTGGCCTTACCAGATTTGAGAAACGCAAAGATCGGATTGCTCCGGTTATGGCTGCTGGAATATTCAGAAAACAGCAAATCCTTCAAGAAATCACGGGGTTCCCGAAATCGTGCTTTTCACCCAGAGAGTAGCGCCCATGCCAGCAGACCATTTTCCCCAGGCAGTCGTAATCCTCACGGGGGTTCAGGGGCATATCATCGTCTACGATAAACAGAGTGTAGGGGCGCCCTTGTTGCCGCAAGCGGCATAATGCCTCACCTCCTTGCCCGCTGGGACCACATCACCGGATCGCGTCACGGTAATGCCGGTACCAGGCAAAATAGAAAAAGCCGCCGACCACGGCGGCAGCGGCGGAAATACCTACAATTACTTTTTTCATGCGCACTCCTTTCCAAAAATAGGTTTACAGTTCCATATCCTGCTCGTCCTCGTCCACAGCGGCAGGAGCCTCCGGGCTGGCCTCGCCCCGTTCCTCAAACTGCTGCTTGGTTTGAATTGCCGCTGACAGCTTCGGGAGCAGTTCAAACATTTTCGTGCTGTCACGGCTGCCTTTATAATAACGGTAGTCCCATTGTCCGCTCTCCGGGGAATAGCGGATGCTGTGCAGCGCATTGATGATCCAGCCCTGTGTTTTCAGAGGAACCGGAATCTCATGCTCCCGGAAAAGCTGCATAATCAGGGCCTTGCCGTTGACCTCCCGGTTTACCACCTCCTTTCCCGCCAGAATATCCTTCTCCGCCTCCCGGATAGCGGTATCATAGCGGGCCTGCTGTTCTTGTTCCCTCTGACACCTTTCTGCTTCACGCTCTGCCGCCCATCGTTCTTCCCGCTGCCTGCGCTCTGCTTCTAATGGAATATTGTGCCGTTTTGCCTCATAGTACCGGCCCAGCAGATTGGCAAAGCCCAGGTCTGCCCACCGCTTCGGATCGCCCATACTCTCATTAAAAACCCGTTCAATCTCACCCCGGATGCCATGCTCCAATGTAGGCAGCCATTTCAAGATTTCCTCCAGCCGGTGCCGCTGGTCAATGCCTACCATGAACCCCTCGCAGGGGATAAAGACCGTCTGAAAAAACTCCCGTTTCTTTTCCATCGTGTAGAGTTCAATACCATTCTCATTGTAGAAGCGGTAATAGTAATGCTTATTGCCCATCAGGTCTTTGGCAAACACCCGGTTTTCATCCCTCTCCTTTGGCGGGAATATATCCTTTTTCTTCTCATTTGGCCGGGTGTAGCGGGGGGACAGGCCGGTTCGCTCCAAACTGCGGGTGATTATTTGCTGAACCTGTTCGATCCCGCCATGCGACTTGATGAACAGGTCCAGGTATTCCGCCTCCTGTAAGGGGCAGAGATGCAAACCCGTCCTGCCCTCATAGACGGCGCCCTTGTACTGAAACAGGTCCAGGCCGAAATCGTTGTGGAACGGCTTGGCCTCCCGCACAGGGGAGAAGGCGCCTTCCCGGAAGATATAGCAGACGGCGGAATGCTTTTCATTCATCATGCCGCCCCTCCATTTCCTTTACCAGCGCTTCAATGGCTTCATCGCTGAATTTGGCAGACAGGTATTTATGGATACAGTCCACTTCCGAATCCCGCAGATTGTGTAAGGGCCTTTTCCAGTTTCTCGTGATCTTCTGCCTGTATGCCAGGGTAGTTGTCCATAATCCGACGCACATACGCTTTCAACAGCGAATACTGGTCAAATGAGTTCAAAATAATTTTCCTTATAACTCGGCGCCAGCGCCGGGAAGAACACAGTCAGCAGATTGAGCTTTCTTGCAATCAGATCGTTCTCCATCCTCATCTAAAACCACCTCGCTTTCCTGTCCCTGCAAAGACTCGAACTCCAGCTTTGTGTTGATCTCCGTCAGGGTAGCAACTTTTTCGGACAGTTCTTCCTCATAAATAAAAGGCTGGCCCATCTGCTGACGGGCAGCCTCCAACTGCTTTTGCACTTCTTCCAAATCCCGCTGTGCATATGTCAGATAAGATGGAATACGCTCGGCAAGGTTCTCAATGCGGGTGATTGCTCCCTGACCAGAAGAACCAATGTCTGTGTTGTACCGGGAGCTTCCCCGTAAAACAAGCCCCGCTGAGAATGGATCAAAGCTAAGATAGAGCCGAAATCCACGGTAGGTGCCGATCTCAAAATCGTAGTCATCTTTTTTCGCCCCTCGCTTATCCTACGGTATAGCAACGCCAGGGCCTCGCCTGCTTCGGGGCGTTCTGTATAGCGTTTCCCATCCAGCACGATGGAGAAGTCCCCACCTCTGGACTGTTCCAGCAGGGCCGCATCCTGACTAATCTGCTCGATTTGGCGCTGGTACTGCTGGATGCGGCTGGGATAGGTCGTGTTCACCTTCCGTTCCAAAGAAAGCTGCTCGTTGCTCCACGCACCTCGCAGGATTTTCAGCTCCGTCACCCGGTTTTCCAGTTCCATCTTCTGGGCAACCATCGGATTATCGGTAGCCGCCGCCTTGAACTGGGCGGCAGACAGAACGGTTTCATCCACATCCTCACAAGAGCGGGCAAGGCTCCTGCCTGTCATAATCTGTGTGATATAGCGCAGTTTCTGTTCCTGTATCTGCCAGAGATAGGCGTCAAATGTACCTTTCGTCACAAATTGTTTGATAATAACCTCTGGGTTTTCGTTGCCCTGCCGGACCCCGCGCCCATTCCGCTGGGTAATATCAGAAGGCTTCCAGGGACAGTCTAAGTGATTGATAGCAATTACTTTGTCTTGGACATTTACACCAGTTCCAAGTTTACCAGTACTGCCTACCAAAATGCGAATATCACCTTTACGGGTGAGTTCAAACAATGCTTGCCTTTGAGCTTCAGTAGCGGCGTCATGGGCAAAGGCAATCTCTGATTCCGGGACCCCTTTCTCCACCAGAACTCGTTTTATTTCGTCATACACATTAAATCTGCCGGGTTTGGGAGTTCCTACATCGCAAAAGATAAGCTGGACTGATTTCTGCTCCTTGGTATCCACCCAAAGTGAATAGACCTCATTGATACAGACATTCAATTTACTTTCGGGGTCATTTTCCGCATTGGGGTCTACCAGACGGGGATCAATCGCCATCATACGAGCCTCGCTGGTCAGCTTCAGCATATTATCTTCTTCCGGCTTTACGCGGCCAGCGCGGATTGCGTCTGCCCGCAGGATAAACTCCGCCATGATCGCTTTTTGTGCAGGAGTCGTTTCTGTGGTGATAATTTCTGCCTTGCCGCCGTGAACAGAAGGTAAACCTGGAATATCCAGCATATCAGAAGTCTTGATGTCGGCAACCTCACGGAAAACAGCCATCAGTTCCGGCATATTATAGAACTTTGCAAAACGATCCCGCATTCGGTAGCCGCCGCCCTCTGGCTTGATCTCCAAAGCGGAGGTCCGTTTTCCAAAATGAGCGGCCCAAGTATCAAAATAGGACCAGCCGAACCGTTCCAATTCCTGCGGCTGCAAATATCGCTGCATAACGAACATCTCCGAAAGAGAGTTGCTGATAGGAGTTCCAGTGGCGAATATCACACCCCGTCCATTGTTTACTTCCTGCAAATACTGGCATTTCAGCAGCATATCAAAGGCCCGCGGCTGGAGGAGGTGGTGATGCCCGCCACATTCCGCAGTTTTGTAAATACAAAGCAGTTTTTGAAAAAATGAGCCTCGTCCACAAACATCATATCCACGCCGAGCTGTTCAAAGGTCAGAAGATCGTCTTTCTTTTCCTCGGCAGACAGCTTTTCCAGTTTGGTTTCCAGATTCTCACGGAAAATCGCCATCTGCTTGACGCTCCAGTTTTCACTCTTTTCATATTTCATTTCGCTGATTGCGGCCTCGATCTCGTTGATCTGCTGTTCCAACTGCATGATCTGCCGCTCTTTTGAAATGGGGATTTTTTCAAACTGGCTGTGTGCCAGAATCACCGCGTCATATTCTCCGGTGGCGATTTTGGAAACATAGCGGTTCCGGTTCTTGGGGGTGAAGTCCTCCACCGTGGACACCAGCAGATTGGCGTTGGGGAAAAGCGGTAAAACTCGGTCGCCCACTGTCCCACAAGGGGATTGGGAACCACAAACACCGCTTTGTGGATCGCTCCCAGGTTCTTCAGGTACATCCCGGCCGCAATCAGCGCGGCGGTTTTTCCCGGCGCCCACCTCATGGGCCGCAAGCCCTGTGCCGGTATAAATGACACGGGCAACAAAGTCAAGCTGGTGTTTCCGCAGCTTCATCTCGGAGTTCATGCCGGGGATCACCAGATGGCTCCCATCGTATTCACGGGGCCGGACAGTGTTAAAGGTATCGTTATACAGTTTAAGCAGGGCGTCCCGGCGTTCCGGTTCCCTCCATATCCAGGATGCAAAGGATTCCTGAATCTGCTGCTGTTTGGCGCGGGCGATCATGGTTTCCTTCGGGTTGATGACATACCGAACCGCCTTATCGCCTCTGTCATTGGTATATTCCTGCCGATCCCGGACGGTTGTGGACTGCATATTCAGGCAGTCCTCCAGTATCTCATAAGCATTTTTACGGCTTGTGCCGAGCGTCTGATTGACCGTCACGGAATCGGATTCGGAGTTTTTATTGCTGATTCAGGGGTCAGAGGTTCCGGCTGGACCGCCTCCAACGCCTCCACATTCCGGGTAAACAGTTCCGGTTCCTCCGCCGCCTTCTGCCTTGCGTAGAGCAGCTTGTCCCGCACATGGCCGCTCAGATATTCCTCCGCCAGCTCCCAGCCCTCATCCGGGTTCCCATAGTATTTCTGCGGATTGAGATAGATGCGGCCGCCCAGCTCTGTCACCAGTTCGTGCGGTCCTTTCCCGGTCAGGAAGGACATATAGGAGAGATCCACCCGCAGCTTACGGTTCAGGCAGATATGCAGGGCGTCCTCGGCGGTATCGGCGTGGTTGACCTCCCGGAATGGCCGGATGGTCGCCTTGTGGAAGATGGCCGATTTATCCCAGCCGCTCTTATCCTTTCGTTCGTCCTCAATGGAGCGCAGCAGGGGGAATTGATCGTCGTCCGAAAAGGCGAGGATATTTCCCTTGCTGTTGATGGCTCCATACTTGGCGGTGAAACGGTCATAGACCTGATTGAGTTTACACATCCGGCTCCGCGCTGAAACGGGCGTACAGGCTTTCCACCGCGTCGGAGAGGTGTTCATACAGGTCGAAACCCTCCGGCGCGATACAGGCCGTGCCATCCTCGTTACCATACATATTCCGGCTGCTCTCCATCTTGCCCATGAGCATTTCCGGGTGGTCCATGAAATAGCGGTTGTAGGAAATCCATTTGCCCCTTTCCAGGTCTGTCTGCACCCATGATGGGTTGTTTGTCCGGTCAAGCTGCATGGGGACCGCCCGCTTTTTCAAAAAGACAATATCGGCGGTCACTTCGGTTCCTGCCAACATTTTGAACGCCGTATTGGGCAGGCGGATGGCGCCGATGAACTCTGCCCGCCGTGCGATATATTCCCGCAGGCTCTCGTCCTTCCGGTCCAGGATGCCCTTGCTGGTGATAAAGGCGATGATGCCGCCCGGCTTGGCAAGGTCCAGGGACTTAATGAAAAAGTAGTCGTGGATATAGGGGTTCAGTTCATTGTAGCGGCGGTCATAGATTTTGACGCTGTTGAAGGGGATGTTTCCCAGGATCACATCAAAGCTGTTGTCCTCAAACTTGACCGCCTCATAGCCCATAACGGAAATATCCGCCTCTGGATAGAGCTGCTTTGCGATCCGCCCGGTGATGGAATCCAGTTCCACACCGTACAGCTTGGTTCCCTGATACTGCTCCGGCAGCACAGAATAGAAATTGCCGGTCCCCATGCCGGGGTCAAGAATCCTGCGGTCAGGGCCGCCCTCAAACCCGAACCGTTCCAAAGCGCGGTACATATAGCGGATCAGCTCCGGCTCGGTGTAGTAGGCGGTGATGGTGGAGCGCATGGCCGCCTTATATTCTTCCTCGGTCAACAGGGCCTTTAACTCCTGATATTCGCTTTCCCACCCGGCCGCTTTATCGGAAAAAGCGTTGGCAAGGCCGCCCCAGCCCACATATCGGGCAAGGGTGATCTGTTCCTCCGAGGTGGCCGTCCTCTGCTCCGCCTCAATCTGCTTCAAGGTCTTAATCGCCAGGATGTTGTTTTTATATTTGGTCTTGGCGCCGCCGGGATAGAGGTCATAGTCCGTGGAAAAGCGGAAATTGCGGGGGACGGATGGTTCCGGCCGGGGATTGGCAGGCGGTTCAGAGGCCGCCTTTTCCTCCGACTGTGCGGGTGGCTCATCCTCCATGCGGATAAAGGCCCGTGCAGGTCGAAGCTCATCCAGTTCCTTTTCCAGCCGGTATTGAATGTCCTCTAAATCATCCATATCAGCGGCTTCCGCTGGGGACAGGATGCCGCCGTTATCCATCCGCTGCACATAGCCGTCGTACAGACGGGTAATGTCCTCCAGATCGGTCTTGACCTTTTGATATTCCGGGTTGGGTTGTTCGTCCACCACCGCCCGGTAGAGGGCGGAACCGTCCTCCGTCAAATAGCCCCATTCAATTTCTTCATTGGGATACTGCCCTTGCAGATAGCGGAGCATCTGGGTGGCGATCCCCTGACGGCGGTAATCCTCCAGCACCTCGATCATGCTGATATGGGGCCGTTCCTCGAAAATGCTGTACCTCAGGGTGCCCACTGTCAGTTCCCCACGGACGGCTTGCATGAGCATATCAATCTGGCCGCTGTGGGCGTCCAGCGCTTCATCCAGTATCCGGGTTTCCTCCGGCGGTTCTGCGCTGGGTTCCGCGACAGGCTCCAGGGCTGACATACGGCGGGCATATTCGTCGATTTTTTCTGTGGAAAGCCATTCGGGTTTTTCCGGCAGTTGGGCATACAGCTCTCGCATTTTGACGATCTGTGCATCCACGCTGCCCGCCCACAAATGCTTTTTCCGCCCGCTGTCCCGCGCCCAGAAAATACTCGCAGTCTGTACGCAGACGGTCTAACAGGCGGTATTCGGCGCTGAACGGCTGCGTCTCATCCTTCTGCTCCGGCTCACTGGCGGCAGGGGCCTCCAGATAGCGCCCCTCATCCACCAGGCGTTGAACAATACCGGCAGCCTGCGGCCAGGACAGCTTGGTTTCCCTCTTTTTCCCCATGTTCATCGGTCCAGTGCAGCTCAATGCTGTCCGTACCCGGAATCCACATAGTCAACCGCCGCCTCATCGGGAAACCCCTCATAGCCGTACATCTCTTTCAGGAAAGAGGCAAAAGCCGAGCCTGTGGGATGGGTCAGGGCAAATTCGTAGATACGCTCTTTTTTTTTCTGTGTATTCAGAGGCCCACGTAGCATAGCGCGCTCAATCAGCAGATCTTCCGGGCTTCTTTCAGGAGGCGAGGCCAGCAGGGAAAGCTGCTCCGGTTCCTCGGCTTCTGCGGCTGGTGCTGCTTCGGGGGCTGGCCGCAGCTCCACATCTACTTCCTCATCGTTGACCAGCATGGTGGCGCGTACCGGCTCATAGCCCTGACTGGCGATGTTATTCAGCCAGGTGGCAAAGAACTGGCCGAACCCGGCGATCCGCTTTTCCTGCGTCGGGTCTGCCGGGTCTGCCTCTTGATATACGCCAATTCCGCTGTTTTTCATAGCTGAAGGCCCGTAGGGTCCCGGCCTCCCGGTCAATCAGGAAGTCCATATAGGGGTCATACATCCGGTCGCCATTCTGCATATAGTAATGTTCCATGCAGTAGTGAGCGCCGTATTTGTGATGGATCACCAGGGGATCATAGGCGTCCCCAGCCTCCAAACGCAGAGATTCATACTGGCCGGATACGATCTCCGGGAACAGCTTTTGAAAACGCCGGAAGTTCTTGTGGGCGGTGGTATTCCCTCTGGACTCATGTGGGGATGGAGATTCTTCCGCTGGTGGAGTCAGATTAGCTTGATCTGCCGCCACGATGACCTGTTGCCCGCCAGCAACCGGCTCTGGCACAAAGGTGTCTATTTCATCCGCCTTTGGGATTCCCTTAATTTCTGTAAATACCGCCTGCGGGCGGACTGGTTCTTCCGCCGTTTCACCGGCTTCATAAGCCACAGCACCCAGAACATAGTCATAGTCGGCCTGACCGATCTCCCTCTGGGGGACACCGCCCATTTCTTCTATTTCATCCGGGATATTGTAGTCCCCGATGGGGTCCGGTTCTTCCTCTGCGGTTATATCCGGGTAAGCGCCTGTTTCGATCAAGGCATCCAGCAGATTGGCAAGGCTGGGCCAGGGAAAGTAGGTGTAGCCATCGTCAAAATAAAAGGAAATGCCGTCCTCTCCACGGAGCTTTGTGCGGTACAGTACCTCGCCCTGAAACTCCCGGTCGCCATAGGCCGTGAACAGACCGCAGATCTCCCGGCCTTTTCTGTCCAGTTGTAGTCTGCAACGCCGTCCGCCAACACCGCCCGCACCGCCTGATGGAGTTCAGGGGGATAGAGGTCGGTGCTGGTCAGGATATGCTCATAGTGGCGGCGGACTTCTTCATCGGAAAAGTGATGTTCAACCTTCGGGGAAGCAGAAAAGAGCCGTCCTGTGCGGGCGGCTCTCCTTCATGCTCCGCGCCTTGCGGCGCCTCGATATGCGGTTGTTCTTCGGTCAGCGGGGGATCAGCACGATGGTCTGGAGTACCGTTTCCTCCGCCATCAGCTTCAGGTCGTTCAGGTGGCGAGTTCGCTCCAGAATGTCCTTGGTCTGCGGCATCGGTTCCTGCTGAAGCATCTGCTGGGTCAGGGCCTCGATCTTCTCCGTGGCCTCGTTCTGTACCCGGTGCATGACTTCCATCAGACTGCCATCCATTTTCAAAATCGTATATCGCTCCGGCTGGTTGTCCTTGAGATATTCCAGCGCCATCCGCCCGTACCGGCCTAGGGGCCTGTCTGCCTCGCTGTTGTTGGAGATTTGCAGGTCGGGGAGAAGCATCCCCTCCTGTTCTTTGTAATGCAGATTGATGTTCGGCTTGCTCATGCTGCACCTTCCTTTCCCGATTGATGATCCTGATATTCCGCTCCATCTCCAAAAGCACCGCTTTTGAAATGGAGGTAACTGCCATACCCAGATGGGCAACTAGCGGAACCGTGTTGAAATGATTGACCGTCGCCATCCCATCGCCCATGCGGATCGCCTCATCTGGCAAGTGGCATTTCTTACCGATGAAATAGGAAACGCTGTCCGTCAAGAGCTGGATATACTGCGCTTCAAAGCCGCCTGCCGGTATTTCCTCAAACAGATGGTTTTGGTTTCCTGCCGAAGTCCCTGCAAATAATGCTCGTAGTTGTCATTGACGGACTCACGCGCCAGGGCATACAAGAGATCCGGGAATGGCTGCGCCTGAAACCCATGCGAGAAGGTAAGCCTTTCCCCCAGAGCCTTTTGCATCTCATCGGAAAGCTGCCAGTTGGTGGGATGAATCTCCTTGCCCATAGTTTGACTTATATCAAAGAGATAGTCAAGCGTAAGGCGGGCGTTGCTGTAAACGCAGACAGCAATCCCTTTGGGACGGGAAATTAGGTTCCTGCCCACGCTGGCCCACTGTTTCTTGCTGGCAAGGATAGTCACATCCTCGTCCTGTGCGTAGACCAGCAGAATATTGTCAAAGCTCTGCTTGTGGAACCGGGACGCAAAGGCCAGGTAATCCCGCCAGTTCCGCTCGCTGCGGACGATGTAGGGGGCCATGACCTCATAGATCGTCCGCAGGCGTTCATCGTTTCTCAATAGGCTCCTCCTTCCTGTGGTGGTTTTCCAGTTTAGACGGCTGTGGCCTCTTTACGGGCAAAGTAGAGGGCAAGGGCCTCGTCTACAATACTGTCAAATTCTTTCTGAGTGATGCTGGCGGTAAAGTATTTCTTGTAAATCGCCGGTTTGACTTTGAACGCCGCAGCCGTGGATTTCTTGGGCTTCCGGCTAAACTCACCGGAGAGGATTTGTTCCGCCCGTTCCGGGGTCAGCTTGCCGGTGTATTCCCGCAGCAGGACAGCTTTGCCCTCGTTGACCTTATACTCGCTTTCCGACAGAACTGCCTCCACCATCTGCTGTTCCTCTTGGGCCAGATAGGAGAGCTGAACCGCCGCCGCAATCGTAAATTCTCCATCGTCGATCCTGATTTTCAAGGCGGCAGATAATTCATTGATGCGGAGATAATTCGCCACAGCACGGCCTTTCAGGTTGTACTCAGCCCCCACAACATCCCGGCTTTTTGGACTTGTGGCAGTCAATGCCACAAGTCTTGTTTTCCTGATTTCATCAGGGTTTTCCAGCTTTTCAGTTCCTCGATAATATCGTTCCGGCGCCCCTGACAAATCATCTTGGAGTAGCGCAGGGCCAGCACAGCCGCCCGTTCAGACGGGAACATTTCCGAGAAGGACCGTTGCAGGACATTGGTTTCAATGACATAAATCCATGCGTCCTGATCGGAAAGATTTTCTTTTTATGATACAGGGAAGTGGGCGCTTCGCAGCAATAGCGGCGTTCTGCCGGTTATGACCGGCCAGCATTTCGTATTCAAACCCATTCTCGTCCGGTTCGATCTTTCGGACAATGGCAGGAACCAAAACACCATTTCTCTGAAATGCTCTCTACCAGATCATTGAGCCGGTCGCCCTCATACAGCCGGAACGGATGCCCCCGGAAACCACGGATGATCTCCGGCGGAAGCATTTGAATTTCGTTATTTCCAGGCTGGGCAGGCTTGTCCTCCGTTGCCGCCGTGTTCTCCACCTTCCGCGCAACCCCCAGAAGGTCGTCCAGAGAACGGATACGGGGATTGATGTTAGGCATACGCAAGCACCTCCTTTGCCAAATTCATATAGGCTGCGGCTGCGGGGCTTTTGGCGTCCAGCTCCATCACGCTGAGTCCCTTGCTGTTTGCGGTCCCCACCTGAACGGTAGCTGGAATCTGACTCTCAAAAATGGGGAGGTGGCCGAACACGGAACGCACCTGTTCGCTGGTCTGGCGGTATAGGGTTGTCCGTTTACTGCATTTCGTGAACAGGATGCCAATGATCTCCACCTTTGGATTCAGATTTTGCTTGATTTTAGAGATCGTTTCCGTCAACTCCTTCAAGCCCACCAGAGCGAACAGCTCCGGGTCGACGGGAATGATGATCTCGTCCGCCGCAGTAAAGGCGTTGATGGTGAGCGAGCCGAGGGACGGGCCGGTGTCCACCAGGATGTAGTCATAATCCGCCCGGAGAGGCGCCAGCAGCTTGGCAAGGCAATCGTCCTTTCGCTCAATCAACAGGTTCACCTCTGCCACGGTCAGCGTCTTTTTGGACGGGAGCAGGTCCACCTTGCCTATGTTCAGGATGTAACTGCCTTTTTTTTCCGGCAGAACTTCATCCATGACTAATTTCATCATCAGGCTGGCCGCCGTTTCCTGCAAAGCGGCTGGCGCCACGCCAAAGCTGATCGTCAGATTGGTTTGGGGGTCGAAGTCCACCGCCAATACTTTTTTCCCCAGCTCCGCCAGGGAGTAGGCCAGGTTCCGGGTACTACTGGTCTTTGCCACGCCCCCTTTCTGGTTTGCCATTACAATGATTTTCCCTGTTTCCATGCCAGAAAACCTCCTATAATCTCATTTTGTTTTTCTGATTTTAACTGCCTTTTCCGATACTCACTACTGGTCATGAAGTCCAAAAGGCAAACTTTAGGGATGATAAAAGCTGTACCATGAAGGAGGGCTTTTAGTTTTTTTGATCGCACCCATTTTGTGATTGTGGATGCTGTGACACCTGCCATTCGAGAGCCGCCTGCTTTGTGGTGACTATATCATCTGGAATATCCTTAAACCGATCCGTATAATATTCTCTCAGCTCTGATTCCGTCACAGATTCGGGAAGGACTTGTATTTTTCTGGATAAATTTCCCTCTGGTTCAGATAACGAACAATATCTGTTACCTTGATCGTATAATTTCGGGTCTTTTTCGCTTTGCACACAGGGAACCAAACCGGCTTGTAATAAATA
>VOFI01002965.1_pt1 | contig 35701 bp, 43 predicted proteins | sample 5384131 | NCBI WGS metagenome assembly VOFI01 (sample SAMN12384728, study PRJNA508395) | human gut metagenome | isolation source: healthy gut H | host: Homo sapiens
TTTGCACTCAGTTGCGCTAATAGCACACCAAGACCGCCAGCGCTGATTTATGCGGATGAAGCGGTAATGGCCCTTTATAAAGATGGTGTATTGGCTTCCAAAGAGGATCGTGAGTTGATGCAGGTTTTCTTACGAATCTGTGATGCCAAAGACAAGCGGCATGAAGTGATTAAAATGCATTATTTGGCATTCCTTTGATACAAAGACTTTTCAAAAGATTGGGGATGAAGCCTTCGCAAAGGAGCGCCGTACCGATATCAAGAGCAACAGATGCGAAAGAATAACAGAAAAGGATCCATATCATATACTTGAAACAATCTTTACGCTCGAGAAACTTGGGTACAAAGACCTTGATTTGTTGAAATGTTTCCTTGCGATTACAAGAGGTACACCAGAGGAAAAGCTTTTTGTGTTGCGATTTTTAAGAGATGGTGGGTTTATTGACGAAAGCAGTTCGTTTGTACAAAATAACAGGGCTACAAAAGTTACAATCGTTGTCAGACCTTGCTTTCACGCATACGGAACAGGATTGATAAATTATTGTGCCGATGTGTCAGTGTCAAAAGCAGCTTGAATCATCGACTGTGAATCCGCCGTAATTATGCTTTTTGACCCGTAAAATTTAGAGTAGTTCTGACACAAGCACATTGACACAGTAAAGTTTGGTGAGCAGGTATTGTTTGGGCCAGAAGGGAAAGAGGCTTGGGGGGGGAAGGCCGAGCCGCCCGCAGGGCGTTGAGGCCCCATTCCCCCCCCAAACCAAAAGTTGACATATAGAAAAGGGGTTAGGGCCAGCGCCCTAACCCCTCAAATCATTTGTCCCGTTTCTTGAGCATGGACACATACACTGCAATAGCGGCACTGGCACCTTTCAGGAACAGAGTTATGGCATCCATGATGATAGCGGGAATCATTTTGCGGTGCAGACTTCGGTGAAGCAGAAAGCGATCATGGTGATAACAAATCCAACCAAGAACCAAATCACTGCGGGTTCCTCCTTTCAAACGTCTAATTTCAAATGGCTTTCAATGGCATCCTCCAACTCCTTCTGCTGGATGCCGATGTAGCGCTGTGTCACGGCAGCGCTGCTGTGCTGCAGGAGCTGCTGGACCAACGCAATATTGTAGTTGCTGTTTTTGTAAATCTCCGTTGCGTAATACTTTCGGAAGCTATGTGTGCTGATACCGGAGAAACCCAAATAGTCGCAGACGGTTTTCAGATGCTTCTGTACCGACCGTTCCGTGACCGGGAATATGAGATCATTGCTCCCAATGCCATTATCCAGACAGTAGCATCGGATAAACTGATACAGCGCCAGAGGAACGGTAAACACACGGGCCTTTCCGGTTTTCTGCTCTATGATGGCAAGACGATAGCGGTTGCCGTCCTTGACAATATCGCACAGGCGAAGCCGAACAATGTCCGAGATGCGCAAACCCAAGTTTGCTTCCAGCATGAGTGCCGTTGCCGCCCGTGGGTTCGGACGGCATCCGGTGAAGCCCTGCTTCATGGTTGAGATGATTTCCTTGTATTGCTCCGTGGTCAGAGCCACGGTTCGCTTGTTCATTTTGCACCTCCAATCCAGTCTGAAATACGAATTATCGTCCTGGGAAATACGAACTTTTAAGTCCAATCCGCTGAAAGCCTTGAAAACACTGGATTTTGGTAGTCGTATTTCTACAATTTAACGAACAATCACAAATTTCTCAGCACAAAGATGGCATCGCCGCCGATACGCAGAAAAGTTTCCGGGAAGCGGAACCGCTCCTTGTATCGCTCGATCTGCTCCTTGGATAGAGATGTGAAATTCCGATGCCCGGGTGGGGCGGCGCAGACAAAGAAGCTGCCGAAGATGATATCCCCTATTTCGTGAATAGAGCGGCACATGGGCAGATTCATCAGTTTGCCATCATCGTTGCAAATCAGAGCCACAGGTTCGTCAAAGGGATAGATGGCCTGAATCGTCCCACCAACAGCTTCCTGCATGGAATCCAGAGTGCCGGAGATGTTCTTTTCCTTCGGTGCCTTGCCGGGTTCGACCATGAGAATTTTCATGTCATACCTCCATCGTGTAAAAGCATTCTTCGATTTCTTCCGGGGTAAACCCATCGTTCAGCAGATCATCAATATCGTCGGGAGCATATCCGAAGGCTCTGGCTACCGATTTCAGTTCGGACACATAGCTGTCATAAGCGGTATCGTTGTCCCAGAGGGAAAAGCGGTAGGGCCAGCCAAAGTAACTGCGGCTGCGGAAAAGATGGGAGGTATCGAAAATGCTCCGGGTAATACGGCCAAAGCGGTCAATACGGACGATCTCCCCGGAGTCGATATTGACCTCCTGCGGTTTACCCAGCTTGAGCCGGATGCCCTGTAAGGCCCGTTTCAGGATGTCCTCGGTGGATGCGTAGAGGTACAGCCCTAACTTGGGCCAGTGGTACAGGCAGAGGGGATTGTTTCCCTTCACGATATACAGGTTCCGTATTGTCCGTTACCGTGAATGTAAAGGTTCCTTCCACGGCTTCGGCCATCTGTTTCAGGCTTGCAAAGGACAGTTCTCGGATCGCTCGATCAGCTGGACAGCTACATAGCTGTCGGTTTCGATTTTTGTGGAAGGAAGTTTCCTCTGCCTCCGAAGTTCATGGTCATTGTGGAGAATGCCGTTGTGGGCCAGAGCGAAAGGAACCCCACCTGCACGGCCACTGAACGGATGATTATTGTGGTTGTGTTTCTCACAGCCTTGCGTGGTCATTCTTGTGTGGCCCATGACATAATTGGTGTCCTTTGGAATACGCAATCGAAGGTGGTGAGCAGGAAGTGGACGCTTATAGATCTGCAATCCGTTATCGGTGTTATAGGCGATTCCGGTGGCATCGGTGCCACGGGCCTCACAGACGGTAGAAAGCACCGCCAGAATGTGGTTTTTCTGAGCAGCAGTCAGAGAGTGGCCGTAATCTAAAAGTCCGAATAAGCAGCACATATCAGACCTCCTCAGACACAGCAACAGGTTCATTGAGGTACAGGCGGCGTTCCTTGAGATACTGGATCAGCTCCGGCTCAGTAACACCGGACACAAACTCACTCCACGACATGGCTCTGAGTTCATCATCGGACATACAAATCGCCACGTCGCAGATTCGGTTGACCATCTGCAGCGTGGCGATCAGCGTATTGTATTTCAGAGTGCCCCGGAAGATCCGGAACTCAATGGTATCCTCATTGGTCAGATTGACGCAGGTATAGCGGTTACACCGGCCTTTCTTGACATGCTCCATCATTTCGGTGGGATGATCCTTGTAGCCGTACCGGGCGGCCCAGCGCTCCAACTGGCGCTGAGTACGGCGGCTGAATTTCAGAAGCTCATTCCAGTGACGCTCCACAAAGAACAACACGTGCAATGGCGCTGTCCTGCTCCACCGCAAATGCACCGAAGGCCTCCGGCTCACATGGACATGCAGACGACAGGTGTTGGCCTGATGGGGCGGTAGCCCTGTCGCACGGCCTCCGCCATGACCTCTACCCAGGGCATCTTTGTCAGCTGATATTCAAGCGACATAGGATGGGTCACGAGTTCAAGCCCTTCATCCAGACTGCCATCATGCTTGATATAGATATTCTCAGTATCCCGGTTGGCTACGTTCAACAGTTTCTTAGCTTTGGACTCATACTCGCCGCCCTCGTCGATCTCAAGCTCCACGCCGAAAAAGCGGGGGCCATTGCCGTAGAAGTTGGGTGCAGGGCGGTAGCTGTACTCGTGGATGATCCGACTGTCCAGCATATCATGGCAGGACTCACAGTACGGCTCATCATCGTCCCCGAAATAGAAAGCGTTGTTTTCGTGAAGCAGACGGCCGCAGCGGGAGCAGTGAACATAGTTTCTTTCATAACAGCTGCCGCAGAGGATCAAATCGCCGCTGCCCTCATTGTTGTCGTTCCAAATGCGCCTTCCGCAGTCTTCGCACACCGAAGTCTCCGTTTCGAGACAGGCGGGACAAAGGAACTCGCCATCGAACTCCGTCAGCTCTGTTCGGGGAAATTCATGCCCACAATGGGAACATACTTCCTTGGTTTTCATAGTCAATTACCTCCATAAACAAAATTTGCCCGAGGCTGTTTCGCCTCGGGCTTTATACATGGAGATAATATATCATTCAATTATTCATCTATCCGTTTCGCTCTGCTTTGCTTTTAAAAAATCAATAAATTTGTCTACGCACATTCGGTTTTCCTGTGTTAAAGTCTCCCACCGGGCCAAATACTCTTTTTGCGGAAAAGTCATTAGGGCTACTGATTCGTCCTCGGCAAAAAATTGCGATAGAGAAATATTAAAGCCTTTACATATCTTTTCGAGAGTAGGAATAGACGGAATAGTCCCTTTGTTCAACATAGCGCTCAAGGTGGAGTAGGTAATATCGCTTTCTTTGGCCAATCGATAATACGTCCAAGAATACGCATTGCACAGATCCTTTATTCGCTTTGTTACATCAAATTTAAGCACGAGGCACATCCTCCCTCACGAGGGGTTTTTATTATTGTACCCTGCACATCGCAAAATCGTTAGATTACAAATATCGTCATAAATCATTGAATTTATGACGATATTACGCTATACTTATCTGACAAGAAACTTGCAAAGGGGATCGCATTATGTTTTGCTATAATTGCGGAAAAGAGTTAAACGATGACTTCAATCTTTGCCCTTATTGTGGCGCAGATATAACACGATATTCTGACGAAACTGCCGATAAAGCCAAAGAATATATAGTAGAACCAGATGTAAAGTTTGAATTACTTGGTCGAGAACTTTTTCCTTTTCTCCTCGTTTTTGGAGTACAATACACTGAGAAAGCGTTTTTTTGAAAAGGCCGAAAGTCTTGAAGAGGAATATATCAAGTTTTACAAGAGCCGAAAGCACACATTTGTGGGCCTTTTCGATGAAGAAATCCCCGAGGTTGTTCAAAAGGTCACCTCTGCCGTTCGTTTCGGTGTTGACGTTCTTATGGAATACGGCATTGATGACATTGATGACACCATGTTGGCAAACATGGTGGTCCAGAGTGGCAACATCAAAGAGTCTCTGGGATACATATATGCAAAAGCTGGGGAATTTCAGCGCTATGCAGAAAATTTGGGAGACTATAGAGATATAAAAAAAAAAGCAAGCAGAGGTCATTGGGAAGGTGGCGGGTTTGGTGTCACCGGAGCGGTCAAAGGTGCAATTGTTGCAGGAGCATTCAACATTGGTGCAGGGGCATTTCATGGTATCGGGGATACCCTTACGAAAGCAAGCGACAAAGCAAAGATAAGTGGTATGAAACAGGAGCTTGCTATTGATCCAAGAGTGGCAACGTGCCTCTTTGATACCGTTTACGATTTCAGCACAAAAGTGTTTTATTGTGTAGAAAAAACTGCTGATTGAAAATGATCTCATTGATGAATATGATTTCGATGAAGCTGCCGCAAATGCAAGGGCTAAAAACTATATTGCAAGAATTGCATCACAGGCATCCGCTGAAAATGTTGAAAAAGCTATAGATATCTTATGCGATTGCATACAACAGGCGCCATATTCCACCATTCTTTACGTTCACCTCTATAATCTTTTTACCGGGAGGAAATCGGATATTCATTCTGCGGCCAAGTTCTTTGGTAACGAGAGAAATTATAAATTATCCCTTCTGAGCGCAGACAAAAAGATTGTTGACTCAATAAAGACCGAACCAGAGAAAACAGTTGAGGAAATCCGGAAAAAGATAGAAAGTTATGAAACGCTCGCAAGGGATAATCCGTACTTGAATGTAGCCACCTATGTCAAAGCTTTGGAAAAGAAAGCAATAGAGATAGAAAAAGAAGCTGAAAGAACGAGCAAGGCACAAGCACTGGAAAAGCAGATCAAGGGAAAGCAGAAAGAACTTGCCGAGATGATAATCGCAGGAAAGGAAAATCTGCTGTGGGATATGGCTGAATGTGATGATTTGGAGGCCATGATTACCTTAAAACTCTACTACTATAAGCTATCTAATCCAGCTTGTGGAGAACAGTATGCCGTTCGTGAAAAGATGACTTCATTGATACAGCGTGCAAACAGTGGCAATAAATTTGCGGAATACTTAGTTGCCTTTCTTATGCACACAGTTTTAGATTATACCCCTTGGAGATGGCAATCCGTAGGACACAAAGAAGATAAGAGTAAATACTTCCGTGAAGCCAAAATATTTGCCGATGCCGGTAATATTTTAGCGATTGGAGATATTGGTAGATGGATGTGTGCAATTAACGACTCCGAACAGGGTATCGAAATGATAAAGATGGCCGCCGAAAAATTGGAGCCCTTTGCGGCGCTCAAATTAGGTAATTACTATAGAGAAGGGAGCAAAGCACTAAATATTCCACAGAACCCCAGTATGTCACATTATCTTTTCAACCATTGCTTTTGCATACGGATTATCTGAGAACGCAAAAACTGTAGCTGGTCCATTGGCAACGGCTGCCGAAAAGGCTACTGCGGAAAATATTCAAATGAAGGTTCAATCCGAGGCTGAAGAAACATCTGATGAAAAAAAGTCTTCGACGTCTATAGGAACAGTAGGCCCAGCCTCAATTGAGGCCCAGTCTGCTGTTGGAATGGATAAAAAGCCATTAGAAATTTCAGATGTTTCCCCATGTCCCAAAGCAGGCGAAAAACGCAAACCACTAATGTAGCGGAAGAAGCCAAGGCGGAACCAGTTCAGTCCAAGGAAGCTGAACAACAATCTAAAACAAACGCCTCTTTTGTTGGTAATACTGCAAACAAAAAAACTCCGTCAAATTCCGCTATCAAAAAACTCAGAGTAAAACAATGGCTCCAAAGAGCAAGGCGGTGGCCGGACTGCTAACCCTTTTTCTGGGACTTGTAGGCGCACAATGGTTTTATCTCAATAAACCTGTAAGAGCAATAGTTTATTTGGCTATTACACTTTTGGGTATATTCGTCGTTCCAGGTGCAGTATCTTTTTGGCAGTTATTTTTGTTCGGCGAGTCTATATTCTTCTTTGTCGCAAAAGCAGCCAAAGTCGAAAAATATTCTAAACGTGCCATTAAACACAAAAAACAAGTGAGCAAAGAATAATCAAACAAGTGAGAGTGACGAGAACACAAAAGTCTCGTCACTCTCACTTGCTATTTCATTCTGTGGAAGATGGCTTAATGAGTGTGGAAAGAGGGATGTTTAGACTGTTGCTCCCTACAGAAATCTTGCAATAAAGTTCCAAATCACCTCTACCATAGTATGGGGTTTTAGCATCTGGGAGATATGTAATTTTGATACCTCTATCCATACAAGGATTGCCCCACCGGGATTTTCCCCAATAGGTAGTCTTACAGATATCTCCGACGTTCCATTCACAGTTATGATCTAAAAGCCAGTGGTCATAGCAAAAGTTGCGGATATTTCCGCTCGAATCTGCCAGTTCAAATGTTTCCCAATATATCTCGTCAAATTGGGGCGAAATATGAAACACCCTCTTTTTTTGCGTGGGGAGTCATAACTGAATAGCTGTCCCGCAGGGAAACCGGGAGTGAATCTGCTGGTATGATGCCGTCTGCTTCTTTCTGGTGCATGATGATGGTATAGAACTCTTTTCCAACAGGTAATTCGGACTGCTTACAGGCCAACAGCGCAGAGCGGAAAAGAGAATGTTCCTTGCCATTGACCTCAAAGGAGCGGGAGCACCCCCAAAAAAGATTCCAGCACTTGCAATACACGCCAGCGCTGCCGATATTCACAAATGTAGATACTGGAATGGCCCCCCAAAGGAAATGCGTAGTTCCCATCGTCATAGACAGTGCCGTCAGAGAGCACTTCCACGGAATAGCAATCGTAGGCCATATGAACATCCATCAGCCCGGTATATTCTTTGGACGGATCACCAAAGGCGGGTTCTGGGACAAAAGGCGTGTTGATCTGCTTGGTGTACTGCTCGCTAAATTTGCTTAGGCAAAGCTCGGTTTCCTGATAGACAGGATAATTGCCGTAAAGAAGGCCGTAGTCATAGAGGTGTTCATTGGAGAAAATATCGCTTTCATACAAATCAAAATATTCCGTGTAAACCTCGCTCAGATCTACAGCAATTATGATGATACGGACAGGAGCATACCGACATAGAAAGTCCTTGGAGTCCTTTACAAGCAGTCCAGCAGGCAAACAGGCGCAATCAAATATCTTGGGTGCATTCGGGTTGGTAATACTGATGGGAATTCCGGCTCCCCATATCTTTTTGCATCGTTCAATGGACAGCCGCTTGCAATAAGCTAAAGCCTTGTCTATGCTGGAAAAAGTGTGGTCATTAACTTGGTAGGAGCACCCTTCCGGAATAACGACCTTATCCAAATACTTGATTTGGTCATTCGACAGGTTCAGGCGATCTCGATGGTGCTTTTTCCTTTCTTTGGCTTTTGTTCGGGCTTCATGTATGTAATAGCCAATGTGGGAGAATTTCTTGGGGATAATAATATATTCATAGGCTGTTCCTTTCAGTGTATTAAGGAAAAACAGCGGCGGAGTCGTGCCACAATCACGAACATCCGCCGCCTAACCGGACCTGTTGACAACATAGGCAGGAGAATAAGCCGATGGTTGCGCAACGGATCAGACTGATTAGAGAATAGCACACGGCATGGACAATAAATGTCCTTATCTTTCGCTCCACAGATTTTTTTGAGATTTTTGTGCGTAATAAAGGAACATCATGGTAAATCAATCTGAAAAAGGAGAGAAAAACCATGATGAGTCCTGAAATTGAACGTGAAATGATTCGCCGCCACCGTAACGGCACGATTCGCTTCGATCACGAAGGTGAGTTTTGGCGGACGATGAAAAGCGAACTGTAAAAATGATGTTTGAAGAAGGCTACGGCATTTCTGAAATCGCCTTTGCTGTTGGCAGATCAGAGCTTCGGCAGTCATGCAGCAAATTGAGAAAATGGATCTCTACCAAAGGACGCTGAACCCCAAGCGCCACAAGTCGCCGCCCAAGGCTCCTACTTGTTTATGTGACTCCTGCTCGCTTGATTTGAGCGCTTGTCCCCGCTGTGAAGCCCATCTTTCGGTGCAGGAGGTGGAATGAATGTTAGAGGAATATCCTGATATTCTGACAGTAGAAGAAGCCTGTGAAGCCCTGAGAATGGGCTACAATGCTATGTACGATCTCCTAAACAGCGGTAAGCTCAAGGGGTTTCGGAATGGCCGTGTATGGCGTATTCCAAAGCTGGCTATCAAGGAATACATATTGGAAAGCGCCAGAATCAAAGTAAAAGAGGAACGTGTCCGGTGACACGTTCCTTGCTGTTTCTTTAAGAATATGCTATAATTTGAAAAAACCTGTAGAAAGGTTGGCATCCTTATATGAAACTCAAAGAAATTCATCTGAAAAAGTTTAAACGTTTCACAGATTTGACTATAACAGCTATTCCCTCAAGTGCTCGATTGGTTGTACTTGTTGGACCGAATGGATGTGGTAAGAGTTCCGTTTTTGATGCATTTAAGGTTTGGCAATTGTGGAAAGGATATACCGGCCTCCCCACAGACCAAAGCTACTGCAATAAAACTCCAGTAGGGCAAGATGGTTATGAAAATTCAAACAAATTAGTTGATTTATCATTTTATGATTATGATGGTGAGGATACCAATAAAAACCATTCGATTTTCTATTTTCGAACCGCGTATCGGAATGACCCTTCTCTAGCTATCAAAGGTATATCGGCGGTGGAAGCGCCTACAGCAATTGCAAATAAAAACATGATGATAGAGAACGATCAGGAGGTTGCGAAAAACTACCATCGTTTGATTTCTAAGACGCTTGAATGTGTATATGATACATCATACAACGAGAAATCGGTAGCCACACTACGTGATGAATTAATCGGAAAAATTCGAGAATCTCTAACTCGCCTTTTTGGTGACTTAACTCTTTCTGGTGTGGGAAATCCCACAGAAAATGGCGACTTCCTTTTTGACAAAGGGGTTTCCAAAAATTACTCCTATAAAAACTCTCTGGAGGAGAAAAAGCGGCGTTTGATTTGATATTAGACTTCGTCATTAAGCAAAAATACTATCCAGACACCATTTTCTGTATCGACGAGCCAGAGGCCCATATGCATACAGCATTACAGGAAAAACTCTTAGGTGAACTTTACACTCTGATCGGAGCAAATGGTCAGTTATGGATTGCTACGCATTCACTTGGTATGCTAAATAAAGCCAAAGAACTTGAAGCCGAATGTCCGGGAAGTGTTGCATTCTTAAATTTTGATGGATTTGATTTTGATGATGTAGTTCAGATTATGCCTTCTCCCGTTTCACATAATTTGTGGAATAGAATTCTATCTTTGACTTTAGAAAATTACTCTACCTTACTTGCCCCGGAAACAGTAGTGTTCTGCGAAGGGACTACTAGGGGCAGGAAACGGAAAGACTTTGATGCAAAGTGCTATGCAAATATTTTCAGCACAACTCACCCGAGCACTGTGTTCTACTCATTAGGAGGCTGCAACGACATCGAGGAAGACAAACTAAAGGTAATTGGGCTAACACAAGCTATTGTCCCGAACACCAATGTCATTCGAATTATTGATCGAGATGATCGAAGTGAAAATGAAGTAGAAGAACTTTCTGAAAAGGGAATTAAGGTGCTGGATAGGCGTCACCTTGAATCCTATTTACTGGACGATGAAATAATCAAAAAATGGTGCGCTACAGTTGGGAAAGCAGAGTTGGAAAAAATAGTGCCCTTACAATAAAGCAACAGGCGATAAATGCTAGCATTAGTCGAGGAAATGCCACGGATGATATTAAATCTGCTAGCAACGATATAGTAACCAACATCAAAAAGTTGCTTGGACTTACAGCGTGTGGAAATAATGGTGAAGCAATTATTCGTGACACAATTACACCATTAATAACACCGGATACCCAAGTATATCAACAACTAGAACGGCTGATTTTTGGTTGATGCTTATGGTGCCCAAATGGTGCCCTCACTCGTTTTGATGCTACATGAATATTCCTCTGCATCAGAGAAAAAGGTGCGACTTTTGAGCAAAACAACACATTTTAATTGACCTAGAACGGCTCGATGTGGCGGTATGGGATTCTGTTTATCCTTCGAAATCAGTTTGCGAGCAATCGCACGAGGGTTCGAATCCCTCCCGCTGCGCCAAAATGAATGACCCTGCCTGATTTGGGCGAATGCTTGGCGTTATTTTGGGTCAGGCAGGGTTATTTTTAAGTATGAACCCCTTGCATTGCAAGGGGTTCATACTTTCTTGTATTAAGCACCTATGCTACCGGCAAAGTACAAAACATTGAAATGATAGAGGTCAAATTCCTGTTATGCCACTGAAATATGGTCCAAAAAAGAATTTTCTAAGGCAGAAGATATGATTTGTGAACTTGGCCTGAAATAAGTGTGATTTGCGGCACAAGGATTCCCCTATACCTGCGGTTAATTTGAATGTCTGCATCCTTCTTCCCTGTTCTTCGTATGCCAATCCTCAGCCATAGGAGATCTGATGGATTTTTCAGAAGAGGTTGAGAACATCTGCGGGTTCTGATATAATGGAAGAAACAGATGTTCGACAGGGAGGACGCCACGATGACCGATTTGCTCTCCGGCCTCAACGCTGCCCAGCGCCAGGCTGTGACCGAAACCGAAGGATTTGTCCGTGTCATTGCCGGAGCCGGCTCCGGCAAGACAAGGGCGCTCTCCCATCGTTTTGCCTTTCTGGTGAACGAGCTGGGCATCCTGTCGGGAAATATCCTCTGCGTTACCTTCACCAACAAATCCGCAAATGAGATGCGCCAGCGCATCCACATCCTCACCGGCGACAATGACACGGGTGCTCCAAATCATCTACGAGGAGCGGGGATTGACGCTGCGGGATATGACCTTCTCCGCAGCCCGGGACATGGTCGAGATGCAGAAGCTGTTCAAGCGTCCGGACTACTATCTGGATATGATCGCCATGCCTCTGGACACGCTGAAGGAGAAGTATGACCAGGCGGACACCCCGGCAGACATCATTTTCTACGGCTATCTGTATCAGGAGAAGAAGTGTTTCGGACTGGATTATAACGACCTGATCAAGTTCTCCCTGTATATTTTCCAGCAGCATCCTGACATTCGGCTCAAGTGGCAGCAGCGGCTGGAGTACATCATGATCGACGAGTTCCAGGATATCGACCAGCTTCAGTACAAGCTGATGGAGGTTCTGTGTGGTTACCACAAGAACCTCTTCATCGTGGGAGACCCGGACCAGACCATCTACACCTGGCGGGGCGCCGACGTGAAGTACCTGCTGGACTTTGACAAGAAGTTTCCGGGGACAAAAACGATTCTAATGATGGAGAACTACCGCTCTGCGCCGGAGATTCTCTCTGCCGCGAATTCCCTGATCGACAAGAACCGGACTCGTATCAAAAAGGAATTGCAGCCCACGCTGCCCTCCGGCAGTCCGGTCATCTGCCACTTCGCGCAGACCCAGGAGGCGGAGGCCGAATGGATAGCGGGGGAGATGAAGGAGCTTCACGAGGCGGGCACGCCATACCGGGACATGACGGTGCTCTACCGGGCCCACTATGTGACCCGGGCGGTGGAGGAAGTCCTGCTGGGAGAGAAGATCCCCTATACGATTTACAGCGGCGTCCAGTTCTTTGACCGTATGGAAATCAAGGACGCCCTCTCGTACTTGCGGATGATTGCCTACAAGGACGACCTTTCCTTCCGGCGGATCGTCAACGTCCCCAAGCGGAATCTTGGGAAGCGGCGGATGGCATTTTTGCAGGAGTACGCAGAAAGGCAGGGCCGCTCCCTGTATCAGGCGCGGCAGGACAATCTGGAGGACCCCCTTTTCAAAGGAACAGGCGCCGGAAGGTTTGTCGGCCTGATAGAGTCCTTTGCCGCCGGATATGGGGGGAGACCGGTGTCCGAGGTGCTTTCGGCCCTCCTCAATGAGAGCGGCTACGAGAAGATGCTCCGCACCGAGGGCAGCCAGGAACGGCTGGACAATCTGGCGGAGCTGAAGCAGTCGGTATATGAGTACGAGACCACCTGCGGGAGGAGGTCACCCTGGAGCACTATCTGGCCCATGTGGCTCTGTTCACCAATGCCGACACGGCGGAGCAGGGAGACAAGGTGAGGCTGATGACCGTTCACGCCGCCAAGGGCCTGGAATTTCCCTATGTGTTCCTCTATCCCTCCGCTTTCTTCTGGACATCGACCGCAATCTCTGGCCTTCACCCGGCCGCCGGAGGAGGGCTTGATCCGGGCGGCCCGGGACTATATCGGCCACAGCCAGACCTATCTGCCGGAGACCGACGGGAACATGGCATTCTCCGTGGGGCAGCGGGTGAAGCATATTCTGTTCGGCTCCGGTACGGTGCTGGATGTGGACATGGACAAGGGTGCTCATGTGGTACAGTTCGATGAGATGGAGACGCCCCGAAAGATATCCTTCCGGGCGAAGCTGGAACGGATTTGACAAATCCTGGGAGGGATGGACGGGGGCTCCTGCTGCAATGCCGATCATTGGGGGCCCGGGTGGAAGGAGCCCTGCCTCCCAAAGCAAACCAGGCTCTCCGGAAGGGAAACAGCTCCCGCTTTTCAAAGGAATGGCTTGAAAAGCGGGAGCTGTTCTTTTCGCTTCAGCACGGCGGAGTCTGATTTTCCATACTGTCCAAATCGCAGCCGTGCGTGCCTTGCTCGATGATATCGCCGTCCTTCAGCACCAGAATCAGGTCGGCGTTTTTGATGGTGGACAGCCGGTGGGCGATGACAAAGCTGGTGCGGTGCTCCGTCAGCCGGTCCATGGCCTGCTGGGTGATGAGCTCTGTGCGGGTATCCACCGAGGAGGTGGCCTCGTCCAGAATCAGCATGGGATTGCTCTGAATCATGGCCCGGGCGATGGTCAGCAGCTGCTTCTGCCCGGAGGAAATGGCAATGCTGTCATCCAGCACGGTATCAAAGCCGTGGGGCAGGGTTTCGATGAAGTGATAGATGCCGCAGGCCCGGCAGGCCTCCTCCAGCTGCTGGTCCGTGACCCCGGTCTTGTTGTAGACCAGATTTTCCCGGACAGTCCCCTCAAACAGCCAGGTGTCCTGGAGTACCATGCTGAACCGCTCCGGTGGGACCCACAATAGCCACCTTCTGCCCCGGCTGAATATGGGCAGAGAAGTCCTTGATGATGATCTTATCCGGATGATTCGGATAGCTGAATCGGACGTGTTCAAATTCGACTTCGCCCTGCACAGGAGAGAGTTCGGGGCGCTTGCCGGTCTCATCGGGCAGCTCTTTCTCGTGGAGAAAGTCGAAGACGTGGTCACCGGCGGCTGCCGCCGTCTGCATCTGGGTCATGCCTTGGGCCAGGGTGCTCAGGGGGAGAGGTGAACAGCCGCACATAGAGGATGAACGCAACAATGACGCCGAAGGAGATCTCTCCGCTCATGGCCAGGGCGGAACCCAGGACGCAGACCGCCACATAGCCCAGGTTGCCGATGATAGTCATCAGGGGCTGCATGATGCCGGAGAGGAACTGGCTGCGCCACTCTGCGTCGTACAGAACGGCATTCATCCCGCCGAAGGTCTCTTTTACCTGCTCGTTGGCCCGGGGAGGCGCACCACGTCGTGGCCGGAGTACATCTCCTCAATATAGCCGTTCAGGGTGCTCAGGTTCTCCTGCCGGGCGGTGAAGTACTTCTGGGACCGGAGCATCACCGCAGCCATGATGAGGAAGCCCAGTGCCGTGACGGCAATGGCTGCCAGCGCCATACGCCACTCAGTGCCAAACATCATCACCAGACAGCCGAGGAATTGGGCCACTGCGCTGATCATGGAGGGCAGGCTGTTGGCCAGGGCCTGCTGCAGAGTACTTACGTCGTTGGTGATGCGGCTGAGGATGTCACCATAAGACACCTTGCTCTGAGCACACCGCCGATGCCGCGCCTGCTCTTTCCCGGCGCGCACATTCTGTTCTGCATCATCTTTGGCATCTTGGTTTCCTCCTTAAGCCCCCAGTTCTTCCTGGGAGAGCTGGGACCGGGCGATCTCCTGGTAGATCGGGCAGGTCTGCATCAGTTCCTCGTGGGTGCCCATCCCCACCATCCTCCCCTCGTCCAGAACGATGATCTTGTCCGCGTTCCGGATGGTGCCGATCCGTTGAGCCACGATCAGTCGAGTGGTATCCTTCAGCTCCCGGTCCAGGCCGGCACGGAGCCTGGTATCCGTCCGGTAGTCCAGGGCGGAGAAGGAGTCGTCGAACACCAGGATCTCCGGGCGCCTCGCCAGGGCCCGTGCGATGGAGAGCCGCTGCTTCTGGCCGCCGGATACGTTGGTGCCTCCCTCGGCGATGGGGGCATGGATGCCTCCGGGCATCCTGTCCACAAACTCGCTGGCCTGGGCCAGCTCCAGAGCCTTTTGAACGTCCGCATCGGAATCCTTGCCCCGGCTGGCGCCGAACAGCACGTTGCCGCGGACGTCTCCGGAGAACAGGATGGCCTTCTGAGTTACATAGCCGATGCGGTCATACAGGGCGTCGAAGGTGTAGTCCCGAACGTCCACCCCGTCCACCAGCACAGTGCCCTCCGTGGCATCATAGAACCGGGCGGCCAGGCTGACCAGAGTGGTCTTGCCGCTGCCGGTGGCGCCGATAAAGGCCACGGTCTCCCCCCGCTTGGCCTGGAAGGTGATGTGCTCCAGGACATTCTTGTCCGAGGAGGGATAGTGGAAGGGAGACGTCCCGGAACTCCACAGTACCGGTTTCCAGGGCATCGATGCGGGCGCCCTGAGTCAGGCTGTTCCGGGTCTCCAACACCTCATTGATCCGCTGGGCGGACACCTGGGCCGCCGGGAGCATCATGATAATCATGACCATCATCATAATGGACATGATGACGTAGGTGGCGTAGGTGCCGAACACCACGATGTCGCTGAAGGCGGCCAGCCGTGCGGCGGTGTCCGCGGCAGGGACGGCGTTCACGATGGAGGCACCCACCCAGTAGATCACCAGAGACAATGCGTTCATGGCCAGGGTGACGCCGGGCATCAGGAAGGCAAAGGCCCGCTGGTTGAACAACTGCGTGCGCATCAGTTCCTCGTTGCCCTTCCAGAACTTGGCGTTCTGGTAGTCCTCAGCGTTGTAGGCGTGGACAACATTGATACCGTTCAAATTCTCCCGGGCCACCAGGTTGATATGGTCGGTGAGCTTTTGCACCCGGCGGAACCGGGGCACCACCACGCCGATGATGACCGCCATCATCACCAGCAGGGCGGCCACAAATCCGGCGGTGATAGCGGAGAGGGTCCAACTCTTGCCCACGATTTTGATGATGGCCCACACTGCCATGACGGGGGACTTGATTAGGATCTGCAGGCCCATGGCCGTCAGCATCTGCACCTGGGTGATGTCGTTGGTGGTGCGGTTGATGAGGCTGGGGACGGAGAAGGCCATCATCTCCTGTTGGCCGAAGTCTGCGATCTTATGAAACACCGCCTCCCGGATGGAAAAGCTGAACCCGGTAGCCACCTTGGCAGTCAGATAGCCGCAGATGACGCACAGCACCGCGCTGGCCAGGGTGCAGCCCAGCATTTCCAGGCCGGTATGCAGGATGTCCGACAGGGTGCTCCCCGGCGTTTTAATCAGAACGGTCAGGCTGCTCATGTAGTCGGGCAGCGCCAGATCGAAATTAATCTGCCCCAGGATGAGCACTGCGCACACGGCGGCCATGGCCCACTCCTGCCGCCGTAGGTTACGAAGTAATTTCAGCATATAAATCCTCCTTGTGGTATCATCAATTGCTGTTTTGCCGCCAGAACCGGCCGGAGAAGCAGGCGCGCAGGATCGAGGCCGCATCCTGAAAGATCAGCAGGCTCCCGCTGAGGATGCTGAGGTGCGGACGGCCCGGAGAGGGGCGCAGACCGGGAAAAATCCGCCCGCTGCCAATAGAAGAACCAAGGCGGTGCACCGGCCCCGGCCTGGTCCCCCCCGGCCGCTTCAGATTAAAGGAGCTGACAAGTTTGCTGAAGCCCGGGTACAGCAGCCGCATTCCAAAGAGATAGGGGAGTCCCGCGGCAGAGATCACGTTATCCACCGAACCGGAGATCATGCCGGATCTGCGTGGCGAAGAATCCCAAATAGGACCATATTCAGCAGTTCGCCTGCGGTTTCCAGCATGGCATGGAAATCCTGCGCGGGATGTCCGCCCTGATAACTCACAATCATATTCTGGAAAAGAGACTCGATGGTTTCCAAATAGCGGGTCACCATTTCAGGCTTCAAATCCGGCCGCAGCGGCATTTTGTCTATGAGCCCCTCGATAAATTCCTGATTCAAGCGCCGCATCGGTGCGCGCAGGGCCTGAATTTGCGCGGCCAGATGTTTGGGCGGACGGAGCATGGCGCTTTCAAAAACGAGCTTTTGCTGGGGATGAAGCTGGAAAAAGCACTCCCGGATCATGAAGAAATCTTTGACTGCGGCTGCCGTATCCTCCCCTGACAGATGGGCCATATCCCGTTCCACATGGGCCCTGAGCTCCTGGAAAGTGCGTTCGACGCACAGTAAAAACAACTCGTCCTTATTGGAGTAGTAGTGGTACATCATGCCCTTGGAGATCCCGTGGTTCCCACAGATCCGCTCCATGTTGACCTTGTCGTAGCCGTAGGTCCCGAACTCCTCCAGGGCGGCCTGATAAATCTCTTTTCTGCTGCGTTCCTGGCGCTCTTTCTGCGTCATGCTACATATCCTCCTTCTGCCTGATCCAAAACCCCCCGGCCCTGCCAAAACCCGGAACCAGGGAGACACCCGGGCGGGCAGCGGGAAAACGTCCGGACGGACAGGCCATTTTGACGTCCGACCAATTCCGCGCCGGTATGGGACCGGACACACGCCGTCAGGTTTGCAACCCGCGGCGGCTACTGCCTGAGGATTTTACAGACGATCTCGTCTATACTTTTGGAAGTATACTACTCCCGGATGGCCTCATCTATGTTTGCCTCGTGAACGGTTCATGAATTTTTTGAAAACGAGCCGGAGAGGCTGAGGCCGGGAGCGGCCGTCTGCCGCGGGCACGGCTCCCGGGCCCTTGACCGGCAGGGAGGCGCTCTGCTCCCGCGCACAAAGAAGCCGTGAGTCTGCGGAGGACCGCTCACAGCAGCGGTGCCAGCAGCCGCAGAAGCCCTTGAAACAGGCGGAACAGCGGTCCGCGACGGCAGATTGCGGCGGCTGCCTCCTGGCAGATGCCTTTTATTCCCCTTGCAGGACTCTGATTGAAAAAACATACGGGAAATTACCCAATTGAGCCCACGGCATTGGATATAACGAGAATGAAGTCAGCCGCTATTTAAAACCCCCAGGGACCGCTGCGCAGCAGTTCCTGGGGGTTTTAAATCTTTGCGGCAAGATGCGTGCAAAAGGCGTTCCTGCACACGCTGTCGGCAATGTTTGGAGCCATCGCACCAACAGGGACACACGCCGATGCGGACAAACTGCCCTGTGGGAGGCGGCACGCCGTTTATCCGGAATAGCGCTTGTGCAGGCGGTCAGTCAGATAGCGAATGAAGTGCTTCTCTCTGGGGCGGAGCGTAAATGTCCGGGAATGCAGCAGGGCCACGGCCATGGGAGCGCCGTCCGCGATGGGACAGCAGACGCAGTTCATCCGCCGGGCATCCTCCTCCGGAATGCTGATGCCGATGGCGATGTAATTGCCTTTGCGGACCGCGTCGAAGATCGTGCCGCGGTCGCAGATGTACAGCAGGTCTGTGTGGCTCTGGAGTCCCAGCACGTCCAGCGTATCGTCCGGATCGATGTGCGCGTCGGCGATGAAGGGATACCCTGTGAGATCCTTGAGCGAGACACGGGAAGAGTTGGCCAGTGGATGGGACTTGGACATCAGCGCGGTGACGGGAATAGAGCGCTGGAGGACCGTCATCTCCAGATTGTACTGGTCCGCCAGATCCATGTACTTGGGGATGACCTGCTCGAACAGCACCAAGATGCCCAGCCTGCAGTTCTGGGCCACGACGTTTTTCAGATTTTCCCGGAGGCCGGCCTCCAGAAATTTGTCGTGGGTCCTGTTCAGGTTGGGGAAGCAGTTTTTGTAATCAAAGAAACACTGGAGCACAAAGGCGGAGCGGGCGCAAATGATGGAGAGGCTGTCGCTCTCGGACATGGATTGCGGGATCTTCTGGATATTATTGCGCTCGGTGACGATCTTCTCAGCGTGGCTCATGAAAATCAGTCCCTCGGGCGTAGCGGTGATGCCGTTGGCCGTCCTGTGAAACAGGGGATAGCCGATCTCCTGTTCCACGTTCTTGATGATGGTGCTGAGATGGGACTGGGAGATATAGCAGTTTCGGGCGGCTTTGTTGACGGAGCCGCACTTGTACGCCTCCAGGATATAGACGAGGTGTTCTGTGTTCATGTCGCGCTCTCTTTCTCAAAACGGCGGAGGGACCTAATCCCAAATAGCGAAGGCTTAACAAAATCCCCTATAATCCGACAGCCAGGGGAGCATGTTATAATCGTAACAGGCAAAACAAAGGCGCCCGGTCAGAGGGGCGTTCAGATTTTATCAATCATTATAGCGCCAATTTTCAAAGAATACAAGATCCGCACCCGGCGGTGGAATGCGGATCAAAATGAGGGAAAGGAAGAGAGGCATGGCAGAGAAGAAGCGCGAAAAGTCCGTTGACGTGCTGGACCGGCTGTTCTGGACGGTGCAGCCACCTATGGGGCTGGTAAAGGGAGACTATTACCGGGCTGAGAATTGGTTTGCCCCGCATTTCCCGGGGGACAAGGGGTATCACGGCATTCTGGAAGTGGTCCGGCGGGACGGAACCCTGCAGATGGTGGAGTTCAACGAGATTAACAACCCCACCTATTACATCAGACGGTACCAGGGCGTTTCCAAGCGGCTGTCCGACTACGGCTTTCTGCAGGCCACCAAGGAGCGGACCGCCAAGTCCGGCGTGGTGCTGGTAAACGGCCTGACCCATCTGGAAGAGCAGATGGTGGCGGAGAACCGCCTCACAGGCGAGTTTGACCTGCTCACCGGCGCCTCCAACAGCATCAAGCGGTCTATGCTCCCACTGGCAGAGGAGATCGCGGGGCGGCTGGACAAGCCCTCCGGCCAGGTGTATTACGGCCTGTCCCAGGCGGTGGAGCCCGGCGTCACCGGGCGCTTGCAGATCGTGCTGGAGGCGGGAAAGATCATCTCCTGCGCCTACGACGAGATCTTTGCCGACCGGCAGGAGGAGATTGAGGACCCGGAGCTCAAGCCCTATTACCGGCAGTCCAAATACCACTGCCCGGACTACATCTCCACTATCGGGGCCGGGTTCAACAGCATCTTCGACCTGCTCAGCGCCCGGGTGCTGGAGACCCAGAGCCTCACCGACCTGACCGGGCTCCCCTTCACGGAGGAGCCTAAGCGAGCGAAGGAATGGGACAACTATCTGGAGCTGGCGAGGCGGATGGAGGATGCTCTGGCGGCCGACGGCCTGCGCTGAGCACACAATCAGGAATGTGACCGCCGGGGGCGGTTTCAGAAATATATCACCACCACGTCAGGAGGAGTACGATGAAGAAGAGAGTTTTCGCACTGTTCACCGCAATGTTCCTGCTCTGCGGGATGCTGGCCGGCTGTGGCCCCACCGGTTCCAGCTCGACGACCACGGACGGTTCCGACGATGGCGCCAAGGATACCCTGATCGTTGCTATCCCAGAGTCCCCCACCTACATGGACCCCATGGTGCAGGCCTCCATCGGGACCTATCGTGTCACCACCCAGATGTTTGACCGTCTGGTGATGATGGACAACGACATGAACCTAGTGCCGGGCCTGGCGGAGAGCTGGGAGGTTATCGACGATACCACCACCGTGTTCCATCTGCGCCAGGGCGTCAAGTTCCACAACGGGGAGGAGATGACCTCCGAGGATGTCAAGTACAGCCTGGAGCGCTGCATCGCAAACCCCGGCGTGAATTACAACTACCTCATCATCGAGAGCATCACCTGTGACGACGACTACACCGTCACCATCAAGACCTCCGCGCCCTTCAACGCGCTGCTGTACCGCCTGAGCCTGGACGCGGCCTCCATCATCTGCAAGAGCGCGGACACCAGCGCGGAGGAGTTCAACAAGAACCCCGTGGGCACCGGCCCCTTCAAGTTCGTCTCCTGGGAGCTGGGCGGCGACGTGGTCCTGGAGGCCTTTGAGGACTACTGGGGCGGCGCTCCGGCCGTCAAGCGCGTCATCTTCCGCACGATTCCCGAGGCGCTGAACCGCACCATTGGCCTGGAGACCGGCGAGGTGGACCTGGCCTATGACCTGGGCATCACCGACCTGGAGAGCCTGGCGGGCAATGAGTCCGTCACCACCCTCACCTCCCCCAGCACCACCGTGTGGTATGTGGGCATGAACGTGCAGAAGGCGCCCTTTGACAACGAGAAGGTCCGGCAGGCCGTCGCCTACGCGCTGGACCCCCAGGGCTACATCGACCTGGTGTTCAGCGGCGAGGCCACACCCGCCAACTACACCATGCTGCCCCCCAGTGTGGACGGCTACGTCTCCGATTGCTCCGACTACTCCTGCAACGTGGAGAAGGCCAAGGAGCTGCTGGCCGAGGCCGGCTATCCTGACGGCTTCTCCACCACTCTCTGGTGCTCCGATACCCAGGTGATGCGGGACTCCGCCGTGGTCATTCAGGAGCAGCTGCGCCAGGTGGGGATCAACGCCGAGGTCAAGACCCTGGAGAGCGGACAGTTCCAGTCTGAGACCGGCAACGGCGCCCATGATATGTTCATCATGTCCAAGACCTCCATTGACCCCGACTCCATGCTGCGGTCCATGTACCACACGGAGGCTCTGGGGCCCTCCGGCAACCGCTGCTTCTGGACCACGCCTGAGGTGGACGCCTTGATCGATGAGGCCAGCACCACCACCGACACCGAGCACGCCATGGAGCTGTATGCGGAGATCCAGAGCAAAGTGGCGGAGGCCGCGCCCCTGGTCCCCATGGCGGTGGAGCACCTGAACGCCGGTATGCAGTCCAATGTGAAGGGATTCGGCCTGTATCCGGGCAAGTCCCACTACATCAACGGCACCTATTTTGAATAAGCGCATTCAGGCATTCCAGTGAGCGGGCGGCGGCAAAAAGCCGCCGTCCGCTTGCGCGAATTTGCGTTATGGAAAAGGAGAGTGACAGATGTACCGTTTTATTCTCAAACGGCTGCTCATGCTGATTCCGGTGCTGCTGGGTGTCAGCTTCATCGTCTATACGATCCTGAGCTTCACCCCCGGCGACCCGGTGCAGATGATGCTGGGCGACAACTACTCCGAGGAATCCTACGCCGCCATGCAGGAGGAGCTGGGCCTGGATGATCCCTTCCTGGTCCAGTACGGCCGGTTTATCATCAACGCGGTCCACGGTGACTTCGGTACCTCATACAGCACCGGAAACCCGGTGGCGGCGGAGATCGCCGCCCGGCTGCCCAATACCATCCTGCTGTCGGCCTGCGCCATGCTTTTTGCCATTCTGATCGGAATTCCCCTGGGCGTGATCTCCGCCACCCATCAGTATTCGGCGGTGGACAACATCTCCATGGTGGGCGCTCTGTTCGGCGTCTCCATGCCGAACTTCTGGCTGGGGCTGATGCTGATCGTGATCTTCGCAGCGGGGCTGGGGTGGTTCCCATCCTCCAACTTTGAGACCTGGGGCGCTCTGGTGCTGCCGGCCGTCACCCTCAGCGCCAACTCCCTGGCGATGATCACCCGCATGACCCGCTCCTCCATGCTGGAGACGATCCGGCAGGACTACATCCGCACCGCACGGGCAAAGGGCCTGAAAGAGAGCGTCATCACCATCCGCCACGCTCTGCGCAACGCCATGATCCCTATTGTCACCACAGTGGGACTGCAATTCGGCTTCTCTCTGGGCGGCGCAGTGCTGGTGGAGACGGTGTTCTCCTGGCCCGGCATCGGCCGGCTGCTGGTGGACTGCATCGGCCTGAAGGACACGCCCGTGGTGGTGGCCTGCGTATTGGTGCTGGCCACGATGTTCACCATCATCAATCTGTGCATTGATATCCTGTACGCATTCCTGGACCCAGAATCCGGGCCCAGTACAAAACGGCAAAGAGGTGATGCGGATGACTGGGAAAGTGAAAAACAAGAACAAGAAAAAGTCCCAGGCCGCCGCAGTATGGCGCCGCCTGAAGAAAAACAAGATGGCCGTTCTGGGACTCATCATTCTGGCCGTCATCATCTTCTTCGCCGTCTTTGCCGATGTGTTTTTTGACTACGAGACGCTGGTGATTCAGCAGAACGCATCCCTGAAGCTCCAGCCCCCCTCCGTCGAGCACTGGCTGGGCACCGACGAGGTGGGCCGCGACATCCTGGCCCGGATCGTCCACGGCGCCCGGATCTCCCTGCCGGTGGCCTTTGCCACCATCGCCATTGCCACAGTGGTGGGCGGCCTGCTGGGGGCCATTGCCGGTTACGGCAGCCGCCGTGTAGACGATGTCATCATGCGTGTCATGGACATCTTCCTGGCGATCCCCAGCATCCTGCTGTCCATCGCCTTGGTGTCCGCCATGGGCACCAGCGTCACGAATATGATGCTGGCCATCAGCATCTCCAACATCCCGCCCTTTGCCCGGATCGTCCGCTCCGCCGTTCTGACCATCAAGAACGAGGAGTACATCGAGGCGGCCCGCGCCATCGGCGCCAGCGACAAGCGCATCATCCTCAAGCACATCCTGCCCAACTGCATGGCCCCCATCATTGTGCAGGCCACGCTGTCTATCGCCGGGTCCATCCTGGCCATTGCCAGCCTCAGCTTCATCGGCCTGGGCATCAGCCCGCCCACGCCGGAGTGGGGTTCTATGGTCAGCACCGGCCGGCAGTATTTCCGGGCGGCCTGGTGGGTGTGCGCGTTCCCGGGCTTTGCCATCATGTTGACCATCCTCTCCCTGAACCTGCTGGGAGACGGACTGCGGGATGCCCTGGACCCCAAGCTGAAGAACTGAGGAGGGAGGACGCCACATGGAAGAGAACAAGCAGCACAAGACCGCTTTGCCAGAGACGGAGCCCATTCCCTCCGCGCAGGCCCCGGAGGCCCTGCTGGATATCCGCGGCCTGCGGGTGGAGTACCACACCGACGAGGACGTGGTCTACGCCGTCAACGGCCTGGACCTGACCATCGGAAAGGGCGAGAGCCTGGGTCTGGTGGGCGAGACCGGCGCCGGCAAGACCACCACGGCCCTGTCGGTCCTGCGGCTCATCGCGGACCCGCCGGGAAAGATCATGGGCGGCGAGATCTGGTTCGAGGGCGAAGATATGCTCCAGGCCAAGCCCGCCCGCCTGCGGGAGATCCGCGGCAGCAAGATCTCGGTGATTTTCCAGGACCCTATGACCAGCCTGAACCCGGTCTACTCCGTGGGCGATCAGATCGCGGAGGTCATCCACCAGCATGAAAAGTGCAGCAAGGAGGAGGGCCGGAGAAAGGCCGGCGATATGCTGGAGATGGTGGGCATCCCCCGGGCCCGCTATGACGAGTATCCCCACCAGTTCTCCGGCGGCATGAAGCAGCGGGTGGTCATCGCCATGAGCATCGCCTGCTCGCCGGAGCTGATTCTGGCGGACGAGCCCACCACCGCCCTGGACGTGACCATCCAGGCCCAGGTGCTGGAACTGATGAACGAGCTGAAGGAAAAGCTCCGTACCTCCCTGCTGCTGATTACCCACGACCTGGGCGTCGTGGCCCAGGTCTGCGACCGGGTGGCTATCATGTATGCCGGTGAGATCGTAGAGAGCGGCACCATCGCGGAGGTGTTTGACCACCCCCATCATCCCTACACCATCGGCCTCTTCGGCTCCATCCCGTCTCTGGATGAGACGGCGGAGAAGCTCAAGCCCATCCAGGGCCAGATGCCGGACCCCACGGAGCTGCCGGAGGGCTGCGCCTTTGCACCCCGGTGCCCCTACGCAACGGGGGCCTGCCGTACCCGCAAGCCGGAGATGACCGGCGTCGGCGGCACCCAGATGGTACGCTGCCTAGCCCACCAGGGCGTTTTCGAATCCCCCGAACTGATGGAGGAGGTGCGACATGGCAGATAAGGACATCATCCTGGAAGTCCGGGACCTGAAGAAGTATTTCAAAAGCCCCACCGGCACCCTTCATGCGGTGGACGGCGTCAACTTTTCCATTCGGAGAGGCGAGACGCTGGGCCTGGTGGGGGAGTCCGGCTGCGGCAAGTCCACCATCGGACGGCTGATCCTGGGCCTGCACCAGTCCACCAGCGGCGAGATCCTGTTCAACGGACAGGACATCTGCAAGATGAATAAGAAGCAGCTTCACGACCTGCGCAAGGATCTGCAGATCATCTTCCAGGACCCGTTCTCCTCCCTGAACCCCCGGATGTCCATTGGGGAGATCATCGGGGAACCGCTGCGGATTCACGCAAAGGCCCAAAGCCGTGCGGAGCTGGATAAGGAGGTCTCCCGGCTGATGGACGTGGTGGGCCTCTCCGCCCGGCTGTTCAACGCCTATCCCCACGAGCTGGACGGCGGCCGCCGCCAGCGGGTGGGCATCGCCCGGGCGCTGTCCCTGCAGCCCCAGTTCATCGTCTGCGACGAGCCGGTGTCCTCGCTGGACGTGTCCATCCAGGCCCAGGTCCTGAACCTGCTGAAGGATCTGCAGGCGGAGTTCCACCTGACCTATCTCTTTATCACCCATGACTTGTCGGTGGTGAAGTTCTTCTCCGATAAGATCGCGGTGATGTACCTGGGCCAGTTGGTGGAGACAGCGGATTCCGCGGAGCTGTTCCGCCAGCCACTGCATCCCTATTCCCAGGCTCTGCTGTCTGCCATTCCCATCCCCAGCAGCCGGCAGAAAATGCAGCGGGTGAAGCTCATCGGCGAGCTTCAAAGCCCCATTGACCCGGAGCCGGGCTGCCGCTTTGCCAAACGTTGCCTGTACGCCCGGGAGGGCTGCACCGGCCGGGACCTGGCGCTGCGGGACTTCGGCAGCGGCCACTTCTGCGCCTGCTGCCGGGCCGGCGCCCTGGAAGAGCAAACCCCGTCCAAGTGACGGACAGAATCATAAGGAGGATTTGACATGACTGACAAGACGAGATGGCTGGGGCTGGGCCCCTGGCATGAGGACAACGAGAGCGAGCTGATCGACTGGACGGCGCAGCCCCAGTACAAGGGCCTGGTCAAGGGCGATTACTATCACGCCGAGCTGCGGTACAGCGGCCGCTGGGGCGACCCCGGCCACAAGGGCGAGCTGGACGTGGTGTTTGACGACGACGGCAAGATCGCCTTCGCCGAGTTCAACGAGACTACCATGGGCAACTACTATGTCCGCCACTTCCAGAATGTCAGCAAGCGCCGCACGGAGTTCCAGTTCTTCCAGGACTTCCATGACAAGCGCCGCAGCGTGGCCTATGGGCGGGTGCTGGCCAACGGCTTCAAATATGTGGAGGACCAGATCCTGGAAAAGCAGGACCTGGACGCTGACTATGACCTACTGACCGGTGCCTCCTTCTCCATGAAGAACATGATCGGCCTGAAGGACGACGTGTCCGCTCAGCGGAAGGACTCCAACCACAAGAAGCAGCGGTACTACGGCTACACCGAGGATTACGGCTACGGCATCACCGGCTGGCTCCAGGTGGTGGTGGAGGACGGCAAGATCGTCAGGTGCTTCTACGATGAGATCTTCGCCGACCACACCAAGGACATCGTCTACGACGACCTGAAGCAGTTCTACCGTCAGTCCAAGTATTTCTCCACTACCTATGAGGACCCGTTCCCCTCCGGCTGGGACCGCCACGCCTGGCTGGTGTGCTTCAAGGACCAGTCCGATGCCATCAACAAGAAGGTCTGCGAAACACAGGATATGTTCGATATCACCGGACTGCCCTGCGTGGAGGGCCCGGACATGGGCGTGGTGTGGGACAAGCCACACAAGGACGATGTGGCGCTCGTCTCCAACAGCGACGCCACAGCCCGCTCCGTCACCCGGCCCCGCTCTCCCGTGTGGAACAACTATCTGCGCCTGGCCAAGATCGTCCACGACGAGATGGTCAAGGACGGCGCCGTGAAGTAAGGAGGAACGAACATGGATAACACAGGAAAGAAGCCCGTCTGGTCCGTTCAGCCCCCCAAGGGGATGCTGAAGGGTGACTACTATCGGATCGAGGAACGGTTCCCGCCCTACTATCCCGGCGTAGAGGGGGAGTTTCCCGCCGATCCGGGTCACCTGGGCATTGTGGAGGCGGTGAAGGCCGACGGCAAGCTGATCTTTGTGGAGCTCAATGAGATCACGGCTCCCTCCTATTACAACCACCTGTACCAGGGCATCTCCAAGCGCCGCTCCAGCTACAGCTTCTGGCAGTACGTACGTGGAGCAGCAGATGCTGGAGAAACAGAGCCTGAGCGGAGACTTCGATCTGGTGGCCAGCGCCTCCGGCAGCGTGAAGAAGCTGCTGACCTTCGCGGCCAAGCTGGACAAGGAGCTGGACGAGCCCTCCTCCAAGAAGCTGTACAGCTATTCCGAGGACTATGGCTACGGCCTCACCGGCTGGCTGAAGGTGGTGGTGGAGAACGGCAGGATCCGCTCCTGCCGCTTTGACGAGATCTTCGCAGACAACGAGGAGGACATCGTCCACCCCGAGCTGAAAAAGTACTACCGCCAGTCCAAATACGACTGCCCCACCTATGAGGATCCGTTCCCCTCCGGCTGGGACCGCCACGCTTTCCTGGTGGGCTTCCGCACCCAGATGGACAACCTGAATCTGAAGGTCTGCGCCACCCAGAACATGCTGGATCTGACCGGCCTGCCCCACGCCGCCGGACGGGATATGGGCATGATCTGGGACAATCCCAACCCAGACCATGCGCATCTGGATATGGATCCCAAGAACCGGCCGATGTATCCTGCGTTCATCAACTACCTGCGGATGGCCAAGGTTGTCCTGGAGGAGATGCGCAAGGACGGCGTTTTCCAGTAAAGACAAGAACCGGAAAGGAAAACCGTTATGGAGCATACCCGCGCATTTTTGGCGTACGACACCCTCTGCCGCATCGCGGCGGAAATCCCGGAGGACGGGGAGCAGCTGCTGGAGCAGTGCGAGGAGGAGGCCCACGGGCTGGAGCGCACCCTCAGCATGTTCGATCCCGACTCAGAGCTTTCCAGGCTCTGCCGGGACATCCGGCCCGGCGAGGCTGTGCCGGTCTCTGAGACCCTGTACACCTTCCTGGAGCAGAACCTGGAGATCTGCCGCCTGTCCAGCGGAGCATTCGACCCCACGGTGGGGCCGGTGGTAAAGCTGTGGGATTTTCTGTCCCAGACGCCCCGGATCCCCTCTGCGGAGCGCATCCGGGCGGTGCTGGACCGGGTGGGCTATCAGCACGTCCGCCTGGACCGGAATACGCGGACCGTGACGTTTGATCTTTCTGGAATCGGTTTGGATCCAGGCGCGGCCGGGAAGGGCTTCGCCCTGGGTCTGACCGTGGACCGCCTGCGGCAGGGCGGCGTCCGGCAGGCCGTGCTGGACTACGGCGGGAACCTGTTTGTGATCGGCGCGCACCAGGACGCGCAGGGCGGGACCCGGCCGTGGAAGGTGGCGATCCGGGACCCGGACAACACCGGCTCGGTGTTTGGGACGGTGCAGCTCCAGGACGCGGGCATCGCCACATCCTCCTGGTATGAGCACAGCTTCCAGAAGAATGGGACCGTGTACCACCATCTGCTGGACCCGCGGACCGGGTACCCCATGCCGCTGACACTGAAGAGCGTCTCCATCCTGTCCTCGCGGCCTGTTTACACAGACCTGCTCTCCACTGCCTTTTTCATCCTGGGGGAAGAGGAGGGCGGCGTTCTGGTGGACCGGCTGCGCAGGGACAGCGGCGAGATGATCGAATATGTGGCCGTACGGGAGGATGGGACTGTGGCCGCGTCTCCGGGCGCGGCGTTCGCCCCTGCCTGATCGATCTTGATGCAAAAAGCGATCCCCCTCAGTGCACACACTGGGGGGGATCGCTTCGTCCTGCTTTTGTGCCCGGCCGCCGGATATGGCGGGCGGCTCAGATCTTTTCAAACTGCGTCACATCGGAGACGAACAGCGTGGCACCGCCTACGGTCACCTCCGTGGGATAGGCCGCAGAGGGTGTGGCCAGTTGCACGTTGGAGGAGATCTTCTCCGTCCGGCGGGAGCAGTTCTGGCGGATGATGGCGATGGCCTGGGGCACCCGGTCCTCCTCTGTGCCGATCAGCAGCGTGGAGTTGCCGCCGGTGAGAAAACCACCGGTGGAGGCCATGCGGGTGAAGTAAAAGCCGGCGTCTGTCAGGGCGGCGCAGACCTCGCTGGTGTCCCGTCTGTTGACGATGGCGGTGATGAGTTTCATGGCAGTCGCTCCTTTGCGTTCGGGTTTCAGGGGCCGCGCCCTTGCAGCGGTCCCAGATGTGGATGCGGTGGAGATAGAAGCACAGGCCCAGCGTTCCGGTCACGACTTCCGCAATGGGAAAGGCCAGCCACGTGTAGGCCAGATCGATCCTGGAGAAGAGCCAGAATACGGGAATCAGGCAGAAGATCTGCCTGGTCAGGGAAGAGCAGGACGCTGGGCAGCGCCGCCCCGATGGCCTGGAAAAGACCGGCAGGATCAGGGAGGGCACGGCGGGCGATGAAAGCTGATGCCGATGATGTGGGAAGGCTTGGACGCAGCTGATCTCCGGGACCGCAGGGATCCCCACCGCGGTGAAAATGGCCAGCAGGACGGAGTTGTTCCCCGGATCAGCTCGAAGCAGGCGATCCCCATAGCTCAGCAGGGGAAGGACATGGCCAGCAGGGGGGATGAAGAAGAAGGACTGCACCTTTTTCACCACCCGGCGGCATCGGAAAAGAAGGCGGATCCACCATGTATAGCTGAACAAAGGGGGACGATAGAGGTCGGAACACCCGGATGGGGGGACCGGCTTCCGGAGATCTTGGCCGCATAGGAGCGGAACACCCGGATGGGGGGCGGCTTCCGGAAGACAACGCCGCCAGCACCTGGCCTGACACCGTAGCAAAGGCGGCACCGGCCACTCCCAGCGCCGGTGCCGGGCCAAGGCCGAAGATCAGAATCGGGTCCAGCACGATATTGGCCGCGGCGCCGGCGATCTGGGCCAACATGGGCAGGCGCATGTTGCCGCGGGCTTGGTGGACCTTGCTCCAGGTACTCTCCAGAAACACACCCGGACTGCCCACGCAGACGATGGTACCGTATGTCACGGCAAGGTCCGCCACGGAGGAGGACTCCGTGGAGATCGCGGCAAAGGGGGCGCATCAGCAGGCCGCTCAATACGGCGAAGATCAGCCAACTGATCAGCGCCAGGACCGTCCCTGTTCCGGCGGTCCGGTCGGCTAGGTGGTGGTTCCCCTGGCCGTCGTACCGGGACATCAGGGGTATTGACGCCCACGCCGGTGCCGACAGCGATGGCGGTGACGATCAGTTGGACAGGGTAGACGATGGAGAGGGCAGTGAGGCCGTCACTGGAGAACTGGCCCACAAAATAGCTGTCCACGATGTTGTACATGGCCTGGATCAGCTGGGCCAGCATGACCGGAGGCGCGATCCGCATCAGGATGGCCCAGACGCTCTCTGTATCAAAGAGGCTGTATGCAGAGGATGCTCTCATGGTGTGGCGGTGCTCCTAACAGGTTCGGGATCTTCCAACCTCCCGCAGAGGGGCGGCCGGGACTTGCGGGGAAGATTATAGCCGGGCCGGAACTGTTTGTCAAGACGCGCAGGGGGCCGGAACAGGCAGAGGAGGCGCTTTTTGAAAAACCTCCAAAAGCGCCTCCGCTTTTTTCTTGCGAGTCTGTGGGAGTAAGAGAGGGAACAACGGCGCGGCAACCGGGTCTCAGAATACATGGTGAGGCTGCAGGCCAGGCCGCCTACCAGCTGGGAGATGGCCTCGGCTGTGAATACGCCGGTGGTGCCCATCCAGATAGGCAGAACGACCGTCAGCGGCGCATTGATGATGGCTTTGCGCAGCAGAGAGAAGAAAACCGCCTGCTTGGAGCGCCCCAGGCTCACGAACACACCCTGCCCCGCCATTTGGAGGGACATGGGGATAAACAGGCAGAAGTAAATGCGCAGGGCGGGGATGCCGGCAGCCACCACCTCCGGCTCACTGTTGAAGACCCGGATCAAAAGCCCGGGGAACAACATGGCGGCGGCCCAGAAGACCGCGGCGTAACCAACCGTCACCGCCACGCTGAAGCGGATGGAGCTCCGGACGCGGCTGTATAGGCCGGCGCCGTAGTTGTACCGGTGACCGGCTGGGCGCCGTTGGTGAGCCCCTGCACCGGCATGAAGAACACCTCCCGCAGGGAGTTGATGATGGTCATCACGCCTACGTACAGGTCGCCGCCGTATGCCTGGAGCGTGGCGTTGCACACCACCTGCACCAGACTGTTGGTGAGATTCATGAAGAAGCCGGACAGGCCCAGGGCCACGATGGATTTCACCCGCCCGGGGCCCAGCGCCAGATTCCGCAGGCGGAGCCGCAGGATGGCCTTCCGCCCGGTGAGGAATTTCAGTACCCACACGGCGGAGCAGCCCTGGGCGATCACGGTGGCCAGCGCCGCGCCCCGCACCCCCATGTCCAGGGCGAAGATGAAGACCGGATCCAGCACGATGTTGACCACCGCCCCCAGGCCCACGGTCATCATCCCGGTGCGGCCGAAGCCCTGAGACGTGATGAAGGGATTCATCCCCAGGCCGATCATGACAAAGACGGTCCCCAGCAGATAGATGGTCATGTACGCCTCGGCATAGGGATAGGTGGCGTCACTGGCGCCGAACAGGTAGAGCAGGGGATGCCGGAACAGCAGGAACACCCCTGTGACAGCGGCGCCGAAAATCAGCAGAAGGGTGAAGGCGTTGCCCATGATCCGCTCGGCCTCTTCCTCCTCGCCCTTGCCCCGGTAGATGGAGCACAGGGGGCGCCCCCGTGCCGCACAGGTTGGCAAAGCCCATCACGATGGAGATGATGGGCAGCGTCAGCCCCAGGCCCGTCAGAGCCAGATGCCCGGGGAGCCGCCCCAGGTAGATGCGGTCCACCACGCTGTACAGCACGTTGATGAGCTGGGCAGCCGTCATGGGCAGCGCCAGCGAAATGATGTTGCGGGGAATGCTGCCGACGGAAAAATCGTGCTCCTTGCTTGCCACGGATTCGTTCTCCTCCTTACAGTTCCGTTTTGCTCACGCCGGTTTCAGGCCCCGGCTGGGGCCATTCCGCCCGCCGCGCTCCCCCTCTGGATGGCCCGGTAAAACCACAGGGCTGCGGCCAGCGAGATGGCGTCCACGATGGGCTGCACCCACATACAGCCGTACAGGGGAAAGAGCGCGTCCATGAGATAGAGCAGCGGAATGTCCAGTACACCCTTGCGCAGGATCGAGCAGACCAGGGACTCCCTGGCCCTGCCCATGGCCTGGAACTGGATAATAATGGGATAGCACAGGGCCATCATGGGCATTGCCGTCACCATGCACCGCAGGAACACGGCCCCATAGCGGACTGTCGCAGCATCGGCAATGAACAGGGAGACCAGGGGGGTGGCAAACGCCTCATAGCAGACCAGACACAGCACGGCGAAGCCAAAGGACATCAGGCTCCCTATCCGGAAGGCCTGCGCACGCCGATGGTGATTCCCGGCAGCGTGGTTATAGGCCAGCAGCGGCAGAAGTCCGTTGGAGACACCGATGGAGAAATACAGGGGCAGCTGGTCCAGTTTTTTACGATGCCCAGGGCCGCCACCGCCTCTGTGGGGTATTGGGATACAAAGTCGGCCTGGGCAGCGGTGGCCACCACTGTCAGCGCATACTGCAGGGCGGGGGGAAGCCGATGGCCAGAATGGGGCGCAGGTACTGGGCGGCATACCGCAGATTCGCCGGCAGCAGGTTCAAATAGGTGGCGCCCCGGCGGCGGACCAGATAGACGGCAAAACAGGCCACCGCCGCCCCGTTGGAGAGGGCCGTGGCCATGCCCGCGCCCACCGCGCCCAGGCCCAGGAACTGGGGCAGGACGAACAGCGGGTCCAGCAGGATATTCAGGACGCCGCCGAAAGAGACCCCGAAGGCGGCGGCTCCGGCGCTGCCCTCCGCCCGGACCAGATTCGCCAGGAGGGTGTTGAGAATGGTGAAGGGGCCGCCCAGTATGACGACCCATTTGGCGTATCCGTAGGCAGTAGCATAGGTAGCCTCGGTGGCGCCGCACAGGTGCAGCACGGGATCGGCCAGCAGTCGGAACGCCGCGGAGAAGAGCAGGGCGGACAGCAGGCCGCCGGCCAGAGAGACAGCGGCGATCCGCCGGGCACCCTCCTCGTCCTGACGGCCCAGGGCCCGGGCGATGGCGCTGGCCCCGCCCACGCCGAAGAGGTTGGAAATGGCGGTGAGCATCAGAAAGGAGGGATAGGCCACAGTGACGGCCGCGGTTTCATGGGGGGCGTTCAGCATCCCCACAAAGTAGGTGTCCGCCAGATTGTAGACCAGCGTGACCATCTGACTGGCCACGGCCGGGACTATCTGCAGCAGCACGGCCTTTCGGACGGGTGTCTTCGCAAAGACCTCCAGATTCTGTTTCCTGTTCATATCCACAGCACCTGCGATTCCTGAAATAGACCGCCTGCGGGGGTCAGCGGTCGGCCACAGCCTTGCGCATCCACTTTCCACTCTTGACCCGGAGCAGGGAGACCGCCGCGCCGATCAGCCAGCCGGCGGGGATGGACCACCAGATGGCGTTGGCCCCCAGCGGGGTGAGATACACCAGTGCGTAGGCGATGCCCACCCGGGAGAACAGGTTGGCCATGGAGCTGAAGGTGAAGGCTGCCATGTCACCCGCGCCCCGCAGCATCCCGTTGGGGACGAACAGCAGGCCCATCAGGATATAGAAGAGGGAGACTGTGTGCATATAGGCCAGACCGTAGCCCATGGCGCCCGAGGCGTCCCCCGGGTCCAGGAACAGGGATAGCAGCTGGTTTCCGAAGAGGAAGATGATGACGGTGATCAGCAGAGAGAATACCGCCACCATCAGCAGACAGGCCTTCAGGCCCTCCTTGACCCGCTCGTACTTGCCTGCGCCGATGTTTTGGGCCGTGAAGCTGGACATGGCGTTGGAGATGTTCATGTTGGGCAGCATGGCCAGGGAGTCGATCTTCGTGGCAGCAGTGTATCCGGCCACCAGTACTTTGCCGAAGGAGTTGACCAGACCCTGCATCATCATCATGGAGAGGGACACCAGAGACTGCTGGAGCATGGAGGGCAGGCCGATCTGGGCGATGCGCTTCACCGCCACTATGTGGAAGAGGGGCAGCTTCACGCCCTGTTTTTCCGGCTCGCAGGGCATCCGCCGCATCCGGCGGAGCAACACCAGCAGGGAGGCCACGGCGCAGAGGCCCTGGGCGATCAGCGTGGCCCACGCCACGCCAGCCACGCCCATGCCGAAGCGGATGACGAACAGCAGGTCCAGCACGATGTTTGTCAGGCTGGAGATCATCAGGAAGATCAGGGGCGTCTTGCTGTCCCCCTGGGCGTTATAGATGCCGTTGAGAGTGTTGTAGAGGAACAGGAAGACCGCGCCGCCGAAATAGATCTGCAGATACGTCCGGGAGTCGGCCATGATATCCGGGTCCGTGCCCAGCAGCTGCAGCAGGGGACCGGCCAGCAGCGTTCCCAGGCCCATGATGAGGAGCCCCAGGACGCCCAGAGAGATGATGGCGGTGGAGATGGTGGTCTTCATCTCATGGATGCGCCCGGCACCGAACAGCTGGGACACCACCACCGTACAGCCCATGGACAGTCCGGAGGCCACGGCCACCGACAAAAACACGATGGGGAAGGAGGAGCCCACGGCCGCCACTGCGTCTTCGCCCACAAATTTTCCCACCACCGCGGTGTCCACCATATTGTAGAGCTGCTGGAACAGATTGCCCGCCACCATGGGCAGGGCAAAGAAAAACAGCAGATTCAGCGGTCTGCCCTCCGTCAGATTCTTAACCATGTTCACTTCCCTCTCCTCGACAAAATTCGATCACATTCTCCGCAATGCGGGTCAGAAACGCCTCGTTCAGGGCGCGCTCCTCAGGGGTGAAGCCCTGGTATTTGACATGCCCCCACTCCTCCAGAATCCTCTGGACGCCCTGATATGCGCCCTCCCCCGCGGGAGTCAGAGAGACATGCTTCTCCCGGCGGCACCGGGCGCTCACCTGCCGCTCCACCAGGCCGCGCTTTTCCAGACGGGCCAGGCTCCGGGCCACAGCCCCCTTGTCCACCGCCAGCTGGACGGCCAGGTCCTCCTGCCGCATGTGGCCCTCCCGCCCCAGCAGGTGCAGGATCAAGCCTGTCCCGAAAATACTGTCGCTCCAGGCGGCGAAACATCTCGATCCGATTCGGCATACCATTCTCCTATCGTTGCATTTTTCAACAATTGTATTTTACAAGAATCGCCATGGGAAATCCATATACAAAACACACAAAATAGGGAATTCTGTCCGTCAATGAAGGGCGGGGTGGAAAGGCCGTCGGAGAGTCCCTGCTGGCCGGGAGAAAAGAGGGGCGATGCGCCTTGAAAAAGCGAAATGACTATGTTAGAATAAAGATGTCTTCCAAAATTTGTTTATTTTGT
>VOFI01003495.1_pt1 | contig 35690 bp, 59 predicted proteins | sample 5384131 | NCBI WGS metagenome assembly VOFI01 (sample SAMN12384728, study PRJNA508395) | human gut metagenome | isolation source: healthy gut H | host: Homo sapiens
GCCGGCAGAGGGCAAAGGGCAGCCTTTGGGGATAGAATAGAGGCCCTCCGGGGCAGGAGGGCGGAAAGAAAGGCAGCCCCGCATGGCACGCCATGCGGGCTCAATGCTGCTCATGTCAGTTGAACTCATGGGAGAGAGGTATTTCTGCGAACTCATCGCATAGCCGTTTTGATGCTTGACAGTCAGGTAGACAGTCTCCTCTCCCCCGTTGGTGAGCTGTACATAACAAACGCCGTCATCGTCGAACTGATGGGTGATGTCCAGCTTCTCTCCGTAATAGTAGATCCACACCGAGCCGTCATCCTCATAGGAGACCTCCGGCGCGTTGAGATGCTCCATCAGCTCCTCCGGGGTGAGCGGCCGTTCGGTGCCGTCCGGCTCAAAGGCCACACCGCCTCCGCCGCGCTGCTGTGTCTCGCCGTTTTCATCTGTGTACTCCAGCGTATAGTGCCCCGGCTCTACTGTCATGACTGCGTCTGTCTGATCGCCGTGGAGCCAAAGCTGCACCCTGCGCTGGATGCTCCCCAGGTCGGCCGCATAAGCCGCACTTCCGTAGCCAGCAGGAGTGCGGCCGCGAGGGCGATGACTGCGGTCCTGCGGCCGCTCTTTCTATGCTTCTGCTCTGTCATTTTCATTACCTCCGTCAGTGTGTCGGAGGGGGCATGCAGTGGGGCAAATGCCCTCTGAAACCGTTCCTGCTCTGTCATGGTGATTCCTCCTCCAAAATCGTTTTGAGTTTTGCCCTTGCCCGGAACAGCCTGGTGCTGACCGTTTTTTCCGGGATACGGAGCATGGATGCCACTTCCGCTGTGGAGTACCCCTCATAGTAAAAAGAGCAGCAGCGGTACACGGTATTTCTTGTCCAGGGACATGACGCTTTTGAACAGCTCCTGGTCCCGCTCATGCTCAAATCCCAGCGTCTCGGTGTAGTCATCGATGTTCTCCAGCCTGCGCCACGGTGAGCGGAAGAGCATCTTACAGCGATTGACGGTGGCGCGGATGAGCCAGTTTTTGAGGTGGGCGTCCGATTCAAACGCTTTTTCTGTCTTGTACAGCTCGATCAGTACATCCTGCGTCACATCATTTGCGTCATCCGGACTTTTTCAGCCAGCCATAGGCCACGCGATAGATGGTGTCCATGTACCGCTCCGCGGTTCGGGCAAATGCTTCGTTTGAAAACATATATGTCTCTCCTTGAAAGGCCTTACACCCTATATGTGCAGAAGGAAGCCGATTCCTTTCACTTTGGAACAAAATTTTTGTCCCGGCTGCCGAAGCTGCGGGCAAAAAGCGGGACGGAAGCAGCAGAAGACCTCCCTGCGGAAAGCAGCTCCAGCAGGGAGGTCTTGTCTCGACTCTCGTGGTCATTCTTTTGTATGCGGGCCTGCGCAGGGGAGAGGGCCGCCGTCTCGTTATCTCCCGCCCGCAGCACATAGCTGTCTCCCGGGTGGCCCATGAGCCCCTCAGCGCGCAGTCCCGCAGCCCTACCTCGCAAACGGTGATGCGCTCAGGCAGCTTCATACCATATCACACTCCAAATCATCTCAGGCAGAATATGTTCAAACACGGATGCTTACACCGAAACAGCTGTAGCCGTCACCGCTCCCGGGGCAGCTGGAGCACCGCGCCCTGATCGGCACTGGTGACCAGGGCCGCGTAGCGCTCCAGCGCCGGGGTAGCCGGCTTGTGGATGTGCCGGACCCGCTCCAGGCGGCGCTGGATCTCCTCCTCCGGGACACAGAGGGTCAGGGTGCGGTTGGGGATATCGATGATGATTCTGTCACCCTCTTCCACTGCGGCGATGGGACCGCCGGCGGCAGCCTCCGGGGACACGTGGCCGATACAGGGCCCCCGGGTGGAGCCGGAGAAGCGCCCGTCGGTGACCAGGGCACAGTCCTCGTCCATCCCACGGCCTACATAAGGGAGCATGTCATGTGCATCTCCCGCATCCCAGGACCACCCTTGGGCCCCTCGTACCGGATGACCAGCATCGTCCCCCCTTTTGGATCTTGTCGTTGGACACCGCCCAGCTGGCCTCCTCCATGGAGGTGAAGACCCGGGCCTGCCCCTCAAAGTAGTGCATGCTGGGCTTGACCCCGCCTGTTTCACCACTGCGCCCTTGGGGGCCAGATTGCCGTGAAGAATAGCCAGGCCGCCCTCTGGCTTCTTGGGGTGGTCCAGGGAGAAGATGACATCGTTTTCCACCAGCTCAACCCCGGCGAGATTTTCGCCCACCGTCTTTCCACTGACCGTCATCTGCTCCAGGTCCAGCTTACGCTCCAGGGCCTTCATCACCGCAGGGACCCCGCCCTGCTCCTCCAGTACACTGAGGGGTACTGCCCGGAGGGCTTGATATTGCAGAGATAGGGGATCTCCCGGCTCAGCTCATCAAAGTCATCCAGGGTGATGTGGATGCCCGCCTCATGGGCGATGGCGGGCAGATGTAAGGTGCTGTTGGTGGATGCTCCCATGGCCATGCTTACTCTGATGGCGTTGCGCAGGGCCTCCCGGGTCATGATCTTACGGGGCGTCAGGTCCTCCTTCACCATGGCCACGATCCGACGGCCCGACTGCTTGGCGATGCGCCGTTTTTTCGCGCTCACCGCGTGGGCCAGGCCGCAGCCGGGCAGGCTCATGCCCAGGGCCTCGGCCAGACAGCTCATGGTATTGGCTGTGCCCAACATGGCGCAGGTGCCAACGCCGGGCAGGGCGGCCTCCTCGATCTTCATCAGCTCGTCCTCGGTGAGCCTGCCGGTCTGGGTGCGGCCGATCAGCTCCCGCATGTCGGTGAGAGTGATCGCCTCCATGTCCTTGTACTTTCCAGGGAGCATGGGTCCGCCCGGGACGACGATGGCAGGGATGTTCAGCCTCATGGCGGCCATCAGCATGCCGGGGACGATCTTGTCGCAGCCGGGGAGCATCACCATGCCGTCGAACTGATGGGCCTCGATCATGTACTCGGCGGAGTCGGCAATGAGTTCCCGGCTGGGCAGGGGATAGCTCATCCCTTTGTGCCCCTGGCAGATGCCGTCGCAGATGGCGATGGTGCTGAACTCCCGGGGATGCCCCCCGCCTCGATGATCCCCTGCTTAACGAAGTCCGCCAGCTCCCGCAGGTGAAAGTGGCCTGGTACCATCTCGGTGAAAGAGTTGACCACTGCGATCATGGGTTTGCCCAGGTCCTCCCGGTCCAGACCGGTGCTGTACAGCAGCGCCCGGTGAGCCGCCCGCTCGATCCCGTTGGTCAGCATCCCGCTTCGGTAATCCTTAAAGTGCATCTTCTCCTCTGGCATGTTCAGCGCTCCTTTCCTGTGCGGCTGTTTTCATCTAGCAGTGTACCAGCGGATTGACAAAACCGCAAACACATTTTATATTTATTTTATAAACAAAAAAGTTGTATTCGGGGAGGGAGAGCGGTAATCCATCAATGACAAATCCAGCTCTAAAACAATTCGGTTGCCCTTCAATCGCTATATCATAGTAACTGTGCGGTGTCATATATTTTTCAGTCAACGTGACAAAACAAGGGTGTTGCGTTGCAAAGACAAAAATTCCGCTTTCCTGCAACAGTTCATAAACAGCCATAAGAAGTGGTTCAATATCCGTAATATCCATAATTGCCATATTAGAAACTGCTTTCGTAAAGGCTCGATTTCTTTTTAATTCTAATATACTTTTTCTATTGGTCGCATCCGCCACACAAAATTCAATTTGTTTTGCATATTGTGATTGCCGTCTTTTAGCCAATTCTATCATTTTTTTGCTGTAATCAAAAGCGACAACCGAAGCGCCTCTTTGTGCAAGATACGAAGAATAATTTCCATTGCCACACGCAATATCCAAAATGTAATCCGCAGGATTAGGAGATAGAAGTTCCGTTACTTTGGGACGCACTACCTCTCTGTGAAATTCATTAGATTCGTCACCCATTGCATTATCCCAAAATTGTGCGTTCTCCTCCCAGATGCTTCCATTAAATCTTCCTTACTATATTCCATTGTTACCCTCCATAACTTCTGATTGTTGCCGTCTTGACGATTATGTATCTTTACATTACCTTCTGAAACATATGGCGCACCTTGTCCAGGCGGTTGTTTGGACGGCGGGGCTGGATGACCGGCTGGCCGACAGCGGCCTGATACCCTTTTAGCTCTGTAAGGCATACGCTCTGCCCGTTGGTGTAAAAGGCCAGATCAGTACGGTATGCCTGTATACAGCGGGCGGGAATCTCGCCAGTAAAGACAACTTCATCCTTTTTTACCTGGGCCGTTTCGATGGTGGCACAGTATTTCGGTGCATCATGATAAGCCCTGGAAAGGTATTCCTGGGGCGCATAGAGGATGAAGGAGAGATAAGGTTCCAGCAGCTGCGTCCCCGATTCCTTCAATGCCTGTTCCAATACAATCGGGGCCAATGAGCGGAAGTCCGCCGGCGTGCTGACCGGACTGTAATAAAGCCCGTATTCAAAGCAAATCTTACAGTCCGTTACGTTCCAGCCGAACAAGCCCTGCTCCAGCCCGTAACGGATACCATCCCTGACAGCGTTTTGAAAACTCTGGTTCAAGTATCCCAGCGAAACCCGGCTCTCGTATTGTACGCCGGAGCCAAGCGAGAGTGGTGTAACAGACAGTCCGATAGATGCCCAAAACGGGTTGGGCGGCACCTCGATATGGATGGTGTGGCTGGCTGCTTTGAGCGGCCGCTCCATATAAATGACGGTGGGTTCCTTTACCACTGTTTCAATCTTGTATTTTTCCGACAGCAAAGCGGAAACAACCTCCAACTGCACCCGGCCCAAAAAAGAAAGAATGATCTCATGGGTGATGGAATCCACTTCGCAGCGCAAAAGCGGGTCAGTATCCGCAAGTTGCGTAAGAGCGTCCAGCAGCCGTTCTCTTTGCGCTGCCGTTTTCGGCGCAATCGACGTCCGCAGCATGGGGAGGGGGGCCTCGCGCCACCTTTTACGAGGGAGCCGGGTTTGATCCCCTAATACATCGTTTAACCTCACGCTGTCGCTGGGAAGGATAACAATTTCACCCGGATAAGCGGTGTCTGTCCGAACAATTTCCCCTTTGGATGGAATACGCATCTCTGTGATTTTCAGCTTTTCTCTCCCGGCCAGGGCCACCGTATCCCGCAGGCGCAGCGTTCCGCTGTATAGCCGCAGATAGACACGCCGCTGGCCGCAATCGGTGTACTCAACCTTGAAAACGCTGCCGCATAGGGCGGCGCCTCCCCTGTTCCCCAATCGGTTGGAACAGCCCTGTCACCGCATCCATCAACGGTTGAATGCCAAGGCCCTTTTTGGCGCTGCCATGATAGACTGGGAACAGGGAGGCTTCTTGAACCCGCTGCTGTTCCTCCCGCGCAAGTTTTTCCTGGCTGATTGGTTCTCCTGCGATATACTTTTCCAATAATTCATCGTTATTTTCGATGACCGCATCCCATGCTTCTATGTCGGTATTTTCCTCCAGGACTATTTCCGGGGACAGCGACACCGTCTGCTTGATGATAATATCGGCGGAGAGCTTATCCCGAACAGACTGAACCACGCTCTGCAAATCAACGCCAGCCTGGTCGATCTTGTTGATAAAGATAACGGTGGGAATGTTCATTTTCCGCAGGGCATGGAACAGAATACGGGTCTGGGCCTGCACGCCATCTTTCGCGGAGATCACCAAGATGGCCCCATCTAAAACAGCCAAAGAGCGGTACACCTCCGCCAAAAAATCCATGTGGCCGGGCGTATCCACAATGTTAACTTTACATCTGTGCCACTGGAAGGAAGTGACTGCCGCTTGAATGGTAATCCCACGCTGCCGCTCCAAAAACATGGTGTCCGTCCTCGCGTCAAGGTCGTCTTTCCAGCGTCTACATGGGCAAGAATCCCGATATTGATAATGTTCATGTCTATCCTCCATACAAGGCCCGAATGGGCGCAAAAATCCCCAGCGGCTAATACTTTTACCGCTGGGGATCATGACTTCGGACACACAGAAACATACACGACTTACATAAGCCGCGGTCCGTCACGATATTTACTAAAAAGGCAAAAGTATTCTTAAAATTGGGTACAAAAACCAAGCCCCTGCAAGGGGAGCTATCAATCATTTTTGCGCCCATTATCAAATTTTATTTAAGAATACCTTGCCGCATATTTCTGGTAAGCTGCCTCTAATATTCTGTCCACTTGTTCTGGGCCAAAGGCCCTTTTGACCCGCTCATAGTCAGCGGAGACTTGCCGCATGGCCTTGTTTTCCAACTTGACCTCCTGCAATCGATCAGACAGGCGGATGTTGCTCTCCCTCACCCGGCCATAGTCCCCTTGCAGACGCTCAAATTTCCCCCGCAGCTCCACATAGGCCAGATACAGGGAGCGCAGCACCTTGACGATTTGGGCCAGCAGGGGCTTTGCCTTTTTCTCTCGGTAGGCCCGGCCTGTTTCCAGCGTTCCCGGCTCCGGCAAAATCTCCTCCGGATTGGCGGAGAAATCCGCTGCCAACCGCTCCATATTTTTCACCGCCGGGGCAAGTTCTTTGAGCCGCCGTTCCTGGCTCTCCACCTGGTTTTCTTTCTCCGCCTTGACCGTCTCCAGGGCGGCGATCTCCTTTGCCCTCTGCTCCTTCTTGTAGTCCAGCACAGACAAGTGCTTGTCGTGGGTGCCTTTGTCCTCCCACTCAATCCCGTGGCGCTCCATGACCAGGGAAAGCTGCTCCTTTTCCGAGCGCACCCACTGGCTCCACTCTGTGTCCCCTCTGGTGCCGCCCTTGAAACCCTGGGCCGCTAACGCCTGTTTCAAAGATACCCTCGTGTCCAGCCCTCGCTTGCTCCCGGTGGTGAATGGTACAAAGTCAATGTGCAGATGGGGCGTAGCCTCGTCCATGTGGAGGTGGGCAGAGAACACCCGGAGTTGGGGGTTGCGCTCTTGAAAGCCCTTCATGTACTCGTCCAAAACCGCTGCCGCAAGCTGTCCCTCCTCGCTGTCGGCGCTCATATCATCCCGATTGCCCACTTGCAGGATGATTTCATGGAACGGCTTTTCCTGCTTGCCGGAGCGTATCTTCTCATAGTAATCCTCTATCCTTCTGTCGGCCCTGGTTTGTTTAGCGTTGTACCGTTCCAGAGCCTCGTCAAAGAGTTCATGGTACACCGCCTTGATATTCTCCTGGCAGTAGGTTATATTCAAGTGGGAGCGTTCCGGGTCAGTGTTCTTGGCGTGGAATTTTCTACTGTTATGGTTCACCGATCCTTGGCCCACCATGGCGCTGATTGTCCTTTTCAAATCAATCCCTCCTCCCTTTTCCGCCGCGCAAGCGGCGAGCCTTTGTTACTTTCTGCGAAAGTAACGCAAAAGCACTTTTGACAGCCTGACGGCCATCAAAAGCGCATTTGCGCCCTACGGGGTGGTGTGGGGGCTTTGCCCCCGGCAACTGCGGTTGCCTCCCCCAGCAGGGCCGCCCTTTGAAAAGGGCACCCTGCACCCCGCCTAAACTTTGTCACTCGCCGTTGGGCAGGGTGGAAAGGCCAGGGGCCTTTCCACCGCCCGGCAAGTGTTTTCCGTGGGCCGAAAGTCAAGGGGTACGGGTTGTATTGACTTGCGGCAATCTCCACCCGCAGGTATGCCCCCCTTGACTTTCGCCCCCGCTCCCCGTGACAGCCGTGACGACCGTGACGATGTTTTACACACCGCCTCCGCACTCCGAAAAGCTGTCACAGCTGTCACGGTCGTCACGCCTGGGGTTCCTCCAACGTGAGCTTGATACTCCGCCCGGCATGGGTTCGGGCGCTTTCATAGTGGATGTGGTACTCATAGGACAGCCGCCACGCCCGGACATTCAGCCGCATAGCCAGGGCATTGGGTTTCATATCCAGCCCCAGGGCGGCGACAAGTTCCGTGGCCGTCCCTCTCCACTCTGGCCGTTCCGCCGTTACCAGGGCGGCAACAGCCTCCAACACCGGGTCAGGCGGCTCCTGCCGCAGCTCCGTTTCCCGCCGCTCCAGCTCCCACACAAGCCGTTCCTCGTCCCGCTTGAGGTAGAGGCGCTGGTCTTGCTGATCCCGCCCAGAAATGTCCAGGGTGGCGGCGTTGTCTGCCCGCCGCTCCTTTTGGAGCAGAAAGGCCCCGTCTGCCGCACCCAATAAGCCGTTGGTGCCGGAGATCATATCAAACTTATCATCGGCCTGCTGCTTGCGGGTGTGATGTACAACCAGGAGGCAAACCCCGCTTATATCGGCAAACCGTTTCAGTTTGGTGATTACCTCATAGTCGTTGGCATAGCTGTACTTCTCTGCCCCGGCCTCCCGGATTTTTTGCAGGGTGTCGATGATAATAAGCCGGGTGTCCGTGTGTTCCCGGACAAAGCCCTTTAACTGCTCCTCCAGGCCACCGCCGAGCTGCTTAGCTCCGATGGCAAAGAACAGGTTTCCGGTACTCTCTACTCCAAACATCCGGTACAACCGCTCCTGTAAGCGACGGTGGTTGTCCTCCAGGGCCAGATAGAGGACTGTCCCCTGGCGCACCTCATACCCCCACAGGGAAAGGCCCATACTCACATGATAGGCAAGCTGGGCCATGAGAAAGGACTTGCCCACCTTGGGAGCGCCCACAAAGAGATATGTCCCCGCATAGAGCAGACCGTCTACCACAGGAGGTCTGCCGGGGTACACCTGTTCGTAGAGGTCATTCATAGACACGGTAGGCAGATAGGCCGGGTCATTGACCCGGCTTATCTGCCGCAGGATTTCCTCCAAATCTCTTTCCGGGGGCTTGTGTTCTGTCACGCCCTCTGCTATACTTTGGTTAGGTTTTTGTGAGAGCGACTGTCCCCCGTCTGCGCCAACAGGCGGATATGGGGCAGTCGTTTTCTCTTGCAATCTATCCATCTATCAATCCTCCCTCATGCCGTCCATGATGGCGGCGATCAGCCGGATGGTGTCCAGCAACTCCCCATCCACGCCATTCCCGGCCTCGATACGCTCCAGTTCTTCCAGAACGGCGGCCAGCTCGTTCCGCAGGGCCTTATACACCCTGGGGTTGCCCTGCACCACCACTTCCCGGCACATCAGCCGCCGGGTGATGTAGTCCTGTTTGGTAAGGCCGGAGAGCCGCACAGCGGTTTCAATTTCCCTGTCCTCATCCGGGGACACCCGGAAAGCCACAGTTTTGTTTCTCCAGCGGTTGTGTCGGTCAAGATTTTTCACTGACATGATTTAGGCCCCCTTTCGCTCCATGTCCAGTTTGTCCGCCATCTCCGCCTGCCGGGTGGGGAACAGGTGGGCGTAGCGGTAGGTAATATCAATGCTTTCATGTCCCACCCGGTCAGCGATTGCCAGGGCCGTAAAGCCCATGTCAATGAGCAGCGAAATGTGGGAGTGCCTCAGGTCGTGTATTCTGATCCGCTTTACCCCGGCCTCTTTCGCACCCCTGTCCATCTCCCGGTGGAGGTAGGATTTTGTCACCGTGAAAATGCGGTCGGTGGGCTTCACCCCATACAGGCTCTTGATATAGTCCCGCATTTCTTCACAGAGGAAAGCGGGCATTTGAATGACCCGGTTGCTCTTAGGGGTCTTGGGGTCGGTAATCACATCCTTGCCCTTAATCCGCTGGTAGGACTTGGAGATGGTGACGGTCTGTTTCTCAAAGTCGAAGTCGCCAGGAGTGAGGGCCAGCAGCTCCCCCTCCCGGACGCCGCACCAGTAGAGCATTTCAAAGGCGTAGTAGGATAGGGGCTTGTCCATCATGGCCTCAGCAAATTTCAGATACTCCGCCTTTGTCCAGAACAGCATTTCCCGGCCCTTTGGCTTGCCCATATTGCCCGCCTGGGCAGCGGGATTGACCTTTAGATTGTAGTGCCGTACCGCATGGTTGAACACGGCGCTCAACTGATTGTGCAGCGTTTTTAAGTACACCGGAGAGTAGGGCTTGCCGTTCTTGTCCCGGTAACCCAGCATTTCATTCTGCCAGGCGATGACCTCCTTGGAGTGAATGTCGCACATCTTCCGCTTGCCGAAGTACGGCACCAACTTCTTGTAGAGGATATGCTCTTTCGTCCCCCAGGTGTTTTCCTTGATACGGCCTTTCATGTCCGCCACATAGACAGCCACGAAGTTTTCAAAGGTCATTTCCAGGTCGGCGGTCTGTTGTTGCAGGAATGTCCGCTCCCACTCCAGAGCCTCCCGCTTGGTGGGAAAGCCCCGTTTCATTTTCTTTACTTTCTTGCCCGTCCAGTCCTCGTAGTAAAAGGACGCATACCATGTGCCCTTTGCCTTGTCTTTGTATGCCGGCATTGTGGTTCCCTCCTTATTGTCTGTCCCGCAGCCCATAGAATTTTTCCTCGAAGTAGCGCCTGCTCACCCGTCCGGGAATGGTGAGAAAGCCTTTTTTCTTCAGCTCCTCGTTCATCTCCCGCACCAGCTTGTAGGCGTAGGGCTTGGAAATGCCCAGCTCCCTGGCGACCTCCTCTGCTCTCACAAACAGCTCCTTTTCCATGGTCAGCACCTCCTTATTTTAGTTTCGCAAATATGTTAATGTCACCATCTTCATTATACATTAACATAAGTGTTAATGTCAAGAATTTATTTCGCATTTTTGTTAAAGATTATCTTGCATCTTTCGCTTTTTTGCGCTATACTATTGGCAAAGGCGGTGGGATATTATGACAGTCGGAGACAAGATAAAGAAAATCCGCACCTTTCGAGGCATGACACAAAAGGAATTGGGGCTTGCTATCGGCTTTGAGGAAAAGGGAGCGGACAACCGGATCGCCCAGTATGAGACGAATTACCGTGTTCCGAAACGGGAACTGCTGGACAAGATGGCCGAGGCGCTGCGGGTAGACCGCCAGAACTTCTACACCATCGCCCCCGGCTCTGCCGAGGACTTCATGCGGACATTCTTCTGGCTGGACGAGGACAGCCCTGGCGCTATCCGCCTGTTCCAACTTGTCCGCAATCCGGGCAGAGCAGGGGCCGCTGATGATACCGCTGTACGGTACAATGATAGCGATGACTGGCCCGCACACCCTCCCGTGGGTATGTACTTCCAGTATGGCCTTGTGGACGAGTTCATGCGGGAATGGCTTTTTCGTCAGCAGGAGTTACACGCCGGGGAGATCACCAGGGAAGAGTATTTTGAATGGAAACTCAACTGGCCCCATACCTGCGACGATGGCCTGGAAAGCGAATATTATATCCCTTGGCGGAAAAATAAATAAGACAAGCAAAAAACCGCCCTGCTGAATTTGTCGTTCAGCAGGGCGGTTTTGCTTGTCCTTTTGGGATTTTTCTCTTGAGAATACCGGGCGGACACAAATAGTATCAATCCAGTATCAAGAGCAGTATGGACGGGCAAAAAAGCCTGTATTCATGCGGGTTTTCGCCGTTTCGAGCGTCATTCCCACTCGATGGTGGCCGGGGGTTTACTTGTGATGTCGTAGACGATGCGGTTGATGCCCTGGACCTCGTTGACGATGCGCACAGAGATCCGGTGATTCAAGGCGAAGGGTGTCGGCTTTTTCCTTGGTGATGTCGCCGATGATGCGGATGGCAAGGCCCGGTCCCGGGAATGGCTGACGGCTGACCAGGTGCTTCCGGCAGCCCCAGCTCCCGGCCCAACTGCCGGACTTCGTCTTTGAAGAGCATCCGCAGAGGCTCGATGATCTCTTGAAAGTCCACAAAGTCGGGCAGGCCGCCTACATTGTGGTGGCTCTTAATGGTGGCGGCCTCCCCGGCGCCGGACTCAATCACGTCGGGGTAGATGGTGCCCCTGCGCCAGGAAGTCCACAGCGCCGATTTTTGGGACTCCTCCTCAAAGACCCGGATGAACTCCTCCCCAATGATTTTCCGTTTCCGCTCCGGCTCGTCCACCCCAGCCAGTTTGAGGAGGAAGCGGGACTCTGCGTCCACGCGGAGGAAACGGATGTCCCACTTGGCAAAGGCGGCTTCCACCTCGTCCCCTTCGTGAAGGCGCATGAGGCCAAGACGCAGGTGAGCTGCTTGCCCACGGCCTCAGCCAAAAGGGCGGCAGCCACGGAGGAGTCCACCCCGCCGGAGAGGGCCAGCAGCACTTTTCCGTCTCCCACCTTTTCCCGAATGGCGGCGATGGCGGTGCGGCAGTAGTCCTCCATGGTCCAGTCTCCCTTGGCGTGGCAGACCTGGTAGAGGAAGTTGCGGATCATCTGGGTGCCGTGCTCCGTGTGGTTCACCTCTGGGTGGAACTGAACCCCATAAAACCCTCGGGCCGGGTCAGCGATGGCGGCGGTGGGGCACATGTCGGTGTGGGCGGCCAGGGCAAACCCCTCAGGCACCTTGGCCATGTAATCCCCGTGGCTCATCCAGGAGATGCCCTCCGCAGGCAGCCCTTGGAAGAGGGGGAAACTCGTATCATACTGGGTGGCTGTCTTGCCGTACTCCCGGGCGGTGTCCTCCTGGGCAGGGGGTGACCAGCCCGCCCAGGCTGTGGGCCATCAGCTGGCAGCCATAGCAGATGCCCAGAATGGGGATGCCCCAGGTGAAAATGTCCGAATCCACGTGGGGAGAGGTGTCCAGGTATACGCTGTTGGGCCCCCCGGTAAAAATGATACCGATGGGATCTAAGGCTTTCAACTCTGCCAGAGGTGTGGTGTAGGGTTTGACTTCGCAGTAAACCCCGCACTCCCGGACCCGGCGGGCGATGAGCTGGTTGTACTGGCCGCCGAAATCCAGGACCAGGACAAGTTCATGCTTCATGGGGAGACCACCTTTTCTCTTGTTTTCTCTGAGATGTGTTGCAGTCAGAGACAATGCTTGCCTTATTTTACCCCTTGCCGGGGGAAAGACAAGTCCTGCGGTGGGATTTTCCCGGGTATAATCGCGTTCCCCCTGGGAGACACTAGGGCAAAGCGTTGCTGCACAAAAGGGGGAGAGGCCTGTGATGACCGCCGTCATCCGCACCATCATTCTGTATCTCTTGATCATTGTTGGCATCCGCCTCATGGGCAAACGGCAGATTGGAGAGTTGGAACCGTCGGAACTGGTCCTGTCTCTGATCATCGCAGACCTGGCTGCTGTGCCCATGCAGGACTTTTGGCACACCGCTGATTATGGGGGTGATCCCCATTTTAACCCTCCTGTGCCTGTCGGCCATCCTGTCGGTGTTGACGGTGAAAAGCATCCGTTTCCGCGCCCTGCTGTGCAGCCGGCCCAGCATTGTGATACAGGATGGCAAGATCATCGTAGGGGAGATGCGGCGAAACCGCTTCACCATCGATGAACTCATGGAAGAACTGCGCATGGCAGGGATTACCGACCTGTCTCAAGTGAAGTATGCCGTGCTGGAGACCACCGGCCGTATTTCCGTGCTGCCCTATGCGGAGGCCCGGCCGGTGACCAACCAGGCCATGGGGCTCAAAGTCCAGGAAAAAGGGCTGCCTACGGTGGTGGTCAGCGATGGCCGGGTGCTGTCGAAAAACCTTCGGGCCAGAAACCTGTCTATGGGTTGGCTCAAAGGGGAGCTGGCCAAACGGGGCGTTACAGATGTTCGCCGAGTGTTCCTGCTCACGGTGGATGAGAAGGGGAACTTGTATCTGACCCAGAAGGAGGGGGCGTCATGAGACAGCTTTGGATTGCCGTGGCCATCCTCGGCGGCATGTTGGCGCTCACGGCCTGGAATGTGACGGTCATGCACCAGCAGGTGCAGCCCATTGTGGAGGAGCTGCACCAGGCAGCCGCCGCAGCCCGGGAAGAGGACTGGCCCCAGGCGGAAACCCCTGACCCAGACCATCCCGAACGCAGTGGCAGGAACAGGTGCCCTACCTGCAAATGGTCCACGCCCACGAACACACCGATGAGGCCACCCTCTCCCTCCAGACCCCGGAGGGGGCCTTTGGCCAGCCGGTCCCCCGGGGGAGTATGCCACCGCGGCAGCCCGCATGGCGGGCACGCTGGAGATCATACTCCACCTGGAACGCCTGACGGCGGAAAACCTGTTATAGGGATGAAAAACTCCCCTCCTTTGCACTGGTGACTCCATCGGCACAGGGGAGGGGTTCGTTATGGGGTTTCCTGGTCCTGTTGGGCCTTCCAGGCTAGGATCTGCTCCAACCGGGTCTTGAACTTGCTCTCCTGCCCCTGGTCTGTGGGGCGGTAGTACCGCTTGCCCAGAAGGGAGTCGGGCAGGCACTGCATGTTCGTCAGTTTTTCCTCCGCGTCGTGCGCGTATTGGTACCCCTTGCCGTAGTCCAGCTCCCGCATCAGTTTGGTGACGCCGTTGCGGATCACCAGGGGCACCGGCTCGGCCAGTTGGGTGAGGGCATCTTTTTGGCGCTCTCATAGGCCAGGTACAGGGCATTGGACTTGGGCACCAGGGAGAGGTAGACCACGGCCTGGGTCAGGTGGACAGAGCACTCTGGCATACCGATGAAGTGGCAGGCCTGATAGGCGGCCACGGCGATCTCCAGCGCCCGCGGGTCGGCAAGCCCCACGTCCTCACTGGCAAAGCGCACCACTCGCCGGGCGATGTAGAGAGGATCTTCCCCGGCTTCCAGCATCCGGGCCAGCCAGTATACCGCCGCATCGGGATCCGAATTCCGCATGGATTTGTGCAGGGCGGAGATCAGATTGTAATGTTCCTCCCCGTCTTGTCATAGAGGAGGACTTCTTTTTTCCGTGCACTGGGCCAGAGTCTCCCAGGGAGACCGTGGTGGTGTCTCCCTCCCGACTGCCGTTGAGGACCACCATCTCCAGGGTGGACAGGGCGGTCCGGGCATCCCCGTTGGCAAAGGTGGCGATGGCCTCCAGCATGGCCGGTTCCATGGCCACCTTCTGGTCCCCCAAAGCCCCGGGGGTCGGTGAGGCCCGCTGGAGCAGGGTCACCAGGTCCTCCTGGGTCAGGGCCTGGAGGACGAACACTTTGCACCGGGAGAGCAGCGCCCCCGTTGATCTCAAAGGAGGGATTCTCCGTGGTGGCCCCGATGAGCAGGATGCTCCCTTTCTCCACAGGGGAGGAAGGCATCCTGCTGCGCCTTGTTGAAGCGGTGGATCTCGTCCACGAAGACGATGGTCCGTTCCCCCGAACTGCCGGTTGCGCTCGGCCTGCTGCATCACCGAGCGGATCTCCTTGATCCCGCTGGTGACGGCGGAAAAGTCGATGAATTCCGACTTTGTGGTGTGGGCGATGATCCGGGCCAAGGTGGTCTTTCCCACCCCGGTGGCCCCCCAGAAGATCATGGAAGAGATCTGGTCCCGTTCGATCAGCTGGCGAAGGACCTTTCCTGGCCCCAGCAAATGCTGCTGCCCGACGTACTCTGCCAACGTGCGAGGGCGAGCCGGGCGGCCAGGGGCTGGGTGTCCTCCCGTGCAAATAGGCTCTGTTGCTGCATGGCTGCCTCCTTTCCGGGCATCGTACCCTACTGCTTATGGTGTTATCCTATCACAGAAGGGGGGGTTGGGTTCAACCAGGGGCCACTCTGCCGGTCCCGCAAGAGGGAGTGACAGGAAGAAAAAACGGAAAACAACGGGAAAAAAATCGTCGAAGCAACGAAAAAAAATTTTTGTCCAGAGACTTTCCGTTTTTCCTCGGTAGTGCTATAATAACGACGATATAGCCCAAAAACACCGAGACACTATGAAAATAGGGAGGAAACACACATGAAAAACCCTGTACGACGGAAAGACCAAAACCGTCCTGCTGAACGAGGACACCGGCGTGGTGAATCTCTTCTTCAAGGATTCCGCCACCGGCGAGAACGGCTACTTTGACCCCGGCTTCAACACCGTGGGCGGCAGCGTGGAAGGCAAGGGCAAGATCGGCCTGCAGATCTCCAAGCACTTCTTCGAGATCATGGAAGAACGGCATCCCCACCCACTACCTGGGCGCTGATGTGGACAAGTGCCTGATGCAGGTGCGCAAGCTCACCGTGCCCAAGCTGGAGTTCGTGCTGCGCTACTTCACCGCCGGCTCCATGTGCCGCCGCTTCAGCCTGGAGGAGGGGGGCATCGTGTTCGATCCTCCCTACACCGAGGTCACCCTGAAGGACGACGAGCAGGGCGACCCCCTCATCAGCGAGCGGCTGTGCATCATGAAGGGTCTGCTGGCCCCGGCCAGTATGACGAGGCCCTGGGCATCCTGGTGAAGGTGGGCGAGGTCCTGAAGAAGGAACTGGCCGGCATGGGTCTCACCCTCATCGACTTCAAGATCGAGGTGGGTTACGACGAGAACGGCAAGATGTACGTGGTGGACGAGATCACCCCCGACATCTGGCGCGTCCGGGACGAGCAGGGCAACATCCCCAACCAGATCGACTGCGCCAAGCTCATCCTGGGAAGATCTAAGGAAACGGCATTCCCGGTTGCGGGACCACACAGTAAGGAAACACCGCCAAGGCTTGCGTTCTGCAGCCGGCGGTGTTTTTTGCAGGAAGAAGAGAGAGAACGCCCCAATTGCATCCCTACCAAAACCGTGATATAATCCCTCCGTATGACAAAACCCCAAAAGGGAGGTTCCCCCATGGCACACATCCTGGTGTTGGAAGATGACCTGGCCCTCAGTCTTAGGGCTCTGTTTTGAATTGGACGCCTGCGGCCACCTGACCGTAGCGGCCTACCACTGCGAGAAGGCCCGGCAGCTGCTGGAGAAGGAGGCCTTCGACCTGGCTCTCTTTGACGTGAACCTCCCCCGACGGCAGCGGCTTCGAGGCCTGTGCCGGGAGGTGAAGGAAAGCCCCAACCTCCCCGTCCTCTTCCTCACCGCCAACGACCTGGAGGAGGACGTGCTGAAAAGGGTTTGACCTGGGGGCGGACGACTATATCACCAAGCCCTTCCGCCTGCCCATCCTGAAAAAAACGGGTGGAGGTGGCCCTCCGCCGGGGCACCCCCAGGACAAAGGGGACTGGCAGGGGTATGACGACGGTTTCCTCCACCTGGACTTCACCGCCCTCACTGCCGTCCGGGGCGGGAGGTGCTGTCCATCACCCCCAACGAGTATAAGCTGCTCCGGGTCCTCACCAGCAGCCCGGGGACGGTGGTCACCCGCCGCCTCCTGCTGGAAAAGCTGTGGGATAAGGACGGCAACTTCATTGACGACCACACCCTCACTGTCACTGTGAACCGCCTGCGCAGCAAGATCGAGATGGAACCCATACTTACATCAAAACCGTTCGGGGTATGGGCTACATCTGGACGGGAGCGGCAGCATGAGGGCCCAGGCCATGGCCCGGGGCTGCGGGCCGCCGTGGTGGCCCTGGGTGGCCTCATCTGCCTGTGGGCCATGGTGTGGGAGGCTCTGCCCCTTCCCCTGCTTCGGGGCGGGCTGCTGGCCTTCGGTTTTGGGGGTGGTGGCCCTGGCGGTTTGGCGGGAAGTCCTGTGGCGGCGGCAGACGGGGGACCTGGCCAACGACATCTGCGATACCGTGGACGCCCTCATGGAGGGAAAGGCTTTCCCGCCGTACAGACCTATGAGGACTCCGTCACCGCCAAGGTCAGGGCAAGCTTCTCCAATACTATGAGAAGATGGCCGACGGCCAGCGCCAGAGCACAGAGGACAAGCAGACCATCCAGGAACTGGTGAGTGACATCTCCCACCAGGTAAAGACCCCCGTGGCCAACCTGCAGATGTTCCTGGGCATCCTCCGGCAGCACCCCCTTTCCCCGGAAAAGCGGGAGGAGTTCCTCGCCCTCATGGCAGGGCAGGTGGACAAGCTGGAGTTCCTCCTGGCCTCCCTCATCAAAATGTCCCGGCTGGAGACGGGGACCTTTGCCCTCCACTTGGAGGAGAGCCCCCTCAGCGAGACCCTGGCCAAGGCCGTGGGGGCTGTCTGGGCCAAGGGGGAGGCCAAGGGAATCTCCCTTGCCATCCACTGCGACGACACCATCACCGTCTGCCACGACCCCAAGTGGACCGCCGAAGCCCTGGGGAACATCCTGGACAACGCCGTGAAGTATACCCCCGCCGGGGGGCAGGTGACCATCACCGTCCGCCCCTGGCAGTTCTACACCCGGATTGACATCACAGACACCGGCATCGGCATCCCCGAGGGGGGAGTATCACCAAGTCTTCCAGCGGTTCTACCGGTCCCAGGCGGTGGCGGACCAGGGGGGGTGGGCCTGGGCCTCTACTTGGCCCGGGGCATCGTCACCCGCCAGCGGGGCTACATCAGTGTGAAATCCAAAGTGGGGGGGAGGGGACCACCTTCTCCGTCTATCTCCTGCGGGAAATGAGGTAAGCGAGCATGGACATTGTCACCGTCACCAATCTCACCAAAACCTTCGGCTATGGCCCCCGCCAGGTGAAGGCCCTGGACGGGATCACCCTGGGGGTGGAAAAGGGCAGGTTCACCGCCATCGTGGGGGCCTCCGGCTCGGGGAAGACCACGCTGCTCAACTGCATCGGCGGCCTCTACCGCCCCCGACAGCGGCACGGTCACCGTGGACGGCCAGGACCTGGCCAGCCTCACCGAGGAGCAGCTCACCGTCTACCGCCGGCGCAAGATCGGCTTTGTCTTTCAGGGGAACCATTTGGTGCCGGAACTCACCGTCCAGGAGAACATCCTCTTCCCCCTGGCCCTGGATGACGCCCGCCCGGACTGGGACTTTTTTCGGGAGATCACCCGCCTGCTGGGGCTCACAGGAAAGCTGGATGCCCTGCCCCACACCCTCTCCGGCGGGGCCCAGCAGTGCACCGCCATCGCCCGGGCCCTGATGACCAAGCCCGCCCTCCTCCTGGCGGACGAGCCCACCGGGGCTTCGATGCTAAAACCACCCAGAACGTGGCGGGGCTGCTGAAGCTCACCGCCGAGACCTTCCACCAAACCCTCATCATGATCACCCACAACGAGGAGCTGGCCCAGATTGCCGACCGGGTCACCCGCCTCCAGGACGGCCGGGTGGTGGCCTGAGCCCCTCTCTGCCCAAGGGCCCCAGCCGGGGGCCTTTTTGCTGGGGGAGAAATTGGACCCAAAAGGTACAAAAGTGTACCACAAATGTGCCGGGAATGTGACTTTCCCTGGTATGCTGTCCTCAGCAACAACAAGGAGGGAGAAAACCACATGAACCCAATGCTGAAACTGCTGACCCGGCGAAGCTTTGCTGCCAGCCGGACCAGGAACCTCATGGCGGTGCTGGCCATTGCCCCTCACCGCCCTCCTCTTCACCTCTGTGGCCACCATCGGCCTGGGGACCATGGAGTCCATGACCCTCACCATGCAGGTGCAGAAGGGGAGTAAGTCGGACGGGGACTTCCGGAACATGACCGCCCAGCAGTACGAGGCCCTGGGTAAGCAGACTTCGTGGCGGAGTACGGCCTGCGGATGCCCGTGGGCTTTCTGGAAAACACCACCCGCCATAACGTGGAGCTGGACGTGATGGACGAGACCGAGGCCGAACACCTCTTCTGCAACCCCAGCCACGGCAGCATGCCCCAGGCCGCCAACGAGGTGGTGGCCTCCGATGCCGCCCCTGGAGGACCTGGGGAGCCAGGCGGAGGTGGGGGGCCCCGGTGACCATCCAGTTCACCGCCCGGGGGCAGACCTACACCCTGGACATGGTGGTCTCCGGTTGGTATGAGGCCACCAACGACCAGGTGAGCACCATGGTGGTGGGCTCCGCCTTCCGGGATGCCTACCCGGACCTCTTCCAAAACACCTTCGCCACAGACCGGGAGATGGTGGGCACCTACTGGTCGGACATTGTGGCCACCAGTACCGTGGGCCTCCAGGACGCCATGGACGACTGGGCCCGCAGCGTAGGGGGCGACCCGGAGGACGCCAGCGCCGCCAATTCCCTGCCCGCCGTGGTGAACACCGTCACCAACCCCACCCCTCCCTGCCGGTGTTGGCCATGGGGGCGGCCCTGGTGGTCCTCTTCATCTTCTGTGGGTACCTGCTGATCTACAATGTTTTTGACATCGCCGTCATGCAGGACATCCGCCGCTACGGCCTGTACCGTACCATCGGCATGAGCCGCAAGCAGGTCCGCCGCCTCATCAACCGCCAAAGGCCCTGTGGCTGGCCTGCATCGGCATCCCCCTGGGGCTGCTCCTGGGCTTCTTCGTGGGCCGGGCGGCGCTTCCCCTCAGGTGATGGGGGTGCTGGCAGTGTCCTACCAGAACATTGCGGTGAACGTCACGCCCCACCCGTTGATCTTTGTGGCCGCCGCTGTTCTGGCCGAGCTCACCGTCTTTCTCAGTACACGCAAGCCCGACCGGGTGGCGGCCAACATCCGCCCATTGAGGCCTTCCGCTTCGTAGAGGGGGAGGCCGGCAAACGGAAAACCCGGAAGAGTGCCGAGAGCGCTTCCCTCTCCCGGCTGGCCTGGTCCAACCTGGGCCGGAACAAGCGGCGCACTGCCTTCATCATGGTCTCCATGATGCTCTGCGTGGTCCTACTCAACAGCGCCGGGGTGGCTGCCGGCAGTGTGGATGTGGAAAAGCAGGTGTCTTACAGCATCCGCACGGGCTTTGCCGTGGTGAACGCCGCCAGTGTCAACGGCCAGGAGGGCTTCACCCGCCGGGATCAGGGCCTGTCCCAGGGCCTGATGGCTGCCATCGATGCCCAGCCCGGGGTGGAGGATGCCTCCGCAGTGTACAAGAACACCCAAGAGGACAGCAACGTGACCTATGAGATTCCCGTAGCCCTGGAAAAGGCAGATGTGGACGCGAACGGGGATCCGATCGTCTATACCGCGAAGGACGGTTTTATCCTGAAGACAGGGGACGATGGGCGGCCAATGTGTAATGTCTATGGGTTGGAAGAGAGTGCCTTGGCCCGGATGAACCTCCAGGAAGGGGAGACCGATGCCCACGCCCTTTATCAGAAAAAATGGAACAGGGGGAAGGGGTTGTGGTTGGTACGTTGGCCGATTTCGGCACCGCCGAAATCGACGAACGCCTGGACATGGCAGAAGTGGGGGACACCATTACCGTTTACAAAAATGGGGAACCCATCCTGGACCTGCCCATCCTAGCCAAGGCGGCCATCAATGGGGATGATCAAGAGATTGGCTTTACCAGCAATGGTCCCGTGGAAGTGGGCGGGGATGGCCTGTACCTCTACCTGCCCACCAGCGTCTATACCCAGATCTACGACGAACCCACGGTGTACATGTATTCCTTTAACGTGGCCGAGGACCAGCAGGAGGCCATGACCGACTTTCTGGAAAACTATGTGAACAACGTGGACCCCTCGGTGGCCTATGCCTCTGCCCAGTCCGCCCGGGAGGCAGCCCAGGGCACCCAGACCACCATCCGCCTGGTGGGGAACCTGCTGGGGATCATCTTCGGGGTGGCGGGGGTGCTGAACCTAATCAACACCCTGGTGACCACCATCCTCATCCGCCGCCACGAGTTTGCCACCATGCAGAGCATCGGCATGACCCGCCGCCAGCTGCGGAGCATGCTGGTCCATGAGGGGCTCTTCTATGCCCTAGGCGGCTGCCTGCTGGGGCTGGTCTTCTCGGTGGTGCTGGCCTTCACCCTGGTCCAGGGGCTCACCAGTGCCATCTGGTACTTCACCTTCCACTTTACCCTGCTGCCTGCCCTGGTCGCCTGCGTGGTGCTTCTGGTGGTGGCAGCCCTGGTCCCAGTGTGGGCCCTACGACAGTTCCACCGGGGCAGCATCGTTGAGCAGCTTCGGATCGCCGAATGAGAAAAGGAGGAACCCAACCATGACAAACGACATCATCCTGCAGGCCAAGGGCCTGAAAAAGTACTACGGCAAGGGGAGACCCAGGTCCGCGCCCTGGACGGGGTGGACCTGGCCATCCAGCGGGGCAAGTTCACCGCCATCATCGGCACCTCCGGCAGCGGCAAGTCCACCCTCCTGAACATGCTGGGCGGGCTGGACACCCCCACCGAGGGGAGCATCCAGGTGGGCGGCACCGACCTGACCCAGCTTACCGGGGAGCAGGCCACCATCTTCCGCCGGAAGAAGATCGGCTTCGTCTTCCAGAACTACAACCTCATCCCCGTCCTCACGGTGTGGGAGAACATCGTCTTCCCCCTCACCCTGACGGGCAGAAGCCCGACCGGGCCTTCATCATGGAGGTCGTCCGCCTCCTGGGCCTGGAGCGCAAGCTGGACAGCCTGCCGGGGGAACCTCTCCGGCGGCCAGCAGCAGCGGGTGGCCATCGCCCGGGCCTTGGCTTCCAAACCCGCCATCCTACTGGCCGATGAGCCCACCGGCAACCTGGACTCCAAGACCAGCGAGGACGTCATCGCCCTGCTGAAAGCCACCAGCCAGACCTTCCACCAGACCATCGTGATGATCACCCACAACCCCGAGATCGCCCAATTGGCCGACCGGGTGGTGCGCATCGAGGACGGAAAGATTTTGGCCTCGTAACAAAAACCAAAACCAAGGGAAAACGCGGCAGGGCGCTACGTCCTGCCGCGTTTTGAGTCCGCAGATACGACAACAGGGAGCCAGCGTTTACGCTGGCTCCCTGTGCGCGATTGGGAGGCTGTCCGGCAAAGACGGTCTGATATGCTCCGCCAACTCTCACTGGGCCTGGGCGGAAAACTTCTGCTTGACGGCGGTCACCTTGGCCTGCTCCACCTGCTGGGTGGGGTACCAGCCCTTGTCTGCCATCTGGTCATAGAGGGCGTCCTGCATGGCTAGGGAGTCGTTCAGCGCGGTGCTGAAGGCCTGGTGGACGCTGCTGGTGGCGGACTCAATGGTCCCATGGAGGAAGAGGTCACAGGCCCCCTTCTCCAGCAGCAACATGGTTTCCATGAAACTTCTGTCGTTCATTCTGGCGCCCCTCCCTTACAGCAGGCCGAAAAACCGCTGAAAAAATCTGTTGATGCTTCTTTGCCATCTGCTCTACGCACTGTCTCAGCTCCGGGTCCTGGAGCTGCCGGGCGGTTTCCCGGCACTGGCTTTGGAAGTGTTTCTCGTGGCCCAGCACGTCTTCCACGTACAGCAGTTCCTTGTTGGTCATGGCAGATCACCTCTTCCGTTGGAGTTACCCTTTGGGTACATGGGTAGTCTGCCAAAAACAGGGAGGCCTATACCTGTGAAGAAGAAAAAGTTAGGCAGTGGGACACACCTTGCCCGGGTTCAGGATGCCCTTGGGGTCAAAGACCTGCTTGATGCCCTGCATCAGGGGCCAGGTTGGTGGGGCCCACCGCCTGGGCCAGGTACTTCACCTTCCCTCGGCCGATGCCGTGCTCTCCGGAGATCTGCCCGCCCAGCTCCATGGTTTTGGCGTAGAGCTGGGCCATGAACTCGTCCACCTGCCGGAGGAATTCCTCCCGCTCCATGTCGTTGGAGCAGGTGTAGATGTGCAGGTTCCCATCTCCGGCGTGGCCGAAGTATTGCAGGCGGAAGTCGTACCTCTGGGCCAGCTGGTCGGCAAAGAGGACGTAGTCGGGGGATCTTGGTCACCGGCACCACCACGTCACACTCGTCCAGCAGGTCGGTCTGCTCCTCAATGCCGTCCAGGAAGGAGGACCGGGCGGCCCAGGCCTCCTTGAGCTTGGGGGCGTGTCTGCCACCAGCACGTCTAGGGCGCCTGCCTCCAGCAGGAGCTCCGCTGCGGTTTCGATCACCGGTTCCAAGGCGGCCTCCGAGTCCCCGTCAAAGGTGATGAGCAGGTAGGCCCCCACCTGGGTGCCCTCCACCACCCGGGGAAAGACCTGTTTTTCCAGGTAGGCCTCGGAGGTGATGAGGATCTCCTTCTCAAAGAACTCGATGGCCTGGGGGGTTCAAACCGCTTTGGCGGAGCTTGGGCACCGTGGAGATGCAGTCGGCCAGGTTTTCAAAGGGGACCACCAGGCTGACAATGGCCGCCGGAGCGGGGATGAGCTTCAAGGTGAGCTCCGTGATGACCCCCAAGGTCCCCTCGGACCCGATCATCAGCTGGAGCAGGTTGTACCCCGAGCTGGTCTTGGACACGGAGGAGCCAAACCGGGTGACCTCTCCGGTGGGCAGGACCACGGTCATGGCCTTCACATAGTCCCGGGTGGCCCCGTACTTCACCCCCACGCATACCGCTGGCGTTGGTGGAGACATTTCCCCCAGGGTGGCCAGTTTCTCTCCCGGGTCGGGGGGGGATAGAGGCAGCCGTGGGACAGGGCGTCCTCCGCCAACTGCTGGAGCAGAACCCCGGGCTGGACGGTGACGGTGAAGTTCTCCAGGTCATAGTCCAGGATGCGGTTCATCCGGGTGGTGACCAGCACCACCCCGCCGTACAGAGGGACGCAGCCCCCCACCAGGCCCGTGCCGGCGCCCCGGGTGGTGACGGGGATGTTGTGGTCGTAGCACAGCTTCACCACGGCAGCAGCCTCCTCCGTGGAGAGGACTTCCACCGCCGCCTCCGGCATGTGGACGCCGTAGATGGGCATTTCGTCCCGCCCGTAGTCGGGGTTTACGTCCTCGCCGGCGGTAACCCGGCCGGGGGCGATGGCCTCCAGTTGGGCAAGGAGCTCTTGGGTGACAGGTTCATAGGGTGCCATAGTGGCAGACCTCCTTTGCGTATGAAAACGTCACGGCAGGGGTGTGCCCCGCCGGGAATGGTATCCGGTTGCATTCTCTCCTGGGAGAATGGCACCCAAGCATTTTGGCACAGAATGCAAATCCTGTCAATACGCTGAGAAAAGAAGGGAACGCCGTACCGGCCCTTGGGGGGGACCGGCGCGGCGTTCCGCTGTGCGCCTGGTTATGCGTGTACGTCGTAAGCGGAGAGAAGCATCTCTGCCACCCCAGGTGCGTCGGGGTCGTGGGAACCCTTGCCGGTGTCCAGGGCGTGGAGCTGATCCATCTCCTCTGGAGTGAGGGCAAAGTCAAAAATCTCCAGGTTCTCCGCCATGTGCTGGGGATTGGTGGACTTGGGCAGGACGATGCACCCCTCCTGTACCTCAAAGCGCAGGAGAATCTGCCCGGCTTTGTCTTGCGATACTTCTCCCCCAGAGCGGTGACCACCGGATGGGTGAGCAGGGCCGTGCTTCCGTGGCCCAGGGGGAAGTAGGCCTCCAGTTTGGTCTTCTCCTGGGCCACCACAGACCGCAGTTCCCGCTGCTGGAAAAAAGGGGTTGAACTCCACCTGGTTGACGGCGGGCTGCACGGTGAACTGGGGGGACGAAGGTGTTCCAGATTTTGGGGGGTCATGTTGCTCACGCCAATGGCGTGGAGTTTCCCGGTGGTTTTGGCCTCCTCCATGGCCTTCCAGGCGCCGGGGACGTCGCCGTAGGGCTGGTGAACCAGGTAGAGGTCAATGTACCCCAGGCCCAGTTTGTCCAGGGAGGCCTGAATGCCTGCCTTGGCGGCCCCATAGCCGTGATCCTGGAGCCAGAGTTTGCTGGTGACGAAAATCTCTTCCCGGGGGATGCCGCTCTCCCGCACGGCCTTGGCCCACTTCACCCTCGTTGAAGTAGGCGGCGGCGGTGTCAATGTGGCGGTAACCGATCTCCAGGGCCTGCCGGACGGCCCGGTAGGTGGAGCCGTCGTTGGGGATCTGAAAGACCCCGAAGCCTACGGTAGGGATGACAGTGCCGTCGTTGAGTACCATGGTATTCATGTAAGAAGTCTCCTTTTCTGAGCGTAGTTCGATGGGATCAGTCGTGAATGCGGTATTGGTTCAAAAAGGTTACGGTGTCAATGTTCAAGTGGTCAATGATCTCTGTATGGCCAGTGTCCAAGGCTTCTATGGCGCTCAGATCTTCCTGGTCCAGGGTGAAGTCAAAAATGGCTAGATTCTCCGCCATCCGTGTCCGGTGGGTGGTCTTGGGGATTACCACCACCCCGCGTTGGGTGTTGAAGCGAAGGGCTACTTGGGCATTGGTTTTTCCGTGCTTTTTTCCGATGGCTTCCAAGGTGGGGTGGGTCCAGATGCCGTGCCCTCCCTCAGCCAGGGGGCCCCAGGCCATGGGGAACCACGCCCAGGTCTTTCATGACCTGTAAGTCATAGTGCCGCTGATAGAAGGGGTGGCACTCGATCTGGTTTACCGCCGGGGAATGGCAGCGTTGCAGCACAGGTCAGCCAACCGGTCGGGATAAAAAGTTGGACACCCCTGATGGTGCCTATGATTCCCTCCTGAACCAGAGCCTCCAGGGCCCGCCAGGCGCCGTAGTAGTCCCCATCTGCTGGTGGAGAAGGACCATGTCGATATACTCCAGCCCCAGTTTCTCTAGGGAGCGCAGAACGGCGTCCCGTGTTTTGACTTCTCCAAAATCCTGCACCCACACTTTGGTGGTGACAAAGACCTCGTCCCGGGGCAGGCCACTGGTTCGAAGGGCACGGCCCACGGCTTCCTCATTGAAGTAGGACGCGGCGGTATCAATGAGCCGGTATCCCTCCTGAAGCGCCTCCAAAACCGCTTGCTGGCAGAGGGCCTGATCTGCAATCTGAAACACGCCGAACCCTTCCAAGGGGAGCGTTTTTCCGTTGTTTAATAGGATGGTTTCCACGGCAGTTCCTCCTTTGGCCTGGCGCTGCGGGGCAGCGTAGGCCAAGAATTTGGTGTTCTTGCCAGTATTGTACCTGGGATTTCCTTGACAGGGGAATGACCAAACATGCTACGATGCATTTACCAAAAGGAAAAACGAAAAAGGGGGCATTTCCATGTTCAGCCAGCCCTTTCTGGTGTTTCTCCAGGTGGCGGAAAGCGGCAGCTTTTTCCAAGGCGGCGGCCCGGCTGTTGGTCACGCCGGCCTCTGTGATGAAACACATGAACACATTGGAAGGCCGCCTGGGCCTCACTCTAGTCAGGCGGAGCAACCAGGGCATCGAACTGACTGCGGCAGGGCAGGTGCTCTACCAGGAGGGACGGAAACTCTTCCAAGCAGGGGAGACTGCCCTGGCCAAAGCCCGTGAGGCGGAACGGGCCCGGGGAATTTCCATTCGAGTGGGTTCCTCCTTCCTCAATCCCAGCCGGGTATTGACAGACTGATGGGCGCCCTTTCGGGAGGCCTATCCCCCGTATAAGTTTTCCATCGTCCCCTATGAGGATACCAAGGAGCAAATCCTCTCCGTCATTGCTTCCTTTGGGGAGCGGATTGATGTTCTGGTGGGGGCCTTCAACTCCAAATCCATGCAGGAAAATGCGGGCTATCTCCTGCTGGGCAGCCATCGCCTCTGTGTGGCCGTTCCCAAAACCCATCCCCTTGCCGCCCAGGAGGCGCTGACCTTGGAGGACCTCCACGGGGAGCACCTTGTGATGGTGAAACGGGGGAGAGACAGAGCTGCTGGACCACTTCCGTGACCGCCTCCACCAAACCCATCCCCAGATTCACATTGAGGAGGCGGGTTACTATTATGATGTGGACACCTTCAATACCTGTGAGCAGCAGGGCAAGCTGCTGCTGACCCTGGATGCCTGGGCGGATATCCATCCCTCCCTCTGCACCCTGCCGGTGGCCTGGGGGTATCGGATCCCCTATGGCATTCTCTTCCCCAGGCATCCGTCTGAGAACGTTGGTGGGTTTCTCGCCCTTCTCCAGGAGAAGGACCTGGCCTTTCCACCGGAGCCATAAAACTGCAGCGCCGTCCCCTTTGCAAGGGACGGCGCTGTGATGGTTTCTGCGCTGTTATACGCGTTCGGATACCAGGTGGAACCCTGCGCGGGTGAGTTCCTCTTTGATCTGCTCAATCTGGGCCTTGTCCCGGGTTTCTAGGCCCAGCTTCAGGAAGCAGCTGTTGATGGCCATGTTGACGTCTCCCCGGTCATGGTGTACCGAGACCACATTGGCGCCGCACCGGGCGATGATCTCAGAGACCTCTTGCAGCTGGCCGGGTTTGTCTGCCAAGGCAATGGTGAGGGTGGTGTTCCGTCCACTGGTCACCAGGCCCCGGGTGATGACCCGGCTGAGAATGTTCACGTCAATGTTTCCCCCGGAGACGATGCACACCACCTTTTTCCCCTGGATGGGGAGCTTGTGAAACAGCACCGCGGCCACGCTCACGGCTCCGGCCCCTTCGGCGATGACCTTTGTTTTTCCAGCAAGGCCAGGATGGCGGTGGCAATCTCATCCTCCGTGACGGTGACGATGCCGTCCACATACTCTGACACCAGGCGGTAGGTCAGGTCGCCAGGGTGCTTGACGGCGATGCCGTCGGCAAAGGTGTCCGCTTGGTCCAGGGTGATGGGGGCGCCTTCCTGCTGGCTGGCGATCATGCTGGCCGACCCGGCAGCTTGTACGCCGTAGACCTTTACCTTGGGGTTCAGGTGCTTGATGGCGTAGGCCACCCCCGGAGATCAGCCCGCCGCCGCCAATGGGGACCACCACGGCATCGGGGCTTTCCAGCTGATCCAGAATTTCCAGGCCGATGGTCCCCTGGCCGGCGATAACCTCATCGTCATCAAAGGGATGGATGAAGGTGGCCCCAGTCTCCTCCTGGAGCTGGAGGGCGGTGGCGTAGGCGTCGTCGTAGGCCCCTTTCACCAGGCGGACCTCTGCCCCCCAACTGCTTGGTGGCTTCCACCTTGCTGATGGGGGCCCCTGTCGGGCATGCAGATCAGGGATTTGATCCCGCTCTGGGTGGCGGCCATGGCCACACCCTGGGCGTGGTTTCCGGCGCTGCAGGCCAGGATGCCGTGCTGCTTCTCCTCCTCGGAGAGCTGGCTGATCTTATAGTAGGCGCCTCGAAGTTTGAAGCTGCCGGTTTCCTGCAGGTTCTCGGTTTTTTAGGTAGAGCTCGCAGTGGTCGGACAGTTTGGTGGCTTTGATGAGGTCGGTTTTCCGGGCCACTTTTTTCAGAACGAAGGCGGCGTGGTAAATTTTATCCAGGGTAAGCATGGTGGTCTTCCTCTCTGGTTGTTGTCAGGCCCTAGTATAGACCAATTCTTCTTGGGACGCAAGGGTGGGGAAGGGGACCGGGGGCAGAAAGGGACAGGCTTCTGCGTTGCAAAAAAATGGAAATTCGTGATATAATACACAATAATAGTATGATTTTCTGCCGTTTTCGGAACGGCAGGCCGACAGAAAAAGGAGGTTGTGCTTTGCGGCATAATCAGCTACTCTTGGAAAAAATCAAGGAATCCTTGGCTTCGGTGCTGCCCATTACAGCCATTGTGCTGATCATCAGCATCACCGTTGCCCCCTTTGACACCGGGCACCATGGTGCTGTTCCTGTTCGGGGCGCTGCTGCTGGTTTTGGGGATGGGGCTGTTCACCCTGGGGGTAGACATGTCCATGATCCCTATGGGGGATGGCATCGGTGTGCAGATCAGCAAGGCCCGCCGGGTGGTGATCCTGCTGGTGGTTTGCTTTGTGCTGGGCTTTGTGGTCACCATGGCCGAACCAGATTTGCAGGTGCTGGCCGAGCAGTTGCCCTCGGTGCCCAACATGACCTTGATCCTGGCTGTGGCCGTCGGGGTAGGCTTTTTCCTGGTGCTGGCACAGGTGCGTATGCTGCTGAACATCCCGCTGTCCTACATGCTGGTGTTCTTTTTACCTTGTGGTTTTTGCACTCTCGTTTTTGTGCCGGAGAGTTTTGTCCCGGCGGCTTTTGACTCTGGCGGCGTGACCACGGGCCCCATTACGGTGCCCTTTATCATGGCCTTGGGCATCGGCCTTGGCGGCGGTACGAAGCGATAAAAACTCCAGCAACGACTCCTTCGGCCTGGTGGCATTGTGTTCCATTGGTCCGATCCTGTCGGTGATGATCCTTGGTATCGTCATGCCAGACATGGATGCGGCCTACACCGCTGTGACCATTCCGGAAATTGCCACCACCCAGGAGGCCGCATCGCTGTTTGTCCACGAACTGCCGGATTACATTGGAGAAGTGGCGGTGGCATTGCTGCCCATCATCGCCATTTTCATCCTGTTCCAGCTGATCTTCCGGCGGTTTCAGCGGCACCAACTGCTGAAGATGGTGATCGGCATGGGCTACACCTACCTCGGCCTGGTGCTCTTCCTCACCGGGGTGAACGTAGGCTTTCTGCCGGCAGGTGCCACCATTGGCGGCGCCATCGCCTCCGGCGGCACGGCCTTGGCTGCTGGTGCCGATTGGGGCTGTGGTGGGCTACTTCATTGTCCGTGCTGAGCCGGCAGTGCGGGTGCTGGCCCGCCAGGTGGGAGGAGATCTCCAATGGCTCTATCACCCAAAAAGCCATCAACCGTGCCCTGTCCATCGGCATTGCCATTTCGGTGGGATTGGCCATGCTGCGCATCCTGACAGGAATCTCCATCCTCTGGTTCCTGATCCCCGGCTATGCGGTGGCATTGATCATGACATTCTTTGTGCCGCAGATTTTTACCGGCGTGGCCTTTGACTCCGGCGGGTGGCCTCTGGACCGATGACCACCACCTTCCTGCCCCACTGGCCATGGGGGCCTGTGAGGCAGTGGGCGGCAACGTGCTCACCGATGCCTTTGGCATTGTGGCCTTGGTGGCAATGACCCCCTCTTTACCATTCAGCTGATGGGGCTTGTGGACAAGCTCAAATCCCGTGCATCCACCAAGGCGCTGCGCCAAGCCATCCACCAGGAGCTGGAGAGCCTGGAAGAGGGCGTAATTTACTGGGAGAGGAGTGAGAATATGGCACCATCTGTTGCACCAATGCAGCTCCTAGTCTCCATTGTGGAGCGGGGGAAAAGGGCGGGAACTGCGGAGCATTACCGCCAATTCGGACTGATCCATCATAACCAGGCAGCGGGACATGGGACTGCAGCCTCCCCACTTACTGGATGCTTTGGGCTTTGGCACCAGCGAGCGGGACATCATCCTCACCCTAGGGCCCAAGGACACCATGCTCCAGCTGGTGTACCACTTAAAGGATGAGGACCGTTCCAAACTGGGAACGCAATCAGGCATTGCCTTTACACTGAACCTGTCGGGGATGAGCGCCATTTTGGCAGTGGCGCTGTCCCGTCTGGAGGAAATGAAACCGGAAAGGGGAGAGCAATTCATGGAACAGGGTAACCACCACAGCTTGATTCTGGCTACCGTCAACACAGGTTACACCGACGAGGTCATGGAGACGGCGCGGACCGCCGGCGCGCGGGGCGGAACGGTCATCCGGGCCCGTTGGACCGATGCGGAAGAAGTGGGGAAGTTCGCGGGCATCACCCTGCAGGAGGAGGAGAAGGAAGTGCTGGCCATCGTAGCCACCAACCGAGAGCGCAACGCCATCCTGAGGCCATCAATGCCAAGCACGGCTTGCGCACCGCCGCCCAAGCCATGGTGATCTCCCCTGCCCATCGACCACACGGCCCGGCTGGATTGAAAGAGAATCCTGGGTCCAAAGCAATGGAGCCCCCTTGCACAACTTAGGCACAAGGGGGGCTCAGCATAGGGGGGATCCTGAGAATAAAAAGCAAGACACACTGTACAGTGTGTCTTGCTTTTTGGCGGAGTAGGAGGGATTCGAACCCTCGAGACCCTTTTTGGGGCCTACACGATTTCCAATCGTGCGCGCTCGACCAAACTACGCGACTTCTCCGTGTTTGCTCTTGCCAATTTAGTTGCGGGAGACGCAACACTGGCTATTATAGCAGGTTTACTGGGAATGTCAAGAGAAAAATGGAAAAAAAGGACGTAACTTTTTATAGAAGACCGGCCCAGGGGAAACTGGGCCGGAAGGAGTGTCGGTTACAGATAAAAATTGTGGTCGCCGATGGTACAGACGTAGGTTCGGCTTTGATCCGCCCAAGAGACTATGCTGGTGACGTTGAAGTAAAGACAGTTCGGAGCCCGCACGCCATCCAAACAGAGTTTGGCGGCGATGACGCTCTCCTCGTCTGGGGTACGGTAGATGGTCCCGTTTTCCACCGGAGAGAACTGACCAGGGGCAAATATGACCTCCCGCACCGTATCGGGGGAAGGATTCGTGGGCCACACGGTTGAGGATTACGGTTCCCACGGCGATTCGCCCTACCATGGGCTGGTTGCCGGCTTCCGCATAAATGGCCCGGGAGAGCCAGTAGAGATCTTCCTCAGGATACGTTGGTGACGTGGGAGGGAACCTGACCGCTGCATCCGGAGGGTGCCGGTTTCGGGTTCTTCCTCCAGGGAACATCCCAAACTTTCTGCCAAAGACTCTGTGGGGAGGAACAGGATGCCGTCCTTTCTATGACCTGTGAGGGAACATAATAGTACTGGCCATTCACAGAGAAGTATGAATTGCCTGCCACAGCATGGAACTGCAGCTCTGGGGAGGACGCAGTGAGGGTTCCTTCCTGCCATGTTTTGTCTGTCTCGGGAAAGAGTGTGTCCAGAACTTGTCCGGCGGAAAGGTAGGTGGTTTCCTCTACCACCATGGTTTCCACCGCTTGGGTATCTATGGTTGGTTCCGTGGCAGAGAGGGATGCGTCTTGAGAATCCACGGAAGTAGAAGAGAGGGGATCAGCACGAAACCGCCCTGTGAGGACGAGGTGCTGCCGCCTGAAGTTTGCGACGTGGCAATGGGAGAGGCAGTGAGGGAGGTTTGATTTTCTGTTGCGAATGAGTGAACGCAAAACAAGACCAAAGAAGCGCAGAGAATCACGGCACTGGGCAAGTGGGTTTTCATAGTAAATCCACTCCCTGTTCCAAAATGTCTTAATTTGTTACCGTATTGTAACACAATCGCAAAAGAAAAGCAAGAATGTTGTCGAAAATGGGGCCCCTAGTGCTAAAAGACGCTAGAAAACCACAAACAGGGCGCGCCAACCACAACATCCTGTGGTTGGCGCGCCCTGTTCTGTGGGGTTTACGATGGGATTATTGATTTTCCTGTAATTTTTTCTGGGCCTTCTCCAGGAAGCGGGGGGCTTGGATGATTGCCCGTTCATGGGTGCCCTCTCCAATGGGGCCCTGGGCATCCCAAGCGGTGACGTGGAACACCAAGCGGCGGCCCTCCACTTGGGTCAGTTCTGCCCGGCAGATGACGTCCATCCCCACAGGTGTGGGGCTCAGATGTTTGGCATCCATTCGGGTACCCACTGTGCTCTCCTCAGGGGACAGATGGGGGCTACCGCCATCCAAGCGGCCTGCTCCATACGGGCGATCATCACAGGGGTAGCCAATACGTCTAATGTACCGCTGCCGACGGTTTTGGCGGTGAGTTCGTTAGACACAGAGAAGGTGATTTCTTGGGTAATTCCAGGTTGCAGCATGGTTGCGCCTCCTTCATAAAAAATAGGGCTCCTCGCGAAAAAAAGAGAGGGCCAGAGAGAGGGAAACTCTCTCCGCGGAATGGGGCAATTGTAGCAGAAAGTGAACGATAGGGGAAGGAAAAACAGCAAAAATACAAAAAAGAAAGGGGGATACCGGAAAAACGTGTCAAAACGCCTAAATATGCAGGTGCATTTTTGTTGAAAGTATTGCGTCCTGACTATCTTGACTTTTCATATAAGGTAGGGTAGCATAAGGGAGGAAACTTTGTGCGCTGCACAGACTGGTACATATCTTGAAGACAGGAGGACACATCCAATGTTCGAACATTACGAAAATTATGATCGTTATATTCCTGATGTTATGCTGAAAAGCACAAGAAGCATGAGGAATATCTGAACAATGCCTATGCTGGCATGACCCACGAGGAGATCTACAAGAGCAAGCTGGGTACTATTGACGATGCACTGGCTCTGATCGAGAGCGGCGACGTCATCGTCAACTCCATCCACGGCTGCGAGCCTCGCCTGTTCTATCGCAACCTCCATCGGATCGCTGACCGCATCGACCCCAACAACCCCGTGGAGCTGTGGTCCTGCGTTCACCGCTGGGGTCCTGAGTATCCTGTTCACACCGATACTTACAAGGATAAGTTCCATCATCAGACCTTCTTCTATGATGGCAACTTCCGGAAGATCCATCCCTCCGGCATGAGCACCTATTTCCCTGTCAACCTGCACAACTATGGCCAGGAGCTGCATCGCTGCAAGCGCCCCAATGTGGTTGTTGTGGCTGTTTCCCCATGGATGAGCACGGCTATTGCTGCGTTTCTTGCGACCTGCAGTGGGAGCTGGAGTCCTTCTACCCGCTGATAAGATCATCTATGAGGTGAACCCCAACATTCCTCACCTGCCCGGCGACTGCGCTCTGCCCGTTGGCATGGCTGACGTGATCATCGAGTCCGATCTGAACCTGTACGAGCTGCAGGATCCCCCCCATCGGTGAGGCTGAGAAGGCTGTTGCCGGCTACGCTGCCGAGATGGTTCACGATGGCGACTGCATCCAGCTGGGCTTCGGTGGTATCCCCAACGCCATTGGCTTTGAACTGATGAACCGTCACGACCTGGGCATCCATACCGAGCAGATCGGCGCCTCCATGGCTCACATGATCCAGCAGGGCGTGGTCACCAACCGGTATAAGAACCTGGATCGTGGTTGGTCCGTTGTGCATTCATCATCGCTGATAACTTTACTTTATAAGTATCTGAACAACCACCCCCGTGTTATGATGCGTCGTGGCCGTTATACCAACGACCCCCATGATCATCGCCCAGCAGGACAACATGGTGTCCATCAATGCTGCTCTGCAGATTGACCTGACTGGTCAGGTGGCTGCCGAGACCATTGCCAACGTTCAGTGGTCTGGTACCGGCGGTGCTACCGACTATGCTTATGGTGCTTATCATTCCAAAAGGGCGGCCGTGCTATGCTGTGCCAGATTTCCACTGCTAAGAAGGGCACCGTTTCCAGAATTGCTCCTATCCTGGATCCCGGCTCCATTGTCTCTGTTTCTCGTAACCTCACCGACATGGTGGTTACCGAGTATGGTGTGGCTAAGCTCCGTGCCCGTACCGTGAAGCAGCGCGTGGAGAACCTGATTGCTGTTGCGCACCCCGACTTCCGTGCCGAACTGCGGAAGGAAGCCAACAAGTATATGTACTTCTAATTTCGGCTTGCTTTTACGCTTCTACAGCCGCCGCACAAAAACTGTGCGGCGGCTGTTTTAAAGGAACCGAAAAGACAGTGTAATCTTTTTTGTAAACAATCCAGGAAAGCCATTGACAAAAGCGGGGAATGGATTATCTTAAAAAGTAGGATTTCCGCTTGGTATTCCCAAGACGCATGGAGAAAAAGGGGTACACAGGTGGTCAGTTCAATTTCGTTAGAATGAAGAGGCGAAGATACTATGCGAGCAATGCTGGATCGTCTATTTGCAGGAAGAAACGGGGTCGATCAGTTAAACATTGCCCTTTTTGTATTGGCAATTTATTTTGATGGCTTCGCTTTTTTTTTCTCCTACCTACGGCTTTTCGCGGCTGTTCCATGGGCTCTGCTTGTTGGCAGCGGCATTTTGCATTGTGCGGGCGCTTTCGAGAAACCTTGGACGACGGCAGCAGGAGAACCAGAAGTTTTTTGAGCTTGTTCCGTGGCGGGCACGCTGGTCATAGTTGGCGTGTCAAAATGGAACAGAGAAGACAGTACAAAATTTTCCGTTGTCCTTCTTGCGGCATCAAATTACGAGTGCCGCGGGGGAAGGGTAAGATCAAAGTAACCTGTCGGCAATGTGGCGCGACGTTTGAAAAGAAGAGCTGATGAGAAGCGCCGTGCATTTGCAAAAAAATGAAAAAGTACTTGACAAACCTGGGAGACGGTGGTATATTATTAGAGCTGTCACGGAAATATTTTTTCTTGACAAAGGCGAAAAGTTGTGCTAAAGTACAATAGACCTGTTTCGAACAGACAACGGCGTGCACCTTTGTAAATTAAACAACGTAAGAGAAACACGAAGCACCAAACGGACAAGACAAGTTGTCCATGAAGCTTTAAAGCTTTGTGGGGCAACGTTCTTTTTCTTTGAATTCTTGAAAGCTAGATTTAGCGATCAATGAAAGTGATTTGGACAGT
>VOFI01002326.1_pt1 | contig 35628 bp, 50 predicted proteins | sample 5384131 | NCBI WGS metagenome assembly VOFI01 (sample SAMN12384728, study PRJNA508395) | human gut metagenome | isolation source: healthy gut H | host: Homo sapiens
GAAGTTGACCGTATCAAACTGGGTAAGAAGGTTGAAGTCGGGCATGCTTTCCCGATCCGAAAGCCCGAAGGCTTCAGGAAAGGTGATTTTATCGATCCACTTTCCGCCGATCAGGTTCAGGATGTTCATCTCATTTCGAGCTTGAGCTGTGAACCAATAGGTTTGAAATCCTTGATCCTTGGCGAGCCTGAATAGGTTCGTTGTTCCGTGCATGATCTGCACCATGCCGTTGGGTTGTGGAATGGCGTTGAAAAGCGTCGGAAGAGCAACAGCCGTCATGAAGGCTGCGGAATGGATGGGGCGGACAATGAAGTCGTCGCGCCCCCTTGATTTCAGAGAAAAAGGGCGTCGTGTTGCGTTCGTAACCGAAGGCTCCTACATGGGCTGCGGATTCACTTTCGCCTACGATGAAGATGATGTGGTCGATTTTGGGATCCACTGGTCGAAGTAGGGTCGGGTGACCTGTAGTCGGTGATCTTGCTGAGGTTGAGCACTTTGTAGGGCAAAACTCGTCAAGAAAATAGCCGAATGAGAAATAGTTCGACTTGACCTTGCCGTAGGAGGTTTTGGGTGGATGCCGTGTTCTTGACGGGTGTCGAAGGAGCGAACGCTGACGATGGCGATCAAGAGGACGAACAGCACATCTAAAATCGGCCATCGGCTTTTTTCCCGGACGAATCTTCTGGGAGCACTTGTAAGAAGTGCAACGATAAGAAGGTCAACAAGACCCCAGAGAATCGTAGGGATGAGCTTAGGAATCATTGAGACGCCAGTGTTGGCAACCTCGGACCACTCGGCCAGGGCCAAGTAGTAGTTGATCCCCTTGATCCAACTCTGATAGACCTCGAAATGAACGGGATTGACGATCAAGCAGAGGAAGAGAAGAACGCGGCGCAGACTTTGGTAAACGCCCAACAGGGAAAAGCAAAAGTATGGACGTGAAGGTCAGAAGGTAGAGAAACTCTTCCCAAGGGCGTCCTAACGGAACTATGTCGAAATACCAGCGATGCAAGCATTCACTTCCGACGAGCATGGCACTCGCGGCAGCTGTCATGATGAAAGCTTAAGGTAGGTGTTGGAGGCTTGAACGACATGGAGGAAATGGCTTTAAGGCAAGGGCCGAAAATAGAAAAAGCAGCATGATAAATCACGCTGCTTTCCGAAGAGATCGTTTGTATTGACTGCTAGGTCAATGCGAGGCGCGATCAGCGGACGACGCAGGGAGCTTCACCTTCGGGAAGCTTGGCGACCGTGCCGATCGTGAAGACCTTTTTCGCCCTGAGCTTCAAAGGCGGCGCGGGCCTTTTCGGCGTCTTCGGCGAGACGATCACGACGAGACCGATGCCGTTGTTGAAGACGCGGTGCATTTCATGGCTGTCGATGTTGCCCTTTTCCTGGAGCCAGTCGAAGATGGCCGGGCGCGTCAGGACTTGCCGTCGATGACGGCCTGAACGCCTTCGGGAAGAACGCGGGGCACGTTCTCCACGAGGGCCGCCCGCCCGTGATGTGGGCCATGCCCTTGAGCTTCACGGACTTCATGACTTCGAGAACCTGCTTGACGTAGATGCGCGTGGGTTCCATGGCGCGGTCGGCGAGCGTGGCGCCGTCGAACGGCATGTTCCAGTCAGCGCCGGCGACTTCGACCACCTTGCGGATGAGGAGAAGCCGTTGGAGTGCGGGCCGCTCGAGGCAAGGCCGAGAATCGTGTCGCCCGGCTGGATCGTGCGGCCGTCGATGATCTGGTCCTTTTCGACAACGCCGACGGCGAAGCCTGCGAGGTCGTATTCACCGGCCGGATACATGCCCGGCATTTCGGCGGTTTCGCCGCCGATCAGAGCCCGCAGCCTGCGAGTTCGCAGCCCTTGGCGACGACCAGCGACAACGCGGCCGGCGACGTCAACGTCGAGCTTGCCGCAGGCATAGTAGTCGAGGAAGAAGAGGCTGCGGGCACCCTGCACGAGGATGTCGTTGACGCTCATGGCAACGAGGTCCTGGCCGACCGTGTCGTGACGGCCGAGCTTGAAGGCGAGCATGAGCTTGGTGCCCACGCCGTCCGTGCCGGTGACGAGAACCGGGTTCTTGTATTCCTTGCTGACTTCGAAGAGCGCCGAAGCCGCCGATGGAGCCGAGGACGCCCGGGATCATCGTGCGCTTGGCAAAGGGCTTGATGCGTTCAACGAGTTCGTCGCCGGCATCGATGGAAACGCCGGCAAGCCGCGTAGGAAAGTTGGCTCATGGAAAGTATCTCGAGTAAAAAAGAGGGTCCGCGGGCACACGCAGAAGAGGGGGCACGTCGTGCCGAAGGGGTGTGACCGGGGACGGGTTGCCTAATAAAAAGAGTTTGCGAAAGTATAAGCCAAGAAGCCGCCTCATGAGGCGGATAAGACGATTTTTGAGCAGGGGAGGTCGCAGGCGGACAAGGGTTTGAGTGAAGCGGAGGCATGACAAATGGAGCGGACGAAAACAATGTTTTCGAGGTAAACTCTAAGATTCTGGACGTGTGCGCATCATGCGCTCAGATTTCCACCGCCCGAGATTATGTACGAACACGAACCCGATCAGTATCTGCTCGACCTGCAGGAGCGCGACAAGCCGACGCTCGACAACTTCGTTGTCGGTGCCAACGGCGAAGCCGTCAGTGTTCTGCGAGAAGTGGCCGCAGGCTGCGGGCCCACCTTCGTGTATCTGTACGGTCCCAAGGGGGGCGGGCCTCACGCATCTGCTGAGAAGTCTGGTGCCTGAAGAGGGCTTCCGCGTGCCGATGTTCGATCCGAAGGTGCCGCTCTACGTCGTTGACGACGTGGACGAACTGGATCCTGGCTGGGCGTTGCAGCTGCTTGCACTGCAGAATGCCGTGCGCGGAACGCCGGGCATGCATCTCGTGTGTGCGGGCAGGGTGCCCGCCGCTCAGCTTCCGCTTCCCGAAGTCGTCAGAAGTCGTCTGGCCTGGGGACTCTGCTATGCAATTCGCCCGCTTGACGATGAGGAGCGTCTTGCCGAGCTCACTCACCGTCAGGCCGCACGACGCGGCATCGAGCTCACGCCCGACATCCTTCACTGGATGGGGGGCCAACCTGCCCGCGACATGCGCACGCTCACCTGTGTGCTTGATGAGGCCGGACCGCCTCGGGTTGCAAGAAGCAGCGTCGCGTGACGCTTCCTCTGTTGCGCGAGAGGCCGTGACCTCTTTTGATGAGAGGCAGCACGCGCCCGTCAGGCATACTGATCCCGTTTTTTCACGAAATGAAGTTTGCAGTCTTCGATCTTGATCACACGCTCCTTCCCGTCGACGGAGAGAACTGGAGCCCTGCTGGCTCGTGAGCCCGGACGGAGGCATGGCCTACAAGGGTGCATTGCCCTGAGATGGACGCGGCCGGATCGCCATCGGCCTGGCCGCACCTCCGCCCCTGAAGCGCTCGGATCCGAATCCCGCAGGGTGCATTCGTGCTTGCCAGGCACGCATGCCTTCGTGACGGGGACGATTGCGCCGCTCTTCGGCATCAGGCATCTTGTGGCAGCTCGACCTGCAGCGGACGCCTTCGGAGAGTTCACGGGCCGAATTGCAGGGTCCCACTCTACGGCGAGGGCAAGCTGGTGCTCCTCAGGAGTTTCTGGAGAGTCTGGGCGCTGCTGATGACGGCCTCAGGTTGGAGGCCTACAGCGACTCGATCAACGATCTGCCGATGCTGGCCTTTGCCGCCGAACGCGGCGAGGCGTTCGCCAAAGTCAATCGGACGGCATGCTGGCTCGGTCGGAAGCCGCCCGCAGAGTTGGCGAATCATGGATATTTTCAGAGACAGAGGCGTAAATGTTTTGGCATGCTTGTCCAGCAGGTGAGGACATGTTCGCCCCCGTTCCGTTGTCGTCAAGATTCCCGCGTGATTTCCGCAGATGAGCACCGCATCGATCCGGCGGCCCTGGTGTCGGCCGAGCGCGGGCGACCTGCGAGAGCGCTCAAGCGTCGCGGCTTCAGGCCTACATCGTGGGCGTGCCGTTTCACGCGACCTGATGCTCGGCGTCACGCCGGAACTTCGGCAGTGGCGACCGTGCGACACCACGAACAGGTGAAGCGTTGCCCAGCGCCGCGCCGTGATCATCGGCCGTCGCTTCAAGCTCGTACATGTGATTTTCGGGCGCGAGAGATCATCGGTGCTCGACCTTCCGTGCGCTCGAGGGGCGCGGGCCAGCGCAAGGACGCGCCACGGGTCGCGTCGTCTCCGACAACGTCTTCGGCGAGATGTGGGAGGACGCGGCCAGGCGACTTCACGATCAATGCGTTGTACTACGATCCCCAGACGCAGGAGCTGCTTCGACTATCCACCGCGGCTTTTGAAGATCTCGCCGCAAAGCGCCTTCGCGATCGGTGATCCGCCGAGCGCTGAGGAAGCCCCGTGCGAATGATGCGCGCCGTGCGCATCGCGGCGAAGCTCGGCTTCACGATCGAGCCTGCCACTTCGAAGCGCCGATTCCCCAAAATGGCGGCTTCTCGAAAAACGTGCCCCTCCGCCCGTCTTGTCGACGAGGTGCTCAAGTTTCTGACCTGCGGTTATGCCGTGGCCTGCATCCGAAGCTGCGTCAGGAGGGACTTCACAAGGCGCTTCTGCCGTTGCTGGACGTGATCGTCTCCGAGCCCGATGGCGAGGAGTTCCTGATGCTCGCCCTGAAGCGCACCGACGAGCGGCACATCGCCGTCGGCAAGAAGATTTCGCCCTCCTTCCTTTTTTGGCACGTTGCTCTGGCCATCAGGTCGTCAAGCGCTGGCGCTAAGCAACGAGGATGAAAGGGCATGAAGTCGCATGGCCGCGCTTCATGCGGCCTGCGCCGACGATGCTGCCACCCAGTGCCAGCAGCTGAACATCCAGCGACGCTATCAGGCGGACATCCACGATCTGTGGATGCTTCAGGCGAGGTTCGAGCGCCGCACGGGCAAGACTGCCTGCGCTCGTCTCTCATCCCCGCTATCGTGCTGCCTGCCGACTTCATGCTGCTTCGCTCGCTGCTCGGTCATGTGCCCGAGTCTCTCGTTCAGTGGTGGGACGCCTTTGCGCTCGCCGACGAGGAAACTCGTGCAGGCATGATCACCAGAGGCTCAGCGCGAGGCCCGCATGACGGGGGACCGCCCGCAGCCATCGACGCCGCGCGAAAGTCCGCCGACGGCGAGACGCCTGCCGAGGATGGCGAGCGCCGCTTCGTCGAGAAGGCGTCGCCGTTCGCCGCGACGCGCTCCTCCCGCAGCCGTCAGGAGCGCAGAGATGCCTGAGGGCGATCATCGCGCCTGGGGCCAATCTGGGGCAGCCCGTTGAGGCGCCCAGGTCTGCCGTGCAGGCGCGCTCGGACGGACGGACTGCATCCGCGTGCTCGGCACGAGTCGCTTCTATACGACGAGTCCCGTCGAGTCTTCCGGTCCCGACTACGTCAATGCGGCGGTGCTCGTCGAGACGACGCTTGAGCCTATGGCGCTTCTGCGTGCCTGTCAGGCGATTGAAGAACGCACGGTCGCGTTAGGCCGGCGGGCGTTGTCAATGCCCCAGAACGCTCGATCTGGACGTGATTGCTTATGAGAGGGGACGGTTTCCGACGATCCCGTGCTGACGCTTCCTCATCCTCGCATGCACGACCGCCTTTTCGTGCTGGTGCCGATATGCGGATCTGCTGCCTGACTGGAGACTGCCTGACGGGCGCACCGTCGGAGAAGCCGTCAGGGGACGTGCGGGAGGCTCATCCCGATCAGCTTGATCCGCCCACTGGGGTCCGGAAAATATGGCATAATGCGCTTCTTAATTTGAAAGGGTTCCCCGGATGGCGGAATGGTAGACGCAGCGGATTCAAAATCCGCCGGTGAACAACCATGAGAGTTCAGGAGTCTCTCTCACCTGGGGACCATCAAAAGCTAAGGTCGATGGTCGTTGCACCGGCCTTTTCTTTTATCCTGCTCAAGAAGCGGCAAAGCCTGCGCGGAAGTCCGCACAGGCTTTGCGTAATGAGTTGGATCCTGTCTCAGGATGCTGGCGGAGGAACTGTGCCAGCGCCGCGAAGCTCGTCCTGACAGATTTCGTGGTCCATGTCGAACGGAAGCCAGCGGAAGTCGGGGTTGATCTCCTGAATGACCTGAGCGCTGCGCTTAGCGGTCAGCGGCGAGATGACGGAGTCGAGACCGTGCGCCATGAAGACGGGCGTCTTGCGGCCGGCGGGCGTGATTTCTGCGAACAGAGTGCCCGCGAGCGGCAGGTAGCCCGAAAGGGGCCACGATGCCCGCGACAGGTTCTTCTTCACGAAGTCCCGCGTAAGGAGTGCGGCGGCCGCCCCCTGGGGAAAGCCTCCGAGAAGATGCGGCTGCGGGGGATGCCCGCCTTTCGACGTCCTTGATGAAGACTGATGCGGGCTGCGGTTTCCCTGATGCCTGCACGGTCCTCGTTATCGTCGATTTTGTCCGAGCGCACGTCGTACCAGGCGCGGGCAGATAGCCCGGATGCGCGGAGATTTCACGCACGGGGGCGTTAGGCAGAATGAATCGGCAGACGGGACCGCCGAAGTCAAGGATCTCGTCAGGGAAGGGCGCGCAAGTCGTTGTTGTCGACGCCCATGCCGTGGAGCCAGATGACGGCGGCTTCAGGCGCAGTCTGCGCGCGCCGCATCCTCCTGGCCTATGAACTATTTACCAGCCGGGGCCTGCCTCTTTACGCCCTGTGCTGTGCCATCTCCTACATGCTCTCCGGGTACTACGGCCTTTACAGCGAGCAGAAGATCATCTACTCCAAATTCAAGGCCACCTGGGTGGACCGAAAGGCGGAGTAGTTCCCCCTGTCCACGGCGCCGTTCTTCTGCTCCACGCTCAGCAGCGGAATGGTGGGCCTGGGTGCTCTGTCTATGGGCCGCAGTTTCTTCAGCGACCTCCATGTGACGGAACTGTAAAACAGTCCTATTCAAGCTCTTATTTTATCAAGCGGAGACATCCCGGCAGAATTTCGGGACGTCTCCGTTTTTTCTTCATAAAATGAAAAAAAATATTTTTCCCCTTGCAAATTTAATATATTTTTTCATTTTCTCCATTATTGCACTTTTCTCCTTTGTTTTTCTCTGTACTTTTTTCCTTTCATGTAAGAACGCATAACCTTTTCCCTCTCTTTTCTTTTTTTTTGCCTTTCTTCCGGGTTTATTTTTGGTCAAAACATTCAATTTCTGCGGCACCCTTCTCTATTCTCTTGCCTGTTGTGCTGTCCACCCCCTTCATCTCTTTCCTTGTTCATATGTTCCCTCCGTTTACTCAATCGTCAAAATATCGAGTATTCGATATTTTCGATTTGAAGTATTGACTTTTCAACATTTCATGTTATCATAGGTCTAACCAAAGAAACTGCAAAAAAGGATGGTATTTCGACATGGAGCTTCCCGCCGCCTTTTCCCAGCGGATCAAGTCCACTCCTCTTACCGCAAAGGAAGCCTTGGTGGCGGAATACATCCTGAACAATTTTCTCTCCGTATGCTATGTGTCCACCAGTGAACTGGCCCGCATCTTGGGCGTCAGCGACGCCACGGTCTCCCCGTACCAGCAAAGTGCTGGGCTACCGCTCCTTTCTGGACCTTCAGAAGGAGATACAATCCTTTGTCTCTCAGAAAGCGGATTATGCACAGCGTGGCTTCTTCCCTCCCATTGAGCGTCTTCATACCCATCAGAGCCTGGATGCCAAGGAGAATATCGTAGCACAGTTTTCCACCCCTTACCTACAAGAACCTACAGAGCGTTTTGGAAAAAACTCCGAAGAATCCATCCATGCGGCGGCGGATCTGCTTTGCTCCTGCCGCATCAAATATATTGCCGGGCGCCGGCCCACCGCACCTATTGCTGAGAAATTCAGCTTTTTGATGCGCATGGTTGTCCCCGGTGTCGTATCGGCCACAGGGAGCGTCACCTTTGAACAGCTGCTGGACATCTCCCCAGAGGACTGCCTGTTCGTCATCAATTTCAATCCCTACGGTGAGGAAGTCCGGCGCTGGATTGATCTTGCCCACAGCCGCGGGGCGAAAATCATCCTGCTCACTGATAAGCCCCCCACTCCCTTCTCCGATTTTACTGATGTGCTGCTGTTGGCGGACATATACAGCGTCAGCTTTTTCAACTCCAATGTATCCGCCACTTTTCTTCTGGAGCTTCTTGTCTCTCTGGTCGCAGACCAGATGGACGAGACCGCCACCAAGCGCCTGGATCTTTTTTGAACCCTTACTTCGAGCGGAACAAGCGCTGATCTTCTCTTATGGGATCTCCCCTCGCACCGAGGGTGGTCTGAATATGCTTACCCCACTAAAAAGGAGGAACGCCAACATGAAAAAAAAGCACTCTCTCTTGCCCTTGCACTGGCGCTCTGCATGGGGCTGTTCAGCGGCTGCGGCACTGAAACCGGCTCCAACAGCACCAGCCAGCCCGCGCAAAGCAGCGGGGAAACTGTTAAGACGGTGACGTGGGCCAGCACCAGCGACATCACCGGCCTGGACCCCAGAAACGGCAACTCCACCATCACCGCCAGCATTCTGGCCTCCCTTTACAGCACCCTGGTCAAGACGGACCCCCAGGGGCAGATCGTGTGCGACGCTGCTGAGAGCTATGAGCAGGTGGATGACACTACCTGGCACTTCACTCTGCGGCAGGACGTGTACTTTACCAATGGCACCCAGATGACTGCTGACGATGTGGCCTACACCATCAACAGCCTGCGTGACTCGGAGAAGCACTACGCTCTGTCCGGCGATTTCTCCTTCATGCAGGTGGAGGTACTGGGCGACTTCGAGTTCAACATCATCACTGACTACGCTTTCCCCTCTCTCCCCCTGCGCTTGAACTATATCAAGATCGTCCCCAGTGCCTATGTGGAGGAAGTGGGAGACGAGGGCTTTGCCGCCGCCCCCCATCGGCTCCGGCCCTTCAAGTTCGTCTCCTGGGAGAAGGACCAGAAGGTGGTGCTGGAGAAGAATCCCGACTACTATGGCGAGGTGCCCCAGATCGATCAGCTGGTCTTCCGGGTCATCCCCGAGGCCGCCGACCGGGTAGCCGCTCTTCAGGCCGGCGAGGTGGACATCATCTGCAATATCCCCACCACCCAGGCCGAGTATCTGGAGAGCCTTGACGGCATCTCTGTGGTGGGCCAGCCCTCCACCCGTGTGGTCTGGCTGCAGTTCAACCTGGTAGGCGGCCCCACCCCCCTGGACGATGTGCGGGTGCGTCAGGCCATCAACTATGCGGTGGACCGGGACGCGCTGATCGCCGGCGTGCTGGACGGCTACGCCGTCAAGGTCGCCTCCATCTCCACCCCCGAGTACGAGGGCTATGATCCCAATGTGCAGGGCTACACCTACGATGTGGAGAAGGCCAAGCAGCTGATGGCCGACGCCGGCTATGCCGACGGCTTTGACATCGAGTGCTCCGTCTCTCCCGGCCTGCTCAACAGCACCGACGTGGTCCAGGCCATCGCCTCCCAGCTGGCTCAGATCGGCATCAACGTCACCATCAAGCAGGAGGACTCCGCCACGCAGCGGGACGAGATCGGCGCGGGCACTGTGGCCCCCCTGTTCCTCCAGGGTCTGGGCGGCCCCTACTGCGATATCAACCTGATCGCCTCCATTGGCTTTACTGAGGGTGCCCGGTACTGCACCTGGGTCTCCCCCGAGTTTATGGATCTGGCCTCCCAGGCCGCCTCTGAATGGACGCTGAGAAGCGCGTGGCGCTTACAGCCAGATGCAGCAGATGATGGTGGACGCGGCCCCCGCCCTGTGGCTGTATCAGCAGGACACCCTGTATGCCTACAACTCCAAGAAGGTCCAGAATTGGACTGCCCGCACCGACGAAGTCGTCCTCATGGACGGCGTCTCCGTGGCCGGCTGAGCGATTTGCTCCCTTAACTGAATATCCGCAGCTGGTGCGGTATTTCAATGGCAGAGAAACAGGCGGCGCACCCGTGATCTGGAACGGTGCGCCGTTTCTCACTATCCTGGCTCGCTATGAAAGGTTGAAAAGCATGGGGAAATACTTACTCAAGCGGCTCGGGCAGTCCATCATCGCGATCTTGGGCATTACCGTAGTCGTATTTTTTTTATCCTGCACCTCACCGGGAACCCGGTGGAGCTGATGGTCTCCCCACCACCTCCAAAGAGGAAATGGAGATCCTCAGTGAAGAGATGGGCTTCAATGACCCCCCTGCCCGTCCAATATGTCCGCTTTCTGAAGGGGGCGCTGGTGGGGGATTTCGGCACCTCCTACTACTACAATGAACCGGCCATGTCCGTGGTGCTGGAGCGGGCGCCTGCCACCCTGACGCTGGCCTGTGCGGCCCTGCTCATCTCCGTGGTACTGGGCATCCCGGCAGGCATTGTGGCGGCTGTGAAGCGCAACAGCGTCTCCGATGCCGTAATCCGGGTGCTGGCCCTGCTGGGCCAATGCATGCCCGCCTTCTGGCTGGGCATCATGCTCATCATGCTCTTTGCTGTGAAGCTGGGCTGGATGCCCACTGGCGGCGCAGAGGATGGCCTGCGTTCCCTGATCCTGCCCGCCTTCACGCTGGGGGTCTTTTCAGCGGCCACCATCTGCCGGCTCCTGCGCAGCAACCTCATCGAGGTGCTGGGCAAGGAGTATATCGATGTGGCAAAGGCCAAGGGTCTTCCCAAAAGCAAGATCATCGGCAAGCATGCCCTGAAAAACGCGATGAGCTCCATCATCACCATCCTGGGCATGCAGTTCGCCCTCTGCTGGGCGGCTCGGTCATCACCGAGCAGGTCTTCGCCTGGCCGGGCGTGGGACGTCTGGTCATCAGAGCATCACCACCAGCGACTTTGCGGTGGTGGAGTGCATCGTCTTTCTGATGGCGGTGATCTTCGTGGTGATCAACTTCATCGTGGACGTGCTGTATTGCGTGATCAATCCCCGCGTCCGGCTGCAATGAGGAGGTAGGATCAGTGAAAAAAGGATTTAAAAGCGCCTGGTCCAGCCTGAAGAACAGCAAGACCGGCATGTTTGGGCTGATCCTGGTGCTTCTCATCATCATCTGTGCCATCTTTGCCCCGCTCCTGGCGCCTTATGACCCGCTGGCTCAGGACGTCATGATCAAGCTGAAGGACCCCATCTGGGGCGCTGACCCTGTGGCCGGCCATCTGCTGGGCACTGACCAGCTGGGCCGCGACATTCTCTCCCGTCTGCTGTACGGCGCCCGCGTCACCCTGATCGTAGCTCTGGCCGGCACCGTGGTAGGCGGCATCGTGGGCGTGGTCCTGGGCAGCCTGGCCGGCTACTACGGCAAATGGGTGGACGCGGTCATCATGCGCCTGGTGGACATCCAGCTCTGCTTCCCCTTCACGCTGCTGGCCCTGTTTATCGCGGCAGTGCTGGGCTCCAGCCTGGGCAATGTCATTTTGATCGCCGGCATCACCAGTTGGGTGCGATACGCCCGCCTGGTCCGCGGCGAGATTCTGGGCATCAAGGAGATGGAGTATATTGAGGCCATACGCGCTGCCGGCGGCACCGATGCCCGCATCATTTTCAAACATATCCTGCCCAATATCATCAGCCCTGTCATCGTTATCGCCACCCTGGAGATGGCCAAGATCGTACTGATCGAGGCCTCCCTCAGCTTCCTGGGCTACGGTGTCCCTATCACCATCCCCACCTGGGGGCGGATGCTCAGCGAAGCCCGTGACAACATTCTCACCGACCCCTGGCAGTGTATCTTCCCCGGTCTGTGCATCACGCTGACCGTGCTGGGCGTCAATCTGCTGGGCGACTGGCTGCGGGATTACCTAGATCCCAAACTGGATGTATAAGGGGGAGCTCAGTTATGCAGAATGAACCTATGCTTTGCGTACAAGATCTCAGCGTCAGATTCAAGACCAAATACGGCTCCGCCGCTGCGGTGAACCACGTCAGCTTCTCCTTGAAAAAAGGGGAGAAACTGGGTCTGGTGGGGGAGTCCGGCTCGGGCAAAAGTGTCACTTCCAAGAGCATCATACGCCTGCTGCCCACCCCGCCCGCTCAGATCACCGGGGAGCATGATGCTTTTCAGAGCCCATCCGCCTCAACCCCCGGGGGAGAGAGCTGCCTCACCAAGACCGAGCCCAGGCCAACGAGATGTCTATCGAGATGCTGCGCACCGTGGGCATCCCCAGCCCGGAGACCCGACTGAAGCAATATCCCTTTGAGCTGTCCGGCGGCATGCGCCAGCGCGTCATGATCGCCATCGCTCTTCTGTGCGACCCGGAGCTGCTCATCGCGGATGAGCCCACCACCGCCCTGGATGTAACTATCCAGGCCCAGATCCCGGACCTGCTCCGGTCCATAAACGAAAAGCTGGGCACCTCCATCATTCTTATCACCCACGACCTGGGCGTCGTGGCCTCTATGGTGGATACTGTGGCAGTGATGTACTGCGGCCACATCGTGGAAAAAGCTGATGTGCGCACCATCTTCCAGCACCCTCTTCACCCCTATACGGAGGGACTGCTCCGCTCCATCCCGCACATGGATGACAGCCAGGGGGACCTGGCCACCATCGAAGGGTCGGTCCCCAGTATCTATCACATGCCGGAGGCTGTGCCTTTCACAACCGCTGTGCCTGCTGCCGGAAGATCTGCACCCAGAAACAGCCTCCCCTCCTGACCCTGGATGGGGAACACACCGTCCAGTGCTGGAAATATACGCCCCAGTGGGACGAGGAAGGGGGGGAGTGATCATGTCTGAACGCCCGATCCTGCTCCAGGCCGACCACCTGAAAAAATGGTTTCCGGTACGCAAAGGGGTCTTCTCCAAGGCCGCCCAGTACGTCAAAGCCGTAGACGACGTCTCCCTGGTCATTCGGGAGGGGGGAGACCCTGGGCATCGTCGGGGAGTCCGGCTGCGGGAAATCTACCCTGGCCCGCACCATGATGCGGCTCATCGAGCCCACCGAGGGCACGGTCCTTTTCAGGGTCAGGATCTGACCAGTGCCGACAAGGAGAGCCTGCGCCGGATGCGCCGGGATATCCAGATCATCTTTCAAGATCCCTATGCCTCCCTCAATCCCCGCCAGCGGGTCTCCGATATCCTCGCTGAGCCTTTTTCTGATCCACAAGCTGGGCAGCCGGGAGGCCGCCATGAAGCGCGCGGAGGAGCTGCTGGATCTGGTGGGACTGTCCCAGGACAGCATGCGGAAATTCCCCCATGAGTTTTCCGGCGGCCAGCGCCAGTCCGGTCCCTTGATCGTCTTGCCCGTCTCCGCCCTGGATGTCGATCCAGGCCCAGATCATCAACCTGCCATGCACCTGCAGCAAAAGCTGGGCATCGTCTGTGACGGTGCGTCTCCGCCCATGTGGTGGATGTGTCGATCCAGGCCCAGATCATACCCAACCTCCGCCGTCCCCCCCATGACCCCACACGGCAGCCGGAACGCATCATCCTTCAGGGTGACCTGCCTGGGCATCGCCGTCCCCTGGTGCCCCTTCCACCCCATGATGCTTTGCCGCCATGGCAGAGTGTGCCTCTGCCGTCCCGGAAGCCAGGGACATCACGCAGAACGGACATATCTGCAGCTGCCTGCTGTGCGGACAGTCTCAGTCTTAAGGAGGTATTTCTGTATGAATTCCCAATATCAGCACGCCTATTGCCAAGTGAGCGGCACGCCCTTCGAGCAGGGCGTCCAGCAGGGGCAGGGAGCTCTCTGATGCCATCCGCCGCAACCTGGCTTCCGTCCACCGGAAGCTGGAGCAGGAGAAGGTGGACCTCCAGGCCTATCAGGCCTTTGTGAACCAAAACCTCCGTTTCTTCCAGGAGCAGCGGCCTGAGATGTACGAGGAGCTCCAGGGCATCGCCCAAGGCAGCGGTCTGCCCCTTGACGACATCCTGCTGCTGAACATCCCCGCCTATTTCCTCTGTGAGTCCTTCCGTCACATCACGCAGGAATGCAGCATGCTCTGTGTCCGGGGACAGGCTGCCGCTGACGGATGCACCTACATCATCAAGAACCGGGACATGGGCATGCCCATGGAGCAGGCTCTGGTCCGCCACATCTACCCCGACGGCCAGGAGATCATCGAGGTGGGCGGGGCCGGTATCCTCACCTATCCCGCTGTAGGCATCAACAGCCATGGTCTGGCTGTGACCACCACCGGCTTCTGGACAGAGAAGGACCCCACCCGCATCGACCGGGTGGAGGAGGCCGATATCTTCCTCAATGTGCGGGTCCTCCTCTCCTCCTGCAGGACCGCCGCCCAAGCGGTGGAGTTCTGCCGCACCGCCCCCCCGTATGAACGGCCTGAACGTCATTGCCGCCGACCCCACAGAGGCCTATGTCATCGAGATGACCTCCGACGAGATCTATGTGGAAAAGGATGAGGGCAGGGGGGGTCCTCTTCCGCACCAACCACGTGGTCAGTGACCAGCTCAGCCATTTCAATCCCCCGGAGGAAAACTACCCCTCCACTCACAAGCGCTATGACCGCATTGCCCAGATGGTGGAAGAGCGCTACGGCTCCCCTCCGGTTCCAGGATCTCTACCGCATCATGTCAGACCACACCAACGAGCCGAACTGTATCTGCCGTCATCCCCACGAGGGCGTCCCCGCCACCACCGTTTCCACCACCCTCTGCGTGGTAGAGGACCGCGAGGTGTGGACTACGCTGCAAAATCCCTGTCTGGCCCTGCCCCATGTCCAGATCGGAGAGCCCTCTGCACAGTGAGTCCCCTGTGCCAGGTTCTGGCCCCGGTACGCACCGTCCCTTCTCTTTATTGGTTCCCAATATCAAAAAATGGTCAGCAGAAATTCTGCTGACCATTTTTTCTTTTCGCTTTTTGATGCTTCAGGCAGGCCGCTCAATCCTCCTGACTGATCCCGTCCAGCACCATATGCCCGTCAGAGAGAAGGGCTCCGCCGCAGCCGTCCACCCGCTGGGTGCCGGCAGCGTGGTACTCCCCGTCCACATACATGACGCTGTTGAGCATGGTGCTCATGGCCTGGTCCACCGGGACCCGCACCGGCCGGTGCCCCTTCTGTTCCAGAAGCCGGATGGTGTCCTCTGAGATCCCGAACTCCAGCTCCAGCCCCTGTTCCCGGGTCAGGCAGTTGAGGTAGGGCTGGCGGACCAGCTGCTCCGGCAGCATCCCAAAGTCCACCGCGTTGACGATCCCCTGGAGGGTTCCGGTGATGATCCGGGGACCGCCCGCCGCGCCGATGGCCAGATAGGGCCGTCCGTCCTTGAACACCATGCTGGGGGCCATGGAGGACAGAGGCGTCTTCCCCCTGGATGCTGTTGGCGCTCCCATAGGTCAGTCCCTGGCTGGTGAGTGCGCCCGGCTTGGCGCTGAAGTCGGACATGGCGTTGTTGAGCACAAAGCCGCAGCCGTCCACCACGATCCCGCAGCCGAACCAGTCCCGTACAGTCTGGGTCTGGGAGACCGCGTTCCCAAAGCGGTCCATCACTGCAAAGTGAGAGGTGTTTCCTGGGTACTCCTTGGCCTCGATCCCCTCCGCCGGAGCGTATTCCCCCGCCGTCTCCGGTGATGAGAGGGCATACCGCTCCGCCGCGTGGGCCTTGCTGGTCAGCCGCTCCACGTCCACCTGGACGAAGTCGGGATCGCCCAGAGCCACGCTTCGGTCCGCAAAGCCCAGCTTCATGGCCTCCGCGATGGCATGGATGGAGGCGGCGGTGTTGTGTCCCATGGCGGCCAGATCGCTGTGCTCCAGAATGTTCAGCATCTCCACCACGGCGCATCCGCCGCTGGGCGGCGCGAAGGCCGCCACCTCCAGCCCCCGGTAGGTGGTCTTCACCGGGGTACGGTACTTGGGCTGATATCGGCTCAGGTCCTCCAGGGTAAAGCACCCGCCCCGCTGGTTGATCTGCTCCACCATTTTCCGGGCCACCGGCCCGGTGTAAAAAGCGTCCGCCCCTCCGCCGCCACCAGCTCCAGCAGGCCGGCCAGCTCAGAGTTCACCTGCTTCTCACCGAAGCGGTAGCGGCTCCCGTCCGGCTTCAGATACAGCCGCCGGAACTGGGGTGAAAGATCCAGCTTCCGCCGGACCGAGTCGTCCTCCATGGTGAGCTCTCCGGTATAACTGGTGCCGAAGCCCTCCCGGGCACAGCGGATGGCGGGAGCTGCCGCCTGCGCCAGCGTCAAAGTGCCGTACTCCCGCAGCAGGGTTTCCATGGCTCTCAGCAGCCCCGGAATGGCTACCGACTGGCCCCCAGGTCCTTCCACTCGTCCTGGACCTCTCCATCCTTGAGGAACAGGTCCTCCCCCGCCTTGGCGGGAGCCACGCCCCGGGCGTCCAGCGCCAAGACCTTCTGATCCCGCTGGGAGTACAGCAGGCTGAAACAGCCGCCCCCGATGCCGGAGTGGTGGGGCTCCACCACAGAGAGGGTCAGAGAGACCGCCACAGCGGCGTCAAAGGCATTCCCTCCGGCCCGCAGCATCTCCAGCCCCGCCCGGGTGGCATAGATATTGTTGCAGCTGACCGCTCCGCAGTCCCCCGTGGGCGGAGGGCTTGCTCCACCGCGAGGGCCACATGTACTGCTGCTTCTTTGCTTCACTCATACTTGATCCGCTTCCCTTCCCGGCCGCGCCGGACAGTGTTTTCATCGAGTCTTGTTCGGATTCCATTATTCCTTCGCCAAACCATGCGTCTTTTTACTGGTCGCCAGAGATACCACAACACCCACTGTATAGCTGACCAGCACTGTGGGGGTAGACCGCCTCCAGTGTGTCGGTCAGGCCCAGCAGCATCCAGGCCACACCTACCACCATGCCGCTGGCCATGGCCCAGAAGGCCCCTGCCGGGTGCAGCGCTTCCAGGTCAGGCCCACCAGGATGGCGAAGCTCACCGGGGCGGCGGCCACGTGCTGCAGGGTGAGGAACAGGTTGGTGAGGGCGGCGCTGGGCATGATGACCGCAGGGATCAGAGTCAGGTAGGCAAAGACGAAAGTGATGATCTTGGACAGCTTCAGCAGCTTGGCGTCGTCCACGTTGGGATTGATGTCGTTTTTATAGACATTGGTAATGATGGTGCCTGTGGCCAGCATCATGGTGGCCATGGTAGCCGCGATGATCATGGTGGCAAAGGCAAAAATGATCCCAGCGAAAGCCGGATTGCTGAAGGTCTTGATGGAGTAGGCAAATGCGGTGGCACCGTCGCCCAGGTCCGCACCGGACGCCTTGGCAAAGATGCCGCAGGTGGCGGTGAGCAGGCAGATGGGGGCAGCCAGCACATAGCCCAGGATAGAGCCGGTGCGGGCGGCGGAAGCGCTCTTTGCGGCCAGCAGGGGCTGGAGCACGGACTGCATCACTGCGGTGGACAGGCAGCCGCCCAGGATCCAGGCGATGATGCGCTGGGTGGGCATATTGCCCATGGAGGAGTACTCTGCGGGAAGTTCAGAGAGCATCACGGTGAAGCCGCCGAACTTGGGCAGCGTCATGAGCACGAAGGCAATGAGCAGGATGTAGATGCCGAAGCATACGATGCGCCCCACAGCGGACATGCCCCGCATGCCGGAGAAGCTGGTGTAGATCACGGCGATGGTCAGGCCGATGAGCATGGCCAGCGTGATGTTCAGACCGGGGATGGCGATCTGGATGATGGAAGCCACGGTCTTGAGCTGATAGGGGATGTACAGGAAGCCGTAGACGATCCAGGCGTAGGAGTACAGGCGGCTGGTCTTGGTGTCGAAGCGCTTTTGCAGATAGATGGGCACCGAGTCGCCGGGCATGTTGTTGCGGATCAGCTTGGCGAACAGGGCCAGCGCGATGAAGTAGAAGGAGCCGGCGATGGAGTACCAGGCCCCGGAGATGCCCAGGGTGTAGCCGTTCTGAGCCGCCCCTACCACGGCCATGCCGCCAATCTGCCAGGCGGCAAAGACACAGCCCAGAGTCAGGGGGCCCATGGTCTTGTCACCGCCCGACCACTGGTTGGCACTTTTGATCTTGGTGCCGGACCAGACACCGATCCCCACGATAATGACAAAGGTCACGATCCATGTTGCGATTAACATACGGTTCTCTCTCCCTTTTGTTTATTTGCAGCGGATGCCGGTGCCGCCCCGCCTCCGGATGCGGAACAGATACCGCCCACCGCAGCTGCTCAAACCTGCCTGTGCCCTCCCTTTGCAACATATTACATTTTTCCTATTTTATTAAATATGTAATATATTACTTGAGCTCTAAAAAAGGAGAGCGCGCAGAACCGCTATTCTGTTCGCTCTCCAATACACTTGTTTTATGGCCTTATCATAAGATATTTTAGGGGCAATGTAAAGAACTTTTTCGAGCTCTGGTTGAAAACATTTTATATGGGATATATTTACATATTCAGACAAGTCAAACGGCCGCATCCTCCCGGGACACGGCCGTCCATGTTTTCTTCCACTATTCCGCCCAGAAACGGCTGACGGTGCGGCGGTAGGAGTTGGTCAGGTGTCGGGCCATGGCCTGCTCTGCCCGCTCGGCGCTCCCTTCCGCGATGGCATCGCAGATGGCCACATGCTCATCAAAGACGATCTTGGCGTCGATGGAGTTGTTATACACCGACTTGACCTCAAACCGGAGATAGTGGTCCAGGAGCAGCTCGCACTCCCGGTAGAGCAGGCGGTTCTGAGTGGCCGCCGCCACTGCCCGGTGGAAGATGTGGTCCAGGCGGTACAGGTGCTGCCCATCCCTGGTGGAGAGCTGGTCCCGGAGGCGGTCCAGGCTCTCCCGCATGGCCTGAAGGTCCCGCTGGGCAGCACGGTTCGCCGCCAGCTTCGCGTTGATGCACTCGATATACATCCGGGTCTCCAGGATGTCCCGGGCGTCCCTGGTCAGACACCGGCACCACCTGCACCCCCTTGCCCCGGGAGAAGGAGACATAGCCGTCCTTCTGGAGCTCCAGCAGAGCCTCCCGCACCGGGGTTCGGCTGATGCCCAGCTCCTTGCAGATGTCGTCCTGGGAGTAGATGGCCCCTACCCGAAACCGGTTGAAGAGGATCGCCTCCTTGATCAGGCGGTATGCCTGTTCTTTATAAGAGGGCGTGGCCCCCACATCCTGTCCGCCAAACAGCTCCTCTGCCATAAGCTCTCCTCCCGTCCCATGCCAGCTTTTCCCCATCTTACCATCCCCGGACGCCCGGTGTCAAGCGGAGCTACGTACCTGCTCCCGGGGCAGCGGGGTCTTAGCGGATCAAGGCTCCCCCCGCGCCGCGGTGGAAGGTGCTGTCCTCCCCCTGTGCCACTCCATATGGTACTCTTCCCGGCCGGTGTTCTCCTCCCGCTCCGCGGCCCGGATGGCAAAACCCTCCCGCTGGTAAAGCGGACCGCCGGGCTGTTCTCCCGGTACACGTGGAGTGTCAGGCTCTCCCGCCCCTCCTTGGCCCGCTCCAGCAGCGCCCGCCCGATCCCCCTGGACCGGGCGGCACGCCGGACGAAGAGCCCCGCCAGATAGTCGCCGGTCAGTCCCGCAAAGCCCTGGAGCCCTCCCAGTCCTGATAGACGAACACCTGGGCGGCGGGCAGCGCCGCCCGCACCTCCTCCATATGGTCACACCAATAGCTCTCAGGAAGAAAGCAGTGGGCTTCCAGGTTGGCGTCCAGCCAGATCTGCATCACCTGGTCCAGATCCTCCGGACGGAGAGCCCGGATCATAATGCCGCCCCCTCTTACAGCCCGTTGACCACGTTGGTGGGCCGCTCTCCGTTCAAAATATGCCGGGCGTTGGTCCACATGGTCAGATGCGCCTTGGCAAAAGCCCCCCCGGAGCTGCCCCCCAGGTGGGAGCTGTAAACCACCCGATCTCTGACCTCCGGCGGCAGGTCCACCAGAGGGTGGTCGCCGGGGGTGGGTTCCGGGAAAATAGTATCCAGCGCCGCGCCCCGGATGGTCCCGTCTATGAGTGCCTTCCGCAGGGCCTGGTTGTCCACCAGGTCGCCCCGGCCGCAGTTGACCAAGATGGAGTTGGGCTTCATCCGGGCCAGGAAGGCTCCATCCACCATCTCCCGGGTCTCGTCGGTGACCGCGCAGTGGAGCGAGATGATGTCGCACTGGGCGGTCAGCTCCTCCAGAGGCAGATAGGTCACCCCAAAGTCCTCCTCCACCTGAGGCGGACGGCGGTGGCGGGTGTAATAGTATAGCTTGCAGCCGAAGCTGGCCAGCCGCCGGGCGGTGGCCTGGGCGGTGTCTCCAAAGCCCACCAACCCCACCGCACACTGGAACAGGCCGGGGGCGTGGGCGGCGATGGCCTTCTGCTTCATCTGGATCTGCTGCCCCTGGATGACGGCGTTGTGTCCAGGGATGCCGAAGCGCAGAGCCATCAGCATCAGCATGATGGTGTGCTCCGCCACCGATTCCGCGTTGCACCCCTTATTGTTGCACACATAGATCCCCCCGCTCCCGGGCGGCCTGGCAGTCGATGCAGTTGTACCCTACACCCTCAGAGTGGATCATCTTCAGCTCTGGAAGCTGGTCCATCACATCGGGACCCACATCCGTGATGGCATCCACAAAAATGATCCTCGCGTCCGCATTTTCCTGGGCCGCCTGGACATAGGTCTGGTCCGGGCGGCGGAACACCAGCTCCACCGGCATCTCATCCGCAAATGGGGGCCGGTACACGTCATAGCGGTCTCTGGGGCCAAAAACTAATATCTTCATGGGGTGCCCTCCTTATTTTAATTGTATGACAATTATACCACCCGGTTTTCGCCAATACAAGGGGAGCCTTTCTGCAAAATATTAGCACTCTTATTTATCGAGTGCTAATATTTACACTTGTGACACATCTGTGTAACAAAAAATTCATAATCCCTCACTATAATAAAGCCAAAGTTCAGAGAGGCCCGGGCCGGAGGATGCTCCGCCCGGGACCGAAAGGAGTTTTGACTTATGTATATGATCCCCTACACCCGCCGCAGCAACAGCAGCATGATGGATCTGTTTGACGAGTTGGAGCGCAGCATGTTCGGCGAGAGCGGCCGCCGCACGCCGGTCTTCAGCACTGATATCCGGGACGAGGGCGCCCACTACCTGCTCCAGGCCGACCTGCCCGGCTTCCGCAAGGAGGACATCGATCTGGATGTAAAAGGACGGCGTGCTCACCATCTCTGCCAAGCACCAGGCCGATGACCGCACCGCCGCCGACAACTACATCTGCCGGGAGCGCCGCACCGGCAGCTTCTCCCGGTCCTTCACCCTGGACGGCATCCAGGAGGACGCCATCCGGGCCTCCTATCAGGACGGGGTGCTGGAGCTCATTCTGCCCAAGCGGCAGGAGGTCCTTCCCCAGTGCCACAAGATCCAGATCCAGTGAGGTCTCCCCAGCCGCGGTCAGGCGGAGCCGGTACGCCGGCTCCGCCTGACTCTTTTCCAAATCGCGTTTCTTACGGCTCCGACTTGGTGGAGCGGGCCGGCCAGAACAAGCTGGACCCGGTCATCGGCCGGGACGACGAGATCCGCAACGTCATCCGTATCCTCTCCCGCAAGACCAAAAACAACCCCGTGCTGATCGGCGAGCCAGGCGTAGGTAAGACCGCCATCGCCGAGGGCCTGGCCCAGCGGATCGTGAAGGGAGATGTGCCCGGCAGCCTGAAGGACAAGACCATCTTCTCCCTGGACATGGGTTCCCTCGTCGCCGGGGCCAAGTACCGCGGCGAGTTTGAGGAGCGGCTGAAGGCCGTTCTGAACGAGGTCAAAAAGTCTGAGGGGCCGTATCATCCTCTTCATCGATGAGCTGCACACCATTGTAGGCGCGGGCAAGACCGAGGGCTCCATGGATGCGGGCAATCTGTTAAAGCCCATGCTGGCTCGGGGAGAGCTGCACTGCATCGGCGCCACCACCCTGAACGAGTACCGCCAGTATATCGAGAAGGACGCCGCGCTGGAGCGGCGGTTCCAGCCGGTCATGGTCTCCGAGCCCACGGTGGAGGACACCATCGCCATCCTCCGCGGCCTGAAGGAGCGGTACGAGGTGTACCACGGCGTCAAGATCACCGACGGGGCCATCATCGCCGCCGCCACCCTCTCCAACCGCTATATCACCGACCGCTTCCTGCCCGACAAGGCCATCGACCTGGTCGACGAGGCCTGCGCCATGATCCGCACGGAGATCGACTCCATGCCCACCGAGCTGGATGTGATCCAGCGGAAGATCATCCAGCACGAGATTGAGGAGGCCGCCCTCAAGAAGGAGACCGACGCCTTCTCCAGGGAGCATCTGGCCGAGATCCAGAAGGAACTGGCCGACATGCGGGACGAGTTTAACGCCAAAAAGACCCAGTGGGACAACGAGAAGAACGCCATTGGCAAGGTACAGAAGCTGCGCGCCGACCTGGAGAGCGCCAATGCCGAGCTGGAGGCAGCCCAGCGGCAGTACGATCTCAACCGCGCCGCCCAGCTCCAGTACGGCCGCATCCCCGAGCTGCGGAAAGCCCTGGAGGCCGAGGAGCCATCGCCAACGAGGGCAAGGCCCGTTCCCTGCTGCGGGACAAGGTCACCGAGGAGGAGATCGCCCGGATCATCGAGCGGTGGACGGGCATCCCTGTGGCCCGGCTGATGGAGGGGGAGCGGGAAGAAGCTGCTGCACCTGGAGGACATCCTCCACCAGCGTGTGGTGGGCCAGGACGAGGCTGTACGCCTGGTGTCCGAGGCTATTCTCCGCAGCCGGGCGGGCATCGCTGATCCCGACCGTCCCATCGGCTCCTTCCTGTTCCTGGGCCCCACCGGCGTTGGTAAGACCGAGCTGGCCAAGGCCTTGGCCGAGGCCCTGTTCGACAGCGAGAAGAACCTGGTTCGCATCGACATGAGCGAGTATATGGAGAAGTTCTCCGTCTCCCGGCTCATCGGCGCCCCTCCCGGATACGTGGGCTATGAGGAGGGCGGCCAGCTCACCGAGGCGGTGCGGAGAAAGCCCTACTCTGTCATCCTCTTTGATGTGGATTTCAAGAACACTATTATCATTCTTACCTCCAACCTGGGCAGCCAGTTCCTGCTGGACGGCATCGACAGCCGGGGAGAGATCAGCCAGGAGGCCCGGGAGCAGGTCAGCGAGCTGCTCAAGCGGTCCTTCCGCCCGGAGTTCCTCAACCGGCTGGATGAGATTGTGTTCTACAAGCCGCTCACAAAGGACAACATCACCCACATCATCGATCTGCTGGTGGCCGAGCTCAACCGCCGCCTGGAGGATAAGCAGCTCACCGTGGCCCTCACCCCCGCGGCCAAGGAGGAGATCATTGCCAGCGCCTACGACCCCATCTACGGCGCCCGGCCCCTGCGCCGCTATCTCCAGCACACGGTGGAGACCCTTATCAGCAAGAAGATCATTGCCGACCAGGTGGAGCCCGGCTCCCGCATCACCGTGGACTGCCGGGATGGACAGCTCACCGTGGACAGCCGGGAGGTGCTCACCGGCGAGGTCATCGACGCCTGATTCCTCCCCTATTCCTCCTTTTTTCGGCGCGGACCTGCGGGCCCGCGCCGGATTTTTTCTTCCTTCTCCCTCTCGCTCCTTGTCTTTTCCCCCGGATATGGTATATTGAGACCGGAAAAAAGCTCGGCTTTCGGGCCGCCTGGCGGCCTATGTCAATTTTAAGTGGATCTGTCATGTTAAACCGCGCGTTCCGCACCGCCCTGTGCGCCGGCCCCCTGCTTCTGGCGCTCTGCCTGCCCGCCTCCGCGGCCCAGGAGGGGATTTCTCCGTCCTGGTCAATGGGGAGGCCGTCACCTTTACCGACGCCGCCCCCTGTTGAAGGACGGCCGTTCTTTCCTGCCCATGGTGGAGACCTTTGACGCCCTGGGCTTCGCCCAGGGGGATATCACCTGGGACGCCGCCACCCGCAGTGTCACCGCGGCCAAGGATGGCACCTCCATCACCCTGACCATCGACCAGAAGGAGCTCACTGTGACCCGTGGGCAGGAGGACGCCGCTGAGACGGACACCATCACCACCGATGCCGCTCCCTTCATCGACGCCGCCTCCTCCCGCACCTATGTCCCCGTGGGACTGGTGGCCGGTGCCCTGGGGGTACAACGTAGGCTGGGATGCCCAGACTTCTACTGTCATCATCGACGACGTAGATGCCATCCTGGCCGCCAACTCCGAGACCTACGCCATGATGGAGCGGTATCTGAGTACACCCAGGATCTGACCGGCGGCACCTGCAAGGTGGAGGGCAGTCTGGCAGTGGAGATGGAGCTCTCCTCCCTCATGACCGGCGGCATCCAGGGAGATTACTCCATGCTCCAGAGCGACAGCTCCGCCTTCCAGTTCAGCACAGAGCTGGATATGGAACTGTCCGCTCCTGATGCTGAGGTATCCGCCCAGATCGATCCCATCGACCTGGAACTGCGGGGCGACCTGGAGGAGGGCCTGTTCTACTTTTCCTCCGATGCACTGACCCAGATGTCCGATCCCAGCGTCACCGGCCTGTGGTTTAAGATGGATCTGAAGTCCATGATGGACCAGCTCTCCCTCCAGACCGGCCTGGACTACACCGACCTCCTGCTCATGGCCCGGGCCGCTCAGGACATGAGCTTTGCCGACTCTCTGGCCCCTTATCCTGCGGGAGGTCCCCCTCACCTCCGCCTCCATGACCACTCGTGATCTCCTGGCTCTTTATAACAGCATGTTCTCCGACAGTGCCCTGGAGCAGAAGGGGACCACTTATATCTCCACCACCCAGGCGGAGGACATGGACATCACCTTTACTCTGTTCACCTCCGACTCCAAGGTCACCGGCTATTCCATGACCATGAAGGCGGACCAGGAGGGGGCCATTGTGTCCGTGGACGCCTCCATGAAGGGCAAAGAGCTGGCTATGACCATGGAGATGAGCACGCCCGCCGTCATCGACGAGGCCTCCGGCGTCTCCATTCCCGGCTTCACCTACACCGTGACGATGGACGGCACCTACTCCGCCTCCAGCACCCAGCCCCAGACCCAGCCCCCCCGCCGGCGCCGACGTGGTGGACCTGATGGAGCAGCTGACCGTTGAGATGGATCCGGTCTCCGTCTGAGCCGCCCCGGACCATCAGCCCCCGGCCCGCTCCCGTGTGACATCTCTCATACGGGAGCGGGCCTTTTGACGCTGTTTTCCCCTTCCGCGGCGTATTTTTTCAGCTCTGCCCCTTGGCCTGGCGCTTGTCTTTCCACCCCGGATATGATAGGATGGAGACAGGCTTCCGGGCCCGAAATCGTCTGTATTGGAGGCATCTCTATGAAGTGCGGCCGTCTTCTGCCACTCCTGCTCTCCCTCCTTCTGTCTGTCTCGCTGCTCGCTCCGGCGGCCCTGGCCCGGGAGACCGAGTTCTTCCCGGACTTCCCGGAGCCGGTCCCCGCCTCGGCCCAGGACTGGAGCCCCGCCGACCCCAGCAGCTTTGATGCGGCCCGGCAGGCACTTCTGACCGCCGTTCGGGGAGGATGCCTCAGAGCGCTCGGTCCTCTCTGCTGTCCAGGATGACGGACCGCTTCAACGAGCTGCTCACCGAGTACTACTTCTGCTCCCTGGACTATATGCGCTCCCCCACCTCCTGCACCCAGGAGTATGTCCGTTACAGCTCCGTCTGCGGTCAGGCGGAGAGCGACTACCTCTCCGCCGTCCAGGAGGTGCTGAACAGCGCCTACGGCTCCTGTTCTGGCCGGGCTGCTGGGGGGAGGGGCAGGCTCAGTCCCTCCTGTCCACCTCCCCCAATACGCGGGAGGAGCTGGCCCTGCTGGAGCGTGAGACTGCTCTGGTCAACGAATACTGGGAGGCGGTGGTCCAGGAGCCCTCTGTCCAGTCCGGCGGCAGGACCTGGACCCGTGCCCAGGCGGACGCCGCCTATCTGGTGGGCTCACTGGAGGAGGATGCCTATCTGACCCTGGTGGGGGAGCTGGCCGCCGGCCGCAATGGGGTCCTCGCCCCTATCTACCTGGAGCTGGTAAAGGTGCGCAATCAGTACGCCGCCTCCAAGGGCTATGATGACTATGTCCAGTACGCCTATCAGACTGTCTACGGCCGGGACTATACGCCGGAGGAGGCCGCCCTCCTCCATCGCGCGGTCAAGGCCCTTCTGCCCCGTCTGGAGTCCGAACTGCTGATCGCCCAGTCCCGCCTCAGCTCCCTGTCCCCGTCCGGCTCTCCTCCCTGGAGGACATGACCCAGGAGGAGGTGCTGGACGCTGTGGAGCCCTATATGGATGCAGTCTCCAGCGAATACAGGGAACTGTACGGCTATATGCGGGACAACGGTCTCTACGATCTGGACATACTGGCCAGCTCCAGCACGCTGGGCGTCACTGTCAGCCTGCCCGCCTACCGCTCTGCCTATATCCTCAGCTCCGCCCAGGGCAGCTATCTGGACGTAAAGACCCTGATCCACGAGTTCGGCCACTTCGCCAACCACTGCCTGGCTGAGGATGAGCAGTTCTGCTACGACGTGGCCGAGACCCACTCTCAGGGGCTGGAGGCCCTGTACCTCACCTTTGCTGACAGCTTGGCGGGCCAGGCGGGCGGGGACGCCTACCGGGTGGCCATTCTCTCCGACCTGCTGGGGATGCTGTACTTCTGCATGTACGACGAGTTTGAGCAGGCGGTCTATCAGGCGGACGGCCTCACGGTGTCGGGATGAACCGGCTCTACCGCTCTATCTCGGAGTCCTACGGCTTCCTCTACTCCATCGGCGGGGAGGAGGCCTATGACTGGGCCGCCAACTCCCAGCTGTTTGAACAGCCCTGCTACACCATCAGCTATGTGACTTCTGTTCTCAATTCCCTGGAGCTCCTTGTGGACTCCGCGGAGGACTTCGATGCCGCCGCCGACACCTATCTGGCCCTGGTGGCCCAGACAGACACAGCTGGCTACCGGGACGCCGTCGCTCAGGCGGGTCTCACAGACATGCTCCAGCCCGGTGCCGCTCAGGATGTCCTGGAGGCGGTGGAGCAGTATTTCTATCGGGAGATCTGCGGTCTGTCCTTTCCCGACCTGACCGGCCACTGGTCTGCCCGCTACGCCCTGACCTGCGCCTCCTCCGGCCTCTTTTCCGGGGATGAGGCCGGCAACTTCCGCCCGGACAGCGGTGTGACCTGGGCGGAGCTGCTCACCGTGCTCTGGCAGGTGGCCGGCGCCCCCAGCTGTCCGGTCCCTGGGACGGGGCGTGGTATGCCGGCGGGGCCAACTTCGCCCTCTCCGCCGGGCTGGTCCGTGAGGATGAGCTCCTGCCCCAGCAGGACATGACCCGGGAGGACGTGGCCCTGGTCCTCTACCGCTTTGCCCTCACTCTGGGTGCCGAGGCCCTGACGGACACCGGGGCACTGATGGCCTATCCGGACGGCGGAGAGCTCTCCGGGGAGGGGGCTGCCGCCGTGGCCTGGGCCCTGGAGCAGGGCATCCTGGCCGGACAGCCAGACGGGCGGCTGGACCCCGAGGGGGCCGTCACCGGGGGAGCTGTCCGTCATGCTGGCCAACTTTTCTACGCCTGATGAAAAAGAGGACGCCGTGGGCTGAGCCCGCGGCGTCCTTCGCGTTTTCCTCAAATCGTTTCACCCATCAGCTCAGTCAGCTCCTCGATCCTCTCTAGCGGAAAGGGCGGGAGGCACAGGGGCTTCATGGCAATGGACATGAGCTTCATGGGGCTGTCGTCCGCCGCCACGCGGTTGGAACTCAGTGCGCCGCAGCGCCGGCAGCGGTGGATCACTGCCCATTCCCCGTTCTTCCTCACCCACACCGCCACCGCATCCATGACGCTGCCGCAGTCTGATGCCCGGTCTCCCGGTTCGTTGTCCAGGTGGAGGCTGGACAGGCAGTTGGGGCAGTGGTTCCGGTGGCCGCTCCCGGCCCCATCCGATACCACCAGGCGGCCGCACGCCTTGCAGGTGAAGCTGTCTGTACAGGGGTGGGTCTTATAATATCCTTTTTCGTATTTCTGTCTTTTATGTTCCCGATTCATGGTTTGGTCCCTCATCTCATCAAATATCATGACAGTGCCGGCACGGCCGGCCTGCACGTCTTCTGTTCAGGACAACAAAAAATGGATGGCCCCGCTGGTCCCGGGCCATCCGTTTTCCCCATATTGCGGCAGCAGCCATCCCTCCGGCTGCTTAGGGGACCCTGCCGCCTGACAGGCGCGGCAAAGCTCCCCCTCCCTTCGGAGACAGCTTGATGATCGATCCGCAAAATAGGCACAGCAAGACGGCCCATCCCAGCAAAAAGATGAGAACCAGGTCTTTTCTTGTCCTGTTTTCAGCGGATCGCCGACATCAAGCCACCACCCTTTTCTTAAAATCGGTGACAGTATAGCACAGCCCTCCCCCTTTGTCAAATGAGGAGCGCAGAAAGCGGGCCGATCAGGGGAATACGGCTCCCGCGGTCTGTTTTTTCCCACATGAGATCATTCAGTGACCGGGGCGGACAGGTGCAAATCTCAGACTCTCCCGTCCTATATTGATCGGCCCGGCGAAAAGACGCCCCTCATCCGTCTCGGCATACGCCGCGCCACCTTCCCCAGGGGAAGGCTGGAGGAGAGGGGTGTGCCGGGCGCAGCGTCACACGACAGAGAGCTCAGGGCTCCTCTTCCAGCGGAACCGGGGCGGGCACCTTGTCCGGGGCGGTGCTGTCATAGGCACGGGAGAGCTCCTCCAGAGCCACGTCCTGGTCGGAGAGCAGGGCGGACACCTGCTCCAGGCACTTTCCCGCCTTGTCCAGCTGATCGGCGGCGTGGGAGATAGTGGCCTCCACCTCGGTGCGCAGGGCGTCGTACTCCCGGCCCACCCGGGTCATCCACTGCTCCATCTGCTGGCGCAGATGCCGGGCCTGGCTGTTGGCCTGGTCCAGCACCCCCTGGGCCCTGCGGTGGGCCTCCAGCTCCACCCCGGCGGGCGGTCCTTCACCGCGGCGTAGGCAGCCGCGTCCGGCTCCAGCCGGGCCACCTGCTCCCTCAGCGCCTCCGCCTCCCGGCGGCTCTCCTCCAGGGCCTGCTGCGTCTGTCGGGCGGTCTGCTCCCGCTCGCCCAGCTGGGTGCGGAGGGCGGCCAGTTCGCTTTGACTGCGCTGCACGCTGCGCAGCAGCTCTTCCTTCTCCCCCTCCAGGGCCCGCTTCTGCTCCTCCAGCGCCTGCTTCTGGGCGCAGAGCTCGTCCCGCTCCCCTTCGGCCCGGCCGATGCTCTGCTCCAGCTCCTGGCGCTTCTGGGCATTTTCCCGGGCCAGGGTCTCCAAATAATCCAGCACATCCTGCCGGTTAAAGCCGCCGAAGACGGCGTTTCTGAACTGATGGTCCATGGGGCACCTCGTTTTCTCCGTCCCCGGACGGGAGCGGATGGTTTTGTCTGACTTTGTCTGATTCTATCACAGGCGGAGGAAAAAACACAACCCTGGCCCTCTGTTTTGGAAAAAAGCCACTCCCTCTCCTCCCTTTTCTCCACAAAAACGGGGGAATTTCCCCTCCCTTTTCATTGACGGAGGAGGCGGATGATATACTATTATAGTTTTATTTTGAAATGATCTTATCCAGAGAGGTGTGTGCCTGTTATGTGGGTTTCCGACCGGTGGACGGACTATGAGCTCATCGACTGCGGCCGTGGGGAGAAGCTGGAGCGCTGGGGGGACCAGCTGCTGGTGCGGCCAGACCCCCAGGCCATCTGGAACACGCCCCGGACCCATCCGGGCTGGAAGCATCCCCACGGGCGGTATGCCCGCTCCTCCTCCGGCGGGGGGCAGTGGGAGAAGAAGGACATGCCGGAGCGCTGGACCATCCGCTACGGCAGCCTCACCTTCAACATCAAGCCCATGAACTTCAAGCACACCGGACTGTTTCCCGAGCAGGCGGCCAACTGGGACTTCGCCATGGAGCAAATCCGCACGGCCGGCCGGCCTATCTCGGTGCTGAACCTGTTCGCTTACACCGGCGGGGCCACCGTGGCCTGCGCCGCCGCCGGGGCCAGCGTGTGCCATGTGGACGCCGCCCGGGGCATGGTGTCCTGGGCCCGGGGAGAATGCCAGGAGCTCTGGACTGGAGGACGCTCCTATCCGCTGGATTGTGGATGACTGCGCCAAATTCGTGGAGCGAGAGATCCGCCGGGGCCGGCGGTACGACGCCATCATCATGGATCCCCCCAGCTACGGCCGGGGTCCCTCCGGTGAGGTGTGGCGGCTGGAGGAAAACCTGTACCCCTTCGTGGAGCTGGTGCGGGGGGTGCTGTCCGACCAGCCCCTGTTTGTGATCCTCCACTCCTATACCACCGGTCTGGCCCCCAGCGTAGTCACCTATATCCTGGAGACCCTGCTCTCCCGGAAATTCGGCGGCCGCACCGACAGCCAGGAGCTGGGCCTCCCCGTCACCGAGAGCGGCCTGGTCCTCCCCTGCGGCGCCACCGGGCGCTGGAGCAGATCTTGACCAGTTAGGAGTTATGGGCGCGGCCGTTCACTGCCGCCCTCTCCAGCTCCCGAAAAAAAATTCTCAATTGCCAACTTCTCATTCCTGACTCAAAACAAGGGGTGTTTTGATTGAAAGACGCGATCATCCGCGCGGAAGCTCTCCGCTTCTCCTACACCTCCGCCGAGGGGCGTCGCCCCTGTCGTGCTGGACGGGGTGGACCTGTCCATCCAGGAGGGTACTTTTTGTGGCTGTTCTGGGCCACAACGGCAGCGGCAAATCCACCCTCGCCAAGCACATGAACGCCATCCTCCTGCCCAGCGGCGGCAAAGTGTATGTGGATGGCATCGACACTGTGGATGAGGACCGCCTGCTGGACATCCGGCGCACGGTGGGCATGGTGTTCCAGAACCCGGACAACCAGATCGTCGCCAATGTGGTGGAGGAGGATGTAGCCTTCGCACCGGAGAACCTGGGGGTCCCCCCCGCCGAGATCCGGGAGCGGGTGGACGACGCCCTGCGTGCGGTGGGGATGTATGAGTTCCGGGAGCACGCCCCCCATCTCCTCTCCGGCGGTCAGAAGCAGCGCATCGCCATCGCCGGCGTCATCGCCATGCAGCCCCGGTGCATCGTGCTGGACGAGCCCACCGCCATGCTGGACCCCATCGGCCGCTCCGAGGTGCTGCGCACCATCCGGGATCTGAACCGCCAGAAGGGGGTCACTGTGGTCCTCATCACCCACCACATGGACGAGGCCGCTCAGGCCGACCGCCTGGTGGTCATGGCCAAGGGCCGGGTCATCGCCGACGGCCCCCGCGGCAGGTGTTCCAGGACGTGGAGGGCCTGCGCTCCGTGGGGCTCACTGTCCCTGACACCACTCAGCTGCTGTGGGAACTGCGGCAGGAGGGGCTGGACGTCCCCCTGGACGCCCTCAGCGACGAGGAGTGCGCCCAGGCTCTCTGTCAGCTGCTGAACGCTGCATCAAAGAAAGGAAGCCAGCCATGAACAGTACAGAGAGAAGCACCCGGGTCTTTGCGGGCATCGCCGCATTTCTGGTGGTCTTTTCTGCCCCCAGGCTGCTGCGTGGGCGGTCGTGTGTCTGGTCTCCCCTCCGGCAGCGGGTCAAGCGGCTGGAGATGCAGGCCCGCCATCTCCAGGCCCAGCTGGATGATCTGGCAAAACAGACCGGCGTCCTGCCGTAACTGTGATATTTTCGGGCGCGACCCGCGGGGCGTGCACCACTTCACTGAAAAAGGATGGAACACAACGGATGGAAGCAATTCTTGAGACCAAGAAGCTCTCCCACATCTACTCCGCCGGCACCCCCTTTGAGCGTGGGGCCCTACTGGATGTGGACTTTACCGCCTACGCCGGGGAATACCTTGGGATCATCGGACACACCGGGTCGGGCAAGTCCACCCCTGATCCAGCACCTCAACGGACTGCTCAAGCCCACCTCCGGACAGGTCCTCTTCCAGGGGGGGACATCTGGGCGGATGCCAAGCGACCACTCGTCAGACCCGGTTCCAGGTGGGGCTGGTATTCCAGTACCCGGAGTACCAGCTGTTTGAGGAGACCGTCTATCAGGACATCTCCTTCGGCCCGAAAAACATGGGGCTGGACGAGGGGAGGTGGACCGCCGGGTGCGGGAGGCCGCGCGCTTCGTGGGCCTGCGGGATGAGCAGCTGGGCAATCCCCCTTTGAGCTGTCCGGCGGCCAGAAGCGCCGGGTGGCCATTGCGGGAGTCATCGCTATGGAGCCCAAGGTGCTCATTCTGGACGAGCCCACCGCCGGGCTGGACCCGGTGGGAGTGGAGTCCATCCTGGGCAACATCCGGGACTATCACCAGGCCCACAACGCCACCATCATCCTGGTCTCCCACTCCATGGAGGAGGTGGCCCGCACGGTGGACCGGCTGGTGGTGGTCAACGACGGCCGCATCCCCTTTCAGGGCCCGCCCCGGGAGGTGTTCCGCCACGGTGCGGAACTGGAGCGCATGGGCCTGGGCGTGCCCCAGATGACCCGGGTATTCAGCCGTCTCCGGGCCATGGGCGTGGACATTGGACCGTCGGTGGACACGATCGAACAGGCCAAGGCGGCTGTCCTGGCCAAGCTGAAGGGGGTGGGCTGAATGGCGCTGAAGGACATCACCCTGGGACAGTATTTCCCCGGGAACTCCTGCTCCACCGGCTGGACCCAAGGACCAAGATCCTGGCCGTGGTGCTGTATATCGTGGCTCTGTTCCTGGCCAAGCACTTTGTCACTTACGGCATCATGTTCCTGCTGCTGGCCGTGTCCATCGCCGTCTCCAAGGTGCCGGTGAAGTCCATTTTCCGGGGCATGAAGCCGGTGGTGTTCATCGTCATCTTCACCGCCATCCTCAACCTGTTCTACACGCCGGGCGAGCACGTTCTGTTCCATTTCTGGATCCTCACAGTCACCATGGAGGGCGTGGTCAACGCCTTCTTTATGGTCATTCGGATCCTGATGCTCATTGCGGGCACCTTCCTGCTGACCTATACCACCTCGCCCATCGTGCTCACCGATGGGCTGGAATCCCCTGCTGGGGCCCCTGAAGAAGATCAAGGTCCCCGTCCATGAGCTGTCCATGATGATGTCCATCGCCCTGCGCTTCATCCCCCTCTCATCGAGGAGACGGACAAGATCATGTCCGCCCAGCGGGCCCATGGGGGCAGATTTTGAGAGCGGGAACCTGCTCCAGCGGGCAAAAGCCCCTCATCCCTCTGCTGGTCCCCCTGTTTATCTCCGCCTTCCGCCGTGCTGACGAGCTGGCCGTGGCTATGGCAGCGCCTATTTGACCTTGGACGCCGGTACAGAATCAGCCCGGATCCTGCCCACCCTGCTCCAGCGGCTGGGCTCCCGGTCCTACCCTGTCAGCGTCCCATTGGAGACCAGACTATGAGACAGATCGACCTGACCCATTCCAACCGCGCCCCGGGCTCTGAGGCCCGTGTTGCCCGTCTGACCCGGCATCTCCGGGCCCGGCTGCTGGACTTCGGCCCCGGCGGGCCGGAGGTCCTCTCCGCCGATGAGGCTGCCGGCACGGTCCGCGCCCGATTTCCCGGGCACGATACCGCCCAGGTGCTGGAGCGTCTGGCCGCCTCAGCGGGTGTCCGCGCCCGCCTGGACGGAGACTGCGCCCTGTTCCTTCTGTCCCCGGACACCCTGTTCTGAGGACCTGGACTATCTGTGGGGCAGTCTGTTTGACCTCCTCGCTTAAAGATACCAAGCACGCCCTCTGTCTCCGAATCCCGGGGACAGAGGGCGTGCTTTTTTCTTCTTTTATAATACTACTACGGTGATCCCATTGTTGTGCCGCTCCAGATCTGGGTCCCGCCGCAGGCCGGGACACCGCTGGAAGGCGGCCAGGGTCCGGGGCTCAAAGATGGTGAACTCTTCCCCGGGATCACATCCCGCAGCTCTCCCCGCTCCTTCATCCGGATCAGGCAGGCCCGGGCCTCCACCCGGATGCGCCCTCCCTTTCCGGAGGAGCCGTAGCCGTGGATCAGCTTCACGGCGGCACAGCCCAGGCCCCGGCTGCGCCGCAGCTCAAGGGTCAGCCGCTGGAGGGCGGCCCGCACAGTGGGCATCCCCGCTCCAGGTCCACCTCCCGCAGCCTATTCGCCGTCACGGCTCCAGCCCTCCGTCTCGATCACGTCCCCACGGCGCTCCGCCTCCCGGAAGGCACGGCTCAACCGGTGGATCAGCACCAGGTCACTGATCCCGTCATACACCAGGGACAGGCCGATGAGGATGGTAAGGGCCTCCATAGTGCCAAAGGGATTGAAGAGCACCACGCCCCCCCAGCACCAGGGTCAGGGCGGCCAGGGCCAGATCGATCCACCACCGGGGCCACCCTCCCGCATCAGACTCACCGCTCCCTGAAGGTCGATGACCCCGTGAAACAGCAGCACCGCCGCAAAGCTGAACTGGATCAGAACGATCACCGATGCAGGACTGCTCAGCAGCCACAGCCCCAGCGCCGCCAGCAGAAGCCCCGGGATCAGAAACCACACAGGGAACCCGTCCCGCCGCTTGGCGAACCACCCCAGGATATAGATCAGCCCGTCACCAGCAGGGCGGTCCCCAGCAGGCCGCACAAAAACCGGATGGACCGGTTGGGCACCAGCACCAGCATCAGTCCCAGCAGGATCGTGACCGCCGCGGCGACGATGCTGCTTCTCCGCTGCTCCCGCAAAATACTCTTCATGGTCTCCTCCTATCTCCGGCTTCTGCCGGATCTTCCAGCTGTCTTTTCTTTGATTGTACCATTCTTCCCCTCCAGGCAATCAAAACCGCTTCATTTTATGAAAATACCCTCCCACAGCTCTGTCTCCGTGGGAGGGTATCCGGTTTGTGATGGATCACATCAGCTCTTCGTTGACGATCGCCGCCTTGATCAGGTTGGTGGAACCGCTCTTGCCCAGCGGGACCCCGGCGGTAATGACCACCGTGTCCCCGTTCTGCACCAGCCGCTCCTTCAGCGCCACCTCGGCGGACAGAGAGAAGATGCGGTCGGTGGAGTTGACCTCTCCGGTGAGGAAGGGGATGACACCCCAGCAGATGTTCAGCTGGCGGCGCACCTTCTCATGCATGGTCAGGGCGGCCACGGGGCAGGCAGGGGCGGAACCGACAGATCATCCGGGCGGTACGGCCGGAGTTAGTGGCCGCCAGGATGGCCTTGGCGTCCAAGTCCTTGGCGGTCAAACAGCAGGTGTGAGTGATGGCGTCGTTGATATTGGAGGCGGGGATTACACGGCGCTTTTCAAACTGCCGCCAGTAGTGGATGGACTGCTCCGCCTCCTCCACGATGTTCACCATGGCGGGCCTCCAGGGGCCTGCCGCCATGGTCTCGCCGGACAGCATGACGCAGCTTGTGCCGTCAAATACGGCGTTGGCCACGTCGGACACCTCTGCCCGGGTGGGCCGGGGGTTGCGCATCATGGAATCCAGCATCTGGGTGGCGGTGATGACAGGCTTGCCGGCCTGAAGGCCCTTGCGGATGATTTTCTTTGAAGGATGGGCACCTTGGCGGCGGGGATCTCCACCCCCAGGTCGCCCCGTGCCACCATGATGCCGTCGGCTGCCTCCAGGATCTCGTCAATATTGTCCACGCCCTCCTGATTCTCGATCTTGGCGATGATGCGGACCTCCTGGCCGCCAAAGCGGTCCAGCACCTCCCGCACCGCCTGGACGTCGGCGGCCCGGCGGACAAAGGAGGCAGCGATAAAGTCAAAGTCATTCTCCACCCCGAATCGGATGTCTGCCACATCCTTCTCGGTCAGGGCGGGCAGATGGATAT
>VOFI01003328.1_pt1 | contig 35605 bp, 45 predicted proteins | sample 5384131 | NCBI WGS metagenome assembly VOFI01 (sample SAMN12384728, study PRJNA508395) | human gut metagenome | isolation source: healthy gut H | host: Homo sapiens
AAAATCTTTGGCAGTCAGAGCCATGCGACCCAACTGCATTATGCGGTATTAGCACAAATTTCTCTGTGTTATTCCCTCTCCAAGGCAGGTTCCTCACGCGTTACTCACCGTCCGCCACTAAGAATTCCTATCCGTTGTCCGAAAACTCCGTCAAGGGTTCTCCGTTCGACTTGCATGTGTTAAGCACGCCGCCAGCGTTCATCCTGAGCCAGGATCAAACTCTCAATAAAATGGTATCTAAACAACTTTCGTTGTTCAAATCACTTTCATTGATCGTCAAATCATTGACTTTCAAGAATTCAAAGAAAAAGAACGTTGCCCCACAAAGCTTTTTAGCTTCATGGACAACTTATCTTGTCCGTTTGGTGCTTCGTGTTTCTCTTACGTTGTTTAATTTACAAGGTGCACTCCGCTCTCGCGGGGTGAATTGTATTTTACTACAACTCAAAGCCTTTGTCAAGAAGTTTTTCTTCTTTTCTTCCGGCTTTTTCGCCCCTGTCTTGCGACAGCTTTGATAGAATACCACGCCCGTCCAGGAATGTCAACCCCTTTTTTTCGCTTTTTTTTCCAACTTTTTTCTTCCCCCGTTCCCAGCAGGGTCAGCACCAGGAGTCCCACCACCGCCAGGTTCCCAAAGGGCACCCAGGTCCCTGCCAGGGGATGGTCCCCAGCGCGGCGGGCAGCCCCAGGAGAAACACCGCCCCGGTAAGCAGCCAGGACTTCCCCTTCCCCACCGGGCGGTCCAGCAGGCCAGCAGCCGCCCCAGGCACAGCAGCAGCAGCCCCAGCAGGGCCACATCCCCCCAGCACCCACAGGGGCGGAGACCAGCTCCTCCAGCCGCTGGAAAGCCCCCTCAAACCCCAGGCCGGAGACCATTTGGGAGAAAGGGCCGGTCCACCTGGGCCGCCAGGGCGCTGCCCAGCTGCCCCAGGACCAGGAGCACCGCCCCCGCCAGCAGGGCAAACAGCAGGGCCAGCCGGCGGAGCATCCCCTCCGCGCCCCGGCCTCCGGCCGCACATCCCCCAGGAGGAAGAGGGCATACCCCCCGACCGCCATGGTCCCCGCGGTGGACAGGGCCCCTGCCGGCACCTGGGCCAGCTCCTCCCGGGTCCAGAGTAAGGTGAGGGACCAGTCCAGCCGGAAGATGCCAAAGAGGAGGATCACCACGAACCCCGCCCCCACCGCCAGGAGAAAGACCTCGCAGGCCCGGGCAAAGGCAGGCAGCCCCCCGGCGGCCATCCACCCCGCCAGCAGCAGGACGGCGGCGGTGAGGGAGGACGGGGCGGCCCGCAGGGAGTCGGACAGCCGGCTGCCGATGCGCTCGGCATGGGCGGCCGCCAGGAAGAGCCCCCCACAGCAGGAAGACCCCCGCCAGCACCCGGGCCGTCCGGCGGCCCCAGCGGCGGGTCACCCGCTGCCCCCAGTCCCGCCGGCCTGGGGGGGCAGCGGCGGGACACCAGCAGCCCCAAGGCCACCACCCCCACCCCAGCCAGGAGGGGGGCACAGTAAGGCCAGCCGCCGCCCCCACCTGGGCCAGGCGGCCTGGGAGCAGCTCCGTGCCCAGGGGCAGGAGGACCAGCAGCAGGACCGCAGACAGTTGGCTCCAGGCAATGGTTCGGTTTTTCATGGCGTTCTCCTCCTCGGCCCGCAGCGGCGGCTGCGGGGCTTGTTTTGGACCTCACCGGCCCTGGTCCACGTGAACGGTCACCGTGCAGGTGGCCGGCAGGGTGGGAAAGACCCCCTGCCACTGCCCGTTGAGGGCATCCCACCGGAAGGGGTTGGACAGGCCCGCCCGGCCCAGCAGGCCGGCGGCGTCCGCCCCGGCGGCTTGGAGCTGGTCCAGAGCCTGCAGCACGGCCTGGGCGGTCTCCCGCTCCAGGGGGGGCGGGGTCGGTGGCCTCCCCGTCCAGCCCCCGGTGAGGACCCCTTCCAGCCGGCACCGGAGGTCCAGGCCCACCACCCGGCCGCCCTCCCACACCGGATGCACCTGGCAGCCGGTGCTCTGAGGGTGAGGGCCTCCTCCCCCAGGGAGCCGGTCCAGTGGATCTTCTCCCCGGACAGGAGGGCGGCCCCCAGGGCCGCCGGGCCGGTGAGCCACCGGGTGATGGCCCCGTCCTGGTAAAGGGCAAAGCCGGCAAAGGCCAGCCCCGCCTCCCCCACCGACAGGGGGCGGGGATCAGCAGCGGCTCCCCCCTTGGCCAGGGCCGCGGCGGCCTGCCGGAGGGTGAGGGGGCGAAGGTCTGCCGGTCCTTCCCCTGGGACTGGATCACCGTCATCCGCTGGGCGGTGTCCCCTCCCCGGAAAAGCACTCCGCCAGGGTGTCCGCCTGGACCACCCACAGCTGGGTCTCCGTGCTCTGCTGGGGCTCCTGAAAGGCGTAGCTCAGCAGGGCCGGCAGGGTGGCGGCCGCGGTCTGGGTGAGGAGGAGGTGCTCCACATGGGCGCAGCTCACCACCCGCTCCCCTGGTTGGTGAGGGCCTCCACCGCGGCGGCGGGGGTGTCCCCTCGGCTGTCGGCCCGGAAGGGGGCCTCCCCGCCCCGGCCCTCGGCGGCGGCCAGCAGGCGGATACCCTCCCCCGCCGGCTCCACCCCCAGGACGCTCACCACGGCGGTGGCGCCGCTCTCCCGGCTCTGGGGGGCGCCGGCGCAGCCGGTCAGGCAGGTGGTCAGCAGGAGCAGGACTAGAAACACCAAGGCAACCATCCGTCTCATCCCTGCCTCCTTTGGTTCTGGGTGCCCAGGGCCCGCTCCCGGAACTTCACCCAGTGGGTGGGCCAGCGGATCACCCCGTGGCCCTGGGCCCGCTCGTCCCCCGAGGCGGCGAAGGGGGTGAGGTAGGGGCACCCCGAAGCTCTCCAACTGGGCCAGGCGGTATACCAGCACCGCCGCCAGGGCCATCACCCCGAAGAGCCCTCCCAGGCTGGCGGCGATGGCCAGCCCAAACCGCCAGATCCGCAGGGCGGCAGCAAACTCCTGGCTGGGCACGGTGTACCCGGCAATGCCGGCGATGGCCACCACGATGAGGACCACCGGGGAGACGATGGAGGCCTCCACCGCCGCCGAGCCCACCACCAGCCCCCTAGGATGGAGGCCGTCTGGCCGATGGCCCCCGGCAGCCGGAGGCCGGCCTCCTGGACCGCCTCAAAGGCCAGGAGCATGATGAGCACCTCAAAGATGGTGGAGAAGGGCACGTCGGTCTTGGCCTCGGAGATGGACCAGGCCAGCCGGGCGGGGGATCATCTCCGGGTGAAAGTTCACCGCCGCCACATACCAGGCGGGAGGAAGAGGGACAGCAGCATGCACAGATACCGCAGCACCGACAGAAAGGGAGGCCGCCACCCAGTTCTGGGCCCGGTCCTGGCCGGTTTTGAAGAACTGGCCCACGGTGCCCGGCAGCAGGTAGCCCAGGGGGATGCCGTCCACAATGACCCCCACCCGGCCCTCCACCAGGCCGGCGCAGAACCGGTCGGGCCGCTCGGTGTAGGCGAGCATGGGGAAGGCGGTGTCCACCTCGTCCACGATGAGCTCCTCCAGGGAGGCGGTTTGGAGGAGCTCGTCGGTGTCGACGGCGGCCAGGCGGCGCTTGGTCTCCGCCACCAGGTCGGGGTTGGTGATGCCTTCTATATATAGGATGTCCACCGGGGTCACGGTCTGGCGGCCGGCGATGACCTCGGCGATCTTCAGCTCCGGCGCCCGCAGGCGGCGGCGGACCAGGGAGGTGTTGGTGAGGATGGACTCCACAAAGGAGTCCCGGGCCCCCTTCAGGGCGGGCTCGTTCTCCGGGGGCTCAGGGCCCGCTTCTCCTCGGTGGCGGCAAAGTAGGAGATCATCCTCCCCTCCCCGGGGAAGGCAAAGACCACGCTGCCGTTGATCAGGGCGAACACCGCCTGGTCCAGGGTGGTGCACACCTGGACCAGCTGGGTGTAGACGATGCCCTCCGTCATCATCCGGAAGGCCGCCTGGGGGTGGCCTCCCGGAGCAGGGGGGCTGGTGGCCAGGGGGCGGAGAATGTAGTCGTTCATCCGCTCGTTGCGCACCTGGCCATTGAGGAAAAAGACGGTGGTCCTCTTGGCCGGGTCCCCGCCGATGAGGACGGGGCGCTCGCCAAAGTCCGCGCTGTCCCGGAAAATCCAGCGGATCCGGTCGGCGGTGAGGTCCCCCTCAAACCGGGGCTCCGGCCGGGGGTGGGGCGGGACCGCCTCCCCCCTTTGGGCCGATCCATGGCATGGGATCGCCTCCTTATTGGTATAGAGTAGACACCGGTAGTATGGCAGAAAGGCGGGGGTGCTATACCCCCGGTTTTCGGGGGCTGCCGACTTCCCGCCCCCTCGCCTTGCCTTTTCCGGGGATGTATGGTAGAATACCACCGAACTCCTGTCCCGCTGTTTTCGCCCCCCGTGGGGGCTGACCCAAAGAAAGGATGTATCATGAAGAAAAAATCGTCTCTTTGTTCCTGGCCTTGAGCCTTGGCCTTCTCCCTGTCGGTGCCCGCCCTGGCCGCCACGCCGGAGGAGGCCCAGGACGACGCGGAGCTGCTGTATAACCTGGGGCTCTTCCTGGGCTCCAGCACCAACCCCGACGGCACCCCCAACTTCGCCCTGGACCGGGCCCCACCCGGGCCGAGGCCGTCACCATCCTGGTCCGCCTCTTGGGGGCCGAGAGGACGAGGCCCTGGCCGGCACCTGGAGCACCCCCTTCACCGATGTGCCCACCTGGGCCCAGCCCTATGTGGGGTACGCCTACAATAAGGGGTACACCAACGGCGTGAGCTCCACCACCTTCGGCTCCTCCAACGCCGTCTCCACCGCCCAGTTCCTCACCTTCCTCCTCCGGTCCCTGGGGTACCAGGACGGGGTGGACTTTACCTGGGGAGTCCCCCTGGGCCCTCACCGACCAGCTGGGGGTCACCGATGGGGAGTACAACGCCAGCACCACCACCTTCCTCCGGGCGGATGCGGTCACCGTCTCCGCCAGCGCCCTGTACGCCCCGGTGAAGAATTCGGACAAGACCCTCCTGCAGACCCTGCTGGACAGCGGGGCCATCACCGGCAGCACCGTGGTGATCTGGGACTACACCCCCATCCTCTTTGACGAGGATGTGGCCTCCTTCCTCTTCTACCCGGTGGCCGGCAGCCCTGCCAGCTTCACCTCCTTCCGCATCGACCAGCTGACGGTGAACGGCCTGACCGGCGAAAACCCTCCAGGTCACCACCCCCGAGGAGGTCAACGCCTACATGGCCGCCATGGGCTATGACCAAGGCGGGTTTGGCTACATCGAGCTCACCTACGACGAGGCCGCCGCCCTGGCTGCCGCCACCGAATACTACACCGACGAGGCGGGCAACACCTATCCCCTGCTGGCCTTCACCTTCACCTACACCGGGACCCAGGCCGACGGCACCGTGGTGACGGGGAGCTTCACCGACTACTACTACATCGACGAATGATCTGCGTTTTCCCTACGACAAAGCTGCCGCATCCTGCGGCAGCTTACGCCGCCGAAAAAGGCTGACGCCTTTTCCGACAGGGGATGGCGGCCTGCTGCAGCGCAGTCGCCAGCCGCCTGCGGCGGATGGCTCCCACGTTTGCAGGCCGAGCAGTGTTTTCTCCGGCGCGCATGTCGCCAGAGAAAACGAATTGCACGTTTTTTCGCGGCGTGCGCGCCGCGAACTCTGCGAGGTTTTCTCTCTACCTACAAAAAGCTGCCGCATCCTGCGGCAGCTTTTTTCCTATCTTTGACGGATTTCCCCCCTCCAATCGTATTCCTAGTAGAAAGGCCCGCTGCAAGGGCGCCGGAAAGGAAGTGAGCCCATGTCCCCTACCCTGGACCGCCAGGAGGCAGAGCGCCTGGCAGAGACCTATGCCGACCTCATCCTCCGCCTGGCCTACACCTACCTCAACCACACCCAGGACGCCCAGGACATCTGCCAGACGGTCTTCCTCAAGCTGCTGGAAAAGGCCCCGGCCTTCGCCTCCCCCCGCCCATGAGAAGGCCTGGATCATCCGCACCACCGCCAACGCCTGCAAGGACCTGCTGAAAAGCCATTGGCACAAGACCACCGTCACCCTGGACGCGGCCGCCGCCGTCCCCCCCCCCCAGCCGGAGGCCGGGAGCCTGCTGGAGGCCGTGGGCCGCCTGCCGCCCCCCTACCGGGTGGTGATCTACCTCTACTACTACGAGGGCTACTCCGCCAAGGAGATCGCCCGCCTGCTGGGCGCCAACCCGCCACCGTCTCCACCCGGCTGCGCCGGGGGGGGCCCAGCTGAAAACCCCTACTGGAACAGGAGGGATACCGATGAAAACCTACCGCGAAACCCTAGACGCCCTCCGCTTTACCCCCAGCAAAAGGCGGCCATCGCCGAGGACCTTCTGGCCGCCGCCCAGGCCGGCCAGGTCCGCGCCCCCCGGCGGAAGGTGGGGGCGGGTGGCAGCCGCCGCCATTCTGGCCGCCGCCCTGTGCGCCGCCTGCGCCTCGGGGGCCCTGCAGGAGGCCCTGTCCGTCCTGGCCAGCCAGTTCGGCAGCGACCCAGAACAGCAGGAGGTCATCGGGGGACCTCACCCGCCCCTCCGCCGCCAGCGCCACCGACAACGGGGGCACCATCTCCGTGGATGCGGGGATGGGGGACGGCAACAGCCTGGTGGTCCTCTACCGCATGGAGCGGGCCGACGGCCAGCCCGTGCTGCCCCAGACCGAGGAGACCAAGAACGTGTCGGATGGGAACAATACGTTGAGGTTTGAGATGGTCGATTATCCCGCTTCCATTGACTCCCTCTCCTACCCCTCGGGATTTTTTTTGGACTTCGAGGTGACCGATTCCACCCTCTATTTCTACCAGCGATTCACCGCCTCCCAAGACTTTGACCCCTCCCAGCCTGTGGAGATCACGCTGAAGAACCTATACTCTCACGAGTACTACTCCACAGGAATCTCCTACAACCCTCAAGGAAGCCCCTGTCGTAGACCGGATCATCCCCTTGGTCGACGGCAGCTGGACCCTCACCGTGTCCTTGGACAGCGTGGACGCCTCCTAGACCTGGGCAGCGGGCAGACCTTCCACGCCGAGAGCAACAGATACCCCCTCTCCGGCACCATTCTGTCCCTGCGCCTGTCCTCCCTGTCTCTGGTTCTGGACTATGCCTTCACCATTGACGAGGACACCCGGGCCGCCCTGGCAGCAGAACACGCCAGCAACCCAGAGCTGGTCGCCAACCTCCCCTTAGAGCCCTGGATGTTCGTAACCCTCACCGATTTCTCCCCAGACGAGGTCCCCTATCTTACCCTTACCGACGGCAGCACCCTTACCCTCAATGATCTGGGGTATGCAACCCCCACGCCCCTGACAGAGGAACTGGACCAGTGCCGCCTCCAGTTCATTTTCAACGAAGTCCTCCCCCTGGACACCGTGGCCAGCATCACCATCGGGGACCTGACCATCCCCCTCCCCGACGCCTGAGCCCTGAACCCCATACGCGCCCCAAAGCCGCCTTTGGCCTTGGGGCGCGTCGTCTTCGGCCCTCTTGGCTCCGCCGGGCAAAGTCCCAAGTCCCGGGCCGCCGGGGCCAGGAACAACCCGTCGCAGGTGGTCAGAAACACCTCCCACCGATAGTCGGGGGCGGTGATCTTCAGCACCGCCACCTCCAGCTTAGTGGAGCAGCTCCATCTGAGGCACCACCGCAATGCCGAACCCCTGGGCCACCAGGCCGGCGATCACCTGGTCCTCCTCGGTCTCATAGGCGATGCGGGGGGCGCCCCCCGCATCGGCGAACAGCCCGTCCACCACCCGGCGCAGGCCGGCCTCCCGGGTGAAGTAGACCATGGGATAGGGCAGCGCCTGGGCCAGGTCCACCGCCCCCCCGGCCCGCCAGGGGATGGTCCTTGGGGTGATGAGCACCAGCTCCTGGCGGACCACCGGCACCGCCGTCAGCGGCAGGGCCGGGTCGGGCTGGGAGCAGAAGACCAGGTCGCACTGCCGGTGGAGCAGGCTCTCCACCAGCCCCTGGGTCCGGTCGGTGTGGAAGGTGAAGGAGAGGTTCCGCGCCGGGTGGGCCGCCAGGAACTCCGCCGCCAGCTGGGGGATGTACCGGCTGCCCAACCGCCGCAGAAAGCCCAGGCGGATGAGCCCCTCCCCCGGGCGCTGCGGCGGAGGGTCTCCCCCCCTCCTCCAGGGTGCCCAGGGTCTGGTGCACCGTGGTGAGGAAGGTCTCCCCAAAGGGGGTCAGGGGGGGTGGTGTTCCGGCCGGTCTTTTCAAACAGCGGCACCCCCAGCTCGCCCTCCAGCTGCCGGATGGCGTGGCTGAGGCTGGGCTGGGAGATGCACAGCTGCTGGGCCGCCCGGGTGTAGTGCTTCACCTGGGCCAGGCAGGCAAAGTAGCGCAGATGGTCTAAATTCAACGGTCTCGCCCCTTTCGTTGGACTGTGTGTTCAGGATACCGCAAAGGATAGAAAAAAATCTATCCTTTTATGAAAAGGATTCATTTGTTTTTTCCTTCCGTTGGTGCTATGGTAGGAGGGCACGAAAGGAGACGGTATCCCATGGCACTTCCGCAACCATCCCAACCCGCCCACACCCTTCCCGGGGAGCTGGCCCTGGGGCTTGCCCTGGTCATCAACTCCCTGGGGGTGGTGCTGATGCTGCGGTCCGGCGGGGAATCTCCGCCATTTCCAGCCTGCCTTACGCCCTGTCCCTGGCCCTGCCGGCCCTCTCCCCTGGGGACGTGGACCTACCTCTTCCAGGGGCGCTGGTGGCCGGGCTCATGGTGCTGCGCCGGCGGTTTGTCCCCGCCTATCTGTTCAGCTTCGTGGTGGGGTTCCTGTTCGGCAAGCTGCTGGACCTTCAGGCGGGGTGGCTCTCCCCCTGCCGGAGGGGCTGCCCTGGCGGGTGGGGTATTTCCTGCTGAGCTACCTGCTGATCTGCCTGGGCATCGCCCTGTCCAACCGGTGCAGTATGCCCATTATCCCCACCGACCTGTTCCCCGGGAGGTGGCCGCCATCACCGGCCTGCCCTACGCCCGGGTGAAGATCGGGTTTGGCGCCAGCTGCCTGGCGGGCACCGTGGTGCTCACCCTCTGCTGCCTGGGCCAGGTGGAGGGCCTGGGGATCGGCACCGTGGCCGCCGCCCTCACCATGGGCAAGGTCATCGGCTGGATGGGGCGGGGGTGGCGCGGCACCTCCGGTTCCGCCCCGCGCCGTCCCCCACCGCCGGCTTTCGCCAGGCGTGAACCCCTGCCCTTTGCCCCCTGCCCCCTGGGCCGGGGGTATTTTTGCCGCCGGCCCGCCACTTTACCCCATTTCACCCAAACCGGGTGGCATTTTTCACCCCCGCCGGGTATGCTGGAAGCAGAGCCTTTGGAAAGGAGCCGATGCCCATGTCCCACCCTCTGCCTGCCCGCCGGCGGCTGGCGCTGCTGGCGGCCGTCCTGGCTGCCTGGCCCTGGCGGCGGGGTTTCCTGGCGGAGCACCCCGTCCCCGTCAGAACACCGCCTACGCCTTCGCCTGCCCCCGGTCCGTCTCGGTCAAACCCAGGGGGGGACCGCAGCACCTTCTGGGTAGAAGGAACCCAGGTGGGGGGCATCGACTGCTACCCCGCCCTCCCTGGGAGACCCTGACCCAGGGCCTCTGGACCGTCCCCCTCCCCACCGGCACCCTGGCCGCCTCGGACCCCTCTCTTTTCCGCCTACCTGCTGGAGTGCAGCGCCCTGGGCCAGCCGGTGACCTTGCAGGAGGCCGGGGCCGGACCCACACCCTCTACTTCTCCCCCGCCGGGGCGTGCTATGACCTGTGGCTGGACCCCGGCAGCCCGGCCCCGGCGGACCTGACCGCCATCCGGGCCTCCTTCACCCTCCTCTGAGAGCAATTTCCCGCAGACGCAGCGGCTTTGGGCCGCTGCGTTTTCTTGCCCCCCCGCCCCTGTGGCGGGGTATCCTATTTTGGGACAAACTTTTTCCCCCATGGCGCACAATTTCCCCCGGTCCAATCGTATTGTCAGTAGAAAGCGCTTTCCAGACCACACGAAAGGAAGTGATCCCATGAAGCCCGCCCTGGAGGAACAGGAGGCCCAGCGCCTGGTGGAGACCTATTCCGACCTCATCCTCCGCCTGAGCTACACCTACCTCAACCACACCCAGGACGCCCAGGACATCTGCCAGACGGTGTTCCTCAAGCTTTGGGAGAAGGCCCCGCCTTCGTCTCCCCGGACCACGAACGGGCCTGGATCATCCGCACCACCGCCAACACCTGTAAAGACCTGCTGAAAAGCCATTGGCGGAAGACCACCGCCCCCTGGAGGCGGCCGCCGCCGTTCCCGCCCCCAGCCGGAGGAGGGGGAGCCTACTGGCGGCGGTGAACCTGCTGCCGCCCCAATACCGGGCGGTGATCTATCTGCACTACTACGAGGGCTACTCCGCCCAGGAGATCGCCCGGATGCTGGGGAAGACCCCCGTCCGCCGTGGCCTCCCTCCTGCACCGGGGGCGGCGGCGGCTGAAAACCCTGTTGGAAAGCGAGGGATTGGCATGAAAGACAACTATCGAGACACCCTGGACCGCCTGGCCTTCTCTGAGGAACAGAAGCGGGCCATGAAGGCCGGGGCTGCTGGCGGCCGCCAGGCCTGGCCAGTCCCCACCCCCCGCCGGAAGTGGGGCCGGGTGATCGCCGCCGCGGCGCGGCCGCCGCCCTGTGCGCCGCCTGCGCCACGGGGGTGCTGCAGGAAGCTGTGGACACTCTGTCTGCCCGCTTTGGCTCGGGCCGGAGCAGGTGGAGCTCATCCAGGAGTTCACCCAGCCGGTGCTGGCCAGCGACACCGACAACGGGGTGACCGTCACCATTGAAGCCGTGCTGGGAGACAGCGAACGCTCCTTCCTCCTCTGCCGTATGGAGCGGACAGATGGTCAGCCGGTGCTGCCGGAAGAGACTACCTCCTCCGCTAACCCATATAGATACCAGAGCTATTCGTTTGAAACGGCCAGCTTTCAGGGGACCCTTGGCAGCAGCGATGCCGCCCCCCATCGGCTTCTCCGCCCAGTTGGGGGCTGGTACAAGTTCCTGACTGCTTCTTCCGATGGCGGCAGCCTCTACTTCTTCTTTGACTTCTTGTGGAACGACGGTCGATTCCCCGTGGGTGAGATCACCCTCCCAGCTGAAAGACCTGGATACCACCTATTCCCAATGGTCCCCAAGGGGGAAAAGCGGCAGAGCCAGAGATTCAGACGACCCTGCTGGTGGAAGGGAGTGGGGAGTTCTCCTTCTCCTTCCCCGAGGAAACCCAGAGCGCCAGCATCGAACTGGCCGACGGCCAAACCTTCCACCCGGTACCGATCCTCCCCCACCACCGTCGGGACCTGCAGAGCCTGCGCCTGTCTCCCCTTCTTCCTGACCATGGAATACACCTACACTGCCGACGAGGCGGCAGTGGCCGAGGCCACTGCGTCCTATGCCCCAGCCAGCCAGCTTTCCCTGGAAGAATGGGTCTCCTGGCCCCTGACCAACACGTTTATGGACACCCCCTCTTACCTCACCCCTTACCGACGGCACCAAGCATACCCTCCAGCAGTTGGGCGGGCTGAGCGGAGATGGCACAAAACCGGGCCAATTCACTTTGTTCGTCTCCTTCCAAAAGATCCTCCCCTGGACACCGTGGAAAGCCTCACCATCGGCGACCTGACCATCCCCGTGTCGTAAGCCCCACCCGGACAAAAAGCCCCCAGCCGCAGTGCGCTGGCTGGGGGCTTTCCTTCAGGTCATCGGTAAACAGGGCTCTTCTCCTCCCGGGCGGCCCTTCTCCCGGCCTGGTACGGCGGAGGGCCTTTTTCGATCTCGCACACCACCAGGGGGTCAGGGCCAGGGCCAGGACCATCCCCACTGCTCAGGGCCAGGGGACCACCGAGAGGCCCCCTGGAGGGCGGGGCCAGCAGCACCGCCGCCTGGAGGGCCGCCCCGGCCAGAAAGGCCTTGTTCATGGCCTTGTTGGACAGAACCCCCAGCCGGAACAGGGGGTGGTCTCGCTGCGCACGTCAAAGGCGTGGAAGAGCTGGCTGAAGGTGAGGGTGGCAAAGGCCATGGTGTTGGCCACGGCAAAGGTCCCGGTGAGGTGGAACCCCAGGCCGTAGGCCAGCAGGGTGATCCCCCCCACCAGGGCCCCTCTTAAAGGCCAGCCGGCAGGGAGAAGGCCCCGGGAGAACAAGGGCTCCTCCTTCCCCCGAGGGGGCTGGGTCATGGCGGTTTTCTCCACCGGCTCCATCCCCAGGGCCAGGGCGGGGAGGGAGTCGGTGACCAGGTTCAGCCACAGCAGCTGCACGGGCTCAGGGGCGCCTGGGAAACCGGCAGGAGGGTGGCCAGGAAGATGGTCAAAATCTCCCCGATGTTGCAGGAGAGGAGGTAGTGGATGGCCTTGCGGATGTTGGCGTAGATGCCCCGGCCCTGCTCCACCGCCGCCACGACCGTGGCGAAGTTGTCGTCGGTGAGGATCATGTCCGCGGCCCCCTTGGCCCACGTCGGTGCCGGTTTTCCCCATGGCGCAGCCGATGTCCGCCGCCTTCAGGGCGGGGGCATCGTTGACGCCGTCCCCGGTCATGGCCACCACCTGGCCCCGCCGCTTCTGCCAGGCCTCCACGATGCGGATCTTGTGCTCCGGGGTCACCCGGGCGTAGACGGAGAAGGCCTCGATCTCCTCCTCCAAGGTCTCCTGGGGGAGGAAGTCCAGCCCCGCCCCGTCGATGGCCTTGTCCCCCGGCCGGTAGATGTTCAGCTGCTTGGCGATGGCCACGGCGGTGAGCCTGTGGTCCCCGGTGATCATCACAGGCCGGATGCCCGCCCCGGCGCACCGCTCCACCGCCCCCCGAACCTCAGGCCGGGGCGGGTCGATCATGCCGATGAGCCCGGCGAAGGTGAGCTCGGCCTCCAGGCTCTCCGCCGCCATGGACTTGGGCAGGGCGGGCTGCTGGGCCACCGCCAGCACTGGCCTGGCCAGGTCGCCCCCCCACCTGGGCGATCCGCCGCCGGTCCCCGTCGGTGAGGGGGCGGGGGCCCTGGGCCCCAGCAGGTGGGTGCACCGGGCCAGCACCGCCTCCGGGGCTCCCTTCACCGCCACCAGGGCCTCCCCATTGGGCAGGGCGTGGCAGGTGGCCATCCGTTTGCGGACCGAGTCAAGGGGCCTCCCCCCGGCGGGGGCATGTCCCGCTCCAGGGCGGCCTTCTCCAGGCCCGCCTGGGCGGCGGCCTGGGCGATGGCGGTCTCGGTGGGGTCGCCGATGTAGCCCCCGGCCCCTCCTGGGCGTCCCCGCAGAGGGTCCCCCAGGGTGAGGGCCCGGTCCCGGTGGGCGGGGGCGGGGGTCCACACCTCCAGGACGGTCATCTGGTTCTTGGTGAGGGTCCCCGTCTTGTCCGAGCAGATCACCGAGGCGCAGCCCAGGGTCTCCACCGCCGGCAGGCGCTGATGATGGCGTTGCGCGTCGGGCCATCCGGCCCACCCCCACCGCCAGCACGATGGTGACGATGGCCGGCAGCCCCTCGGGGATGGCCGCCACCGCCAGGGCCACGGCGGTGAGGAACATGTCCAGAATGTCCCGGTGCTGGAGCATGCCCACCCCGAACATCACGGCGCACACCCCCACGCACACCAGGAGAGCACCCGGGAGACCTCCTTCATCTTCCGCTGGAGGGGGGTCCCCCCTGGCCCTGGCGGAGGAGGAGGCCGGCGATCTTCCCCATCTCCGTCTGCATCCCCGTGGCGGTGACCACCACCTTGGCCCGGCCGCCGGTGACCACCGTGCCGCCGATGACCATGTTCTTCCGCTCGGCCAGGGGGTGTCGGGGGCAGGCCGTCCCCCGCCCGCTTGTGGACGGGGAGGGACTCCCCGGTCATGGCCGACTCGTCGGTCTGCAGCCCCGCGGCCCACAGGATCCGCCCGTCGGCGGGGACATAGTCCCCGCCTCCAGCAGGAGGATGTCCCCGGGGACCAGGTGGGTGCTCTCCAGCCGGCGCTCCACCCCCCTCCCGGAGGACCCGGGCCCGGGGGCGGCCAGCTTCTCCAAGGCCTCCAGGGCCTTCCGGGCGTTGTCCTCCTGGGACACGGAGATCACCGTGTTGAACACCACGATGAGCAGGATGATGGCCGTGTCCAGCCAGTCCTGCCCGCCCCCGGCGAAGAAGGAGAGCCGCCGCCGCCAGCAGCACCAGGATCATGGGGTCCCGGAGCTGGGCCAGCACCTGGCGGAAGAGCCCCGGTGGCTTGGCCTTTTCCAGCTTGTTCTCCCGTACCCGGCCAGCCGCCGGGCCCCCTCGCCCTGGGTGAGGCCCTGGTCGGGGTCGGTGTCCAGGGTGTCCAGCACTTGGCGGGGGGGTGTCACTGTAGAATGTTCGCTCCATAGGCGTTTGCGCTTCCTTTCGGCTTGTCCTTTGGTGTATGCCTCTAGGATAGCGAAGGCCCGGGGCACGATTCTGTCACTTCCTGCCAGGAACCGGAAAAAATTTCCTGCCGGCAGACAGAACGCCGCCGAGCCCTGTGCCAGGGCCCGGCGGCGGTAAGGCAGGTGGTAGCTTATTCGGTGGCGGTGTCGCCGGTGTCGGCGTTGTCGGCGCTGTCGGCATTGTCGCCGGAGGCGTCCTCCCCGGTGCCGGCGGCGTCAGCCTCCCCCTCGGTGGTCCCGGTGTCGGCGTCCCCCTCCTGGGTGTTGGCGTCCGCCTGGGTGTCGGAGGTCTCCTCCTGGGTCTGGGTGTCGCTGCCGGAGGTGTCCTGGGTGTCACTGGTGCTGTCGCTCTCCTCGGTGCCGTTGAGGGCATCCCGATAGGTGGTGAGCTTTTCGTAGAAGTCCCCCACGTTCAGGTTGTCGTAGGTCTCGGTGGTGACGATCTCCGCCTCCTCCACCCACTGGGTGGACTGCTGGCTGAGCTGGTTCAGGGCCCAGTCGCTGCGGATGAGCTCCACCTCCGCCGGGTCCAGCCGGAGGATGATGTGGAAGCCGTAGTCGCTCTCCACGATGCCGCTGATCTGGCCGTAGTCCAGCGCCCGGGTGCCCTCCTCGAAGGGCTCCACCATCTGGCCGCTGGTAAAGACGTAGCCGTCGGGGTTGGCTTCCAGGCCGGTGTCCTCGCTGTACTGGTTCATGAGTTCATCGAACTTGGTCTCCAGCTCTGCCGGGTCGGTGATGGCCTGGAGCTGGGCCAGCAGGTCCTCGGCGGTGGCCCGCTTCTGGTGGATCTCCTCCTGGGGCAGGGCCTCCTGGGTGGTCTGGTCCACGGTGAGCAGGAGGATGTGCTTGGCGGCCAGGTAGTCGTTCTCGTCGGCGTAGGTCCGCAGGTCCTCCGGGGTGGGGGCCAGGTCGGTGCCCTCCCGGTACATGCCGTCGGCCATGTGCTGGTTGATGTAGGTGACGGAGCTCATGTTCTCAAACCCTTCCCGGGTCAGGCACATGCTCTTCAGCCAGGTCTCGAAGACATCGTCGCCGCCCATCTGCTCCACCTGGGCAGAAAGGCTCTCCTGGAAGTCGGCCTTGTCCTCGTCGGTGTAGGTGTAGCCCCCTCTTCCCCGTGGGCGGTGACCACGTTGTACAGGATGGCGTACTGCTGGGCGGTTTGCTTCACGCTCTCCCCGGCGGTGGTGCCGTTGTAGAAGTCCATGTCCCGGATGCTCTGGTCCCCCTCCACGTTGCCCATAGAGGTGAGGTAGGCGCTGGCCTGGTCGGTGTACTGGGCCAGCCAGAAGAGGTACTCCTCGGCGGTGACATCGCTGCCGTTGACGGTAAACATCACGGTGGAACCGGGGTAGCCCATCACTTCCTGGACGGGGTCTTCCGCGCTGCCGCAGCCGCTGAGCAGCCCGGCCGTCAAGGTGAGGGCCATGGCCGCCCCCAGGGCGCGGCGAATCCAATTCTTCATGCTATTTCGATCTCCTTTGGGTGGGTTTGGCCGGGGCGTGGGTCCCGTGCCGGCGGCCTCCCGCAGGGGGACGCCGGGTAACCATTGCCCCATATTGTACCATGGCAGGGGGCGTCTGACAACTGTTTTCCCGGATTTCCCTGCTCTCCGGCGGCAGGGCACCACTTTTTCTGAAAATTTTCCGGGAAAACGGATGCAATTCCTCCGTCTATTTGCTATAATGAGGCCAGGAAGAGGCTCTGCCGCCCCCCGGCAGAGCGAGCAAGGGAAAGAATCCGTGAACTGCGAAAAATTTACGAATCGAGAGGGATGTAACGATGATCTCACATGGCAAGGATCTGAAAATCTTCAGCGGCAATTCCAACCGCGCCCTGGCCGAGGCCATTTCCAAGGAGCCCCGCCTGCCCCTGGGGGACATGGAGTGCGGCAGCTTTTCCGACGGCGAGTGCTTCGTCTCCATCTATGAAACCGTCCGTGGGTCCGACGTGTTCGTGATCCAATCCACCTGCTCCCCGGTCAACGACAACCTGATGGAACTGCTGGTGATGATTGACGCCTTCAAGCGGGCCTCCGCCGGGCTGCATCACCGCGGTGATCCCCTACTTTGGCTATGCCCGGCAGGACCGGAAGGCCAAACCCCGTGACCCCATCTCCGCCAAGCTGGTGGCCAACATGCTCACCACCGCCGGGGCCGACCGGGTGCTCACCATGGACCTCCACGCCGCCCAGATCCAGGGCTTCTTCGACATCCCGGTGGACAACCTCCTGGGCAGCCCTCTCTTCGTGGACTACTTCAAGTCCCGCTTTGGGGACGATACGGAGCACACCATGGTGGTCTCCCCCGACGTGGGCTCTGTGGCCCGGGCCCGCTCCTTCGCCCAGAAGCTGGGCATGAGCATGGCCATCGTGGACAAGCGCCGGCCCAAGCCCAACTCCTCCGAGGTCTCCTCCATCATCGGCGACGTCCAGGGCAAGCGGGTGATCCTCCTGGACGACATGGTGGACACTGCCGGCTCCCTCTGCGGGGCGGCCAAGGCCCTGGTGGAGATCGGCGGCGCCACCGAGGTGTACGCCTGTGCCTCCCACGGCGTCCTCTCCGGCCCGGCCATCCAACGGCTGGAGGACAGCGTCATCAAGGAAGTTCTCTTCCTGGACACCATCCCCGCCAAGGAGGGGGTCAAGTGCGACAAGATCAAGTACCTCTCCTCCGCCCCCATGCTGGCTGACGCCATCAGCTTTATCTACCACGAGGATTCGGTCTCTCGGCTCTTCGTGTGAGAACAGGGAGACCCGCTTCGCTGGGCTCTCCTGTTAGGGGGCTTGCAGCCGCTGCCGCGCCCTGGCGGGCACACTGGCGGCTGAGAAGTATTTTTCCACCGGCGGAGCCGGCGGAAAAATGCATAGGATTTTCTTTCCCCGCCTGCGGGCGGGGAAACGCTGCGAGGCCTGGCTGGGGGATCCCGGGCAGGTCCATGGATTCCGCCGCCGGAAGACGGCGGAATTCTTTTGTGTATTGTGATAAGCGAGGTATTGCTGGCATATGTTTTCTTTCAAGAAGGCCGGTCCGGTGGAATGGCTGGTGGTGGGGCTGGGCAACCCCGGCCCCAAGTATGAGTGGACCCGGCACAACGTGGGGTTTCTGGTGGTGGATGAGCTGGCCGAGCGGGCCAACATCCCCGTCCAGAAGCTCAAGTACAAGGCCCTCACCAACACCACGGTGATCGGGGAGGCAGTCGGTGCTGCTGATGAAGCCCACCACCTACATGAACCTGTCCGGGAGTCGGTGGGCCAGGCTGGGCCCGGTTCTACAAGATCCCCCCGGAGCGGGTGCTGGTGATCTCCGACGACGTGGCCCTGCCCCAGGAAAGCTGCGCATCCGCCGCAGCGGCTCGGCGGGGGGCACAACGGGCTGAAGAACATCATCGCCCACCTGGGCACCGACCAGTTTCCCCGGCTGAAGGTGGGGGTGGGGGCAAACCCTACCCCGACAGCGACATGGCCGACTGGGTCCTGGGCAAGTTCACCGGCCAGGACAAGGCCGCCATGGAGCAGGCCATCGCCAAGGCCGCCGACGCGGTGGCCTGCCTGTTGGAGCATGGCATCGATCAGGCCATGGCCAAGTTCAACTGACGTTGGTGAGGGGGCTTTCTGGACCGGCGTCCAGGGGGGGGACGCAGGTGAGGCCGGGGGGCCTCTGCCGGGGGGCGGCAGGTGGTCCTGGCTTGGACCAGCGCAGGTTAGAACCTGCGGCGTGGTCCTTCCCGCCCGGTCCCGGGCGGGGATCAGGCTTTCTCTAGAGAAAGCCCGGACGCAAAGAGTCGCGGGGAGGGCCCCCCCCCCCTTTTTTAGGGCCCGCTCGTTGCCACTCGCTCGTTTTGGCGGTTGTGGCACATTGTTCTGGTAGAGGGGCTATTACGGTACCCATGTACGTGCCCTGATATGGAGCGCTTTTTCGGGTAGGGGCTGCACAACCCAGAGGCTTCCCCTTGGGGAAGCTGTCACCGAAGGTGACTGATTAGGGGGCGATCCTGTACCCAACCTTTCCTTGTAGAAGGAGGGACCTGTCGCCCCTGACGCCTTTCTTCTCCTGCCCCGTTGGGCAACCCGGTCGCCCCCTCATCCGCCCCAGTGTGCGCACTGGGCACCTTCCCCCCAAGGGGAAGGCTTTGGGGATGCGCCTGATTTGGAGACTTTCTTTCGCAAAAATGCTTTCCAGCATATTTTCCCCCGAAAAATGCGTCCCAAATCGGTTTTAGCATACCGGAGGCAACAGCCCTTCGACCGTACCAAAGCCAACCAACCCCAAACCCAGCGAGTGGGAACGAGCGGCCATAAAAACCGGGGTCCAGGGGGCTTGCCCCCCGGCCCTCTTTCTCCCCATTTCTCGGGAGAAATGGGGACCCCCGCCGGGCAGGCAGGGGCAACGGGGCGCTGCGCCCCAAGGTGGCTTCGGAGCCGCCCACCCCAAGGGTACGCAGCACCGGGCTGCCCACCCGTAGGGTACCTATTGCATCACCCCCCACCGCCAACGCGGTGGGGCATTCCTGCCGTGGCCTTGCCCGGCAGTAAGGAAGGCGTTTCTTCTATGCCCATTGCTACCGCCGGTCTCACCGGCTTTCTCCCCGGCTGGGGGACTTCGCCCCCTGACCCAGGCCCTGGCGGAGGGAAGAGCCCCCTGGCCCTGTCGGGGCTGGCCGCCGTCCACCGGGCCTATGTGGCCGCGGGGCTCCTGCCGCCACCGGCCGCCCCCTGGTGCTGGTCTGCCCCGACGACGGGAGGCCCGCCAGCCTGGCCGGGGACCTGGCCGCCCTCACCGGGGAGGAGGTCCCCCTCCTCCCCCGCCCGGGACCTGCAGTTCCACCCCGGGGCGGCCTCCCGCCAGTGGGAGCACCAGCGGCTGGAGGTGCTGGCCAAGCTCCACCAGGGCGCCTGCCCCGTGCTGGCGGCCACGGTGGAGGGCCTGCTCCAGCGGACCATGCCCCCGGCAGTCTTTTCCGCCCACTGCCGGCAGCTCTCCGCCGGCCAGGCCTGCCAGCTGGAGGAGGTCGCCGACTTCCTGGTCAGGCGGGCTACACCCGGTGTGACCAGGTGGAGGGCACCGGCCAGTTCGCCCTGCGGGGGGCATCCTGGACGTGTTCTCCCCGGCCTGGACCTGCCGGTGCGGGTGGAGTTCTGGGGGGACGAGATCGACTCCCTGGGCCTCTTCGACCCCCGTGACCCAGCGGCGCACCGCCCAGCGGGAGGCCGTCACCCTCCTGCCCGCCGGGGAGGTGCTGGCCCCGGCGGGCAGGCCCTCCCCGATCCCCGGATCTGGCCCTGGCCACGGTGTACGACACCCTGACCACCCCGGCGGACTACCTCCCCCAGGCCCTGGTCTGCCTCTGCGACACCCCGGGTGGCCGAGCAGGCCAAGCACTATCTCTGGCAGCTGGGGGGGACGTCACCGCCCTGCTGGAGCAGGGGGTCCTCACCGCTAAGCACCCGGTGTTTGCCCAGACCTTTGAGGGGCTGTGCCACCGCCTGGCCCCAGGGGACCCTGCTGTACCTGGATGCCTTCCTCACCGGGGCCCTGCCGGTGCCCCCGGCCTTCCTCCTCTCCCTCACCGCCCGGCAGCTAGCGGGCTACGGCATCCGCTTTGAGACCCTGGTGGAGGACCTGACCCAGTACCAAAAAGAGGGCTTTGCCGTGGTGGTCCTCACCCCCAACCGGCGCAAGGCCGAGGCCCTCCAGACCATGCTCCGGGAGAAGGGCCTTGGCCCCCGCCCTGGACGAGCACCTGCCCACCCCCCCCAGCCGGGGGAGCTCACCCCTGGCGGTGGGGGCCTGTCGGCGGGGCTGGACTTCCCCCGACGGAAGTTTGCCATCCTCTCCGAGGGGGGGAGGCCCTGCCCCCCCGCAAGCCCCGGGCCCGGAAGGCCAAGGTCCGGGACAGCAGCCGCCAGCGGCTGGAGTCCTTCACCGACCTGGCCCCCGGGGGACCTGGTGGTCCACGAGCACCACGGCATCGGCCGGTTCGTGGGCATGGTGAAGATGACCGTGGACGGGGTGCCCCGGGACTACATCAAACTCCAGTTCGCCGGGACGGACACCCTCTACGTCCCCTGCCCTCCAGCTGGACCTGGTGTCCAAGTACATCGGCGGGGGGAGGACAGCACCCACAAGCGCCTGTCCAAACTGGGGGGCGCGGAGTGGGAGAAGGCCAAGTCCAAGGCCAAAAAGGCCGCCAAAGATATGGCCAAGGGCCTCATCCAGCTCTATGCCCAGCGGCAGCGGCTGGCGGGCCACGCCTTCGCCCCGGACTCCCCTGGCAGCGGGAGTTTGAGGCCCTCTTCCCCTACCCGGAGACCGAGGACCAGCTCCGCTGCGCCCAGGAGATCAAACGCGACATGGAAAAGCCCGTGCCCATGGACCGCCTGCTCTGCGGGGACGTGGGCTACGGCAAAACCGAGGTGGCCTTCCGGGCCATCATGAAGTGCGTGCTGGAGGGCAAGCAGGCAGCCCTCCTGGTGCCCACCACCGTGCTGGCCCAGCAGCACTACATGACCGCCCTGAAGCGCTTCTCCCACTTCCCGGTGGAGATCGAGATGCTTCTCCCGCTTCCGCACCGCCGCCCAGGCCCGGGACATCCTCCGCCGCACCCAGGAGGGGTCGGTGGACCTGCTCATCGGCACCCACAAGCTGCTGGGGAAGGACCTCCACTTCCACGACCTGGGGCTCCTGGTGGTGGACGAGGAGCAGCGCTTCGGGGTGGGCCACAAGGAGAAGCTGAAAAGCTGGCCCGCCAGGTGGATGTGCTCAGCCCCCTCTCCGCCACCCCCATCCCCCGGACCTTGAACATGGCCCTGTCCGGCCTGCGGGACATGTCCACCCTGGAGCAGCCCCCCACCAACCGCCAGCCGGTGCAGACCCATGTGGTGGAGCACGACTGGGGCCTCCTCGCCGACGCCATCCGCCGGGAGCTGGACCGGGGGCCAGGTCTACTACCTCCACAACCGCACCGAGACCATCGACCGCACCGCCGCCAAGATCCAGTCCCTGCTGGACCCCTCGGTGCGCATCGCCACCGCCCACGGCAGGATGGACCAGGAGCAGCTGGGGGACATCATGAGCCAGATGGCCGACGGCACCCTGGACATCCTGGTGTGCACCACCATCATCGAGACGGGCATCGACCTGCCCAACGTGAACACCCTCATCATCGAAAACGCCGAGAACTTCGGCCTTGGCCCAGCTCCACCAGCTCCGGGGCCGGGTGGGCCGGTCCACCCTGCCGGGCGGCGGCCTACCTCACCTACCGGCGCAACCGGGTGCTCACCGAGGACCAGTCAAGCGCCTGTCCGCCATCCGGGAGTACGCCGCCTTCGGCTCGGGGTTCAAGATCGCCATGCGGGACCTGGAGATCCGCGGGGCGGGGAACCTGCTGGGGGCGGAGCAGTCGGGCATCCTCATGAGCGTGGGGTACGACCTCTACCTCCGCCTCCTGGAGGAGGCGGTGCTGGAGGAGCAGGGCAAGCCCCCCAAGGCGCAGCTGGTGTGCACCGCCGACTTCACCGTCCCCGCCGCCATCCCCGAGCGATACATCCCCGCCCCGGAGCAGCGGATGGACCTCTACCGGCGCATGGCCCGGGTGCGCACCCAGGAGGAGGGGGACGACATCACCGACGAGCTCATCGACCGGTATGGCGATCCCCCCAGAGCGTCACCAACCTCATCGCCATCGCCCCTGCTCCGGGCCCGGGCCGCCGCCCTGGGCATCCCCGAGATGGCCCAGAAGGAGAACGCCCTCCGCCTGTCCCTCCCCCACCCGGACTTTGCCCAGGTGGCGGCGGTGTGCGGCCTGGAGAAGTACAGGCGCCGCCTGCTCTTCTCCGCCGGGGAGAAGCCCCTACCTGGCCCTCCGCCTGAAAAAGGGGGGAGGACGTGCTGAAGCTGGCGGGCATCCTCCTCACCGACCTGGAGCAGGCCGCCGCCGGCGGTTTGACTTGCCTTTTGGGGAAAGTGCGGGTATAATGTTGCTATTCTACACGTCCCCACCCGAAGAAAAAGGAGGAACCCCATCGCCATGTCCGACAAACCCAAAAAGAAGATCACCTGGAAACAGTGGCAGCGCAGAACCATGCTCATCATCCTGGCCGTGGTGGCCGTCTTGGTGGCCCTGTACTTCGCCGTCTACCGCCAGCCCCAGCCTCTGATGGAGATGGACTGCATGGTGGGCACCGACGCCCCCGCCGCCGGCACCATCACCCAGTATTCCCAGGACAACCTGGAAGGGGTCGTCTTTACCGTCTCCGGTGAGGAGGACGTGGCCGACCTCTGGCAGGCCATGCAGAGCACCCAGGTCCGCCTGCTCCGGGGGGCGCAGCGTCCCCGCGCCCCCCGTGGGCGGGTACTACTACGAGGTATCCTCACCAGCGCCGACGGCGGCTCCACCTACAGCTTCGGCTGCGACTCCTCCGGGGAGCTGCTGATCCTGGGCGGCGGGTACGCCATCCACGGGAGAGCAACCTGCTCCCCGCCCTGGACGCCCTGTTTGCCGACGGGGCAGCGGAATAATCTCCCCACAGCGCCTCCCCATGGGCACCCCCGGCGGGGAGGCGTTTCCCGTTGGCGCCAGGCCAGAAAAAATCAGGGAAAAACCCCGGAAAAATTTCAAAAGACCATTGATTTTTTCGGGGGCGGCAAGTATAATGTTGCGGTAAATGTATGCGTTATGCTTACCTTGTAAATTCTATTGGAGGTACAATCAACATGAGAGACGTCTATGTTATCAGCTCCTGCCGTACCGCCGTCGGTTCCTTCGGCGGCTCCCTGAAGGATGTGCCCGCCGCCGAGCTGGGCTCCATCGTCATCGCCGAGGCCCTCAAGCGGGGGCAATGTCAAGGGCGAGTGGCTGGATGAGGTCATGTTCGGCAACGTCCTGTCCGCTGCCCAGGGCCAGAACGTGGCCCGTCAGTGCATGGTCAAGGCCGGCGTGCCCCTGAAGGTGCCCGCCTACACCGTGAGCATGGTCTGCGGCTCCGGCCTGAAGTCCGTCATCGAGGGCGCCCGCGCCATCCAGTGCGGCGACGCCGACCTGGTGATGTGCGGCGGCACCGAGAGCATGAGCGGCGCTCCCTATGCCATCCCCACCAACCGTTGGGGCGCTCGGATGGGCCACACCCAGATCATCGACACCATGATCAAGGACGGCCTGTGGGACGCTTATAACAACTATCACATGGGCACCACCGCCGAGAATATCTGCGACATCTGGGGCATCACCCGGGAGGAGCTGGACGAGTTCGGCTACAACTCCCAGCAGAAGGCCCTGGCCGCTGTGAGATCCGGCCGCTTCGAGGACGAGATCGTCCCCGTGCCCGTGAAGAAGAAGAAGGAGATCGTGGAGTTCAAGGTCGACGAGCACCCCAGAGACACCGACCTGGAGAAGATGGCCAAGCTGAAGGGCGCCTTCCCCACCTCCGCTGACGGCTCCATCGACAAGGTGGAGATGACCTTCGAGGCCTCCCACATGACCCCCACCCCCGAGAACACCGGCGTGCAGCGGGTCACCGCCGGCAACGCCTCCGGCCTGAACGACGCCGCCGCTGCCATCCTCATCGCCTCTGAGGACGCCGTGAAGAAGTATGGCCTGACGCCCCTGTTCAAGGTGGTCTCCTGGGGCCAGGGCGGCGTGGATCCCAAGATCATGGGCACCGGCCCCATCCCCGCCTCCCGCCAGGCTCTGGCCAAGGCCAACCTGACCATCGACGACATGGACCTGATCGAGGCCAACGAGGCCTTCGCTGCCCAGTCCATCGCCGTGGCCCGTGAGCTGGGCTTCGACATGTCCAAGGTCAACGTCAACGGCGGCGCCATCGCCATCGGCCACCCCATCGGCTGCTCCGGCGCCCGGATCATCGTCACCCTGCTCCACGAGATGATGAAGCGCCCCGACGCCAAGAAGGGCCTTGCCACCCTGTGCATCGGCGGCGGCCTGGGCGTTGCCACCATCTTTGAGAAGTGCTAATCTCTCCATTTACTGCGCCATAACCACAACGGGCGGCGGTCCTATGGGACCGCCGCCCGTCTCTTTCCTCCCAACGCCTCCCCGCTGGCCCCCGTACCGGGGTGGCATAGGCGGTGACGGCGATGAACACCGTGCCGTCGTTGACGAAGGGTTGGTAGGCCACCCGCAGGCCCAGCAGGGCCTCCGCCCCCCAGGCCGCCCCCCTGGGCGGTCAGGTCCGCCAGGGCGGCGGCCCGGGCCCGCTGGTACTCCTGGCTGTAGGCCCGCACCGCCCCGCCAAACATGGCTTTGATGCCCCCCACCAGGTCCTTGGCCGCGTTGACCGCCTGGACCTGCTCGCTGAACAGGGGGGCGCCCATCTCCTCCCAGGCCTGGCCGGGGATGTGGTCTAAGGTTGTGATCTGCATGGCAATGGTCCTCCTTGTGGTTCCTTGCCCCCAGTATAAACCTTGGACCAGGTCCAGAGTCAAGGGGGGAGGACCCATTTTTTCGAAAGGAGCCTGCCCATGGACCCCCTCTTCCCCATCGGCTCGGTGTGCCGCCTGTTTGGCATCACCCCGGACACCCTGCGCCACTACGAGAAAAGGGCCTGCTCACCCCGGTGACCGACCCCCCACTCCCGCTACCGCTACTACACCCCGGACCATCTGGACCGCATCGAGGGCATTCTCCACGCCCGGGCCATGGGCATCCCCCTGGCCCAGCTGGGGGCCATGGACCAGGAGAGCCCGGCGGCCTACGCGGCCCTACTGGCTGCCCAGCGCCAAACCCTCCAGGAGAGGATCCTGGCCCTGGAGGAGAGGTCCTCCGGCAGACCGACCGCCGCCTGGCCACCCTCCGGGAACTCCAGGCCCTCCCGAGTCGCCCGTCCCCGTCCCCTGACGGGGCCGGCCTTCCACCTGGACTACCAGGTGGAGGTGGACCTCCTCTTCCGCCTGCCTGCCGACCCACCCCAGACCCCGGGGATGGACCGGGTGGAGACCTGGCGGCGCTTCCTTCCCAGCCCGGCTGGGGCCGTCCGGGAGGACGAGACCGTCACCGCCTTCTCCTTTCCCCCGGCCCCCCAGCCCACCGTCTTGGAGGCGGAGTTCCAGCAGCTGGTGGACCTGGGCCTTTGCAAGGGGCCGTGACCCTGGCCCCGCCCATGGACTGCCTCCCCCTGCTGGGGCACCCAGCAGGATCTGCTGGCCTGCCTGGGCCAGCTCCCCTTCCCGGGCCCGTCTGGGGGCGGAACCGGTGGTCCATGGCCCGGAAAACCGGGGAAAATCTCTGCTTCATGGACATCTATCTTTCCAGCAACTAACAAATCCCCCTCTTTTTCCACAAATCCGCCCCCGGTAGCTCCTTGGTTTTTCAAGGAATTCCTAAGGTTTCAAAAGAACCTTTCCCCCTGCTTGACGGGGTTGTCCTGGGCGGATATAATAAAAATGCAGAAATTCACTGTCTTGCAGACCGTTATGTTTCCTTGTGGAACGGAAGAAAGGGGTATTTTTTATGGCAAACGATCGCGTGTTTAACTTCTCGGCAGGTCCCTCCATGCTTCCTCTGGAGGTGCTCCAGCGGGCTGGGGCGGAGATCACCAACTACGGCGGCTCCGGCATGTCCGTCATGGAGATGAGCCACCGCTCCAAGGTGTTCCTCAAGATTTTTGACGAAACCCAGGAAAAGTTCCGCCGGCTCCTGGGTGTGCCCGAGGGGTACAAGGTTCTCTTCCTTCAGGGCGGCGGCACCATGCAGTTTGGCATGATCCCCCTGAACCTCATCGGCAAGACCGGCAAGGCAGACTACGCCGTCACCGGCCACTTTGCCAACCTGGCCATGAAGGAGGCCAAGAAGTACGGCACGGTGAACATCGCCGCCTCCTCCGAGGACCGCAAGCATGTCTACATCCCCACCCAGGACCAGCTGAAGGTGGACGGGGATGCCTCCTACTTCTACTACTGCTCCAACAACACCATCGAGGGCACCCAGTGGCAGTACGTCCCGGAGACCGGCAGCGTACCCCTGGCCTGCGACATGTCCTCGGACATCCTCTCCCGCCCGGTGGATGTGAGCAAGTTCGGCCTGATCTTCGCCGGGGCCCAGAAGAACCTGGCCCCCGCCGGCCTGACCATCGTCATCATCCGGGAGGATCTGGCCGGCAGCGAGCTGCCCATCACCCCCGCCATCATGAACTACAAGTCCATGATCGACAAGGACTCCATGTACAACACCCCTCCCTGCTGGTGCATCTACATGCTGGGCCTGATGTGCGACTGGCTGGAGGAGCAGGGCGGCGCCGCCGGCATGCAGAAAATCAACGTGAAGAAGGCCCAGATGCTCTACGATGTGCTGGACGCCTCCAAGCTCTTCACCGTCTCCGCCGAGAAGGGCTCCCGCTCCGACATGAACGTCACCTTCCGCTCTGCCAGCGACGAGATGGACGCCAAGTTCGTGGCTGAGTCCGTGAAGGCCGGCTTCACCAACCTGAAGGGCCACCGCACCGTGGGCGGTATGCGCGCCTCCATCTACAACGCCATGCCGGTGGAAGGCGTGGAAAAGCTGTGCGAGTTCATCCAGAAGTTTGAGAAAGAAAATTGAGACCCGCTGCGCTTGAGAATTTTTTGAACCCGCTGCGCTGGGCTTCAAAAATTAGGAGTTGCAGCCCGAACCGCGCCTGGCGGGAGCCATAGGCACTCTCGGGCTGAGAAGATTTTTTTCCCCGGCAGAGCCGGGGAAAAAATACATCGGATTGGATTTTCCCGTCTGCGGACGGGAAAACTCTGCGAGGCTTTTGCCGCTGGGGCGGCGGAGCCGGTTCCAGCATTCCTTGCATTTGTTCCGCCGGCTGCGGCCGGCGGAAGTCTGCGACGCTTCGCCTCCCGGCGGAGGGGGCGGGGACAGAGATTCCCGTTTGAATCCCTTTGGTTTTGACTACTTTGAGAAAGGACCTGTTTCCGAATGTATCATGTAAAGACGATGAACAAGATCTCCAAGATCGGTCTGGCCGAGCTGGACGACCGCTTTGAGATCAGCGATACCATGGAGCACGAGGACGCCATCCTGGTGCGTTCCGCCAAGCTCCACGACTACGACTTCCCCGCCGAGCTCAAGTGCATCGCCCGGGCCGGCGCCGGGGTGAACAACATCCCCCTGGACCGGGCGGCTGACGCCGGCATCGTGGTCTTCAACGCCCCCGGGGCCAACGCCAACGGGGTGAAGGAGCTCACCATCGCCGCCCTCCTGCTGGCCTCCGGAAGATCTCCCAGGGCATCACCTGGGTGAAGGAGCAGTCCGCCGCCGGGGCCGACGTGGCCGCCGTGGTGGAGAAGGGCAAGTCCGCCTACGTGGGCCCCGAGATCCAGGGCAAGACCCTGGGCGTGGTGGGCCTGGGGCCATCGGCGTGCTGGTGGCCAACGCCGCCGATGAAGATCGTGGGCTATGACCCCTTCCTCTCCGTGCGCCACGCCCTGAACCTCACCCCGGGTGGAGATCGTGGACACCCTCCCCGAGCTCTATGCCAAGGCCGACTACATCACCCTCCACCTGCCCATGAACGACGCCACCCGGGGCACCATCAACGAGGCCGCCTTCGCCGCCATGAAGGATGGGGTGCGCATCGTGAACCTGGCCCGGGGCGAGCTGGTGGACACCCCCGCCCTGAAGGCCGCCCTGGACAGCGGCAAGTGCGCCGCCTACGTCACCGACTTCCCCAACAGTGAGACCGCCGCCATCGAGGGCGTGGTGGCCATCCCCCACCTGGGCGCCTCCACGCCCGAGAGCGAGGACAACTGCGCCGTGATGGCCGCCCGGGAGGTCAAGGACTACCTGGACAACGGCAGCATCGTCAACTCCGTGAACCTGCCCAACCTCACCATGGCCTGGTCCGCCAAGACCCGGGTGTGCGTCCTCTCCAAGGGGCCGACGCTGCCGCCATCGCCGGGGCCGTCCCCGCCGTGGCCTCCGCCTCCAACACCCGCGGGGACTATGCCTACACCATTCTGGACACCGACGCCGCCGTGGGCGAAGCCGCCATCGCAGCCATCCCCGGCGTGCTCCGGGTGCGGGTGCTGACCCGGTAAGGAGGAAGCCCATGGACCGACCCAACATCCATCCCGCCGCTTGGGTGGCCCCCGGCGCCTTCGTCCGGGGCGACGTCACCATCGGGGAACAGAGCAACATCTGGTACAACGCCGTCCTCCGGGGCGACCAGGAGAAGATCACCGTAGGCAAGGCCACCACCATCCAGGACTGCTGCGTCCTCCACGGAGACGCCGGCTGTGACGTGGTGGTGGGGGACTATGTCACCGTGGGCCACGGCGCCGTCCTCCACGGCTGCACGGTGGAGGACAACTGCCTCATCGGCATGAACGCCGTGGTGCTGGACCATGCCGTCATCGGCGAGGGCTCCATCGTAGGGGCCGGGGCCGTGGTGGCCTCCGGCACCGCCGTCCCCCCCCAGAAGCCCGGTGGTGGGCGTGCCCGGCAAGGTGAAGAAAAACCCTCACCGACGAGGACGTGGCCGGCAGCATCGCCAACGCAGAGCTACCTGGGCCTCATGGCCAGGGCATGGCCGATCCGGCCAACCAGAAGTGAGCCCGGCTCACCCCACAACCATTTTCCAACGCAGCGTTACCCGGGAGACGGCATTCCGCCTCCCGGTAACTGACATTCTGGACGAAAGGGGGGACCGTTTTGTCCCACAACCTGTCCCAGCCGGAACGGTTCACCATCACCGGCCCCCAGGGAGAGACCTACCGGGGGGGCAACCAGGAGTGGTACCGGGACCTGTGGCAGCCGGGCGGGCTGCGGCCCCACCACCGCCGCCACCCTGCTGGCCTACCTCTCCCAGACCCACCCCAGCCTGGCCCCCATGGCCCCGGCTTCCTCCAGTACATGGAGGCCCTCTGGCCCTATGTCACCCCCGGCTCCCGGGGCTGGACAAGCCGGAGAGCCTGGTGCTGGGCTGCCGGTCCTTCGCCCTGTCCCGGGGGTGTGCTCCAGGGGAGATCCTCAAGATCCCCCCGCCGGCGGGAGAACCGCCCCAGCCCCGCCGCCTGCCGGGATTTTCTCATCCAGTCCCTGGACGCCAACTGTCCGGTGGCCTTTCTGAACTTCTCCAACGGGTCCCTGCCCAACCTGGACAGCTGGCACTGGGTTCCCTCATCGCCCTCACCGAGGGGGGAGGGGGTCCTCCTGTGCACCATCCTGGACGAGGGGGCGGAGAAGGTCATCGACCTGGCCCTGTGGCAGGAGACCACCCTGCTGGGGGGCGCCCTGGTGACCCTTTTCCCTGACCCGGCGCTTTAATTGCTTTTCCCACAGTTCCAGCCTCCCGTGTTACGCTTACACTGGAGGTTGGCTTTTTATAATAGCTTTTTCAAATATAAATTGACAGACCCTTCAAAATATGATATTTTAAAAATGTACATTTATTTAAAAAGGCGGTGGGTCCAATGTGGAGGTTCTTTTTTATTATATTTATAAGCTAATCAAAATACATATAATATGGATAGGATGCCTTTCAGGCAGGGTGTAATTATGAAAAGATTTATTTCTCTATTATTGTCAATTGCACTTGTATTCTCCTTTTACGTTTTCAGTATATGCCGCTCCGTCTAAATCAACCCCAATAACTTCTGATCAGGAAACACCGGTTACTACACAGATTGCCGCTACTCTTGCGATGCTTTTTGTTGGCTCCAATCTCGAAAATACTGATCTTTGGACAATGGATACTAAAATATCATCTGTCGACCCTTTGTTTGATAATCAGGGCAAAATTACCGCATATTGTATTAATCTGGAGACAAATTCTCAGGCTACAGGGTATGTCGTTGTCTCTACTGATATTAACGAACCATTAATTCAAGAATATGCAATGGAATGTCCTCCCCCATATACAAAAGCTCTCAGTTCATTGCACAAACCCAGACACATCTTGCTTCGCTCGGCGGAGAAAAAATTTACTATTCCGGTCCTTTGAATTACTCTACTGCCCCCAAAAAGTAAATCAAAGCTTAATGGAAGAATCCAGTCAATTTTCTGCTAGTCAAACAAGTGATTTTCATGAAAAAAATCTTACTTTGATAAATGAAATCAAAGAAACTGGAATCTTAGATTCTTCTTATTTTTCCAGAGAATCGAAAGCTTCTCGTGCAGGCGCTAAATTTCAGACCCTTTAGACTATTTGCACAGTTTATATCCTTCTTGGACCTTTTCTAATGCGGGATACCACAATATAGGGGGACACATCTATTGTTTCGTATTATATTTCAGAGAATGATGCATGTGCCATGTATGCAATTTCCGCAATTTTAAAATATCATCTTGGTAGCGCATATTCTTTTTATTCCATAAAAAAATACCGTATTGCAGCTATTTAGGAATAGTTCTTATAGCAACGGAAATGCTTCTGGAAATTATTACTTAGATATTGGCGAATACAAAGGTTTTACTAATCTTTGTTTAAAGCATTATGGACTTAGCCAAACAGCATCTAGCAGTATGAATTCTTGGTCCATTGGCAAAAGCGCTATTTCAAGAAATAGACCTATAATGTTAAATATTTGGAGTGCTCCTGGTGGTAATTATAGTGATCATACCGTGACCGCATACGCTTGGACTCAATTTGTGACGCCAAGCAATAATATTACCTATAAATTCTTTAAAGTGAAAGATGGATATACCACAAGTAATGTTGGCCGTTATGTTTATGTTAACTCTATGGCGCCATCTTACGTTACCACTGTATGATTTTCTTTATGTTCCTTCCTACTAAGGAGGTGTTCCCATCGTGGTGGTCCTTCGGTGCTGTTTCGGCGAGTTTTTCCTCCCCTTTCTGGGAGCAGCTATTCTAGGGATAGTCATCTGCGCCTTCCTACAAATCTCCCCAAAGGGAACCGGAAGATGCTCTTGTTCACGGCAATTGGCTATGGGATCTTTGAAGGATTTTCCACTGGAATCTACCAGGGCCATATGAAGATCGACGCAATCCGCGAAGCGGTAAAGGAACTCGAAAAAGCCGGATATATCGTGCGCAGCCGGGAGCGCGACGAAAAGGGACGCTTGCGGGGCGCAGATTACGTCATATACGAGCAGCCGCAGCCGCGAGAGCCGGAAGCAGCTACCAGCGGCGGACAGCCGCCTATATTGGATTTACCTACATTGGAAAATCCAACATTGGATAATCCAACGTTGGAAAAACCTACGCAGGAAAAACCTACGTTGGAAAATCCAACGCAATTAAATAAAGATATATCAAGTAAAGAACAATCAATTACTGATTTATCAAGTACCCATTCCATTCCTTTCCATTCCCTAAATCCCTTGCCTTATGAGCAGGACGAAGCGGCTACGCCGCCGGAAAGGAAAAGAACGGAAGCGAAAACAAACAGCGCAATAGAGATTTACAGGGAGATTATCAAGGACAATATCGAATACGACCATCTCATTCAAAACTGCAAAATTGACAAAGACCGTTTGGACGAGATTGTAGAAATCATGCTGGAAACCGTCTGCACAGCCCGAAAGACAATCCGTATCGCCGGGGACGACTACCCCGCCGAACTTGTCAAATCCAAGTTTATGAAGCTGAACAGCAGCCACGTTGAGTTTGTTTTGGACTGCATGAGGGAGAACACAACCAAAATCCGCAACATCAAGCAGTATCTAAAAGCGGTGCTGTTCAACGCGCCGAGTACCATTGACAGCTACTATACCGCCCTTGTCAATCACGACTTTTACGGCAGCAAATGAGCATAGCCGCACTTTACCGGGAAAGGAGTTGATACCTTGCAGGAGGAAGTAACCCAAAAAACGATTGCCCTATACGTCAAAGTGGGAAAAGGCGCGGCGCGGCTTACCGAACAGGCGTTACAGAAAGCAATCCAAAAGTTTTTGGAGCAGAAAAGCAAAGCCCCGCATGGGAAACAGACCATGCGGCAGCTTATGAAGCAAAATGCGGGTGTTTCCAACATCGAGATCACCGACAGCAATATCAAAGCCTTTGAGAGTACCGCGAAGAAGTACAACATAGATTTTTCGCTAAAAAAGGTTAAGGGCGAACAGACCCGTTACCTTGTGTTTTTCAAAGGCAGGGACGCGGACGTTATGACCGCAGCGTTTCAAGAGTTTTCCGCAAAGAAGCTGAACAGGGATAAAAAGCCCTCTATCCGCAAAGCCCTTGCCGCAGCAAAGGACAAGGCGAAGCAGCTTAACGCCGCCCGCGACAAGGTAAAGAAAATAGACAGGGGGCGCGAGATATGAAGCAGATGAACTACAAAAAGCTGATAATCCCGAATATCCCCTATGTGTTCTTTGTCTATCTCTTTGATAAAGTCGGACAGGCGGTGCGGCTTGCCCCCGGCGCGGATATTTCCGAAAAGATACTCAATATCACACAGGGATTTTCCGAAGCGTTTTCAAATGCCTTGCCGAGCGTTCACCCGTTGGATTTGCTTATCGGCATTGTCGGTGCGGTGGTTATCCGTCTGATTGTCTATGTCAAAGGGAAAAACGCGAAGAAATACCGCAAGGGCGCAGAATACGGCAGCGCACGTTGGGGCAACGCCGAAGATATAAAGCCCTACATCGACCCGGATTTTCAAAACAACATCATTTTGACGCAGACCGAACGGCTTACCATGAACAGCCGCCCGAAGCAGCCGAAATACGCGAGAAATAAAAACGTCGTGGTGATCGGCGGCAGCGGCAGCGGAAAAACAAGGTTTTTCGTCAAGCCTAATTTAATGCAGCTTCATTCCTCTTACGTCTTAACCGACCCGAAAGGTACGGTTTTGATTGAGTGCGGGAAGCTGCTGCAACGGGCGGGCTACCGCATTAAGGTACTGAATACGATTAACTTCAAAAAATCTATGCACTACAACCCCTTTGTGTATATCCGCAGCGAGAAAGATATTTTGAAGCTGGTAAATACGTTGATAGCGAATACCAAAGGTGAGGGAGAAAAAAGCGCGGAGGATTTTTGGGTAAAGGCAGAACGGCTTTTGTATTGCGCGTTGGTGGGCTACATCTGGTACGAAGCCCCCGCCGAGGAAATGAACTTTATTACCCTGTTGGAACTTATCAACGCCAGCGAAGCCCGCGAGGACGACGAGGAATATCAAAGCCCCGTCGATTTGCTGTTTGCCGACTTGGAAGAACGCGACCCCGACCATTTCGCGGTGAAGCAGTACCGAAAATATAAATTGGCGGCGGGCAAAACCGCAAAATCAATCCTCATTTCTTGCGGTGCGAGGCTTGCCCCTTTTGATATAAAGGAATTGCGCGATCTCATGTCCTACGACGAATTAGAACTTGACACGTTAGGCGACAGAAAAACAGCTTTGTTTTTGATTATGAGCGATACGGACAGCACGTTTAATTTTGTTATCGCTATGCTGCAATCGCAGTTATTTAATCTCTTGTGCGACAAGGCCGACGACGAATACGGCGGCAAGCTGCCGGTTCATGTTCGCTGCCTGTTAGACGAGTTTGCAAACATTGGACAAATCCCGCAGTTTGAAAAATTGATTGCCACAATCCGCAGCCGGGAAATCTCGGCTTCTATCATTCTGCAATCGCAGAGCCAGCTAAAAGCCATTTACAAGGACGCGGCAGAAATCATACTTGACAATGCCGACAGCACCTTGTTTTTGGGAGGACGTGGGAAAAATGCAAAGGATATTTCGGAGAACTTGGGACGGGAAACAATCGACAGTTTCAACACTTCCGAAAATCGCGGCACGCAGGTTTCTCATGGCCTCAATTATCAGAAATTGGGAAAGGAGTTGATGACACAGGACGAAATCGCAGTTATGGACGGTGGGAAATGTATTTTGCAGCTGCGCGGCGTGCGCCCCTTTTTCAGCGACAAATACGATATAACGAAACACCCGAACTACAAATACCTTTCCGACTTCGACAAGAAAAACGCTTTTGACGTTGAACGGTATATGTCCACCCGTCCGGCAATCGTAAAGCCCGACGAACCCTTTGACATATACGAAATAGATTTGTCCGACGAGGACGCAGCCGCCGAGGAATAACGGCGGCATTTTCATTTTCAACAACATTTTTTGAGCCGTTTTAGCGGCAGAAAGCGAGCACAAACCGCTGCTACATGGAAGGAAGCTAACAAACCATGCAACAGCGGTTTTTCTTTACCGTTTTTTCCTCTGGCTGATAGGTGTTCCCATTTTCTTTGATTTTTGTAGAATCCGAATCAGCCAGCGAAATTCTTCTTCAGACAAGATTTTTGTAGTTGATACCAAGTTGCTTGCAGTAAAGCATTGCCAGTTTTTCCATCTCGACTGCCCTTGAAATTTTCGACCGCTTCCAGATTTTCTTTCAGTTCATCGGCAACGGTAGTCTGGGGCGCACTCTCGCTGTCCTTTTTGTGGAATTCCCGAATATCCCGGATAATGAGATTGAGGTCATCCAGAACCATATGGCTGAAATATTCATCATCACTGATATGGGCAGCTTGCAGCACTTTCAAATGCGGGTCATCTTCGCCGGGGCGATACCGTTCAATGATTTCATGCCGGACAGTATCGACAAGGGCGTTGAGGTTTTGAATCTGCATGGTGGCAATCCCATCCACATAAATCTCAATGTCCGCAAGAAACTTGATAAAATCTTTATGTGTGGCAAGCTCACAGAGCAGACGGTTGTTAATCCGACCGCTTTTCAGAAGTGCAACCATTTCATCGTTCAAATGCAGCTCCGTCAGTGGCGTGTTGATCTGCTCCCTGTTCTCTGTCCGGCACAACAGATAATCGACAGAAACCCCATAGAAGTCTGCCAGCGTGATGAGGTTTCCATGATTGATTTCCTTAAAATCTTCTTTTTCATAACTGCCAAGGGCTGATTTAGAAATACCCGTCAGCTTTGAAAGTTCTTCCAGATTTAAGCCTTTGTCCTTGCGGAGTTCCCAAAGGCGTTCCTGTATGCTTGTTGCTCCTTTCATGGGTGCACGCTCCTTTCCGGCGGTTTTATTGTCTGCCATTTAACTGGATTATATCACACTTTCCGTAATCGTGGAAATTTCTGATTTTTACCCCTAATTCCTACTTTGTGGACATACGGCACAGGGCACAAAAATGTTCTATGATACAGGTAGTTCATCGATGGGAAACGAGCGTACCAAAGGGAGCGATACGCCGCTGTGAGATTCAGGGGAGGAACGACACCGGGGAGAACTGGCGAACTGACACCGAAATGATACCGAAACACGACAATCTGAT
>VOFI01001861.1_pt1 | contig 35592 bp, 51 predicted proteins | sample 5384131 | NCBI WGS metagenome assembly VOFI01 (sample SAMN12384728, study PRJNA508395) | human gut metagenome | isolation source: healthy gut H | host: Homo sapiens
TTCAAACGGCATCCTGAGGATAAAATTCTCACCAAGACCATGATCAATAATTATGCCAAAAATGCTCTGCTTCCGCCGCCGGTTAAGAAAAAGTACTCCAAGGAACACATGCTCCTGCTGATATTCATCTACTATTTCAAGAGCATTCTGTCCATAAGCGATATACAGACTCTGCTCCATCCGCTCACCAGCGAATACTTTTCCGGTGATGGCCAGCTGAATCTGGAGGACATCTACCGCGAGGTCTTTTCTCTGCAGAACGAGCAGCTGGATACCTTCACCAGAGATGTGAAAAATAAATTTAAGTCTTCAGCCAAAACCTTTGAAAATGTGCCGGAAGAAGAGCGCGAGGCTCTGCAGAGTTTTTCCTTCATCTGCGCCCTAAGCTTCGATGTCTACTTGCCAAAACAGATGATCGAAGCCATGATCGACAATATGGCGCAGAAAGCTGCAAAGGCAGAGCAAGGACGGTTCCGTCCCCAAAGACAGATAAGCGCATAAAAGGACCTGCACTGATGAGCATTCCGTATAACGGATGCCTGTCACGCAGGTCCAATACCGCTGTGTATTTTTTGCTGCCGGCGCGTACAGCACTGTCCAGGCTGCCGCACTCATTCTCCCGGAAGATCCAGCCGGTCAAACACCATGTCATATCCGTCATTTCCATAATTCAGCGACCGGTTCACTCTGCTGATTGTAGCCGTGGAAGCGCCTGTTTTTCTCCGCGATCTCCAGATACGTTTTATGTTCTCTTAACATCTTAGCCACCTCATATCTCTGTGACAAAGACAGTAATTCATTCACCGTACATACATCTTCAAAAAAACTGTAGCAGTCCTCCACAGATTTCAAGGTCAGAATCGCCTGAAACAGATGATCCACCGCTTCTGTTTTGATTTTTCTTATTCATGAGCTAATGCCTCCCAAGTTATATAAAAAATGCACACAGTGATATTTTAACATGTTAAAGTTCTAAAGTCCAGAGGGATTTATGTAAAATTCCTTACGATTGCGGATACAAAGTTACTATTCCACAGTTGCCGTAAACTTCCCGCGTATGACAGACCAGAGTATGGTCTGTCATACGCTGCTTTATCGGCAGCTGTAAATAGTAACGATACTAAAGTCCTCATCTCACGCACAGATCTTACTTTATCAGAAGCACCAGCGTCCCTCCCACGATTGCCGCGAGTCCGAGCAGCTGCGCTCTGGAGAGCTTTTCCTTTAGAATAAGTAAGAAAAAAAAGGATGGTAGGCACGATACTAAAAGCTTGTCTATGGGCACCACGATGCTGGCTTTTCCGTCCTGCAGTGCCCTATAATAGCAAAGCCAGGAAAGTCCGGTGGTCAAACCGGACAGGCCGATAAAGATCCAGCTCTTTTTATCGATCTTTTTTGATCAGGCTCTGTTTTTCTGCATAAATACAATCACCCAGGCCATGATCAGCACGAAGACGGTTTCGGATAGCCGTGCCCAGGGTGGAATCAATCCCCTGCACGCCCACCTTTCCCAGTATCGCCGTCAGACTGGCAAACACCGCAGACAGAAACGCATAGACAAGCCACGCTCTGCTTTTTAACCTCTTTCTTCTCCTCTTCCTTTTTTCTGAATCATGAAAAATGTCCCGGTCCCGATCAGCACCATGCCGGCAAGCATGGGAAAGGAAATCGTCTCACCTAAAAAAAGAGGAACGACAAAAAGCATGGTCAGCACAGTGCTGCTCTTATCGATGGGAGTCACCTTGTTAACCGTCCCCAGCTGCAGTGCCCTGAAATAGCAGATCCAGGAAGCGCCGGTCGCCAGGCCCGACAGCACCAAAAGAGCATATTTCTCGCAGAAATCGTTCGGACGGTCCCAAAGCTTCCCACCACAAATACCATGAGCCAGGAAAACGCCAGCACGATGACCGTGCGCAGCGCTGTCGCCAGATTGGAATCCGTATTTTTAATCCCTATTTTAGCCAGTATGGCCGTGATGCCCGCAAACAGAGCGGAGCCCTAATGCAAACAGAATCCACATCACACAAATCCCCCTATTCCCCATTATGATTCACAATTTCAAGCACACCGACCACATTATTATAGCACTCTTTCCCCGCATATGCGGACAAATTTATGTGAAATCAGCCATTCTTTTTTTTCAAATTTCCGGCACATCCCAGAGCCGCCAATATTATATAATATATTTAATCTTTGGGGAGGATACTATGAAAAAATTATTGGCACTTGGTACGGCGCTGCTTTTTATGCACTGCCTGCCTCTTTACCGGATGCAGCAAAAATCCGAGGGAGGTCTGACACCGGTTACTCTTAACGAAGTCGCACATTCCATATTTACGCTCCCCAGTACGCGGCGATCGAACTGGGGTATTTTGAGGAAGAGGGCATCGATCTGACTCTGGTTAACGGCGCCGGCGCCGACAAGGTGATGACCGCCCTGATCTCCGGCGACGCGGATATCGGTTTTATGGGCTCTGAAGCCAGCATCTATGTCTACAAGGAAGGCAACGAAGACTACGCCGTCAACTTCGCGCAGCTGACGCAGCGGGCCGGCAATTTCGTTGTGGGAAGACAGCCCGAGGAGAATTTCACCTGGTCCAGCTTAAAAGATAAAAAGGTGTTGGGCGGACGTAAAAGGTGGGATGCCTCAAATGGTCTTCGAGTATGTGCTTAAGAAGAACGGCATCGACCCGGCCACGGACCTGACCATCGACCAGAGCATTGATTTTCGGCCTGACCGCCGCAGCGTTTACCAGCAACGACGCGGACTATACCATCGAATTTGAGCCTTTCGCCACCAAACTGGAGGAAGAGGGGATCCGGCTACGTCGTGGCTTCCGTCGAAGGGGATTCCGGATACGTGCCCTATACAGCTTACTGTGCGAAGAAAAAGCTATTATGAAAACCATAAGGAGCTCATTCAAGGGATTTACGAACGCGATACAGAAGGGTCTGGATTATGTGAAACTCCCACAGCGCCGAGGAGATTGCAAAAACCATTCAGCCCCAGTTCAAAAGAGACCAATCTGGATACGATCGCAACCATCGTGGGCAGATACAAGGATCAGGACACCTGGAAAGGGGACACTATCTTTAATGAAGACAGCTTTGACCTGCTGCAGAATATTCTGGAAGAAGCGGGTGAGCTGGATCAGAAGGGTTCCCTACTCGGATCTGGTGACCACCGAGTATTCCGTCAAAGCCGCGAAGCAGTGATAAATCAGAAATCCTAAGACAGCCGCTCCATGACTGATGAATCGGTCATGGAGCGGTTGTCTCACTCTTTTGTTCATATAAAGCAAATATACCAAATGCCGTCCTGCAGAATCTATAATTTTTTCCATAATCCAGCGTCATCTGCTATTTTAGCAGCCTGTGCAGGCGAAGTATTAGGAATTATCAATTAAAGTAATGCAGGACATGGCCTCCTTCGATTGTCGTTTCAACCATCTATTGAAGTCAACAGGAATTATTTATCAATTTTTCATCACTCACTCCGCGGCCTTCACGCATTCGATTTATCAAGATTTCATCATCACAGACAACGGCGAGATAGTAAATATTGGTGAACAGTCTCTTTCCGGCAGATTTTCAAGCTGCTTAGGTATTCTGCAGCCGCATAAAACAACTGGCTTTCCTATCTGCGAAATGTTTGCGCATACCCTTAGCCATAAGCGGTTATACTCGTAATAATCATTATCAGGAGTGTTGTAGATGTTATTCCATAATAAGTCGCTTTTTCCATTACAATATATTCTTTTCGTTAATAAATAGTTCGTTACAAAGTTGATTTTCCAACACAAGAAGCCTCCCGTGATAATGAATAACGGCTGTTTTATTCGTAAGTTTCATAAAGACCTCCTAAAGGTACATACCCAGGGAATATATGCAAATGGAGCTGATGCTCCATAACTGATTTCTCTCTATTTTTGCAACAGCCCCCTTTTCACATTTATGCGTACACAGCGGTGTCAATAAGCTTCCCTTTTTCAACAGATACCGCAGGTATCGGAACGTATAGCGCTCTCCTCTGGCCGCCAGCATCTTCAGCACATACAAAAGCTGCGCTCTGGTTTCAGGATGCATCAGATCCGTTTCCGTGCTGTTCTGAAAATAAATCAGCGAATCGCTGTCTTTATATGCGCTTCCCTTATAGGTCTTGGATGCCGCAATCCGGTCCATGACCATCTCCACAAAATAGTTCACCGGCATCTTCACGCCGGCCATACTGCCGCTTTGGATGGAAAATCCGTCCAGTATTCAAAGTGGTGTTTATTTCTCCCCTTATGATGCATCCAGGCCGTGGAGTAACCCACCACCTCACGCTCCCTGGCGTTGGGGCTCCCTGGTTCCCTGATAGTAACGGCAGCCCGTCAGAAACTCTGTGGGAGTGTATTTGCTCATGTCGTGGAGCAGCCCCTGTTTAAACAGACCCACCCGGAAACATAACAGCATTGCTTTCAGCTTATTGCGCCGTTATGGTACGGAAATGTTCCCAGACTTTCGCGAACGTTCTCGCCCACTCTACTCTCATACGGTTTTTCCTTCAGTTTTCCTCCGCCGCCACTTCAGCCACCGCGCCAGCAGCCGCCTGCGCAACTTAGCCTTTGTTGAGGGGCATTAAGGGATGATGCAGTCGAGTTCAGCTCTTCATCGAGGACACCAAGATTAGCCAGCGCATGGGCCGCCCGGATTTTCATGGCTTCCTCCGTGATCTGCTGCCCGGACGGACCCAGCGCGCCTTTAAATATGCCCGGGAATACCAGCGTTGTTGATCTGGTTGGGGAAATCGCTGCGGCCCGTGCCCACCACGGCAGCTCGCCGCGCTTTGCCTCATCGGGCATGATTTCCGGCGTCCGGATTAGCCCAAAAAAGCACGGGCTCCTGATTCATGGTGCGGAAACCATCGGCGGTCACAAGTCCCGGTTTGGACACGCCACGAAGATAATCCGCGCCCTTTAACGCGTCGGCCAGTCCCTAAGTCCTTCGGGGGATTTGTCTTTTTCGCCGCCTGCGCGGCGTGGGCTTCTGCCCCGTCAGAGGGTCCTCTCCCTACGCAGAGAATGCCGAAACGGTCCACATCGTGATATCCGAAGAAATCCATCTGAAGCAGCAGCTTAGCGATGGCCGTGCCCGCCGCTCCGGCGCCGTTGATCACAATCTTCGCCGTGCCCATCTTCCTGCCCGTCAGCTTCATCGCGTTGAGCAGCGCCGCCGCTACTACGATGGCCGTGCCGTGCTGATCATCGTGAAAACGGGGATGTCCACCCGCGCTTTTAATTTTTCTTCCACCTCAAAGCATCTGGGGCGGCGATATCTTCCAGATTGATGCCGCCGAAACTCTTTGGAGATCCTGGCGATGGTATCCACGATGGTGTCCACATCCTGGGAATCCACGCAGAGCGGAAACGCATCCATCATCGCCGAACTCCTTAAAGAGCACACATTTGCCCTCCATCACAGGCATCCGGCCTCCGGCCCGATGTTACCGAGCCGGGCACAGCGGAACCATCGGTGATCACGGCCACCAGGTTGCTGCGGCGTGTCAGTTTATAGGACAACTCCGGATCCTTCTCGATCTCAAGGCAGGGCTGCGCCACTCCCGGCGTATATGCTAATGACAGATCCTTCATGGATTCGATGCTCACGCGGGGCACCACTTCGATCTTGCCGTTCCATTCATAATGCTTTTTTCAGAGACTCTTCTTTGATATCCATGCTGCTTCCCCTTACTCCTCGTCATTTTGCGCTGGCGCTGTTATCGTATTTGGGCATACTCTTCTTGCCCGGCACCGTTGGCGTTTTTTCGCTATATTTTTCTCTGTCTTCGCCGCCTTGGGCTGCTTCACCACTTCCGTCTTAAAAAAGGCTTAATCTGGTCATAGGTCCATTTCACCAGAAGGCCGGTCAGAATCAGCATGATCGAGTGGTGATATGAACGATGATCTTTAATCACATTCAGCTGGTAGAGAACGCTGGGCACAACAAATACGGCATGGATTCCCATGGCAGCCAAAAGCATTACAGGACGTTTCTCCGTGAATATGCGGTAAACGATATAAGTCATGCAGATATGGAACACCATCTGGGCGCACTGCTCGATGGACATACAGATATAATCGATGAACGGAGTCTCCACAAAGTCACGGAACACCTGCACCGCGTTTTCCAGATCGGTTCCGGTCATGCCCGCCGTGAGCTCCGTCATGCCCGCGCTGTTGATGCTGGCCATCAGGCCGATATTGGAAACGATGGCCAAAAAGCTGTTGGCCCAGTATGGTGGCGCCGATGCCGTATCCTAAGCCCATTAAGAGCATATCTCCGAGCTTGGCATGACGCTTGTCCATATATTTCACCACAAAAAAGCGGCCGCCTTCCTCAATGATACAGACCATCAGAAACGAATAGATCATGGCTGCGGGCCTGTTTGCCAGAAGGTAATCCGCCACCGGTTTAATCATCAGCGGAAGCTGCGTGAGAATCTGCACCAGCATCCCTCCCAGCACCAGATAGGCCACCACGCCAAACAGCATGGAGCGGATCATACTGGGTCCGTAATGCTTGATCACCTTATACAGCACCACAGCCAGGGCGATCATCAGGATCAGTCCCAGCCCCAGAAACACTATGCTGCTGGTGGGGATTTTCTTCGTCAGATCATAGTTAATTGAAGCATCCATCAAGATATTCATTGGAAACATTTCATCCTCCTACTTATACGTACGCGACGTTTTTCGTCATTCTATAATGATACCATAACTGCCTTCCATTTAAAAAGTAAAAAAAAGATTAAGAATATTCAGCCATTTGGGCGATTCCGCTGGAGAAAATTTTTCAGAATTTAACCATGAAAATGGGCAAAAACATTTGACAGTTTTTCGCAAATTATGCTATGCTGATCTAGGTTGCAGAAGGCAGCCACAACAAATAATTTTTTAATTTTTTCGGAGGTATCACGATGAGCAAGGGGTACAGTTAAGTGGTTCAACAACCAGAAGGGTTACGGATTTATTTCCGACGAGCAGGGAAACGATGTATTCGTTCACTACTCAGGTCTGAACATGGATGGCTTCAAGTCTCTTGAAGAAGGCCAGGCTGTAGAGTTCGAAGTAGTTAACGGCGCTCAAAAGGAACCCCTCAGGCTACTAACGTAACAAAATTATAATCAAAGAATTAGTATTGTGCCTTTATTCATTAAATATAAATTTTGTTTATATTTTGAATTAAGAGTAATATGTGATTATGAGATTAGCAAAAAGGAGATTGTCGTGTGACAGCCTCCTTTTTGTTTTGCATGGATGCTGTGGCTTTCCCCAGGCATCCTCCTCTTATGAATGGGATGCCGGAAAGATACCTTCCGGCATTCCGGCTCAATGATCGCACTCTGTCAGAATTTCTCGCAGCTCTTCCACAGCAAATTCGTAATTTGTATTTGCAGAAATGGCAGTTCACTTCGATGGGCTTACCCTCCGCAATCATGTTCTCAAGCTCCTTTCGGCCCACGCTGACCACAGCCTTCCTCACCCGCTCCTTGCTGCAGTTACAATGAAACCTGGCGGGCATCCGGTCCAGAATCTGAAGCCCCATATCCCCCAGCAGGCTCTTAAGTATATCCTCAGGCGTCATGCCCGACTCCAGCAGCGCCGTCACGGACGTAATCTCACCCAGCCGCTTTTCCAGGCGGAAATCACCTCCTCCGACGCATCCGGCATCAGCTGTATGATAAACCCCCCCCGGCCTGGCGCACGGTATTGGTGTCTTTATCCATTAAAACCCCCAGCGCCACCGAAGAGGGCGTCTGCTCGGAAACCGCATAATAATAGGTCAGATCCTCCGCAATCTCTCCGCTGACCAGGGCGGTCTGCCCCCATAGGGTTCCTTCATCCCGATATCGCGGATAACGGTCAGCTCGCCCTTTCCAACCGCGCCGGAGACGTCCAGCTTGCCGTTGGGCTTCGCGTGGATCAGCAATTTTCATGGGATTATTCACATATCCTTCACATCGGCGGAGGAATCCGCCGTCACCGTGATGCCGCCAAAGGGGCCGCTGCCCTTGATCTTCAGCGTCAGCACATCATCGGCGCCCTTCATCATGCTGCCCATCGCGCTCCTGCCGTCAGCAGCCTCCCAGGGCAGCCGTGGCCACCGGACTGGTGTTATGGCCTTTCTGGCAGTTTCCGCCACCCCCTTAGTCGTCGCGGCAAACGCGCGGATCTGATAGTCCGCAGCAGCCGCCCTTACTATATAATCTGTCATCGTTTTCATTCCTCCATTCGTCCCTGTCCGGATTTGCCGCGCTCTCTTGCCGCCACATAGATGCGGTCCGTAAAGGGACCCGGCACCTCTTCGGTAAATGCCTCGTAGGCAGCCACAAACTCCATGCCCGCCTTTAAAAGCGCCGCCTTCATCTGTTCCAGCGTATAGGCTCTCTGATAATGGGTCTCCTCAGTCTGCCGTATCTCCCGTCTTCCCCTTCCAGAAATACGGTGATTTCGTGTTCGTTGATCTGCGTCTCCTCATCGAACACATCCTCCCACAGGAAATATCGATCCTCCCGGTTATCCACAGCCACCGCCTGACTCGCGGCTTCCCTGTACGCATGAGCTGTGGTAAAATCAAACAGAAAAATGCCGCCCGGGTCCAGATAATTATTCACAAGCCCGGAATACCGATACCAGCTCTTCCTCTTTCAGCATATAATTGATCGAATCGAACACGCAGACCGCGCCCGCCACCGTGCCGTACAGCTCAAATTCCCGCATGTCCTGCTGCAGGTAGAGGATATCCAGCCCGGATTTTTTTCCCCTTTGTATCGCCTCCGCCAGCATATCGCCGGAGCCGTCCACCCCGATCATATCATACCCTTTTTCGCGCCAGCAGTTCGGTCACCGTTCCCGTGCCGCAGCCAAGCTCGAGCAAAAAAGCCCGCCGCCGCAGCCATATTGATTCAAAAAGCTTCACAATATACTCACCATTCCTCATAGGGAACGCTGTCCATAAATTCATCGTAAACCGAAGCAAAACCGCTGTAAGTATCCATCTTTTCACCACCTGTACTTTATCCGCAATTTTTCATCGCACGCAGGCGCGTAAGCGCGCTGTTCACAGTAACCCGCCCCTATTTTTAGCGTTATTATTTGCGCCCGCCGATATAGCAGCGACTGTGAATAGTAACGAACAGTAACATTTTTAGCAAGTTTACAGATGAAAAGCAACCTTGATTATTTACTCTGTTTCCCGTATACTTAAAAAGAGTTACTGTTCAGAGATGCCGGTAAAGCCGCGCATGACAGTGCCTGTCATGCGCGGAAGGCTTTACGGCATCTGTGGAAAGTACGAGACCGCATTAAATCCATTACAAGGAGCACCCATGCACAAAAGAGTGATACTAAGGCATATACGTAAGAACCAGCTGCAGAGAATGATTCTTCCGATCATCCTGTTAGTGATCTGCATACTTTTTATTTCTGGACCTTCCGTTCCGTGATCAGTTGTTTCCCGTTAGCTGGAGTCCAAAGCAGACTTTAAGGAAGCATTTGCAGCCGGCGCTGCATACGCACAGATTAAGTCCGATACCCTCTATTACTCCGGCTACGATTTTTGTCCGTGGCAAGCGGGTGGAGGGGCATTATTATTACAGTTTAAGCGACGGCCGATGCCGCTTTATCTGCTGAAGGCCGACGCAGACGCCGGAAAGCATCCTGGAGCCCGCTGTACTGAAAGGCAAGCTGATCTATAAGCAGGATCTGTACACGCAGCTGGTCTTCCATGTCGCAGAGCCTGGACTGGACCTATCAGGGGCTGGCGTCCATCAGTGAACCTTTATATTTTTTCTCCACAGTGGATTATACCACAAAGCAAGATGATCGTCCTCTATGCGGTGCTGGCCACAGGTTTCGCCGCGGCCTGTCTGGGCTTTCTGCATGCCTTTTTGCTTCTGGGCTTTCCGCAGCTCACGATGGCCATACTGCGGCTGCGGCGCTATGGCAAAAAGTTCTAACATATTAGCGGATGTGGAAAAAGAGATGAAAGAGGGCTGTATCGCAGACCAATACTCCTGTATCTTCACGCCCCACTACTGCACAGTGCTGGAAAATATCCGCACACTGATCCTGCCGTTAGACTCCCTCATCTGGGTTTATCGGCATACCATACTGCATAAGTTTTTACGGTTCCGTTTTAAACCGAGCTACCATCTGATTTTTGTCCTCAAAAACGGAAAAACCTACGAATGTATGAGATTCACCAAAGAAGAGACAGAGACTGTCATGACAGCAATCGCCGGACGCTATCCAGACGTGTTGATCGGTTTTTTCCGACCAGAAAAGCAGACGCAAAAAAGTTAATGGCCAAATCCCACCGTAAAAAGTATTAATACAGGCGTTACATATGCACCATAGTAATGAATTCCCTGCATGGCACGAGTGGGATATACTTGTGCCTTTTATAATAGAAAAAAATCTGGCGCCTGGATGCATCTCCCCAAGCTTTATAATATACAAGATTCTCAAAAGAAGGTAACTGTGAAACAAGAATATCACTGATAAAGGCGGCGCCCTAGCTGTGTGGAAGCCGCCATATAAGCGTTGCCTGCTGATTTAATTCCAGAACAATATTCGGATGGAATCAGCTTCTTTACAGAGTTATCACCGCGAATGCGGTATCGTTTCCCGGCGTCAGCATAATAAACGGAATGTCAGAAAAAGTTCTTCAGCGGGACAGCGGGACAGTCCGGCCGAAGATAGCGCTTCTGCTTAATCTCTTTGTATGAAAGCTGGTATCGAGCCAACCGGACATTCTCACCGAAATGTTTTGGCACCGCCAGCAAAATATCTTCATCACAATAGAATTCTCTGCTGAACAAAGCGTTGTCATAATGATAGTAATCAATAACAAAATCCAGCGTATTGTTACTTAACAGCAGCTCTAACTGATCGGTATTGCCCTCTGTAAGCTTGATCGTTACCTCCGGGTACGTCTGCTTAAATCTGGTAATCATCGGTGTCCAGAACATATGCGGCAAAGAGGTTGCTGCCGCCCATTGATAAATGGCCTGATCTTAAAGTGTTTAAATTGTTGATATAATTTTCCATCTGCTGCTCAATCTGTGAGATCTCTTCTGCCGCCTTTATATATGCTTCTCCAACTTCCGTAAGCCGTATAGGCATAGTGCTGCGGTCAAAAAGCGGCGATCCCAGCCTCTGTTCAATTTTCTTAATTCGCGCGCTTAGAGATGGCTGGCTAATATACAGATTTTGCGCTGCCTTGAGAAGCTTTTTCTCTTTATAGACTTCATAAACATATTTTTTCCATGTGAACATGAGATTCCCCGCAATATCATAGTTAAATTAATATAATATGTATATCATTATAAGTATTTGATTATATTATAAGTCTTTGTTATCATTTTGTAAATAAAATATTGCAGGGGAAAGGATGGAAAAACTACAATGAGAAAAATTGAAAGCGCAAAAAACTGAGCTATGTGCATTCAGATATACGCGGCTCCTTATTTATGGAAGCCATGCGAATGGAAGAACAGGGTATCGATGTATTAAAATTGAATACAGGAAATCCAGCAGCCTTCGGATTTGAATTGCCGGAAAGCGTTAGAGCCGCTTTTAGACGGGCAGGAGGCATTGGGACTCGGTTATTGCGACTTTAAAGGTATGCCGCAGGCCAGGGAGGCAATTTATGAATATGAAGCCGGCAAAGGGATATCCGGATTTACATCTGATGATGTATTTATTGGTAACGGTGTCAGTGAAGTGGCTTCTTTTTGCTCTTTACGCCACTCTTTAAATGATGGTGACGAGGTGCTGGTCCCTGCACCCGGCTATTCTCTTTGGAGCAATTCGGTTTATCTGGCAGGCGGCCGTCCGGTGTTTTATATATGCGATGAAAGTTGATTGGTATCCGGATATTCAGGATATCAGATCAAAGATCAGTCCCAGGACTGGGCTCTCATCTTAATTAATCCCGGAATAATCCGACGGGTGTTCTATCCGGAAGAGATATTAATACGGATTGCAGAAATTGCAGAAGAACACAATTTATTGATTTTTTCAGATGAAATATATGACCGATTGGTAATGGACGGTTTAAAGCATACATCCATTGCATCACTGGCTCCGGACTTACCGTCGTAACAATGAACGGACTGTCAAGTCCCATTGCCTGTGCGGTTACCGCTGCGGCTGGATGGTGATCAGCGGTCCGCATAATCTGACGGAGGAGTATAAACAGGGCATAAGACAGCTGACATCCATGCGGTTGTGTGCAAATACTTTAGCGCAGTTAGTTATTCCGGCCGCGTTAAAGGATAGCAGAAACCCAAACTCCATGGTGATGCCAGGCGGCCGTTTATATGAGCAGAGAGAAGCTGCTGTTGCGGAATTGAAAAAATAGACGGAATTTCTTTTGTTAAAAACAACAGTGCGTTTTATCTGTTTCAAAACTGGATATCAAGCGATTCAACATTACGGATGACAGAAAGTTTGCAAAAGATTTATTGCATGCTGCAAACATTCTGTTAGTGCCTGGAAGCGGTTTTCGATTGGCAGATGCCGGATCATTTCCGCATTGTAATGCTCCTGAAAAGGAAGTTCTCCGCAATGCCGTGAAAAGACTGGGTGTATTTTTGATCATTATCATCAGACTTTATAATTCATATACCGGCCGTTTTTTCCGATCAGGGGTATAAGCGGACAAAAAAATAATAAAAAATCCGAATGAACTGTATAAACGCCAAAAACCCGGTCATACTATAATTAATCTGTTGAGTGATGACGAAACTTCGAAACTTCCCCCACAAAGGTTGTCATTTGGCAGATTGACCACCAAAGACAAAAAAGAAATACTTATCCTCCTTTTTAATACCCCATCTGCCGGTCGAAACGGCAGATGGGGTTTTTTCGTTCAATAGCTCCACTTGCGGGATTCTTTTTACAGTTCTTCTCTGCCAAACGCCTTCTTAGCCAGTTCAATAAATTTGACCAGATTCGCGTTCGTTCCCCCCGCATGTCCGGATATCCCTTCAGTATGATTTCCACTATACATCCCGGGTCTGTCCGGCCACCCGGCAGAGCCAGTCATATATTTCCGCCTCGTCAAATCCGGCGCACAGCCTCGCCGGATCCGGTTTCCATGAGAATATCGCCCGGTCCCGGATGTTTTCTGCCGCAAGCTCCACATCCGACCAGGGGCTGACGCTTATGCGGCGCAGGTTGGTTATATGGCGGAATACGACGTCATACTTGCGGTCCATGGGTTCGCAGCAGCCATAGCAGCCGAGGCCGAAACCGGTTTTAAGCCGATCTTCTGGTTTCGCAGCGCGAATTTCCTCGAACATCTCGCCGGATACGCGCAGGAAAATTCCTGAGCGTCCGCAAAGCCCCACATATTCTAAGCAGTACCTCCTGGGGAGGCTTTCGTTCCACGTTCAGATATCCCAGACCTCCGGAACCGGTATATACATTGGTCCGGTTATCAAACAGGCGGTGTTCCCTTTCCAGGCGGTCCAGCAGATCCGCCTTGCTCTCTGCCATATGGTTCAGCACCTGATGCAGCCGCTCAGGGTTCATCATACAGATCAAACAAGAGCTCCTGCAGTCCTCTAAGATGCACCAGTTCAATCAGCAGGCTCTGCACCAGCACGCTGTAGGGCAGATGAAATTCCGCCCGGATTCTGCCGTCCAGCGCCTCATCATACAGCTCCTCAAGCCTTTTTCTCGTTCACATCCTCGATAAAATCCACCCGATGCTTCAGCAGGCGTTCATAATCCTGATCGGTTTTTCAAGTAATTGTCCAGATGATAGGCGTTCTTTCCGACTTCCTTCTTGTTGATCGGAATTCCCCACGCGCTTTTTTTCTGGTCTCTGTGGCCGTACAGATATCCGGTATATTCTCCCGGGATATCAAAATAGACAGCCGGCTCGAAAGGCGAAGTCATCCTTCAGCCACTTCCCCCTGATACGAATACTGCTTCAGCTTTCTTTCCAGCAGTCTAAGATCTTTATCCTCACAGACCAGGATCTCCTCCGGCACCAGCTCCAGCCATGCGCCGTCCTCGTCCGGACAGACCCAGATGAGCGGAGGCACATCTTTATTTAACTCATTGTGATCCGCCCATCTTTTGGCGCTTCACTTCATTTTCCGGCGCGGCTGCCAGCCTCAGACAGGCGGTCCGCCAGTTCTCTTTTAAATACCTGCACTGTTCCCCGAACGTCATACGGTCTCCTTCCCAAGTAACGGCCGCTATTCTCTGGTATGTGTTTCCACATAGTGGACAATCTCTTCCGCCTGCCCGGCATCCTCTCGGCTTCTGTGTATGTAGAGCCCTTTGAGGAAAGCTCCGACATGAGTATGGGCACATCCGAAGGCGGCGCCATGATGATCAGGCCCTTGCCAGCCTCCTGGATACGTTTTAACACAGGGATATAGTGCCCGGCCGATTTCTGCCCGGCCACATGGGTCCACTGGATAGCCCGCAGCTTTTAACGCCAGGATATGCACCAGATGCTTTTCCTGCTCGATGCCGTCAAAATGATAATGACCGGATATTCCAGCCACTCCATCTGCTGCTTCCAGCTCATCCACCGCAAATTCCTCCATACATATCGGCCGAAAACATCACCGACATGTCGCACTGCATATGGGTCAGCCTGCCCGGCGCCAGAAGGTGCATCCACCATGAGCCCCCGCCTGCCGTTTAACTCTCTGCTGATCTGATAGAACATCTCATTAGTACTGATCCATCCACGGTTCACTATATCGATGGCGTGTTTCACCTGCTCCGACTCCTCCAGCATATCGATCAGCACATTTTCCGTCCCATAAAGGTGGCCCAGCGCGTCGATGGTGCCGGTGCTGTCCGGCATGCCCACAAAAAAATATTGATCCTTCCCCTCTCCGTCAGATAGCGGGCGATTTCCAGATGTTCCTTAAGCAAGGTTTCCGTATAGGCATTGTCCGCATCCTCCAGGCTGTCCCAGACCGGATCGAACCAGATCGTGTCGTTGCCCGTACACAGGCCTCGCCTCCGTAATAATTGCAATGGCCCGAAGTTCCGTAGTTCTGGAAAATGACCGGCAGCACATCGCCGCCCATCCAGGTGCGCTCAAGCCTCGCGATATTCTCCCTGTAGATGGTCTCCGGGTCCAATACGCCTTAAGGGCCGCCGGATCTTTCCCTCAGGTCATGCGGATTCTCAAACATGGAGATGTGGTGCTCCCTTTTCTTCGGCGCCAGTACGCAGACACAGGCCCGGTCCACGATTTCCCGGTTCCAGAACGCGTACAGGCGCTCCCTCCCTTATCGATATCCTCTTTATATTTCATAGCTCCTCCTGATCCGTATGTCCAATACGTTATCCGACGGTTGGCGTTTCGTCTATGCAGACCTTCTCATAGGTGATTTTCCGATGCATGCCGCCCTTAAAGCAAACCGGAAATCTCACCGCGCGCGCCAGGATTTGGGCAGCATCGGCGCAAAGGTCAGCTCATCCGTCTCATAGGCTCTGCTCATGCCGCAGAATCCGAAGATCACAGCCTGCCAGATGCCGCCGCAGTTGGCGATATGGATGCCCTCCGCCGCACCGCCCTTCGTCTCATCCAGATCGATGTCCAGCGCCCTCTCAAAGAATTCGCATGCTTCCTCCGGTTTGCCTCTAAGGCAGCATAAAAATGGAATGAATGATGCACGAAAGGGAAGAATCGTGCGTGGTATAGGGCAGATAATACCGGTAATTTTCTTCCAGCGCCTCCCGGTCAAAGGCTTTCGGGAACAGATAAACAGCATCAGCACGTCTGCCTGCTTCAGCGCCTTAGTCCGGTAATTGCGCTCCTGGGATACAAAACTTCCGAAGGCTTTGGTTTTATCCGGCCACAGGCGGTCAAAATCCGGCTCCTCCAGCTGTTCAAACTCCGCGCACTGCAGGATCACTTTATCATCCCTGCGGCGGATTGTAAGCCGGTCCGCCGCGCTTTGAATCTTTTGAAGAAACGCTTCATCCGCCCCCAGGGCTTTGGAGCCTCCGGGTTTTCTCCTCCAGCATCTCAACAACCCGGACGGTGTGCAGCAGGGACTGACGCACCATATAGTTCGTATAGGCGTTGTCGCTGCACAGGCAGACCGTCAGCCCATGACGCCATTGATATGAACACAGCCGTCCTCTCCCTCGTAGCTGCGCTCCAGCCAGTATCTGGCCGTTTCTACAAATACCGGCGCCGCCTGTTCCAGAAACTCCTCATCCTTTGTGGCACAGAAATAGTGCCACGGGCCAAAGGCCACATCCGCCGTGATATGCACCTCATGATCCCCCGTACTGCCAGTTGGGGCACTGCTCCTCGCCGGTCAGGCCGGATTCCCAGGGTATCTGGCCCCGCGTATCCGTACGCTGCGGCATTTTTCTTAGCGCCCTCAAGCGTCCGTATCGAAAACCGTTCAGCATCTTTCGCCGCCTCCGGCCTGGTGTAGAGGAAAGGGGACGAAGATAGACTTCCGTATCCCAGAAGTAGTGTCGAAATAAGCCTCCCCCGCAAAGCTTGGCGCGAACCCAGAGCGATCCTGTCATCCCGGTCATTGCGGCTGCGAAGCAGATGATATACGGAGAAATTAACGGCAAGCTGCGCCTTTTTCATCCCCTTCAATGGTGACCCGGCTCATGTCCCACAGCGGTTTTCGCCCAGGCCCCGGCAGTGTTCCTCCCACAGCTCCTCCTGCTGAAACAGCTGTCTGCAGCCGCTTCCGGATCGCCTCAGGCTTAAAGGCCCTTCCGGGTCTCTGGAGGTGGAAACCATGGACAGGCGGATCACCTCGGCTTCCTGCCCTTTGCGAGGCCCCCGGCGGCGCTCATATCCGCCTCCGGCGTAAATTGGCCTGGGGCGACACGGTCAGGAGCGGCCACGCGAACCTCGTCGCCAGTATCCGTCTTCAGATAGACGCAGACCAGCCCGCCCTAGATTTCTGTTTTTCCACATGGGTGAAAATAGGTGTACCCGTTTGTCTTCACTTTCTCATCCACGGTGCCCTTCATGGACAGAAGCAGGCTGCCGTCCTCCGGACAAAAGCGCATCTTCTGCACGATCAGATTCCGGCAGTCCATGGAGACATAGCGCCGGTAGCTGCAGGAGAGTTTGACGCCGCTTTTTGTCTCCCCAGATGAACTCCCTGGTAAGCAGTGCACGGTTCAGATCCAGCCTTATATAGCCGCTGACCCGGCTTTTCATCCATATCGAGGTCCTCGCCGTCAGCCGCCACATAAAAAGGCAAGGGGGTTGGGCAGGTTTACCAGCTCTTCTCTAAGCAGCGGATGGCTGCCGGTTATGCCAGGCACGTAGGTTCCGCATTTGGAACGCGGATGGCGGGGCTTTTCAATCGTCACATTGGCGGGCAGCCGCATGTATTCCTCGTTCTGATCCGCCGCCTTAAGCCCTTCCTCAAAGCTCCCTCTGATATGGAGATACCCCGATCCCTGCGTAAATACACCCCTCATAATGCTTGGAGGACTGCATCTGAACTCCTTCTTCCGCGATTACATCGGTCCTGAATAATGTTTCCATAGCTTCTTATTATCTCCTCTTAGTACAATTAGTGCCCCACTCCGGTATTTCAGTGAATGATCCGGAAGGAATGGGTTCAAGATCCACCGTCTCTGTCTTCTCCCCCGGGAGTATCGACCGACCGTTTCCGCACCGCCATAGGATGCAGGTTCGAGGGCGATTATGCTGCCGTCCTCCTTGGGCAGGATGCGCAGGCGTCTGGCCCCGCGGATGCCCGGATGGGCGCCTATGAGGGACAGAAGCTTCACCAGCATATCCGCCATGCCGTAAAACTGCATCTCCAGCGGAAACGGCAGAACCATCACGCTGCCTTCGCCGTATTCCCGCAAAAGCGCGCCCGGCCGTCCTCCGTCCGCCGCTTCTTCTTTTGCAGCTCCGCTCTCCGATGCCGCCGCGATCTTCCAGCCGCTCTCATCGGCCGGCGTGACCTGCTGTACCTTTTCCTATAAAATACTCCACTCCGTCCAGTATCAGCTTACCCTGCACTTCTTCCCGGATCGCCCTTCCCCTGCCGTAAGCCCAAACGCATCGCCAAGCAGCGTACAGGGACTTGCCACTGCATGCCAGATACGGGGAAAATCCCGCTTATGATGGAGCCGCCCCTTCCCAGGCGCACATATTCCGCCAGATTCTCCTGTACTTTGGGTTCCATGCATTCATCCGAAACGATAAACAATACGGGGCATTTAAGCAGCTCTTCCGGGTTCATGGCCTCATAATCATAGATCCCGGGGTAAATCCGGCTGATTTCAGTGCGAAATACGCCTCGTTGGAAGGCTTGGCTACCGCTTTCCAAATCAGTCCGGCGCGTGTCGGACTCCCAGCCCGATATCGTAGCGCATTCCGCTAAGCAGAACGTCCTGGTGTTTTAATATATCGCGGATCGACCGCTCTATATAAGGATAATTCTCCTGCCGCCCGGCCGTAAGCGTCCACCGGAGCCTGCCAGTTGTGCTCCGTCCCGTAAAGCCCATGCCCGACGGTTGATGCCGGAAGCGAACAGGTACATATTCATCCCCTGATAACCCGCCGCCATGGTCCAGATATTAAAGATATACAGCTCCGGCCCGTAGACAGCCGGATAATCCGTCCAATAGCCGCATTCCCTGCTCGATCACCCACGGCATTGTTAAGGAACCGCCTGGCGTACTGGCGCCGTACTCGCAGTAATAGGTGGCCTCCTTCATGCCGATCCTGCCGGGAGTAGTAGCAGTCCACGCCAACATTCAGCCAGGGATTCTGCTGCCGGTTATGGTAATGCAGGAGATCGCCCTGGGGTTATACGCATTATGGACAAAGGTGATTGGATGCTCTTTTTTCAGGCAGACCATCTCCTTAAGCCTCCGGAAATACTCCGGAAAATAGCGCGTATAATAAAAGTCCAGATGATCTTCAAAATAGAGCTTCCCGCTGCGGGCCTCCAGATGATGCGGCTCCACCAGCTCCAGCGCCTGCTGCTGCCGTAGCGCCTGTTCAGATTTTCCACCGTTTGGTACTTATCCCTAAGCCAGGAAGGCCAGAGCCCATTCGGATCCCCCTATGCCGGGTTTCTGGGATTCCTGTCATCGCAGTCGTCTCCCGGAATCTCATTGCAAAGCTGGAACAGCGCCACATTGCCCTCGGGATACAGGTACTGCTCCACCTCGCCGCACAGCGCCCGGTACCACTTCTCACCGCTTCCAGAAAATCCGGATGGTTATGGGGAAGCGCCGTTGGCAAATGCGGTGTCCACATACCTGCCGTCCTGATAAATTTTTGATAATGGCATCTTTGTATTTGCGCGTAAACCACACCGGCAGGCCCCAGATCCCTGGTCTCCGCATAAACATAGGGCCCGGACGCAGATAACCGATCAGCCCCCGCTCCATGGTCATGCGGATCCAGGTATGCAGGTCGTTATCCGGGTGCACATCGCCGTGAAATCAAACTTCCCTTCCTCATACTCGTGTACAAACCAGGGCACATAATAAAGCCACCGCATTGCAGCCGCATTCCGCCAGGCGGTCCAGTGAATTCGCCCAAGATGATTTGGGCATGCGGAAATAATGGATTTCACCGCACAGCAGCGGTGTTTTTTTGCCGTTTATATAAAAAACTTTCTTCTCTGATTTCAAAAGACTGGGACATAGATTCCTCCAAAGTGTTGTATAAAGTCTCAAAAGCCTGCCCGCCGTTTCTGCCTGTAAAGATCCAGTACAGCGCTCATGAGCAGGTGCCGGCCCAATGTGTTGTTCGTGATAAAGAGGGGCTGCTTTCCCATGCCGCCCTCCAGGCGCAGGGTTGTGGCGAGAATGCGGCCACGGCCAAGGCACAGCTCGGCCATATAAGCGCTCTTCTTCCATTCCCTGCAGTCATACCGTAGGATCACAGGTTCTGCGGATGTAAAACGGCTGTAATACGGATCCGTAAGATCCAGGGGAAGTATCCGTGCCCACGCCGAAAAAGCGCAGGTCATCCATCCAGTTCTCATAGCGGACCCCGCCCAGGGCAGGGTGGGATCCGTAACGGATCATCCCTTCTCTCCAAAACGCCACAGGAACTGTGGGCGGGGCCCGTGCCTCTCTGTACGCAGACAGCCTTTCCGCCCCGCTCCACATAGCGGAGCACTGCAGGGGTCAGCCGTGAGGTCAGCACCGCATCTATTTCATCCGGGTCCATCTCCTGCTCATCCGCAATCCGTGTCATGCTCTGAAACAGCGGTTCCGTCCGGTCAAATATATGGCGGGATCGTAAAGCCCCGCCCGTACATCCGCACAGGACAGCTCTGGATACAGAAATACAGGCCACTGGTTCTCACATTCGACGGCGCCACAGCTAAGTTTCACCTTTAAAACAGCGGTGGAGGGACGGCCTGTCTTAGGCAGCACAAAGGACAGATATGCGCATTCCCTCACAGTCCCGGACAGGACGGTTCTGCCCGTCTCTTTTCCGCCGGCCCATGCGTGGCCGCCGGTTTCAGGCTCCAGGAAATCACAGGATCCACAAGCGCGCTTCCGGAATAGTTGGACACCAGGATATGCCGGGTTAAGGTGCTGCCGCCGATAAAATTATATCTCTCTCTTGGGAGCACGCGGTCCGCGCCGATCCAGGTCCTGCCCAGATCCCATGCCGGGATCAGCATCACATCGCTGTTAAAGCTGCAAAAAGAGCTTCCGGTCAAACTTCGGTTCCATGAAATCGTCAAATATGCCGCGCTGGTCGCGATGGGCACATCGCGGATGCTGGTGATATTATAGCCCGAGATCTCTTCAAAGGCCCTGGTCTCCTCCAGCGTCGTCTTTCTGTGCACCATGGGTGATTGAAAGACAGCTCCTTTATCAGAGAAAAGTCCGTCCGGATGCCGCTTTCTTTCATGCGCTCCTCGTGGCTTCCCAGGTAGAAATCCGGCTTTAATATGCTGATGGGATTTTCCACAGGGTCCGCCTTTTCCCAGAACAGCTCCTCTTTTCCCATGCGCCCGCGCACCTCTGCCAGATCCTCATGGTATCGCTGTCGCAGAACTCGCCGTAGATCCAGGGGGCGCTGCCGCTTCCACACCGGGGTGAAATTCTCCATCAGATTTTCCATATTCTGAAGCTCCCCCATAGAAATGGTAGTCGGAAAAATCCGCATAGTCCACCGCCAGGCCGCCGTAGCACTCGCCGGAACCGGAATTATCCCGCACCAGGCAGTTTAACTCACGTTTTGCCAGCCGATACATCTCCTCCAGCACCGCGCCGCCCACCTTGTCATCCAGCTCACAGCCAAGGCTTGCCATCACGACGGAAGGGTGGCCTTTGATCTGGTTGGAGCAGCCTCGGAAATTCCCGCAGGATGCGGGGTTCCAGCTCGTCTGAAACGTCCGGAAGCCAGAGCGGCAGTTCGATCCATAAAAGCATGCCGGCCTCATCGGCCTGTCTTAGGTACTCTTCTCTCGGTATGTAAAGGCAGTGTTTGATCATGTTAAAACCGTACTGCCTGCATTTTGCATTTCATCTCGGATCACACCCGCGCCGGGCCGGGGGCGTCAGTCCGCGGTAATACCCCCAGTGCAGGATGCCTCTGGGGTAAACAGGCTCGCCGTTTTAAAGGATCCTGCTGCCGTCCGCCTGTATGCTGCGGCATCCGAACGCATTCTCAACGCGCTCGGTCTGTCCTCCTGCTGCAATCTCCAGTTCATAGCGGTACATCTGCGGGCGGTTCGGGCTCCAGCATTCCGGCTCGGACAGCTCAAACGGGATTTCCAAACGGTTTTCACCCGCACCCGCTTCCCGTTGTGCGCAGATTGCAGCGGCTTTTTTGCCGTCGGCCCGTACACCGTACCGGTGATCTTTACGAGAGCATTATCCGCACAGTTTATATCAACTGTCAGTTTTCCCGAGCCGTCAGGAACAGCCGCAGCGCAGTTTTGGCCGATAAAAAACGTATCCGCTAAAAGCAGATACACATCATCCCAGATGCCCCTGAAGGTGCAGAGCACCGGAATGAAGCCGGACAGCACCTCCCGCAGGGGAAAACGGTCCTCCTTATAGTATCCGGGCTTCCAGACCGTAATCGTCAGCTCGTTCTCACCGTTTTTTACCAGTCCGCTCACGTCCGTGCTGAAATTATCCCACATGCCTTCATGGCTGCCCGCCAGCCGTCCGTTCACATAGATATCGCAGTAATAGCTCACGCCGCCAAAAACACAGCAGCGCCCGCCCCTTCCCCTATCTCCGCACAAAAATGTGCGTGACAGCGTCACGGCATCTGCGATGTCCTTTTTCTTTCCTGTATACATCAAAACAGCCCGGCACCATAACTTCCAGGTGCTGTCCATCCGGAAAACTACACTGCCAGGCTCCATTCAACTCAATTTTATTCATAAATACCTCCGGGGATTTAATGCTGACCTCATTCAGTCAGAAAAACATAGTCCAACAGGGTTTTTATCCTTTCTGGAAAACAGGAACACCACCCCGATCACCACAAGCGGGATCACGGTATAGATGCAGAAAAGCTTTGCAAAGGTCCTGGTGGGTATGATCAGACAGCGCATCAGAAATTCATGCTTTGTCTCCAGATTCAGCTCCATCTTTCTGCCGAATACCCGTCTGCCGGGCGTCTGTTTAAAGAAAATCAGAAACAGGGATTCATACAGGAAATAAGCCATAAAGACCTCCATGATCACCCGCTCCAGCCGGGCGTTGATGTCCTCCATCGCCAACATATATTTCTCCGGGCTGATGATCACTTTTGCCTCTTCCATCTCCTGAAAATAGTTAAAGATATGCGGATACCCGAACAGCAGCCATGTGACGACCAGAATCAGGGACACTGCCAGCGCATCCAGCCCGAATTCAGTATCCGCTCATTTTTATATCCGATACCCGACATCCCCCCGCGTTATTCTTCATAGGTAACCGCCTCCATCTCTCCGACGCCTGAAGCTCCATATCCTGATACTGCTCAAGACCCAGCCCATTAAGCGCATCCTAAGTACTCCTGCCACTGCAGATCATCCGACGGATCTATGCTCTGGAATATGAAATTCATGGAGGTCTCCTCCGTAAACGATTCCAGCGCAGTTTTCAGATCGGACCGGCTAAAGGCCCCCTCCTCACTATAGTAGCCTCTGGGCTCCGTAAAACTTTACATCCGCTTCATAGTTTCTTAAAAGGATGCACTTACGGCTTTTTTTCAGAGGACATATTCAGGTTGACGCCCCGGTCCGTCCTAAGCAGATCCTGTTTTCACATACGGCGCCATGCTGATCCCATAGTATTTCGCCGTCTTTTAACAGTTTGGGGTTGTACACTCTAATGCCGTCCTGCTCCTCATAATGCCGTCCGGGCTCTCCCCAGTTCGTGTATTCCATGCCTTCGTCGGAATACAGATAATCGATAAAAACGCAGCAGCTTTTCCAGCTTCTCCTCTTCGATATCGCTGTTGTTAATCACGAAGCCGAATTCAGCACTCTGTCCTTCCTGCCTTCTGCATCATATAACACCGCCTCTTCACCGGCCATGCTGTACAGGTTGATATACTCCAGAGGCAGCAAATCACCGTTTTTCCCCGGCGTAACCTTCCAGTTTTTCAATCTGACCGCTGGTGGCCAATACGGCGCTGCTGGTGTTATTCAGCAGGTATTTTTCAAAATTCGTATCGCTGCTGTCATAGATATGGCTGTCCAGCAGCCCTTCCTGATACATGCGTTTCATGTCCGTAAGGAAACGGCGGTATTCTTCCGTCGAAGGTCCGTAGATCAGCCCGTTCCTGTCCTGATTCCAGTACAGGCCGGCGGATGTTTGGTAAATGGGAAGCAGATGCTCGATAAATCCGTTATAAGAAGACAGCCCCACGAAATATTCATCCATGGGAGCCAGTCTTCCTTCTTCAAACAGCGATTTTTTGTTTTAAAAACATCTGTTCCAGCTCGGCAAGGCTCCAGGCGGATACCCCCCCCCCGGTATAACCCGCCTGTTTCATCCAGTCGCTGCGGACAGCCAGCAGCACATCTTCATAGGCATTCTCCAGCGTGGAGGGAAACATAAGGCAGTGTCCGTCCACACAGGCATACTGATACAGCAGCGGATTCTCCTCAAACAGGCGCGACAGATTGGGCATCCGGTCCAGATACTCACGGTAATCCAGGATCTGACCGTTTTCGTAGCTGGACCTAAGCTGCCCCCGCGTCAAACCGGTAAAATACGGCGTCCGTACCCTCCAGATCCCCCATAACCACAGAAAAAGCGCTGTCCAGATCCCCGCTCATGCCGGTGAAATACAGCGGCACATCCAGCTTCTCCTCGATCTGCCGGATGACTTCCACATCGTTTAAGGTCTGCTTGTGCAGCAGCTCATAGCCGCTGGGATACCAGATGCAGATATCCGAAGCCTCCGGTTCTTCCGTCTTTGTGTGATCCATCAAAACAAATACTGCCGCTGCCACGAGTAACACAAGACAGGTTATGGGTATGATTTTTTACTGATTTTCATTCTGCCACTTCCTCTGTATCAAATACGCTGTTAACCTTCTCTCCCCACATGGGCTTTCCCCGCTAGAGCGTGCTATCCTGCGGCCGCTACAGCCAGGGAAAAAGTGAAATTCTAAGTTTTGTACAGGCATAGGGCACCAGTTCCACCGTTTCCGGCGCCGCATCTACAGCCACCGGCGATTCCGGCAGATCGCCTGCGGAATTGTTTTCCATCTGCCAGCTTTCAACCGGCCGTCCTGCCGCCAGGATCCTGACCGGAGGATTTTCTTTGGAAAAAGGCTGCTCACTTAAGCTTTCCGAAAGCACCGCCTCCATGGGCACCGATGTATCCAGCGCATAATTCCATCTGCTCTCAGGATAGATCTCGCAGTCCGGGAACTTCGGATGTCCCTGGCCTAGTTTTTCCCATCTTTCCTTTTATATTCAGCGCATATACCAGAGGGCCGCGCTCCACACTCATGCCGTTGTGATACCATCCGGTTCTGACGGTGATCTCCCATGGGGATATGAAGGACAATCCTGCTGCCGTTTTCAAACACCCGATGCAGGCTGACGTACCCGTCCACCGCCTCACTGCCGATCACTTCTCCGTTATATTCGATCTTCGCGGACGCGCACCAGCCCGGAATCCGGATGCGGCAGGTAAATTCTCTGGGCTCATCCATCTCAAAGGCTATTGTAACCGTATCCCTGAACGGATATTCCGTCTCTTCCGTGATCCTTATATCTCCGTCTCACGCTGCCACAGGGCGCTGACCGGCATATAGGCGCCGAGCACCAGCTCCTCCTGCCCCTTCATGAAGAATGCATTTTTTGTAAGCTTCGGCCAGCCCTGATGCATGTTGGCCAGGCAGCAGCCGAAATTGGGCTCAAACCCGAACAGGTTCGCCCTGTCGCCGTTGTTATACCAGTTCCTGGGCTCCATGGAAACCTTCACCTGATTCGCCTGCTGATCGTACTGATGTCCGGTGAAGTCCTCGGTGATCGTGCCGGGCAGCGCATTGTAGGCGATCCGTTCCAGAAGATCCATGAATCTGGCGTCCCCGGTCTGCTGGAATATGGCGTTGAGCGAAAACAGAAACTCCACCACCGAACAGAGCTCCGTCCCCTGTGTGGGATTGGGACCGCTTAGATGTTCATCCCTGAGTAAACCCCGGTCACCTGCCCATGGTATTTCATATAGGATTTCATGCCGGCATAAAGTGCATCAGATACTTCTTCTCGCCCCCCCTGCCTTATAAGCCATGACCGGCTGCTTTAAACCCATGGTCACATTGACGATATGGGTGGCATGGTATTTCATGATCGTATACCAGCCGCTGCGGCTGCTCTTTTCCGTCAGTTCCTTCCAATTATAATAGTACGCCGTAGGATGGGTAAAGGGCAGTTCTCCAGACACTCGGTCCAGTTTAAGGACTGCGCGTTGATCTTATCCAGGAGGCCCGTGAGAAAATCTTCATGGGTCTTCTCATACAGCCAGCATACCGACCACGCGAAATCCCCCCGGCCCTGGCCTCATCCCATCCGCTCATATGATAGGTATCCAGCAGCGTATCACAGAAGCGGTAATAGCGGCTCATGAATTCAAGCACCTTCGGATTGTTTTCCGCTTCATAGTAGCTGACCAGCGCTTTTAACATCACAATTTGGGCCAGAACAGCGTCTCGTCAAACTCCTGTGTCCAGTAATGTGGGCCGAAGTCCCCCCCGTTTTCCCCGCTGTGAATTTAATGTCCACTCCATCCAGCTGCGGGCCTTTTCAATTCTCTTTTCATCTCCCAGCAGCCAGGCTAACGGCACGAGGCCGTCCAGCCAGTACGGGGGGCGTTCCCAGCCTATATTCGTGCCCCCAGCCAGTCGGGAAAACCGATTGATGGAGCCCCAATTCTCATCCAGCTCACCGGTAATGCCTTCCATCTGCAGTTTGAGTTCGCGGGCCAGCCAGCCACGTGGTTTTCAGGCAGCCGATGCCCAAAGATTCCACCAGATAGTTCTGATAAGCCTTCATTTTTATGTCTCCTTCATCACTCAATATATAGAATTCTGCCTGTTCCTTCAAGCGTCACACAGTTGTCTCCTCTGGGAAGGTCTCTTAAGATAAGGCGGTTGCCTTCCTGTACAGCCTGCCTGCCTCCGTACTGTGCCGTCATGCTGCCGCCTCCGCAAGAACCAGCGTGATCTGCATGTTTTCTCCCGGACAGGTAAGTTCCAGCACGGCGGTGTTGTCCACGGGATACCCATCCCGGCTGAAATAATTGGGATGCATCAGCGTGTCCGCATATCCAGGTATCCTGAATTTCTGGTACAGCTTATCCATTCCCGTCAGGCCGAAGCGGTTTCCGAGTCCCTCGCTCACGCAGGAACGGTCGTACACCAGCTCATCGCAGTTGATCCTAAAGATAATTTCTTCCCCAGCCGGTCCGTCCCTTATCCACAACTTCCAGCTGGTTGATATATCCGTAAGTGGTATCCATTTCCGCGATGCCGTCGCCCACCCACCGGTAATAAGCTCCGTTTTTGTATGCCCGCCGCCATATGGGTCTGCCACAGCAGCAGATGGTAGGTCTTCTCTCTCATAAGTTCTATCTGTTTTAAATCCAGGCTGACCTTGCTGCCCGATCTCACCTGATCCGCCGCAATGCTTCCCCTCACCAGAATGCGCGATGCCAGTATATCCTTTTCATTGCTGTCGTAAACCGCGTATTCTAAGCTGCTAAGAGATTGACTCTTTGGGGTTTCTTTCTATGTTCAGCTTCACCACAGCGTCACTCGCACAAACGCTTAAGGGCTGCTTTTCCTGTATGCGCAGGCAGGGCATCTGCCGTTTTTCCTTCAGCACTCTGCACTGATACATAGCGATGCTCTTGCCCGGCATTTTTTGTAAATTCCAGTATCAGTTCTTCTGTAACAAGATCCAGATCTTTCCACTCCAGATAAAGAGGACTTCACCGGCGTTTCCTGCCGAATCAGGCGGTGTTCTCCGTCATAGAGACACGCTCTGCGGCAGCACCACATTCCAGCTCATCCCTGTAAAATCTAATGATCATGCCGGATACCGCGCTTGAAGCTGTAAAAAGATATTTTGAATTGTTCCCGCTCTCCTGCGGTCCCGCTTTTCCCATCTGCGTGTGGCCATGTAGCAGTAAGGGATTGCTGCCGAAAATGTCATCATAGCTTTCTGTGCCGCTGCTGGCGGACGTGCATTTCTTCCGGCACTCCACAGGTATCTCATTCATCCGGCAGAACATCGTCATACTCCGCAGCCGGCCTGTTCTCAAGCCGCATATCCCCCACAACGAACCTGCCCACGCTGTTCATCGGATACACGAACTCAAGTGAAATCCTCTCCGCCTTCCATGTAAACCCGTCTTCCATTTCAGAGTATAATCCGGGTTTTCCGTAAGGGGAACAGAAAGCACTTCCCAACTGTATTTCGCTTGATTACATATCTGGCATTTGTCCAAGCAGATTGCGGACAGGTTTTATGGTCAATCGCTTTTCCCTCGCCGTCTCTGTGAATATAACGGTGGGTACCTGCGCCTCTTTTTCCCCAGTCAATATAATCGTTCTGATACTGATAAGAGGAACGTCAGATGAGTCTTTCCGGTAAGGTCCAGCCCGCCGCATTCCAGGCTGAAACGGGACTGGCTGCTGCCCTCATTTATGAGCGCTACAGACTCGTCTCTCACTTCTTTTTAATTCCCTCAATCCGACAGCCTGCAAGCTCTGCCTTCCAGCAGCTGCTATTCTCCGCCTGCAAGATCTTCTCACCGTTTGGCCGCACACAGATATCAGCTGTGCCCACAGCGATGCAGCCGTCCTATAGGCGTTGACGCTGATGCTGTATCTCCCCGGCTTCGGGAATGCAATTACAGGGCAGCATTCGCGGCGACATTGCCGTCATTCACGAAATACTCATACCTATCGTACCCCCCGGCGCTGCGCTGAAACGGCATACATCTCCCGCCGTGACAAACTCTTTCTCGCAGGTAATTTTGAGCTGTTCATAGGCTGTATCAGGCTCATAAAAACTGTACCAGAGACACATCCCTCATCCCGGAATATATCCTCAACTCCGTTATCCTCTATGGTATTGCCGATAAAATGTATATTGAAGCAATGCTTCATATAGACGCCGTAACCCTTATACCTCTCATCGTTGCAGTTATGGCATATACTGTTATTTTTAATCACCCAGTTTCTGATCGGATCCGCCATTTTTATAACGGATGGCCAATCCGGGACCGCTGTTGTTTTTCAATGCGGTTGCCCTCCAGGTAAAATCCGTTGCCGCTGCCGTTTACAACAGAAATGCCGGCATTGCCAGCCTCCGGAGCGTTGTTAAAGGTCGTGCCGTTTCCAACCACTTCATTGCCGATCAGCACAGTGTGATCGCTGCATCCGAAGCCAGAATCCGTAGCTGGAATAGTTGACCTTATTTCTGATATAAGTATTATAGGCATCCCAGGCTTCAAATGGCATTGTTGTTGGCATAGGAGGTGTCATTCTCCTCAATCAGGTTATGCATTGACATCATGTTGTTCAGGGGAGCGGATAAACAGTCCGTCTCCGCCGTAGCGCATGTCATTTTTGCGGAGCACATTATGGCAGGAGCCGGATTCAATCAGCACACAGGAGCTGTCCCTGGCATGAACCTCGTCCGGATTTTTCCTAAGTCCCCAGCTGAAGTTGTTTTCCTCGATCCGGTTGTGGCAGGCCAGCCACATCCGAAGGCCCACATTGGAAGTGTGGGAACAGTTATTGTGATGCACATAGTTCCTGCTGCTCTCTCTTAGTACCAGGGCGGACCACACATCGGTGGCGCGGTTTCTGCCGATCTCATTACCAATGCATTTCTCCAGCACCATGCCGCCCATATCCCTGTGCTCATCCCATCCCCAGTCAGGATTATGATAGTTATAGGAAAGTCATTATCGGTAATCAGGCAGTTCTCGCATCCCTTCATATGAAGGCCGATCTCAAAGCCTTTTGCCGTAACATTGTGCAAATGCACATTTTTGCAGTCTTCAAAAGGAATCCCGTGCCGCGATAGCCCAGGCTGTCATCCGCCATATCACCGTATCCGTAAGAGAACTCGCTGCTGGGCTTCCTCTTCTTTGTTCCGTTTCTTCTGTCCACCGATAAATACACAGTCGTTTCCGTCAATCTCGATCTGCTCGCCCCGGACGGTGATGCCCTCTTTGCCGAAAAAATTATAAACTCCGGGCTGAAAAATTACAGATTCCTCAATGACCATCCCCGGATAAGGCTTTACTGTTTTTTAACTGCCTCATACTTTCCCTCCGTTTTAACAGGAAGAACCAGCCTCCCCTAAAGGGAGGCTGGTACAAATTGCAACTTATCTGATAATACGGTGCAGTCCGTACCTGTTCTTCGCATGATATTCCTGTCTTACTTAGCGCGCTGTGCAAAACGCTGATATGCTGCGTCGTATACGCTGCAGATCTCATCCACGCGTAATGCTGTCAATGTTTTCTGGAATTCAGCCCATACCGCGTCATCGGCCGGATCAGCTGCACCTGTCATAAATTTCTCTCTGTACTCATCTGCACCTGTTACAAGGTCAGTCTTGATCTGTGAAATTGTGTCATTCTCGTCTGCCGATGTCCATAAGAAGGGCTCCATAGCATTGCTCGGATCCGTATTTGCCCACATAGAGAATGTGGTCTGTCCTCTTTCATCGATCAGAGCGAAGTTGGTCTGTACATCAGTTAAGCCGAAATCAGGCTTTACATATTTTGCAACCGCTGTGCGGGTACATACTCAGGATCCTTCATGATCTTATCTGTGTAAACTTTCTTGCCGTCCACTACTTCAAAGGTATCCCCCTTCGATTCCCCAGCTCATTAAGATCTGTCCTTCTTCAGAGTAAGAGCAGTCAAACAGCTTGCAGATTTCGTCGATCTTTTTCTTCACCGGCCTTTGTAATCGCCCATCCGTAAGGCTGTGCGATACGTTTTTGCGGTGAGTTGTATTCCATAATCTTTCCCTGCGTTTGCCATATATCCAACGGGAACATATTCGATGTTTTCAGCCTGCTGCTCAACTTCCTGGAATGCGCCGTAGCCATCCACAAAACCGGAAGTCATGTTATTTACGTGATGCTGCATATAAACATCACGGTCCATGGAAAGCAACATCGGGATCAAGCAGTCCTTCGGTGGCCAGTTTGTTAAACCATTTCATCGCCTCACGGAATTCCTCTGTGGTGGGGCCGTATACAACCTTGCCGTCTTTCAGCATGAAATCATTGGTTGCGTCAAATCCGTATGCCAGTTTGATCAGCCGTGGGGTATCCGCCCAGGCCATAGAATTTCTCGCCTGCGTTGGGAAGCTCGCCTTTATCAAACAGTTCTTTTTCCGCTTTCAGTACCTGATACAGCTCTTCATTGTTAGTCGGAACATCCAGACCGGTTGCTTCCAGCTCAATCCTTACGGATCATCAGGCCTTCATAGTAATATTTGTCCAGGGTGATCCAGGGCGAATCAGTAGATTGCTCCGTCTTCGCTGGTTACCTGAGCCTTTAAGCGGGGATTCTCATCCAGCAGCTTTTTAAGGTTCGGGATCTTTTCTTCAATGTACTTGGACAGATCGATGATGTTTGCCATTGGCGGCATAGTTCATAACATCCTGAGGCGCGCATATACTTATAATACATCGCATCAGGCATGTTCTCGCCAGAAGTCATCAGCATCTGAAACTCTGTTGTGGAATCGGCCGGATTGATCCATTCCGTAGGCACGCCGGTGCGTTTGGAGATTTCCTGAACCGCCATTACGTCCTTTGGTGTCCATCTTCATCAGCTCTTCTGTGCCCTTCCATGTCCACATGGTAACAGTCTGTGCCCTCAGTACCGGCGCCGGCTGTGGTCTGCTCATCAGCGCCTTTTGTGGTCTCACCGCCAGCGGTGGTACCTGCTGCCTGTGTTTCCCTTGTTCCGCCTTTGAGCATCCGGGCCAGCATAACAACTGCCATGGCCATGATCAGTAACAGTGACAATAATTTTTTCTTCATAGCTTTTCCTCCTGGAAATTTTATAATTTGTGTGGATATCCCCCACGGATTCCCTTATTCTTTGATTGTCCCATCACGACGCCCTGGGTGAAGTATCTCTGTACAAACGGATATACTACCAGGATCGGCACTGTGGAAACAACCGTCGTCGCCATCTTCAGCGACTTCGCGGGCCTGGGACTGCACTGGCCCGCCGGCTGCTCCGACATCTGTGACTGCACGGAATTGACATTGCCCTGAACCAGAACCTCTCTCATATACAGCGCCACGGCCACAGATCTCTGCTGGGACAGATACAGGTTCGCGCTGAACCATGCGTTCCAGGTCCCACCCAGAAAACAGGGCGATAACCGCCACCGATGGCGGGGAAAGAGGCAAAATAATCTTTATGAGCACCTTCATGGAGCTGGCCCCATCAATCTGGGCCGATTCCTCCAGTTCCTTCGGAAGGCCCTGGAAATAGGTGCGCATCATCAGCATGTTGTGGTGGAGATCGCGCCGGGCAGGATCATGACCAGCATGGTTCCGTCTATATCCAAAAATCTTGGAAATCAATATGTAACTCGGCATCAGGCCGCCGCTGAAAAACATCGTTACACTGATCAGAAGCATCAATGGTTTCCTGCCCCACAGCTGTGACTTGGACAGCGGATATGCCAGAAGCACCGTAAGCACTACGGACAGTGTTGTTCCCGCCACCACATATATGATGGAGTTGCGGAAGCCGATCCAGATATCACTGCTGGCGATGACCGCCTTATACGCATCCAGGTTGAAGCCCTGGGGCCACAGCATGAAACCTCCGGATTTTTGCAATCCCTGCCGGACTGGACAGCGACACCACCACCACGTACCAGAAAGGATATAATGTCGCAACGCAGAGCAGAATCAATATTACGCCTATGGAGCTGTCCAGCACCATATCTTCTGCAGAATCTTTTCTTTCTATTTCTGCCAACCATCGTCTTTTACCCCTTTCCTAGAACAGGCTGTTTTCGCCGTCGCTTAGCTTTCTGCTGATGAAGTTTGCTCCCAGCAGGAAGATGAAGTTGATCACCGAGCTGAACAGGCCGACCGCTGTGGAGAAGGAGAACTGCCTCCTCAACGCCCTTGCGGTATACGTAATAAAACGATATTATCGGAAACTTCGTAAGTAATCGGTCTTGCCAGGTTCATCGTCTTATCCAGGTTGCCCGACATGATGCCGCCCATGCGCAGATGAACATGATTGTTATCGTGGGCCGGATCGTAGGCAGCGCGATGTGCCACATCTTCTGTAGCCTGCTGGCTCCGTCCAGTTCTGCCGCCTCATACCACAGAGCCAGGTGACACCGCTGTCAGCGCGACAGGTAAATGATGGAACCCCAGCCGATGCCCGCCCATACATCCGGACAGCACATAGATAAATCTGTAATACTTTTGTTTCATTCAAAAGTTGATCGGATCCGCACCGAATAATGCGCGCAGACCGTTAATCGCTCCGTCTGTGGATGCGAAATCAATTGACAATACCGCAGATGATGATGATCGATATGAAATGCGGCAGATATGTAATGGTCTGCACCGTCTTCTTAAAATATTTATTCCACCTCATTGAGCATCAGCGCCAGTATGATCGGCGCCGGGAAGCCTACCACAATGCCCCAGAACGCCAGAACAAATGTGTTGCGGACCAATCTGAAGAAGTAGGGGCTGGCTATAAAATTCTTTATATGCTTCAGTCCCACCCAATCCGCTCCAATGAAGAAATTGTCTCCCGGATGGTAGTTCTGAAAACCGATCACCACTCCGAACATCGGCGGCATATAACAGAACACCACATACCATATAAGCGGAAGGACCAGCATCAGGTAAAGGCCCTTATATCTGTGAATGGAATACCGGAAGCTTAATTTTCCGTTTACGCTTACCGCCGATTTTTTTTCCCCCGCCATTTTCCTATAACCTCGCCTTTCTTTGCCGGATTTGCAGCCCGACCCTGTCAGGGCTTTGTGCAATTTATATATCGTTTCTCTCTCGACCTGTCATAAGTATATAACAATTCCACAAATAAAAAAAATGGCGTTTCCTGATAAGGTGGCGTTTTCCTGACATCCTTTTTTGCTCATTTATGCCGCTTTCAAATAAAAAATAACAGGCGGTGCATACCTCCGCCTGTTTACATATCACATTTAAAACAAATAATCCCGCATATTCCGTCCGTTATCAGGCAGAATTTCCATGCAGTCAACGTAGATACCCAAAAATCATTTGGAATTGTGGTAGTGCAGTTTGGAAAACATCTTTTATACTGCACAGCGGACATGCCTCCTGCTTTTTTAAACATCTTCATGAAAACGCTTTTCATCCTCAAAGCCGATCTGGGGCGCGATCTCCTTGATCTTAAAATTGGTGGTAGTCATCAAAAAACTTCGCCCTCTCCATCTGGGTATTGAGGATATACTGTTTTGGCGTAATGCCCATCTCCTGATGGAACAGGCGGACAAAATACTCCGGGCTGTAGCCAACCGCTCCGCCAAGATCGTATACCTGGATATTTTTATACAGGTTTGCCCGTATATAATCCCGAACCTTTTCCATCACATAATTGGGGTCGTCTGCCCGTACCTGCGCATCCTGCGCCGTATGGCTCCGTCCGTCAGCTCATGCAGGATCAGTTCCATTAAAAAGATCGCAGTTTTTCTGCTGCGCACGGCTGTCCTGTCATAGTCCATGAGCTGTTTAAACAGAATCACCAGGCGCTCCAGCCCCTCACAGCGAAACTGCTCTTCTAAAAAGATACCGTCAAAAAAATTCCGCCTTCCATGATATCAATCAGGACGGAACGCGCACACTGTTTCGCTGGCGCTGACCACCGCCTTGTCCTGAAACAGAAAATGAAACCAGTAAAAGGAAACTCTTCCTGTTCGTCCAGGGCCGAAGTGCTCCTCTCCCGGCAGCAGAAACAGCGCGTCACCGGCTTTATCTCAGTCTTTTCTCCGTGTACACTCGTGAAATTTTCCTTGATACAACACCATGAGTTCATAGTCATCCAGCACAAACCTGATGAGTCCATACTCCGTTCGATACAAACAGCCCGCCGGATACATAGCGAATTCTTCCGTTTTCATTGCTTATGATAAAACGCATCTTTCATCACTCCGGATTATCTCTTGGCATCCGCTCTGCCGCATCCGCAATCTCTACACCGAAGGGCCGGTGCGGTTCGCTCTGATACCAGTATGCGGTGCTGAGTAGTCATTGGCCAGCATGTTGCTGTGGCCGTGTTCGATGGTCACGCGGATGGATTTCTGAAAATAAATCGGGTCCTGATATGCAGGCGATACATACAGTTTTTCCCGCCATACGGAAATCATCGCACCCATCCCCGCCAACATTTGTGATACCATAATAGGGCGCGCAGAATTCTGTGAAGGACCAAAGGCTGTGTTGAAATAGTCCTCGGTTCCGGTGCCGTTTAAGGTGGGCAGTTCATCCCCGTCGATGAAGATCATATCGTCGCCTTCCCCGTACCAGTCGTTGGACTGGCGCTCAAAAACATCGATATTCAGGTTGCAGCCCACATATTTGCCCCCCTGCCTCCGCTTCCAGAATCACATAATTGTCCCTCCGGTCAGATTATTCCTTAAGCCAGGCTTTCGGATACCACTTCGGATGTTCGGGCACCCCTGGCCTTCTCACGGTCAGTATCGGGATTTCTCTCCATGGTCTCTGTGCGGCGCACCCTGCGGTACTGGGCATGAAAATAGCCGGTATCCTCTCCCCATGCCCGACGCATCGTGCTCTTCATAGTCGATATAGAAATAAAAGTTTACATGGGAATCACAGCCGTTCTCCAGCGTAATCCTGGCCCCTTTGCGAAACGGCATGGGCAGATAGCAGTTCATCCCCCTTCCGTCCTGGGGGCTGAAGGAGAAGGCAGCATTAAAAAAATTCTTCCGCAGCGAACAGCCCAGCCCGAAAAAGTCCCCCCAGGGGCACCTGGACGCTGGGAGATTCCTTCCCCATAGCAATACGCCGTAACTGAACGAAGCACAAC
>VOFI01002749.1_pt1 | contig 35577 bp, 67 predicted proteins | sample 5384131 | NCBI WGS metagenome assembly VOFI01 (sample SAMN12384728, study PRJNA508395) | human gut metagenome | isolation source: healthy gut H | host: Homo sapiens
GTAACAGATGACTCGCCGCAAAAAGCGATGCAAAGGAGGCAGCCCCAGCGGATAAACTTCGTCTCCATCTCCACCGGCTTATCGATCCCGGCGGCAGCAGCACCAATGCCGCGCTGCGTATTGGCCAAGCAGTGAGGAAAATCCTGCTGCCAGCAGCGCAATCCCCATGACGACCGGCGCGGCTTTGCCTAAAAATGGAATGAGCAGATCGCCGCTGGGCCGGAGCCTGATTGCCGTTCCTGTCGGATGCAGTACAATCGCGCCGACTAAAACTATCGCCCCTGATATCAGGATGACGGCGGCCACATGGGCGATGGCGTCAGCAAGCATGATTCCGTTGAACAAATCTTCTTTTTTCCACTTCTTTTCAACGCCCAGATACGTTCCGTGCAAATGCCCGCCTGATGGCCATTGCGCTTATGTAGGCCAGCGCCGTAGTGAGGCAGCTATCCGCGATCTTCCAGTGGGTAAGCCCCCTGCCAAGCCTCCCCCATGCCGGTCCGCCCGTGGCCGTCAGCGGCATGTGCCAAGACGACTGCCCTATCACATGAAAGGTGCGTGATCAGCTTTTCCACCTTGGAATAAACCCCTTTTGGTGAAATAACACACCGTAATGGCCATCATACAAGAGAAGAAGCCCAGCTTCCAGTTCATTCCGAAGATGAGGTTCATACCGGCTCCCGAACCTGTGATATTCCCATGCAAAAGAACAGGCACGCGAAAATGTAGCCATGCCGACAATGACCGCCGCCCCTTTTCCATAGTAATGGCGGATGGCATGAATCACCGGCATTCCCTGCAAGCATAGAGAGCCGATATGTCGTGAGCATAAAAATGTGTGATTCCCATAAATGCAATGGGAACGACAAGCCATATCATTGAGTATCCATAGTTGGATCCCAACATCGCAGATGTGGTTATGTTCCGGGCCCGATTACAACCCCCCCGCCAGAATGATACCCGACCAATACGTTTTAACAGTTCCAGAAATGATGCTTTTGACTTTTGTCTGGTCAAATTCTTCCCCATATTCTCACCTCTCCTGATAAAAGGCGGCGCCGGCTGCCTCCGGTGCCGCCTTTTTATAATCCCTTCAATTCTCTTGATTTTTACAACTGGATTCTATTACTGGATTTTATTACTGGATTACATTACTGAATTACATTACTGGTTTCATTACTGATTACCGAAACTGGCTCATGTCCACTTTTTCCATGCCGCTGTTCTTAAGTCCCAGCGCGATCCAGTCCTTCTCTTCCTGGTTCAGCGGGAGCACAGGCTTGCGCATTAAGCCGCTGGAGAATATGCCGCGCTGTACGAGTGCCTCTTTCAGCCGTGCATGGGCCTCGCCGGATGGCTGGCCGCCGCCGTAAATGGCCTGTGAAATGTGAAAGATCCGGTCGGACCAGTCCTGGGCCTCTTTTAATGTGTGCTTTCCGGATTGGCAAATACCTCGCGGGCCGGGCAGATGATCTCCGGTACACAGCCTGCAAACCGATTAAGGCGCCGGCCGACACAGAGTGTTCGTCATGGCATGTAATCAGAGATATCCGGGCACTCTGACGAAGAAGGCGAACGTCGTGCTCATAGATGGAGGTAACACGGGTTCCCATCTTGATACATTTTTACGTGGTCGATTTCTTACACACATCTTAATCAGTGTCCCGACTGGATAGAATGCCTTGCTGGTGGCCGGAGAGATGAATAATGATGTCGATATCCGCGCCCTCTGCCACGTCCTTCACATACTCAAATGGTGCATCCGCATGCATGCCAAAAAGCGCAGCCACGTGAGGGGCATCAGCATGATTCCGTCCGCTCCGGCTTCCTTTGCTTCCTTTGCCATCTCAATGGATTCTATGGTATTCTCGCAGTTGATTCCGGAGATAATCGTCATAATATCGCCGCATTCCTCACTGCAGATTTCAACCACACGCTTCCGTTCCGCACGGAAAGGCCTGTGATCTCGCCTGTATGGCCGTTGCACACCAGTCCCTGGATTCCTTTATTATAGAAAGTCTTCATCCAACGAAGGTAGGGCACGAAACTCCGGTTCATTAATTGTATAGTCATCATTTAAAGGTACGGATACTGCCGGGAATACTGTTTTAAAATTTTTTACTTTTGCCATGACTCTATTCTCCCTTTTTCATTCTATAAGCCTGATCTGTTTTATTCAATTTGCTTTATTCAATCTGTTTTATCCAATTTGTTTATTCGATTTGATTATCATCTGACACAGCGGTCTGCCCCGAAAATCTACTTCACCATCGCGCGCTGGTGTTTTGACTTCGTTTGTGCAATCGTTTGTATGTCTGTAGCTCCTTTATACCATACCGCAATGCGGTGGTCAATAGATATGGTCCGACCTGCAATTTATTGCATACGGCCTACAAATAATTGCATAAAGCATAGTATATTTTGTTTATTCCTACAGTTTTTGTGCACAATTACTGTCTTTTTATAAAACAGACTACGTTACGCTTAAGAGAATGAGGCTTAGATCTTCCTCCGTAATTTTGTATTTCTCCTGTATTTCGCTTGTATTCCGCTTTAATCTGTACTATATTGGTATTATAGGCAAACGATTGTATATGATGTTCTGCAAAATAAATGAAAGGATTGATCTTATGGCTACTTTTTAAAAGATGTTGCAAGACTGGCATGTGTCGATGTAAGCACGGTTTCCCGGGCGCTGAACAATACTTCCTATGTCCATCCGGACACAAAGGCCCGAATCTTCGCGGCCGTGAAGGAATTAAGCTATCAGCCCAACGTTCTCGCCCAGGGACTGCGTCAGGGTAAACGCCATACCATCGGTGTCGTCGTTCCCCGCCTTCATCGACGCTGTTCGCCGATATTACCCAGAGTATCGAATCGGAATCCCGAAAGCTGGGATATGCGACGCTCATCTGTCACACGGAGGTGAACCCGGTCATCGAGAAAGAGTGTTTAAACCGCCTGCGCAATGGTTTCGTGGATGGCATTATCATAGCCGGTACAGGGCGTAACGGCCACCTCCTTGCGGGATATTCACGCCGGAGGCATTGCGGTGACCCAGATCGTCCGGAAGCAGGAAGGCAGCATCAGCAGCGTCATCGCCGATTACGACGCCTGCGGCTACGACACCGTCAGATACCTCTATTCCAAGGGCTGCCGGGAAATCGGCCTGATCAACGGCACCACAAGCCTCGCCCCGTACCGGGGAACGTTATAACGGCTATCACCGGGCCATGGAAGAGCTTGAACTTACAGAAACCTGCGCCACCTCTCCCATGCCGGGCAACAATTTTGCATACGGGTATCAGTGTACAGACGATCTTTTAAACCAGAATCCGCATCTGGACGCCATATGGCGGCCGTGGATATTCAGGGATGGCCGCGATCCGCGCACTAAAAAGACAGAAAAATCCGCGTTCCGGAGCAGATCCGGCTGGTAAGCCTAACCGGTCACTCCATTGGCGGATCTTAGAGACGACCATGACATCGCTGGAGATTCCCGCCCACGAGATGGGCGAAAAGCGACACATATGGTCATCGATGAGATTGAAGCGCCTTCATAATAAACCGAGCGTGCAGCATCTGGTGTTCTCGCATCGCTGGTGGAGAGGGAAAAGGCAGCCTAAACCGGCCCAGGTTTAACTTATACGTAGCTTTTCTCCTCTCTCCAGAAGGCTTTGAAACATATCTAAAATAACCCCCATCATTAAACAGCTGGTTATTTTTCTCCTCCCTAAACTCATAATCATCTTCTTCGTCTTCAAAATCATGGAGCTCAAAAAACGTTCCTCGGCTGCCATCCTTGCTCCCGAAAGGTCTATCTTAAATAAACTCTGTAATGCTTCTATACTTTCCAGGTATTCATCACAGTCACTTTCATAATCAATATTCTGTATATGTTCTTCTGCAATATTGTCTCTGAAATCCTCCAAAGCCAGATAAACATCAGGAAAATTTAACGCGTCAATTTCGAGAGGGCATTCAGACGATAAGTCACGAAACAACATAAAATCCTCTATAGAATAAATGATAGACCAGAAAAACCATGCCTGTAAATATTCAAACACTTTATCATACTTCATTCGTACCAGACTCTCTCCGTAACCGGCAGCTTTTAATCCTTCCAGTATCTCCCGTAATTCATGTGGCGCTACTTTAAAGCAGCAGTTTTCGTTTTGTCATATTTTTTGCTCTTCTTCTAACAGGTCTGGTATCTTATCAATGAATTCTTTTTACCATCTTTATGAAATTCCGGAAACTTGAGATTTTTATTAATACGTGCTAATTGAACTGCCCTGTTTCCCATCACTTGAAATCCGCCGCACTCATACTGGACTCCACTGTTATATGTCCTTTTAACTGCATCAATCAGAGAATTCCGTTGAGCAATACATAAATCTTCATTAAATCCGGCTAGCTGAATGCTTAAATCAAAATCTTGCGCCCCCTCGCAAAAGCATCCGATACCCACATCATTTTCCAGTAAATACCCTGAATAAAGTCGCGTACGGAAGGATTATGATAGGAAATATGCGACCTGTCGATTATAATAAAAGTTCCTTCTGTCTCCCTCAAGGCATCCTTAAAGTCGATACTTGACAAAGATCGGTTTTCCAAAATAGTCTTATGACGATGGTAAGGTTCATAACACTCTTTTTAGCCTGGCAACAGAGACCGGACTACTGAATGAACACACCAGAAGCAATAAGTCTCTTTGCGGCGGGACTGATCTGACGGCAGAACGACTTTTCCCACAGCTTATCCGGATGAGATAAGGTATTCATAAAAAGAACTCGTAAAATTTACCACCGCCACCACTATGGTAAAGATTCATAACACTTTCAATCAACCGCGGACTATAATTGGGATGATTAATAATATTCATAATCCGTTTGTTTACTAACAGATCCTCAATACATGCGTTAGAAAATGTTATAAAAACATAGATGATTATACAAAATCCGGGCCCGGTCAGCTTTCGTATAATCCTCCAAAGAAATCACACATTTATCATACTTAAAGTCCTGCCTTGCAAGCTCTTCATCACTTTGGCATGCCTGATTAAGAATATACTCTCTGGTAGTCAGGATAAACTTTTTTTCCCTTCTGCCTGGAAATATGTTTCATAAAAGAGATCAGTTTTTTCCCTTCATTTTTTTATTAGCCTTTATCTCCAAAGCCGTATCTCCCAAAAAATCGTCATATAAAAAAACCTGTTTGACACCGGGAGTATACGCCTTAAGCGCCTCCTTTATATCCGATTGAATTTTAACAATTTGATAATCCTGATCAAGATAGTATATCAACAGTATCTCAGCCAGCGTGGTTTTTCCAATTCCTGGAATTCCCGATATAATACAGCAATTATAATTATCAAGTACTTTTCTAGCCTTTCCATAGGCAGTCTGGCTTTGAACATACAATTTAAGTTTATCTTTAATTTCTTCCTGAAGAATCTCGCTCTGCTGATAAACCTCACTATGAAGAATTTTCTCTAAAACTGCAGTACTGGTAAGCCATAATTTATAATGAACACGCTCTACTTCAGGATGCTCACGAAAGAAGAGTATTCACTTCATTTCCACCCAATATATCATCGATTGACTTACAGTATGGTTTTTAAGACATCAAATAGTCTTTTCTTTTTTCTCCGGGTGTTAAAGGATAGGATGTTATTAGCAGATAGCGCTCAGGATTAAGCTTCTTAATTTTGGGATATTCTTTTAACCACAGCGCGATAAAGACCAGAAAAGGCGTATTAGCAAAATGCTTACACTGAACAACAATTCGCCCTTGAGACGTTCCGGCATATCGCAGATCGATACCTAAGTCCTTTCCTCTGCGAAAGTTTTATATCCTTTTTTTTAATAACGCACTTAACAAATCACAGCACAGCAACTCAAAATCATAGTCAAACAACGATTTAAAATCATACTCCATAACTTGTCCTCACTCTGTTATTACACTTTCCCTCCGCATTTTTTTATTTTATTAAATACAGAGTTTCCTTTAGTTATGAATGGTAACATATCTTCAGGGACTCGAACCCTGGACAAATAGATTAAGAGTCTACTGCTCTACCACCCCTTTTTACAAAATATTTACAACTCTTTTCATAATTAAAGTTTTGTTCACTTCCAACGAAGGATTTCTTCATTGCAGTGCCTTCTTGTTGAGCTCCGTCGTCTTATCGCTTGTCGCCTGGAGAAGTTTACGGTTACCTTGTCTTTCATTCCCATATGGACCGCTCCTGTCATATCCTGTTTCCATTATATGACAGGCGGTCTCCGGCGTCCAGTCTTTCCCACTTCCTTTTCCGTTCAGGAATATGGCGTTCCCCATGAAGAAAACTTTTCCTCATATTCCGTCTGAATTTCCCTCTGCCCGGAATGGTGTAAGTCATAACTCTCTGATCTCCCATGATCAAACCGCGGTTGATTTTGGACGCCAGAAGTTCATACACTTCCATAAACGGTTCGATGTCAGACGCCTCTTCGCGTGGCGGTCCATGGGCCTGGATCTTCTATTTCGAAATTCAGAAAGCTCTTATCATAAAGTAGATACCAAAGTTCCATCTCCTGGCGCTCTCAGGAGGACGCTGCAGTACCGCTCAATGCCGACATAATTGATCTCTTCTGGGTTTGAAACCATGCCTACTTCTATTTCGGGGATTGTTTGCGCCCAGCGCCCCTTCTTCTCTTCTGGGTTTCACGTAAGAGCCTGGAATATGGCGTAATCTCATATTCATATCCTCCAGTATCTGTTTAATTTTTTTCGTTCTGATTGTACCATAAAATACGATTCGAACGCAAGTGGGCTCTTTTGGAGGGATTTATTCTGGTTTTTGGTTATTTTTTTACTTTTCTCTTACAAATAAAAAACTTCAAAATAATAGGTGCACAATTACAGATAATCTAGTATAATATCTGTATATTGGTATACGATCGTTTTTTGCAAAGGAGGAAGCATATGGGAACTACAGACAACAACACCTGGACCAGGATCCAGCAAAGTGTCCGGGAGACGGAACGTCTCATCGGCCAGAAGCAGTATAATCTGGCCATGATCAAATCCCGCCAGACACTGGAATTTATGGTAAACTGCCTTGGAGAAAAGGCTTTTGATTGTAGATGGGGATCTGGCAGACAGTATTGACCAGCTGTTCGAAGGCCACTGGATATCCCAGGCCACAAAAGACCACTATCACAGAATTCGGGTACTCGGCAACAAAGCTGTTCATGATGGGAATGACAGCCCTTATGATGCGAATGAAGCGTATCAGCTTCTTTCCCAGGAAGCTGCTGCCTTTGCAGATATCTATAGCGGCAGACGCCGCAGTACCACCCCCCCGCCAAGCCACAGCAGCGCCCTGCGGCCAGATCCGCACAGCCGGCTCAGAGAAGCACCGGCCAGGAGTTCGTCTCCCCCAGAGAAGCGGTCAGCGAAGCAGCCAGAGACCGTCTTCGGCAAACCGGAGCAGGCGGCGCTCAAAGAAAAAAGGATTTGATCCCTACGATCTGCTGAGACCGGCAGTGATCTTTCTGATTATTCTCGTTATCGTGCTGGCGGCCATGGGCCTCTTCAAGCTTTTCGGCGGCAAGAATGATAAGAAAAGAGACAAGCGCTCCGTCCTCTTCTCCGGAAGTTACCACCGAAGCGACAGTAGCGCCGGAACCGGCGACAGAACCGGAGCCATCGACGGAAGCCCCGAAGATTTATAAGACCACGGCCAGCCCCAGACTGAACGTCAGAGCGGAGCCTTCACAGACTGGCGCCGTATTGGGAACACTGGTTCCCGGGACAGTGGTCGAATACGTCCAGGCCCATGATCAGGATTGGGCGGTCATTATGTTCGAGGGCAAGCAGGCCTATGTATCCAGTAAGTATCTGGCCGCAGAGGAAGCACCTCAGCAGTCGAATGCCGAGACAGAAGCGACAACTGCAGCCCAGTAATACTTCAATCACAGATTCACGGTACGATCAATCACTCCGCGAAAAATGAATGTTTAGAACCGCGATGCAGACAGACGTCATATGACGGCACTGTCCGCACCGCGGTCTTTTATTTTAAGAAAGTACTTTCGCCGCTGTTTTTGTGCACCATTTTTTTTCCATAAAAGCAAGAAATTGATAATTTTTAATCAAGAAAGTTAAAAAATATTGAATTTCCATAATTTTTAATGTCCTATTTCTAAATTTACTATGGAAAATTTTTTAAATTTGTAGTATGATTATAAGTTGAAACTTGTGCATTTACGGGTTTTATAATAATTAGAGGAGGGCAATATATGGATACTGTTATTGAAAAGATATCCGAGATCGAATCTGCCGCTACCGCCATCATGGAGGATGCCAATGAACGCAAGAAAGCATTTGCCAAAGAGATGGAAGAACGGACTGCAGTTTTTGACGCTCAGCTGGAAGCCGAGACGAATAAAACGGATTGAAGAACTACGGGCCAGAATGGAGATCGAGATGAACGAACGTCTCGAAAAACAGCGGAACGATTCCCAGAACGTCCTTCGCGCAATGGAACAACGTTATCCAGGAACATCACAGGTCATATGTTGAGGAACTATTTAAAAAAAATGATAAAGGAGTGATCATATGGGAGGCCTGCTATCCTACAGCGGCATCACCACCAGGTCCGGGCCATGGAGAGAGCCATCGATCACCGACGGCCAGTTTGGCGAGATGTCCACGCTTGAATCAGTATCCGACGCAGTGGAATATTTACGGGCGGCTGCCCGCTTACGGCATGATTTTTCCAATCTGGAGGGAGTCGAGCTGCACCGCGGCGCCATCGAACAGCGTCTGATTCTGTCTCAATACCAGGATTTTGCAAAGCTCTATCGTTTCGCAAACCTTTCGCAGCGCAAATTCCTGGATTTGTTCATGCACTACGAGATCGATATCCTGAAGAAATGCTTCCGCAACGCGCTTGGGCCACCAGAAGCCTGAAATAGACTTATCGGTGTTCCAGGACTTTTTCGAGCAGCATTCAAAAGCTTGATTTAATAAGGCTTTCCTCGTCGGGAAGCGTACAGGAATTTATCTCTAATTTAGACGGGTCGATCTATTACGATTTGCTGACCCATTTGGATGATGTGGAAACATCCTTCCCTGTTTGATTACGAGATCCATCTGGATCTTTTGTATTTCAAAACCATCTGGAAGGTCAAGGGAAAGTATCTTTCCCGAAAAGAACAGAAGCTCCCTTACCGACTGCTTCGGCAGCAAGCTGGACCTTTTAAATATTCAGTGGATATACCGTTCAAAAAATATTATAACCTGCAGCCGGCAGACATCTACGCACTGCTCATTCCCATCGAGTTCCATTTAAAGAAGGAGCAGATCACAAAGCTTGTGGAAGCCGGGACGCTGGATGAATTTTTCCATGCATTGCAGACGACGTACTATGGCAGACTGGAAGACATGGACTCCTCGATAATACCGAAGCTGGAGATGCTGGCCGAGGAAGTTCTGGGCAAGATCTACAGCGCCACCAGCCGCAAGAATCCCATATTCCATCGCCACATTGAATTCATACCTCTATTTCAAAGGAGGAGGAAATTCAGAAGATTATTACCGTCATAGAGAGTATCCGTTACGGCGTCAGCGGATGAAATTCTCTCCTATGTGGTAAAGAACCAGTAAAGGGGTTATTATCCGTGATAGAAAAGATGAAGTTCTTAAAGTATCACCGGGCCCAAAGACATCGACCGGGTCATTGACACGTATTTGTCCAAATACGAGATTCATTTGGAAAATGCGCTGTCAGAATTAAAGACGGTAAAAGACTTAAGACCATATATTGAGATTAACCCGTACAGGGACACATACCAGCGTGCCGCCGAGCTGGTGGAACTGCTTCCGGCCACAGCGCCGAAGACCACATCCGCCGTAGTTTCCATTGAAGAGGCCATCGACACCATTAAAAACTGGACACGACGATGACGGAGCTTACGGAAAAGGAGACCGTGCTCACCGGTGAACGCGATTCCTTCCAGGAATCCTTAGACAAAAGGTAGTTCCCTTTACGGGGCTTAACTATGATTTGAGTTCTATCCTGCATTTCAAATACATTAAATTCAGGTTCGGACGCATTTCCCATGAGTATTATAAGAAATTTGAAAGCTACGTTTACGACTCTATCGACACCGTGCTCTATAAGTGCCGTGAGGACGAGGAATACGTCTGGGTCGTTTATTTCGTGCCTGAGACCATTTCCAATCAGATCGATGCGATCTACTCCTCCATGCATTTCGAGGCGGTTCTTCCTTCCGGATAGTATGAAGGCACACCGTTAGACGCCATTCACACCCTGGAGGACAAAGATATCCGCGCTTCAGGCGGATATCGACGCGGTACACAGTCAGATGGCCGAGGTGCTGGGCAGCCAGCGCGATAAGCTTCTGGCCTCCTATGAGAAGCTTTCCACCTTCTCCACAAACTTTAATGTCAGGAAGCTGGCGGCCTGCACGAAGCAGAACATCAACACCTTCTATATTCTGTGCGGCTGGATGAGTGAAAAGGACGCCAAAGGCGTTCCAGAAGGAGATATCGAACGACGAAAAGACCTTCTGCATCGTGGAGGATGACCATAACAACATCATAAGCAGACCGCCGACAAAGCTTCATAACCCGAAGCTGTTTAAGCCGTTTGAAATGTTTATCCAGATGTACGGACTTCCGGCCTATAATGAGATCGATCCGACCATGCTGATCGGCATCACCTACTCCTTCCTCTTCGGCTTCATGTTCGGAGACGTGGGACAGGGACTCTGCCTCCTGCTCGGCGGCTTTTTGCTTTACCGGTTCAAGAAGGCGAATCTAGCGGCCATCATCTCCTGCTGCGGATTCTTCTCCACCATCTTCGGTTTTATGTTCGGGAAGCGTATTCGGCTTCGAAACGATTATCGACGCCGTATGGGCTGCGTCCCATGGAACACATGACAAATCTGCCGTTTATCGGCAAGCTGAACACGGTATTTATCGTGGCTGTCTCCATCGGCATGGGTATCATCCTGCTGACTATGGTGCTTAACATCATCAACAGCCTCCGGGATCACGATCCGGAAAAACATGGTTTGACACCAACGGTGTGGCCGGCCTCGTCTTCTACGCGAGCCTGGTCCTCACAATCGTTTTATATATGACGGGCAATCCGGTACCGGCGACTGTTCTGTTAGTCATCATGTTCGAATTCCGCTTCTCGTCATGTTCTTCAAGGAGCCGCTTACCCATGTGCTGGAAAAGAAGGCGCAGATCATGCCGGCCGGCAAGGGCATGTTTGTGGTTCAGGGATTTTTCGAACTGTTTGAAGTACTGCTCAGCTACTTCTCCAACACGCTTTCCTTTCGTCCAGTGGGGCGCTTTCGCAGTGAGCCATGCGGCCATGATGGAGGTTGTTCTCATGCTGTCCGGCGCAGAAGCCCGGTAATCCCAACTGGGCAATTGTCGTTCTCGGCAATTTATTCGTGTGCGGCATGGAGGGGGCTTAATCGTGGGCATTCAGGTGCTCCGTCTTGAATATTACGAGCTGTTCAGCCGTTTTCTACCGCGGAACGAACAGGCCGTGCATTTAAACCATACGGAAAGACAAATTAAATTAAATCGATCAGGAGGTATCTTATTATGTCAACTTTAGTAAAAATAACCTTAGCAGCAGCTTTTTAATCTTAAGCATCGCAGTTCCTTTCGGCGCATTTGCCATGGGTGAAAAGTCAAAGGCCGTTACAAAAAGGCACTGGGCGTTAATGCGTTCTTATTCTTCGGCACCCTGATGGTATCCGCAGTCTTCATGTTCTCCGGCAGTGCAGCCGCAGCGGAACCGGCTGCAGCTTCCGGCGTGGCAGGCATGGGATATTTGCTGCCGCACTTTCCACAGGTCTGGCCTGCATCGGCGGTGGTATCGCCGTATCCCAGCTGCTTCCGCAGCTCTTGGCGCCATCAGCGAAGATGGTTCCATCAGCGGTAAATCACTGATCTTTGTAGGTCTTGCCGAAGGTGTTTGTCTGTATGGTCTGATCATTTCTTTCATGATCTTAGGTAAGTTATAATCTATGAAAATGTATCTTATCAGCGATAACATTGATACCTATACCGGCATGAGGCTGGCTGGGGTGGAAGGGCGCCGTCGTCCATGAAAAGGCTGAGTTAAAACAGGAGCTGGATAAAGGTCCTGGCCGACAAGGAGATCGGAATTCATTCTGCTGACAGAAAAATTCGGACGGGAATTTCCGGACATCATCGACGATGTAAAGCTGAACCGGAAACTGCCGCTCATCATAGAAATCCCCGACCGCCATGGTACCGGCCGCAAGCCGAACTTTTATCACGGATTATGTAAACGAAGCCATCGGATTAAAACTATAGGAAAGAGGTGGTCATCTTGACAACTGAGGAAAAATTACAGCATTTCCTGGATTTCTGCATGGAAGATGCGAGAAGCCGCAGTGCAAAAAGATGCTCGATGAATATACCGCCGCCCTGGAACAGACCTTTTGCGGAGCATCAGGCAGATGCGAGGCGGAGAGCCGAACAGCAGGTGGAACTGGAAAGCGAACGGATCGAACACGAGACGAACAAAAGCTTTCCCTGGAGCAGATTGGCATCAAACGGGAGCTCGGACATAAACAGGAAGAACTGAAAGACAAGATCTTTGTGGAGCTTAAAGATGTGCTGGAACAGTACATGGAAACTCCCGAATATTACAGCAGCTTTTGGAGAAGCAGATCCGCCACGCCAGAGGAATTCGCCGGAAATGAGGATTCTTTACCATTTACATCGATCCGGCGGACGAGACAGGCTTAACCGGCTGGCGCTCCACAACAGCGCCGACGTCCGCGTGAGCGAATACTCCTTCGGAGGCGGCACAGGGCCGTCATCCCATCCCGGCATATCCTGATTGACGACTCCTTTCCAGACAAAGCTGGAGGAGGCAAAACGGGACTTCCAGTTTTAACTTAAAGGATCTGGAGGGAGGTATCACCAATGATTAATACTGGCACTATTTCCGGTATCAACGGCCCTGTCATCTATTTGAAGGGCGATGTTGGATTCAAAATGAATGAAATGGTTTACGTCGGTGAGGACAACTTAGTCGGCGAGGTCATCGGCCTCACGACGGAAAACTACCATCGTCAGGTATACGAGGAAACCAGCGGATTAAAGCCGGGTGACAGTTTACCTCCTCCGGATCACCGGTTTCCGTAACACTGGCGCCCGGCATCCTGAACAATATTTTCGACGGTATCGAGCGTCCTCTTAACCGAGATCGCTAAGACCGGCGGCGATCCTATATCGACCGCGGCGTCCATGTGGATTCCCTGGATGGCGGTAAGAAGTGGGAAACCCATATCACCGTAAAGAAGGGCGACCGTCTATTCCCGGGTTCCATCATCGCGGAGGTTCCCGAGACCCCGGCCATCGTGCATAAGGTCATGATTCCGCCGGACATGGAGGGCTACGTCCTCGATGTTGGTATCGGATGGTTCCTACACGATTCACGATGAACTTCTAACGCTTCAGCTTCCGGATGGATCCGAGAAGAAGCTTACCATGACTCAGAAATGGCCAATCCGTGTTCCGAGGCCTACGTTAAAGAGATATCCGGCCTCCCGGCCGCTGATCACCGGCCAGCGTATCATCGATACCTTATTCCCGCTGGCAAAGGGCGGCACCGCCTGTATCCCCGGCGGATTCGGTACCGGAAAGACCATGACTCAGCATCAGATCGCCAAGTGGTCCGACGCCGATATCATCATCTACATCGGCTGCGGAGAGCGGGGCAATGAGATGACCCAGGTTCTGGAGGAGTTCCACGAGCTGACCGACCCGCGTTCCGGCAATCCCTTAATGGACCGCACTACGCTGATAGCTAATACCTCCAACATGCCTGTTGCCGCCCGTGAGGCCAGCCTTTACTCCGGCTTAACGCTGGCGGAATATTACCGCGATATGGGCTATAACGTCGCCATCATGGCTGACTCCACATCGAGATGGGCGGAGGCCTTAAGAGAGCTGTCCGGTCGTCTGGAGGAAATGCCCGCCGAGGAAGGTTTCCCGGCTTACCTTGCATCCCGCTTATCCGCGTTCTATGAGCGCGCCGGCATGATGCAGAACATGAATGGAACGGAAGGCTCCGTCACCATCATCGGCGCCGTATCCCCGCAGGGCGGCGACTTCTCCGAGCCGGTTACCCAGAACACCAAGCGTTTCGTCCGCTGCTTCTGGGGTCTGGACAGGAACCTGGCTAATGAACGCCATTTCCCGGCGATCCACTGGCTGAGCAGCTACTCCGAGTATTTAACCGACTTAGCCCCATGGTACGTGGAAAATGTAGACAAAAAATTTGTGGACTACAGAAACCGCATCGTCTTTTTACTGACACAGGAGAGCAGCCTGATGGAGATCGTCAAGCTGATCGGCGGAGACATGCTTCCCGACGACCAGAAGCTGATTCTGGAGATCTCAAAGGTCATCCGAATCGGATTCCTTCAGCAGAATGCGTTCCACAAGGACGATACGTGCGTACCAATGGAAAAGCAGTTTAAAATGATGGATTTAATCCTCTATCTCTATAAGAAATCCCGTTCCCTCGTCTCCATGGGCATGCCGATGTCCGTGCTCAAGGAAGATCCGATTTTCGATAAGATCATCTCCATCAAATACGATGTACCTAACGACAGACTCGACATGTTTGATGACTACAGGAAGCAGATTGATGCCTTCTATGAATCCGTCATCGAGCGCAACGCATAAGGAGGCGGCATAAGATGGCAATTGAATATTTAGGCTTAAGTGCTATTAACGGCCCCATGGTCGTTTTAGAGGGCGTCCAGGATGCGGCTTTCGATGAGATTGTGGAAATGACAGTAGAGGGACGCGATAAGAAGATCGGCCGTATCATCGAGGTCTACGAAGACAAGGCAATCATCCAGGTCTTCGAGGGAACGGAAGGACTGGCCTTAAGAAACGTTCATACCAGGCTGACCGGCCGTCCCATGGAGCTGGCTGTGTCCGAGGATATGCTGGGACGTACCTTCAACGGTGTCGGAGACCCCATCGACGGACTCGGCGACATCAGCTCCGATATCCGCCTGGATGTCAACGGCAAACCATTAAACCCGGTTACGAGAGAATATCCCCGTGACTATATACGGACCGGCATTTCCGCCATCGACGGCCTTATGACACTGATCCGCGGACAGAAACTGCCGATTTTCTCCGGCAACGGACTTCCCCCATGACGACCTGGCGGCTCAGATCGTAAAACAGGCATCCTTAGGGGACGACGCGCAGTCCAGCGAGAAGTTCGCAGTCGTATTCGCCGCCATGGGTGTAAAGTACGATGTGGCAGACTTCTTCCGCCGAACCTTCGAGGAAAGCGGTGTTTCCGACCACGTCGCCATGTTTATCAATCTGGCCAATGATCCGGTCGTTGAGCGTCTGATCACCCCGAAGGTGGCGCTGACAGTGGCGGAGTATCTGGCATTTGAAAAGAACATGCATATCCTGGTTATCTTAACGGATATGACGGCCTACGCGGAGGCGCTTCGTGAGGTATCCCCGTCTAAGGGCGAGATTCCTCCCGAAAAGGCTATCCAGGCTACCTCTACAGCGAGCTGGCCGCCATCTATGAGCGCGCGGGCATCGTAAAGGGACGCCACGGCTCCGTGACCCAGATCCCCATCCTTACCATGCCCAATGATGACATTACACACCCTGTTCCGGATTTGACCGGTTACATTACGGAAGGTCAGATCGTTCTGGACCAAAACTTATACGGCCAGTCCATCTATCCGCCGATCAACGTACTGCCGTCCCTGAGCCGTCTGATGAAGGATGGCATCGGCGAAGGGCTTTACGAGAGCGGGACCATCAGGGTGTGGCAAACCAGCTGTTCTCCTGTTATGCCAAGGTAGGCGATGCAAGAGCGCTGGCATCTGTTATCGGTGAAGATGAGGCTTATTCCGATCGATAAGAAATATCTGGTATTCGGCAAGGAATTCGAACGCCGCTTCGTCGGCCAGGGAAACCATGCCAACCGTAATATCATAGAGACGCTGACCATCGGCTGGGAGCTCTTAGGACTTCTCCCGAGAGCAGAACTCGACCGTATCGACACCAAGGTACTGGATCAGTACTATAATCCGACAACCGCAGAAGCTTCCGAAGAATAGGAGGGACGCGTATGGACCCGAATACATTTCCCACAAAGGGTAATTTAATTCTCGCCAAAGAGTTCCCTCACGCTGGCCCGCCAGGGCTATGAGCTGATGGATAAAAGCGGAATATCTTAATCAAGGAACTGATGGGTCTGATCGAGGAGGCCAAGGGAATCAGCTGAGATCGACACCACCTTCACAGCGGCCTACAAGGCCCTTCAGAAGGCCAATATCGAGCTGGTATCAATTATGTGCAGGACATCGCCGCGGCCGTCCCTGTGGACGATACGGTGCGTATCAAGACCCGCAGCATCATGGGTACGGAGATTCCCCTCGTCCAGCACGAGGAAAAGCCGTTAAATCTGACGTATGCCTACTACAGCACAAAGGAATCCTTAGATGAGGCCAGATACCACTTTGAAAAAGGTGAAGGAGCTTACGGTAAAGCTGTCCATGGTGGAAAACTCCGCATACCGCCTGGCAAACAGCATCAAGCGGACACAGAAGCGCGCCAACGCGCTTAAGAACATCACGATCCCACGCTACGAGGCGCTCACCAGAAATATTACGAACGCACTGGAAGAAAAGGACCGCGAGGAGTTTACAAGGCTGAAGGTTATTAAGAGAAATAAGACCAGCGCCTGATTCAGCGGACAAAATAAACGTATTAAAAATACCGCACAGGCAGACCTGATTTGTAATCATGATCTGCCTGTGCGGTATTATTTATCTGTCTTCCAGGTTGAGAAGCGTAACCTCCTTCCGCCGCCTCACCCTCCTTATACGGTGAGATATCATGGCAGGCCAGAAGAAACGCATCCCTGTCCCCCACCGGATCCGTGAGGAATCGGCCAGCGTCCAGACCTTCAGCACCGGGATTATAGATCTCCATCGCGCTGCTGCCCTTTCCCGCGCATTCCCGACTGGACAGCTGCACAGGGCTTTTCCAATGGTGAAAGAACGTCGTAGCAGCAAATACCAGTCTGGATTCCGGCGCAAGCCGGTGCGTCTTTTTCATTGATATAACGCAGTTCATACGTATCTCCGTCGATCACATAGATCCAGGAGTTCTGGTTGTTTAAAACGCGCTCCAGATTCAGCATGGATTCCCGCACCCGATCCTCAGCCCTTTTTCTTAAGGAGGAAGGTGGACAGCATTTTCGACAGAAACACGAGGCAGTCCACCTGCTCCTGCAGGTCCAAATTCTCGCCGTCCCGCACTCATCAAAGCCCACTGAACCCCTTTAAACGCTTTCCGCGGTAATCGAACACTGAGCACGGAACTGCATTCCCTGTTCTGCCAGCAGGCACTGCGGTTCCGGTGTCAGCTCTGTAATATCAAGACAGTAGAACACGCCCCTCTTCATTAAAATTATCCTGTAGTCTCCTGCCCATGGTCTGTATAGGCAACGTTCCGCAGTTCATCCCTCTGCGGCATGTATCCTTCCCTGCACCATTCAAACGTATTTGCGCAGAAATCATCGCTGTCGGTGCAGTTTTCAAATATAAACACGGCTGACATGAAACATTCTTCCCTGTTATCTCGAGAATAGAATTCATGGCCTGGTCGAAATCTGCCGCATCATACAGTTCCTGAAAGGTCATGCTGATCACTTTGGCCACGGTACCTGCCCTCTGCTGCCCGCACTCTCCCGCTCATCCTCCGGCCTGTCCGCCTCCTCTTTTGAATTCCAAAGGCAGTATTCACAGCAGACTTACAATACTGCATACAGCGGTTCTTTCCCCTCCAGCTTCGCCTGATAAGGCTGCGTCACTGTTCTGAAAGAGGCTCTGAAATCACTGCCGTCCTCCGGGCTGTAAGCGATACCGATGCTGCACGAAAATGGAACATCCTTAAGATTATTTTAAACATGGTCTGAAAGGGACTTTTCATCAGCCGCGCCCGGCCCGTTCCATTAACCATCTCATACTTTCCAACCCCGGGCATAAATACCATAAACTCATCACCGCCGATACGCGATACGATGTCGCTGTCCCGGAAATGCGATGATATCCTGGAAGCCATCTCCGTCAAAGCACAGCGTCGCTCAAACATATGGCCGTACCGGTCATTCACCAGCTTAAAATTATCTACATCTATCATAAGCATGGCCGAACAGCCGCTTCCTGGCTCAGCTCTAAAAAGCGGCTGATCTTATGTCTGGCCGCCCGTTTATTATACAGCTTCGTCAGAACATCGCGCTCCGCCCGGTCTATTAATTTCTCCGTGGCCCGCTTCTCATCGTCGATATCTGCAATGATGCCGACGACCGTCCTCGGTTTCCCGGCCGTATCAAACTGAGTCTGGCCCGCACTCTGCACCAGCAGTACCGCCCCTCGGAGTTTGCAAGACGGAATTCCACATCGCCGAAGGGCCTTCCTGTCATCATATCGTTTGTAAAAACTTAAGCACATCCGAATGTCATCCGGGTTAATATGGGAGGCAAAGGGCAGACGGCGGCTGATTCCGTCCATAATGGGCTGATACCCGTATTCATGTTCCCAATTGCTGGAATACGAGATCTCATCCGTGGCAATCTTTCCACTCGAAGATCACGTCCTTCGTCTGATCCAGTATGATCTTGTAGCGTTCCGCCGACATCTGCAGCTCTTCCATCGCCTTATGGGACTGCAAACATCGTCCACCAGAAGTGTATAGATATATTCCAGCCCGTCCTCTTCTGTCACGAGAATGCTCCGGTCCATCACCCAGATCAGCTTTCCTTCCTCGGTGACCAGCCGGTATTCCAGCTCCGTGATTCGGCCCTCCTCCAGCTGCGACACCATCTCCCTGGCTCACCCTGTCCCTGTCTGCCGGGAATATGATCTCCAGATAGCGGTTATGGTATTTTTCACTGAGGTCCTGCTCTGTGCAGCAGATTAAGTCACACAGCCCTTTTCCGTTGTCCGCCAGCGTGTACCATTTATCATTCCTGCACTTCATGACACCGCCGGCCAGGCGGCTGATAACGGTTCCCCGGTACATGCCTTCCTCTTCACCGTGCTCGGCAGCAATACCTCCTGCTGCTCATCCGATGCCCGGTGCCAGACCAGCATCACCTTTTTTCTGACCCGGATTGCCGATATCCACCTGAAGAAGGGTGGCATAGCACCAGTAATAAGCGCCCGTCGTCTGGTCCAGCACCCGATATTTCCTCGTCCGCTTCATGAGGCACATCCGAGAAGAACTGCGTCATGTAATCTCCCAGGAGTCCCAGGACGGTGCCTCTGTCATCGGATAGACCGATCCCTGCGCAAACGCCCTCACTGAATCTTCAAACCGGCTCCCCGAGCGAAGCAGTTCAAAATCGCGGTTAGGCATGTAGACGACGTGGTAGATCCCTCGTGTTCAAATCCACCTCCATGACCGTGGAATCCACATACCGCAGCAGCGTTAAATACTTCATCTGCCCCTGCTCCATAGTATTGACCGCATCGATCGTCTCAGGCTTTCAGTTCTTTTCTCTCCGGCTTAAACTTCGGGCCGACGCCGTCCGCATACGCCCTGGACAGCGCCGCAAAGTCCTCACGTACATTCTTAAAGCACTCCAGCAGCCGCGGGGAAAACTCGCCGCACTCCCCATTCAGAATCATGTTGAACGCCTGCTCCGCCGGAAGCGCCTTTTTATAGACCCGGTCCGTCGTCAGCGCACCGTAACAGTCGGCGATGGCCACGACCTGTGCGCAGATTGGGATATTGTCGCCCTTTAAGCCATCCGGATACCCTTTTCCATTCCAGCGCTCATGGTGGTAGCGGCAGATATTATAAGCATAGCCGATATACTCCTTATCGTTCATGCGTTCCAGACCGAAAGCATCTCACACCCTTTGTGGTGTGAGTCTTCATCACTTCAAACTCCTCCCTCGTCAGAGGCCCCGGCTTGTTTAAGATAGAGTCGGGAATCGCAATCTTGCCGATGTCGTGCATCGAGGAGGCATCCGCGATAATCTCTATGGTTCTGCTGTCTAAATTATACTCCTGGTAGGCCTTCGCCAACATCCTCCAGAAGGATCTTGGTAAACATGCGGATTCTGCGTATGTGCTGTCCCGATTCCACACTCCGGTACTCTATGATAGAGGAAAGGGCGTCGATCATGATGGCGTTGGACTCCCTTAAACTGGCCGACTGCTCCTCCACCAGTTCTTCCAGATGGAGCTTGTGGCGGCACAGATCCACTGCATTTTGTACCCTTCTCTTTACTACATGGGGTTCAAATGGCTTCATGATAATATCGGCCGCTCCCAGGTCAAAGGCCGGACCTCGCTTTCCGCCGTATCATCAGAAGTGATAACATTACAGGTATGCGCGACACAAGACCGCTTTTTTCCCATCTCCTCCATGACCTCATAGCCGTTTTTGACCGGCATGACCAGATCCAGCAGCATGGCTGCCACATGTTCCTCATACTCACGAAGCAGGAGAAGCGCCTGCTCACCGTTTTCTGCTTCCAGAAGATTATACTGGTGCTCAAAAAGGCTTCTTAAGATTGCGCGGTTTACCTCCATGTCGTCCACAATCAGAAGGGTATCACGCTGTTTTCATCCACCCATATCCTCCATGCTGTTAATTGCTTCGCAGACCTTTCCCGTATTTCTCCTTCACCGCCGGGTACGCAGCTAACGCGCCTTCCATACTGTTACTTCTCAGCTGACTGACCATCTCGGCGCAGGCTTCCATCAAACCGTTAAGGCCCAGATTTCCCGCAACTCCCTTTAACGTGTGTGGGCTGCCATCAGCATCTCCTGGCTGTCCCCCGCCTCGACCGCCTCTCCGATCTTTTAAAATTATCATCCTGAAGGAACTTCCCCAGAAATTTCTCATACAGTGCGCTGTTTCCGCAAAAACAGGGCCAGCGCTCCCTCCACGTCCATCTCTGCTTCCTGTATCTTTGACAATGTTTCCTCTGTCATCCTTTGTACCTCTCTTTCCATATCCGTTCCGCCGTCCGGGTCCTGGTCCTTCGGGTCAATAGTAGTTTTATTATAGCGCTTTCAGGCCCAAAACTCAATGAAATCCTGTCCTGCAGGCAATTAAAAACGGCCGCAGACCAGCGGGATCCTCTCCGCAGTCTGCAGCCGTTTTATATCATATCTTATTATTCAATTCCTATCTCTCGTCCAGGCGTGAATACTCTTCTTCCATCATCACGCTGGTATAGGCCGGACGGATGAAGGTCTTATCCATGTTGATCAGCTCCTCAATACGGTGCGCGCTCCATCCCACGATTCTGGCGATTGCAAAGATGGGCGTGAACATTTCTTCCGGAATATCCAGCATGCTGTATACAAATCCGCTGTAGAAGTCCACATTGGCGCTGACGCCCTTGTAAATCTTTTCTCTCATCGGCGATTACCTGCGGCGCCAGACGCTCGATCATGGAATATAAGTTAAAGTCATCCATGCGTCCCTTCTCTTCGGACAGCTGATGTACAAAGCCCTTAAAGATCTCGGCACGCGGATCGGACTTGAATAGACGGCGTGACCCATGCCGTAGATTAAGCCCCTTCTTATCAAATGCTTCTTTATGTAACAGTCTTCTTAAATAGAATTCTACTTCTTCCTCGTCCTTTTAAGTCATGAACTTCCTTCCGCAGGTCTTCCATCATCTCCACGACCTTGATGTTGGCGCCGCCGTGTTTCGGTCCCTTTAAGCGAAGCCAGAGCAGCCGCCACAACCGAATACGTGTCCGTAGCCGGAGGATGTGACGACGCATGGGTTGGGAATGTGGAGTTGTTGCCGCCGCCGTGTTCCATATGGAGAATCAGCGCCAGATCCAGCACGTGGGCCTCCACCATGGAGTAATTCTTATCCGGACGGAAGCAGACGCAGCAGATTCTCTCAGCCGTGGACAGATTCTCATCCGGACGGTGGATATACATGCTCGTCACACTCATAATGATTATACGCGTGGTAACTGTATACGGCTAACATCGGCATGACGCTGATTAACATCAGGCTCTGACGCAGCACGTTTGGAACGGAGATATCGCTGGCCATATCATCGTAGGAGGAAAGCGTTAAGATGCTTCTTGCCAGGCAGGACATCATATCCTTGCTTGGAGCCTTCATGACCACGTCCCTGACAAAGTTTGTAGGCAGGGTACGGCTGTAGGCGAGTGTCTGGGAAAAGGTTCCATCTGTTCCTTATTCGGCAGTTCGCCAAACAGAAGCAGATAGGCGATCTCTTCATATCCAAAACGGCTGTCCTTCACTACACGCCCCTACCAGGTCATAGATATTATAACCACGGTAGAATAACTGGCCCTCACACGGCATCTTTACGCCATCCACAGTCTTGTTGGACAAAATCTTTTGACACCTTCGTAAGACCTGCCACAACACCGTTGCCGTTCTTATCTCTGAGCCCTCGTTTTACGTCATATTTTCATATAACCCCAAGTCGATCCTCTCATCATTTAAACAGATACTGGACCACTCATCAACATTTTTTACAAACTCTTTCTGATCAATCATGCAAACACCTCTTTCTTAAAATTAATGATTAAGTTCCGCCGCTTTCCCGGAAGTCCTCCGGCACGATCCCATGCCTTCGGCCCCTTGGGCCTTCGTTAGATATGGTCACCTCCCAATTGTTCACTTTTGAACTGTTTCACTTTCAATAATAAATAATTTTCCGAAAAAATGCAAGCAAAATATTTTAAATTTATCAATTTTTACATTTAGTCCAATAACACTATACCACTTTACCTTGTTAAAAACAAGAAAATACTTTTTTTCCGTTCCTTCATATTTATTGACAAAATTCGAACAGAAACGTATACTTTTGTTGATTCACCGTACAAAAATGCTTAATATAGAACATTCGGGGGTTTTTGAATATGGAACTGCAGTTGTCGTTACTTATTTTTCGTGGAAGCGGTCGGGACGATCGCCTTTGCCTCTTCCGGAGCCATGGTGGCCATCAAAAAGCAGCTGGATCTTCTGGGAGTCATCGTCCTCGGCGTCACCACAGCCGTAGGCGGCGGAATGCTGCGGGATATCATTATCGGAAACGTGCCGCCAAATCTTTTTTAAGGACCCGGTTTATGTATTACTTGCCTTCATTACGGTCATGATACTGTTTGTTATTGTACGACGCAACCAGATGATTCTGGCCAGCCGCTCCATCGAAATGTATGAGAAAGTCATGAACATCTTCGACGCCGTCGGCCTGGGCGCCTTCACTGTGGTAGGCATTGACACCGCGGTGCTGGCCGGCTATGGCCGCTACCATTTTCTGATTATCTTTCTCGGTGTGATCACCGGGGTGGGCGGCGGACTCTTAAGAGACATCATGGCCGGCGAGACGCCTTATATACTGAGGAAACACGTCTACGCCTCCGCTTCCATCACAGGAGCGGTTCTCTACGCGTATCTTCAGGACTACATGAACAATGACGCCGCCATGCTGATCGGCGCCGGCTCCGTCATCCCTGATCCGGGTTCTGGCCACCCGCTACTGCTGGAATTTGCCGACGGCCACGAAAAAATAACCGCTACAACCATTTACAGGAGGACTTACTATGAAAACACTGATCCATTACGCCGCAGGCATCATCTTCTCACTCTGCCTGATGGTTACGCTCTTAATCACTTCGGTGGAGGCGGTCGTCTACTGGACACCCGGCTATTTTGAGAAGGAATACGCGAATACAACGTCACCGAAGCGGTGGACATGACAATGGAAGACTTACTCGATGTGACGGACCAGATGATGGCCTATCTGCGCGGAAAACGGGCTGATCTCCATGTAGACACCACCATGGGCGGAGTTTCACGGGAATTTTTCAATGAGCGGGAAATCGCCCATATGGAGGATGTCCGCGACTCTTCTTAGATGCGCTCGCCATCCGCCGCGGCTGCCTGCTTCTTATGGCTCTCTGCGTCATCATCCTGTTCCTGCTGAAAGCCGACTTTAAGCGGGTATTCCCGAAATCGGTCTGTCTGGGGACCGGTCTGTTCTTCGGCATCACCGCAATCCTCGCGGCCATCATTTCCACGGATTTCTCGAAATATTTCATCATGTTCCACCATATCTTCTTCCGCAACGATTTATGGATTCTGGACCCCGCCACGGATATGCTGATCAATATCGTACCGGAGGGATTTTTTCAGCGACACGGTGCTCCATATTGGAATCACCTTCTTTCTCTGTGTCGTCATTGTCTTCGGTCTGGCCCTCTTTTTCCTTAGAAAATCAAAGAAAAATAACGTTTGAACCTTTACTTGTTACAGGAAATAACCTATACTGTAAAAGTGGACCTTTTATGAAACCGAATGAAAATACGGAGAGATTACACGATATGACGCAATTGATAAAACGAATGTCGGCGTTCCTCTTATGTCTGATGCTCCTTATGGGCGCATATACGGAAACTGCACTGGCGGCCCCCTGACTGGCCCTCCGGTGTTTCCGTTCAGGCGGAAAGCGGTATCGTCATAGACGCGGACACCGGAACCGTACTTTGGGGACAAAATATTCACAACCAGTATTTTCCGGCAAGTATTACGAAGATTATGACGGCACTGATCGTCATTGAAAAATGCAGCCCCTCGATGAAAACCGTCACCTTCTCCCACAATGCGGTCTTTAACATTTGTGGAAGCGGGAAGCAGCAACGCGGGGATCAACGAGGGGGGACAAGCTGTCCGTCAAGGACTGCCTCTACGCCCCTGCTTTTAAAATCGGCCAACGAATCGGCCAACGCCCTTGCGGAGCATGTGGCCGGAAGTACGGAAGCGTTTGCAGATATGATGAATGCAAAGGCGAAGGAACTGGGCTGCACCGACACCCATTTCGCCAACCCCAGCGGTTTAAACAACCCGGAACACTATACTTCCACACATACGACATGGCGTTAATCGCCAGAGCTGCCTTTTTAAATCCCACCTTCGAGGAAATCGATTCCACCACCTATTATAAGCTTCCGCCGAATTCCATTAACCCGGAAGGTCTGACCATCTATCCTGGCCATAAGATGCTTAAGAAGAAACGCCGTACTACTATCCCGGCATCGTGGGGCGGCAAAACCGCTACACCACACTGGCGGGCAAACACTGGTCACCTGTGCCAAAAAAGAACGGCTTAAAGCTTATTGCCGTCATCCTGAAAGGCTCGACGCCCCAGTACTGGACGGACACGAAAAATCTGCTGGACTTTGATTCGAGAATTTTGTCTCCGTCCGCGCAGCGGATCACGAGACGAAATACAGCCCTGTAAGCAGTGATTTAACCTTCGGCGGCCTCACCCTGGATAAGCCCGCGGCGCTGATTTTAGATCCCGACGGACGGATCATTCTTCCGAAAACGGCCGAATTTTCCGACGCCGAGGCGACGCTCAGCTACGATATCTCAGACAGCGATCCCGATAACGCAGTTGCCAAATCTGCTACCGTTACAATGAACGCCAGATCGGCTGTACCCTATCTGGAGACCAACCAGGCGCTGTTTGAAAGCGCCGCGTCCTCCCATCAGGTTCCGGCCGCCCTCAAGGAAGGCGAATCCGCGGCAGGAGCCGGGCAAACTGCGGACGGTTCGGAGAACCCGGTGCCTGACAGAAGCGGCTGCACCCGATACAGCCAGCAGCGGAGAGAACGACGGAGCTGCCGCACCGTCATCAGACGGGGACCAGTGCTCGGAGGGAGTGAACCCTCAGGGCGAGACAGAGCTTCCTAAAGAGACGGAGGATTACAGAGAAAAAGGCATTAAGGCCCTTTGAGATACCGGTTATCGCCTGGATCATTCTCGGCAGTGTCGCCGGCGTCGTGCTCCTTGGCGCGCTCATCGCATTCCTGATCCTCAGAAAGAACAGAGGCCCAGGAATACCATTTCCGTCATGAACAGAGGTTAAAACGTCTGCAGGATTCCGGCGTATCCGCCGATGAATTCAACAACCTGATAGAACAGAGGCGCAGTGCCTACACGTCCAAACGAAAGAAAGGCCGCGGAAACCGGCATTTAAAATTCAAATAATCCGCGGAAAGGCAGTAAAAGACAATGAGGATAAAAAGACAAGGCAAGATGCCAAAAGAAGATCTGATCCGGAATATCGTCGTCACATCAGTTTTCCTGCTTGCCGCTACTACCTGCTCCGCCCTGTTTCTCTTTATCGGGGAAACCGGACGAATGTGGGGATCGTCTTCATGCTGGCGGTCATGCTGACGGCGCGCTACACCGACGGCTATGTACCCGGAATCGTAGCCTCCATTTTCGGTGTTATCTGTGTGAATTACGTGTTTACGTATCCGTTTATGGAACTGGATTACACTGATGGCTATCCGGTAACCTTCATTGCCATGTTCTGATCTCCGGTATTACAAGCACCACCACCACCCATTTAAAAGAGCAGAACCAACATCCTGATGGAGGCCGCGAAGGAGACGAGATGCGGGCCAACTTACTGAGAGAGCTGTCTCCCATGACCTGCGGACGCTGACCGGCATCATCGGCGCCAGCAGCGCCTTACCTGGAAAAAACAGGGACCATATGACAGAGGACGAAAAGACCGTCATGGTGTCAACATCAACGAGGATGCCAACTGGCTCCTCAACATGGTGGAGAATCTGCTCAGCGTCACCAGAATCCGCGATACCGAGACCCAGGTGACGAAATCCTCAGAACCGCTGGAGGAGGTGGCCTCTGAGGCGGTACAGGGTTCCACAAGCGCCTTCCCGACGCTACCGTTGTTCATGTCACCGTACCGGATGAATTCATCATGGTGCCCATGGACGCCACCTCCTGATCGAGCAGGTTATCATAAACCTGCTGGAAAACGCCTATCACTCGCACTCGGATGAACCCATCGATTTAAATATCACCGTTCACGACGGTCTGGCCTGGTTCGACATCACGGATCACGGCACGGAATTCCGCCGGAGCGGCTGGACACACTGCTTTGACGGCTACACGCCATCTCGAACAGCAGCGGAGATTCCGACAAAGGAATGGGGATCGGGCTGTCTATCTGCAAGACCATCATTACCGCCCACGGCGGCACCATAACAGCCGCAAATGAAAACAGGGAGCCCGGTTCACATTTACGTTACCGTTAGAGAAGATATCTATGAGTAAGTTAACGATCGTTATTATAGAAGATGAGAAAAACATACTGAGTTTTATCGAGGCGGCACTGAGACCCATGATTACAAGGTACTCACCGCCGTCAGCGGAAAAAAGAGGGCCTGTCTCTGATCAACGCTTCTGCTGCCCGGACATGATCCTTCTGGATCTGGGGCTGCCCGACCTGGATGGAATCGACATCATCAAGAATGTGCGCAGCTGGTCCAACATCGATCATCGTCATATCCACCCAAGAACCCAGGAGCAGGAAAAGGTCGCGGCCCTGGACTTCGGCGCAGACGACTACATTACGAAGCCCTTCGGCACCAGCGAGCTTCTGGCGCGCATCCGCACCGCACTTCGCCACGGCAAGCCGACCGTCAGCACCGGAGACGGGAAACTCATTCAGCCGCCGTACCGCAGCGGAGATCTGGTCATCGATTTTGACAAACGTCTCGTCATGCTCAAAGATAAGGAGATCCACTTTAACCCAGATCGAATACAAGCTGGTATCCCTTCTGGCCGAACAGTCCGGAAAAGTCCTTACCTACGATTATATCATCAGCAGAATCTGGGGCCCCTACGCGGACAGCAACAATCAGATCCTGCGGGTCAACATGGCTCATATCCGCAGGAAGCTGGAGATCAATCCGGCAGAACCTCAATATATTTACACAGAAAATGGCGTTGGATTACAGAATGCGGGAAAGCGAAAATTAATCGCTTCCCGCATTTTTTATATTCGTCTTCTGTTTTCTGTGCTTCGTCTTTTCAATGCGTTTTTCTTCGCTTCTTCCTTCTTCTCGCTGATCTGGCGTGCCCCCTCCTCGTCTACCAGCTTCATGGTCTTTACGGCGTAGACTCGTCCGTCGTCACTGCGCTTCATGCGGATCTTCCTTTAAGTATCCGTGCTCCGGGCAGACGCCCAGGGCAAAGTAAAACTTCTGATTCACGGAGAACCAGCGGACCTTCTTTCTGAGCATACGGTTGCAGCGGTAACAGATTAAATCGGTGACCGTCTTGTCCGCGATCGCCTCCTCTTTCGTCTCAAATGTCCTCGAAATATATTTGAGTATCCGGGAAATACCAGGTAGACCTCCTCTTCCTTACTCTCCGGAAGCCGGTAATAATCGGTGGACCAGTATTCCATCACCCGCTCAAAGTCCATGGCTGCCATGACACGCCCCGTGTAATGGGCATCGTCAAGCGCGCGGTGGAAGGGACGGTCTTCCCTGATTCCCAGCTCCGGGCCGTAATATCCAGCGACTGCTTCTGTTTTCCGTCTCCCTGAAGAAGGCTGTAGAGCTGGACATCGTAATAGAGAAGGGGCTTGTCGAAAGGAATCTCCACGCCGTAATACGCCATGTTTCTCTGCAGCTCCGTCAAGTCCATGGACCCCCAGGTACAGAACACGCAGTCGTCCCCGCACCATTGGAGAAAGACCCTGATGACAGCCACAAACGTCTCACCGTTGCGTTCCAGCTCGGCCATGTCCATATGGGTTACCTCGGAGATCCGGTAGTGCATCTGCGGATAGACCCGCGGCCGGATCAGACGGCAAAACTGCCCGGTCTCCCTGGAACGCTTCATCCAGGCGGACCGCTCCGATTTCTATAATTTCAAAAAGGAAAATGGTCAATCGTCCCCTTTTCCGTCGGGGCTCTGATTCCATTCCAAATCCAGTACAATATAATTCTTCATAAAATTCTCCTTTGTGCTATTATATGATAGTTTATCCATTCATACAAGTTCATGCCTCCTATTTCAAACAATTATTTTTTGCTTAATAACGGTCATTATGGAACAAGCCTTTAAATTGTATTTACAATATGAATTTTCTGTGAAAAAGCATAAAATTAGCACTCTTCTGTTGACAGTGCTAATAAATGGTGCTATAACGTAATTGTAACAAAAAAAGGAGCACCACAAAAAGGTGGGACTTTAACCATATATGTGTGCTGCCGACAAGGTGTCAACACATATAAGAAATTCATTTTAGAGGAATGACTTATGATGATGCCTAGTATTTTTGGAGAAAACTTATTTGACGACTTTATGGAAGATGCTTTCAAGAGCCCGATTTTCGGGAAACGGAAAAGAATCTGATGAAGACCGATATCAGAGAGAATGACAATGGTTATGAACTCGATATGGATCTGCCCGGATTTAAGAAAGATGATATCACCGTTAACCTTCGCGACGGCTATAACCATCTCCGCTGAACGCGGTATGGAACGAAAGCGAGAAGGACGAGAAAACCGGTAAGTACGTTCGTGAACGCTACAGCGGTGCCAGAGAAGCTTTTACGTGGGCGAGGGTGTGAAACAGGAAGATATGAAGGCTCCGCTTTCGAGGACGGTATCCTGCATCTGGAGTTTCCGAAACTTCACCAAAGCAGGTTGAGGAATCTCACCGCATCTTAATCGAATAACAGGCAAATCCCGGGACGAAAAAGCCCTCCATCTCCGGAACAGGGCGGGCCGCATCACTACGGTCCGCCCTGTTTTATCCACTGCCTCTATCCCCATATTAACTTAAAACACCGGTGATCTGGAAAGAAATGAAACGCTCATACCTTGTCATATCCATCTGCCGCGCTGCTGGGCCTTCTGTGCTTCTGCTGCCCGGACCCCCCTGGCGACGGCCGGCATCTGTACAGGCGTCTGTTTATCGTCTACGGCGTCACAAAACTGTTTGAAGTTACCCGGTTTAAAAGTTTCTTTGGCATTACTGGATGCACTGCCTGCGGGCGGTTTTCCCATCGTATTCGGAGTTTTTCCTTTAAACCGCTGGCCGCAACCTCCATACTTCCGCTTATTCTCGGCGTCTTTCTGGCCGTCTATGGAATTTTGGGCCTTAAGACCTCTGTGAAGCTTTTAAAAAAGTTTGGCCTGGATTCCTGGTGGTTTAACTTAATCACTGTTTTAACCATCCTCTTAGGCGCTCTGGCTATCTTCAATCCTTTTGCCACGGCTGCCGCCATGGTCATGATGATGGGCGCTATCCTGTTTACACTGGGTGTCTTCCACGTGGTGCAGTACTTTGTAGCCTCACACCGCTTTAAAAAGGTCGGAAGACAGATCTCCGAGCTGGAGAAAAGGGAATGGGATTCCTTCGACTGGTTCTGGCTTTAAGCTTACACCAAAAAAACTGCCTGCATCCACGGGCTTGCTGTAATAGTAGCCCTGGATGCAGTGGTGCAGCCGTGTAAGGCCAGAGCTCCAGCTGTTCCTTTGTCTCCACCCCCTTCCGCCACACAGTCCACATGAAGGCTGCGGCACATCTCTATGATGCATCTCAATAATGATCTGATTCGATTCCCCCACCAGATTTTCAACCAGCGACTTATCCAGCTTTACCCTCGTCAAAATGCATGATTGAAAGAATGGACATATTGGCATAATCCGCCCCTAAAGTCGTCCAGCGATATGCGGAACCCCAAGCTTCCGCAGCCGATCCTGATTTCGTGCCTCTTATCACCTTTGTGTTTTGATTATCCCCCATTGACATCGGCAAGGGTGGATTCTTTACTCATTACCAGGCTGCTGGGTACATCATATTTGTTCTTAATCTCTGTCAAGCATCTGAATAAATCCTGCTTTCCAGCAGAGTAATTTGGAGAAATTCATTTTGAAATGTGAATCAGGGGGCCTGCCTTCCGCTTTTTCCACCGGAGAGAAGCCGGAACACCTCCTCCAGCATATAAAAGTATCGAGATACCGGATAAGCTTCATATCTTTTCCAGCAGCGATACCAATTTGACCGGGACTGCAGCTCATGGCCCGGCGCCTCGATACCGCGACAGCGCCTCCACAGAATGCACCTGTCCTCGTCTCCCGGATCGAACTTGGGCTGAAGATAGAGACGGTAATATCCCTGCTCCAATACCGTGGACTAAAAGCTTCATCCCTTCCGGCGAATAGTGTTTGCGTACGTCGTCACTGTTCTTGTAAATCTGTTTATTCTCACCAGCATCAGCTCTTCCCAAGTGATGCAGAAGCACATCGAGATTAAGTGTTCCACCCACGTGGCACCCATGATACCCGTTGGGCGCCCGAATCCAGCTCTATCCCCATCTCCCTGACATGCTTCATGAAGACCTCATACTCCTGGTTCATGGCGATGATCACGAACTCGTCGCCGCTTAGGCGGGAAGATCTCCCATCGGGGAAACAGGTCCGCATGACCGCAGTGACCGTGATGATGGTTTCATCTCCCCGGAATGTCCGTAATCCTGATTGAGCTGTTTCAGTCCGTTAATGTCCGCTGTGATCATCTCCACAGGACTCCCCGTACTTTCTGCACCCCGTTCCTGGTAGCGGACGGCTGCTTCTGTTTAAGAGGCCGCTCAGCGTATCGTGCCCGGCCTCGAACCAGCCGTTCATAGAGGCGCCTCTTCTTAATCTCATTTGCAATATTATAGGCGATGAATCCAGGAAACGTATGGTGTCCTGTTGATATTCGGATTATCCACCCCGATATCCGCAAAAATGCAGATTCATCCAAACGGTACGGCAAACAGACTGTGAGCGTTCCGTCTCGTTAAAAAACTGATACTCACTGATACGTGCATTTAAGTTCTTCCACCTGCGACAGGATCAAATGCTGTTTTTTATTGAAGGCTCCACGATATAGGGATCGCGTCCAGGGCTATGTTCTGTAACGATGCCTTCTGGGGCGGCACCCTTCCCTGCACCATATCTGTAGATATTATGGGCATACCCATGTTCCCGGTCGATCTCGATGATAAGACCGCCTCCGTCGTAAAACGGGTGATCAGCTCCAGAATGGTGATATTCTAAGCCCCTAAGTCGTCGGCGCTATTCAGAGTCCTGAGACTCTCCAGCATAACCGTCTCCATGTGGTATTTGGCAGGTTGTCGCCCGGTCCCCGATTATATATGATTCCCGTCACGGCTTGCATCCTGCACTGGACGGCCGTTCCACTCCCCAGCTTGTCCTTACAATGAAGTATTTTTTAAATAGGGATTCTCATATTCCCAATGGAAAACTTGTCTTTCACCAGCTTCGCGTTATTGCAGTACGGACACGGTGTGTTTCTTCCTGAAGCATCTGGTAGCACTTCTTTTTTTCGAAGTCTTCCAGCTTCATGCCAAACAGATCGCGCCCCCCGGTTCAACATAAAAGCAAGGTATAGTCCTGTATATCACTGATGTATACAATCTCCTCCCAGTTCATCGAGCAGCCATTCCCGGTTCACATACTCATGGGGACGACTTTCGATATCTTGTCTCCAAACACGCTGTAGCAGGACTTTCCGACTGTTTGGCATACCGCAGGGCCGTATCCGGTTTTACATACAGCTCCTGAAATCTGGTTCCGTGGTGGGCGATTCATGATACCGGATGGAATTGTTGTTGACGTGGTTTTCCCTCCCTCCTGATGGTCTGGAGCCTGGCCACCATCTGCGCCTTACGGTATACAACATCCTTCATCCTGGATATTGAACAGAAAGACCAGGAATTCGTCTCCTCCTCAGCCGTCCCACGATGGCATCCGTATCAAAGATATTCTTCAGTTTGTACGCAATTCCTGCCAGCACCTTGTCGCCGTACATATGGCCGAAGGTATCGTTGACATTCTTAAAATTATCCACGTCGATGATGAGAAGTGCGCCTCCTTCTGACCGTTCTCATTTAAATGTAGTTGGATCTCCTGAAGAGAGGCCGCCCGGTTAAGAAGATTGGTCAGCGGATCGATTCTCGACTGGCGAAGCGTTCCAGCTCCCTCCTGGCTTCTCCTCGATGTTCTTCACATAGACAAAACCGGTCAGATGGCCTCCTGACTCGATTAAATAGATGGTGGTATTGCACCAGATCATCTCCGCGTCCGCGTTTAAGCTGCGGTATTCGCACACTGCCTCCTGGCGGCTCTCTCTCATACTGGCTGCGGAGAAATTTCGGATTCATCTCCTGCAAAAAAAGAGAAAGCGGTCCTCCGGGTGAACATTCTTTTCCGCCCAGCATTTTAAAAACTGTGAATATTTTGAAGTTGACCGACAGGCCGACCGGAGGCCAGCATGTCCTTTTTTCTTCTCGATGATCTTTTCAATGATCATGTCGTTGTCAATATCAATCTCATAGGATACCAGCGCGTCTCCCATCAGAGCCTGGCGGTACTCTTCCGCTGGTATTCCTGTTCTTTTTTCTGTTCCTTACTGATATCCTCTTCGACTACGCCTATGGCGATGTTGTCCGGGCCGTTTCCGTCGTAGCATCGTGGGTAAACCCGGTACCAGCTCTGCCGCCGTCGGCTGGACTGGTGTGCAGGAGGCACAAGCTATAAGCTTCCCCGCCCTCAAATCAAGAAACATCTGGCGAATGGTGGGCAGGCTCTCTTTGTCCACGTACCGGTCCCTCATCACCTTCCTTACTGAAGTCCCCTGATCTTCCCGGACTGGACAAAGGGCAGGGTTCGAAGGCCCTGCAAATAGGCGCAGTCCCTTTATCCACATGGTATCTCCCATATAATATTAAAGCTGCATCTGACAGCGCTATTTTATTCTCTGTAAATTCAGGGAAAGTTCCTGTTCCAGACGCCTTTTTCCCCGTCCCCGCTCTTGGAGTATAACGGTGATTTCCGGCATAGCCTGATCCCGGCCGGAATCAAGCCGCTGGACGGCCAGACAGGCTCTTCCTCCCTTTTGAAAAGAACACCCAGCTCCTCCCCATCCGGTTTCTGAACCCATCCGATCCGCAATATCCCAGATCACTTCGGAAAGCTCCATGCCGGAACAATCTGATTTGGATACCAGAAATGTCTGCATTTTTCATGCGATGCTATTGGATGGTCACCTTTCTGTTTCAATCCGCTGCGATGGCGATCAGCGGTGAGCCAGTCTGCAAGCTGTGTGGCGATAGAATTACCCTGGCCCAGCAGTATGCGTTCTTTCTCTGTTAGATCATGCTACTGCACCAGAGCCCCGTCGGCTCTCTACCTGTATGTCCGCTCAGTGTTGTCGTGTTGACCAGCATCTTACCATCAGCGGCGTCACAGTAATACCGCGTACCTGTTCCAGTCCACCCATCTATCCAGTGGCGTCATGTATCGCTCATAAAGAAATACCATGCACCGTCAATCGCTGCCAGTTAGGTTGGAGGTGTGCAGGTTCCATCCCTGCTTTCTGTACCACCCATCCCGGATCTCTGCAGGTGCTTCCACCACTGCGCAGGGCTGCCGTTCTGATAGATGGCTGCGGCCGTATCGTTGTCAATATATCTGGAAGGGGATTCACCCACTCTCTCCTTGTTTTCCGGTTTCAGTCTGTTTACCGGACGTACGCGGTAGAAATACGTTCCGGCCTTCGTCATGGCCGCGGAGAAGTCGTAGGAACGCTGTGGTCTTCGTAGTTCCCACCGTCTTCCATCCCGGTAAAAGTCAACTTCATGAAGCCCGGCTCCCGTGACTGGCTCCAGGATACTCCTGTCGAGGTCCAGGCGGTATTTGTTTGATATGGATAGTTCGTTCTGCCAGCGGCGGCAGCTGCATGGTAATAACCAGCGTGAGACCTCATCCTCACGGCTGTAATCTACGAACGTTGCACCTGCAGGTGATTTTATCCTTCGATACCGCGAACTTGTAGATCCGTTCGCGTAGATGTTTCACCTTGGACAACTGGATCCTCCTCCTCCCATCCGGTGGTGGAGAAGTCTGCATTGAGGAACTCATATTCTCCTGCGGAATATATCGCTTTTCGGGTACTTCTGTTCCTGGTCCACGAATATTCTGTCCGACCTCCATGTCCCGCTTCCACCACAAGAGAGATACCGAACTGATGCTTGGTCTCTACCACCGCCAGTGCCGTCATCCCCGTCATACCTGATATCAGTGCCGCGCAGAGCAGCGCAGCCTTTTTACTCTCATTTTTTCTGTCTCCTTTAATTGTTTATCGTGACGCCCTGTACTTCTCATTTTATTCATATTTCCAATAAAAATCTCCCATTTCCGTATTCATTCATTATATATAAAATAAGGCGATAATTCAAGCCTGCGTGGCCTGATAAAGAAGAAAAGCCGCCAGGCGTAAATACGACCTGTCGGCTGTGTGTATGGCGGTATGTATGAGCATCCATGTGATTCTATTTCTTATGCTTCATACGAATGATTTTAAGCTTTTTATTCCGGCTCTGCAGAAATGCCAGTAAATCCTCCAGTTCTCTCTTCTCCAGGTCCTTTTAAAGACAGGCTGAAACTGACTTCCACGGGTCACCACTGCCAGTACCTGTTCTGTTTCCACCACCCGTTTTTAAAGACTGGTATAACAGTTTTACTTCTGCATGGTTGTGTCGATCCCCAGCTACGTAACTGAACGAAAGCATACCTGA